>Ga0224557_1003442_pt1 | contig 12324 bp, 12 predicted proteins | sample 714S31014metaG_FD_180677 | JGI IMG/M metagenome (GOLD analysis project Ga0224557, IMG submission 180677) | Peat soil microbial communities from Stordalen Mire, Sweden - 717 S3 10-14 | ecosystem: Environmental > Terrestrial > Soil > Wetlands > Peat | place: Sweden: Norrbotten County, Stordalen... | reverse complement strand
ACGCGAGCAGTGTCGCTGCGGCGCTCGCTCTAAAGCAGTCCCGTATCCCACTGATCGCACATGAACACAGCGAGGCAGGTTGGCGCGATTCTGAAGCGCGGTGCAGCGCCGCCGATGCCTATCGGCGCAGCGCCGCCGTGATCGCGGTATCGACGGCGATCCGACGCCGGCTTGTCGATGTCGATGGAGTTCCCTCCGGGAAGGTCCACGTGATCCGCAATGGGTTGCCCCGGCTACCGGGCCGTGCGGCCGCCATCGGCGGCCTAGCTCGACTGGAACGTCCGCTGGTCGGCGTCGTCGCCCGGCTGCAACCAGAGAAGGGTGTTGCGGTATTCCTCCGAGCCGCGGCGCGACTCACGCAGAACCTGCCCGCTGTGGGCTTTGTCGTAGTTGGCGATGGTCCGCAGCGTGGCATGTTGGAAAGGCTCGCTGCCGACCTCGGGGTGACAGTGACGTTCCTGGGATTCCGCCCGGACGGCCCCGCCTTGATCGGCGAACTGGACCTACTGGTCATCCCGTCTCTCACCGAGGGCACTCCGCTGGTCCTGCTCGAGGGGGCGGCCGCTGGTGTTCCAGTAGTCGCCAGCAATGTCGGGGGTATCCCTGAGCAGGTCAGTGACGGGATCGAGGGTCTGTTGGTGCCGCCCGGCGACGACAGGGCGTTGGCGAATGCCTGCCAACGCATCTTGGCTGACCGGGCATTCGGGGCCCGGCTTGCCGCCGCCGCCGGCCATCGGCTAGGCCAGGCCGATCCCGAGGCCGCGGTCAACGCCGTAGCGGCCCTCTATGCTCACGTGCTTCAGGCACAGCCGGCGCCGCCGGAGACACTATGAGCACCTCCGTCGGGGAGAGCTCAGCAGCCAGCGACCCTGATCGGCTCGTCATCCGCGCGGCGCGGGCAGACGATATCGACCGGGTGCTGGACCTGCTGACGCACTATGAGCAGCCGCGGGCGACCTTTGAGCCTTGGTATGAGCACGACCCGGCCTACCAACCGGAGCAGTCGTGGCTGGCGGAGGTGAACGGCCAGCTGGTAGCGCACCTGCGGATTTACCCACGCCGACTGCGTCTCGGGGGCGGCGGCAGCATGAGAGTTGCCGGCATCGGCAACGTCATCACGGCCCGGGAGGCTCGGAGACAAGGACACGCGGACCGGCTGCTGCGGGCAGCGGTGAATGCAGCGACCGGCGCCGGGTACGCGTATTCGCTGCTGTGGACGCACCTGCCGCAGCTGTACTCGAGGCATGGATACGGCGAGGCGCCCGGGGAGATCCTGTACGCGGTCACCGGGGTGCCCTCCGCCGGCGCATGCGTCCGACCAGCCGACGACGCCGACCTTCCGCTCATAGCAGGGCTACAGAACCAGTTTGACGCCAATCGCTCCGGTCCCGCGGTGCGCGACATCGGCTTCTGGCGCGGCTCCCGCAACTGGCTCGGCGACGACGTGCTGGTCAGCGACCGGTCCGGCGCCGTCGCCGGTTATGTCCGACGCCGCGTCGAGCGGGATCACGTAAGCGTGCTCGAGCTCGGTGTTGCCACCGACGACCTGCATCTCGGCCGCGTCCTGCTCGCCGCGGCTGCCGAACCCCGACAGGGTCGGCTTCGCGCCGCTCTGCCGCCCTCGCTTCGGCGGGTGCTCGACCCGTGGCAGCCAGCAGTCCGGGATTCGCCGGGTCTGATGGGCCGTCCGTTGTCGATACCGGCACTTGCTAGCGCGCTCAGCTCAAACTGGTCATCCCACCTACGTGTGGCCCAGGATACCCAAGATGTGATCGTGCCAATTGCCCTGCCTGGCGCCCTCGCTGGCTTGCGCGTCAGCACGGAGGGCGTGGTGCAGGCCATGCCCGTGCCTGCTGCTGCTGCGCCACTGGACCCCGGTGAGCTGACCGCACTCGTGCTGCGGGGCTGCGATGCCCGCACCGTCCTCCTTCTCGGCGATCGTGCCGACCTCGATGACCTGTCCGCTATCGCACCCGCCCAGGACTTCGTGCTCTGGCCGACTGACGCGTTCTGAATTGTGGTGGCTCGCAGGGCAGCCGGCAGGCGAACGCCGCCGAACGTCAAGCGACCGCGGGTCGCGAGCACAGACCGTCTCGCCCTCGATGAAGCTCAGCATCTCCCGACCTTGATCCGCTCTTCGCAAGGCTGGTGGCGAGAGAACAAGACCGATGTCGTCAGGCATCGGAGCAACGCGTGGATTCCTCGCCTCTCCATGCCAGGCGACCGACGCACCGTGTTCGCAACTCGGGCCACCTGGCGAACGCTGCCACCCGGCAGTGACTGATCGATACAAACACCCCTCATCGTGTCCGGACCACTCGCGGCAGTTGGGATATCGTTCGCACTCGGAATTGCAGCGGGCACTTCCGCGACGTCCAGGCCTTCACATCGATTGGGTGGGCTGATTCGACCCGGCTCCCGGGGCCCTGAAAGACTGGCAACGGTGGGACCGGCGCGGCCGAGCATGGGGAGTGGAGGGCGCGGTCGTCAAGCGTTGAAGTTGCTGCGGTTTGCCCCTGGTGGCAGCCTCCCAGTGCTCAACGGCGTTGTCGTAGAACACGTTGCGGCGCAGAGCGATACGGTCGGCGGTGCCTGATTCTGGAGTGTGACGAGCCAGGGTGGCAGCAGTCTCGAAGTTTGCGAGCTGAGGGTAGATGAACTGTTCGAGGTATCGCCCGGGATCGCAGGGCCAGAAGACATCCGACGCGTACATCAGCATGTCCGCCGGCAGCATGTCGAGCGCTTTACGGACCGAGTCGATCTGCCAGTCGGCCGGGCAGCCGAACGACAGATCCGCCTTGAGCTGCCATCGGTCCTTCCCGTTCTCACCGGCGTGGAAGGTCTCCATGGCCAAAGTGGCAATGCATTCGTCCACCCACGGCCAGGACAGGTGAGCGAGGTGGCCATGAAGACCCGGAACCCGGTGAAGACCCTCATAGCTGGCAGGCCTGCAAAACCGACTCGACCGCTCGTCGAGGAAGATGCCAGAATGAAACGCGACGTACATCCCGAGATCAGCCAGAGTCGACCACAGCGGGAGCAGTCGCTCATCGTCGGGCGACCAGCGGTCGGGCACCATCTTGATGCCGCGAATTCCCAGCTCGTCGTAACACCGGCGACCCTCTTCTTCCATGAGGCTCACTGCTTGTTCTACGTCGCCGCCGGCCAGCGCCGGGTTCGGATTGAGGACGGCGAAAGCGAGCAGACGCTCGGGTGACGCAGCACAGAAGTGGGCAATGTAGTCGTTGTGACGACGAATGTCATCCATGTGCTCGTCAGTAAGTCCGAGACTATGGACAGACAGCATCGGCGCGAAGCAAAACGCTTGTTCCACGCCGCACTCATCCATCGTGTGCACGACATCGTTGGCATCGCCGTCATCATCGGGGCCGGATGTATGCGTGTGCACGTCGATGATCGGTAGCCGGTCATATAAGACCCCTAAGCGTTCAGTGCGGGGCACTTCGATTCTCCTGACAGTAGGGTTGCTCTCGAGGGGTCGAGATCCAAGTCGGATTGTGCCACGAGTTGCGCCCCTCACCGTGGTGGACATTGAGGGTCTCTCGGCATAGATGTGGGTGGAGTTCGCAAAGTTGCCGGGTGCCGGGTGCCGGGTAGGGTACGGGCCATGATCACCTGTCCCACCTGTCAGCGACGTCCCACCAAGCGCGATGGTCGCGACCACCGCGGCCACCAAAGCTATGCCTGCCGTCCCTGCCGCCGTGACCTCACTGCCGGCTCCTCCTCGATCTTCGCCGGCTACCGGTGGCCGGCCGAGGTCATCCTGGCCGCCGTCCGCTGGTACCTGAGCTACCCGCTCTCGATTCGGCAGGTGACCGAGCTCCTGGTCGAGCGCGGCATTGACGTCTCTCCCCGCACGGTGGTGACCTGGGCCCACAGCTTCGGACTGCAGCTCTGTTGGCGGCCGGGTGATGGGGTACCCAAGGGCAAGGGATTAGGTGCACCGGCGGCCACGTGGAAGGGCCGTCCGGTGCCTTGTTGGCGATGGGGGAGATGTCGCCCAACCTCCAGAATTGGCCAGCAGCATCGACTCCGCGGACGCACCTTCATGCAGGGCGCCCGCTACAGTCCCCCCTCCTCGAGCGCTCGCCGGGCTTCGCCCCGTTTTCTCTCGGTGATCTGGGTGTGGCCCGAGACCGAGGTCAGTCCGTTGTGGTCGAGGGTCTCGGCGGTGACGGCGCTGGGCGAAACTGATCAGACCAGTTGGGCAAAAGTGACCAGGGTCTGAGCCTCCTGGGGGGCAGTTGTCATGCTCCGCGGGGTAACGCTCATCGCAGTCACCCCGGCGCCGCCGGGTCGGGCATGCCCGACGGACGGGGCCGTCCGGATAGGCCGATGCGGGGGATCTTGCCAGCCCAGAAGAGGTGCACCTCCTCCCACCACCAGCGCGACCACGGACGGAGGCAGGTCTCGAAGTCGCTTGGGCTCACGCCATTGGAGTGGACGGTCGAGTTCTGAAGGTCCTCGAGAATGCCGACCACCGCGAGGTTGTGAACGTAGCTCTCGCCGTCCGCGATCAGCCGCTCGGTCAGCTCCATGGCGGCCTCCATGTCGTCGCGGTGACCGGAGGCGAGTCGGAGGCTGAGATGCCGGACGAATGCGCTTACGAGCAGGAAGTCCAGCGGTTCGGGCTCGGCTTCGTAGTCCTGCCAGTACTCACGCCAGAGTTCCGACTCCGCGAACGAGGGGACGGCCTCTGTCAGCAGGTTGGGCACTTCGGATCGGGAGATCACGTCGAACCTCCCGACCGATCATCCTCAACCGCGGCGTCGAGCAGCGTGCAGAGCCTCGCCGCCCACTCTGCCATGTCTATTGGAGACGCCACAGACGGAGACCAAGCAGCTTCACAACCTCCTCCTTCCCTTCGCTGCCGTTGGAGCTGTAAGCTCGATTGATCTGTGACCACCTTCATCAGGCTCACCTCCGACAACAACGGCAATCTACTCTGGCTGGATTGGCATCGGATCGTCTACATGTACCAGGAAGAGATCGAGGACCAACGGGAGAAACGGCGCGTGACCGTGCTGGTGATCGAGGATCTCACGGACGACCTCTGGGTCCAGGAATCGCCCGAGCAGATCGTCGCAATGGTGGACGCCGGTGTACAGGGTCGCGACTGGCTGGACAGTACCCGGTAGCGGACCAGACCACGTGCCCAGCCCGGCTCCAGGTCGCCAACCACTGCAGGTGCCGGCATGGGCGACGCACGCCCGCGATTTTCCATCCAGCCCTCCCGGCGCAGCGGTGCCCAGATCCGTCGTCGAAGCCCGTACCCGCCGCTGGTTACACGCTCAGGAGGGGTCCAGGCGGTATCTCGGGCATGCGGGGCCGCGGTGACGGACTTGAGCCCGGCCAGTACTTCTGGGAGGTTGTAAGAAAGCTTCGTCATCAGCACCCTTGCTTCCTGGACGCCAATAATGTCTAGATATGGCAGGAGAGGCAGCATCTCCCATGGCGAAGGAGCAGCTGACGGGCGGGGCAGCCCCGGCTCTGGTGGTGAGCCACCTGACGAAGCGTTTTGGCGACCGCAGCGCGTTCGAGGACGTCTCCTTCGAGGTCGCCCGCGGCGAGGTGTTCGGGTTCCTGGGACCCAATGGGGCCGGGAAGACGACAACGGTGAGGACGCTGGGGACCCTCATCGCTCCGACCTCCGGGTCTGCGGTGGTTGCGGGAATACCCCTCTCGGCGGCCACCGGAGCCGAGATCCGGCAGCTCATCTCCGTCATGCCGGAGAACCCCGGCCTGTACGTCCGGCTCACCGTTCAGGAGAACCTGGAGCTCTTCGCCGGCCTCTATGGCCTGGCTTCGCCCGGCGCGCGGATTGCCGGTGTCCTCGAGACCGTCAATATGGCGCCGCGAGCGCGTGACCTGTGCGGGCGCCTCTCGAAGGGCCTCCGGCAGCGGGTGGGTCTGGCTCGCGCCCTGCTGAGCGATCCGGTGGTCATGTTTCTGGACGAGCCGACGTCGGGCTTGGACCCTGTCGCTTCGCGGGACGTGCATGACCTGATCGCCAGCCTGCGCGAGCGCGGCGTTACCGTCTTCCTGACCACCCACCGTTTGGAGGAGGCGGAGCGGCTCTGCGATCGCGTTGCCATTCTCAACACGCGGCTTCTCGCCGTTGGGCCGCCGGAGCAGCTCAGGACGCAGCTGTTCCGCAGCTCACTGGTGGTGGAGACGGCCGCGCGTCTGGCCGCCCCGGAAACCGTCTTCACACCGGATGTGGGAGTGGAAAAGTGGACTCCCGAGGGTGACGCTACCTACGTGCTCACTGTTGCTGATCCGAGGATGGTCGCGCCGAGGGTGACCCGCGCGCTCGTGGCCGCCGGGGCCGACGTGGTGTCGATCGCAGTCGCGCACCACTCGCTGGAGGACGTCTATCTCGAGCTGGTCGAGGCGGACCCGGAGGCAGGGCGATGATCGGGCTCGACGTGGGACGGCTGGTCGCCGTGGCACGAAAGGAGGCGCGTGAGTACCGACGCACGCCGTTCATCATCGGCGCGATGGCGGTGCTTCCGCTCATCTTCATGATCAACCCGGTGATCACGATCTTCGCGATCGGTGCCACCGTCAAGGCCGCGACGGTCACCAAGGCGGTGGGTGCCACCTTCCTTGTCCTGCTGGTGGTGCCGGCGGTCATCCCCGCCAGCATCGCCGCTTACTCGGTGGTGGGGGAGCGCGACCAGGGCACCCTGGAGCCGCTCTTGACCACGCCGGTGCGACGAGGCGAGCTCCTGATCGGCAAGGCGCTGGTCGCCGCCGTGCCCGCGGTCGGGATCGCCTACATCCTGTTCGCCCTCGCGGTGATCCTGGCCCACTTCTTCGCCGGCAACCCCACGGTGGCCGCGACTCTGACCGAAGGCTCGCACATCCTCGCCCAGGCGCTGTTCGCGCCGCTGCTCGCCGTCTGGTCGATCGGGGTCGGCACCGCGATCTCGGCGCGATCCAGCGACGTGCGGGTCGCACAGCAGCTGGGAACGCTGGCCAGCCTGCCACCCCTCGGGGTGACCGCCCTGGTGTCGTTCCAGATCGTGCCCTTGGGTGTGTGGACGGCGGTGGGGTTCGGGCTCGGGCTGCTGGTCATCGACATCGCCATGTGGCGGGGGGTCGTGGCCACGTTCGACCGCGAGCGGTTGATCACCGGCTCCCGTGCTGTGAAGACGACGGGCGTGGGCCCCGGCGACAGAGTCGCGCCGGGTGAGGTGCGGCGGATACAAGCGTAGGAGGATCGAGAATGGGCGAAGCGACAATCCGTCTCTCACGGGCAGGAAGCCTCAGCCCCCTGCTGGGGATGGAGACCTGGAACATCTCCGTCGATGGCAGGGTGGTGGGCGCCATCGCCGCGGGAGAGACCGTCGAGGTGTCGGTCACCCCGGGTCAGCACTCATTGCTTCTGCGGGGCCGGGGTCGGAACCGAAGCCCGCTCCGCGCCTTCGAGGTCGCTGAGGACGAGGTCGTGAGCTACCGCTGCCACGGTCCCCGGTACGGCCCGCCGCATGTCGTGGCGGCACTCATCAAGCCAGATCTCTGGATCACCCTCAGGCGGGAGTAGCGATCGAAGTTCAGCTCGGCCGGAGCACTACCCCCTGCAGGACTCGAACCTGCGACCTGCGCGCTTAGAAGGCGGCTGGCCTATTGATTAGGCGGTTGCTTAGTACCTCGCGAATTCAGATGCACCATCTGCCTCATCAAAGAAGCTGCACAGTACGGGCCGCCTCCCACGTCAGGAAATGGTTGGGATAGATGAGGTCTCTGGGCCGTCGTGCACGCTCTTGGCCATGCGCCCAGCCCGGAGCCATCCAGGAGTGCTCCACCGGCGCTCTCTGCACGAGCTTGCGTTGAGTAGGGTTGTGCCATAACCCGCGTGGACGTCCCCCGTCTCGTCGACGAGCTGCCGGACGCCTTCCTGGAGGCGGCTGCCGTCTTACTCGAGCGCGTCCGCGACTCGCAATGGCGCGCCTAGAGACCGCCCCGGCGGCCAGGTCGGGTGACGCTTGATATACGGATACCCCGTAATGGTATATTGGCAGAGATGACTGTCGCGCTAGCCTCCGCCCCTGACACCCCGCAGCTGGAGCTGGACATCGAGGGGATGACCTGCGCTTCGTGCGTCCGCCGGGTGGAGCGAGCGCTGACAGCACTCCCCGAGGTGACCGCCGCCACCGTCAACCTGGCCACCGAAAGGGCACTCGTGACCCTCGTGCCCACCGCCTCCGTTGCCGACGTGAGGGAGGCTGCGGCACGTGCCGTTGGCGCGGCCGGCTACTCGGTGCGAGCGGGCACTCCAACGGCGGCCGTGGGGACCGCGCATGTCCAGCTGGCCATCACCGGCATGACCTGTGCCTCCTGCGTCCGCCGGGTGGAGCGAGCCCTTGCCGCCGTCGAGGGGGTCGGCTCGGCGAGTGTCAACCTGACAACGGAGATGGTCGACGTGGCCCTCACCACCCCAGTGGACGCCGCTCGGCTGGTCGCCGCCGTCGACAAGGCGGGCTACGGCGCCGAGGTGCTTTCCGGACGGCGGAGCGCGCGGGAGGAGGCCGAGGAGCGCCAGGCCCGGCGCCGGGCGGTGGTCCGCTCTCGCACGCGGGTGCTGGGCGTCGGCATTGCCCTGAGCGCCGGAGTGCTGATCCTCAGCTACGGCTTCGCTTCGGTGGCGTGGTCGCCGTACGCGCAACTGGGACTGGCCCTCCCCGTCTGGCTCGGGGTCGGCGCGAACTTCCACAGGGGGGCGCTGAAGATGGCGCGCCACGCCAACGTCAACATGGACACGCTGGTCTCGCTGGGATCGACCGTCGCCTTCGGGTACTCGGCGGTGGCGACCTTCGTGCTGCCGGGGCGGTCGCTGTACTTCGACGTCGCCGCCCTCATCGTCACCCTGATCAGCGTCGGCAAGCTACTCGAGCTGGTCGCCCGCGGCCGGGCCGGGGACGCTATTGAGGCTCTGGCCGAGCTGCAGCCTCGCACCGCCCGCTTGCTGGCCCGGGCCGCTTTCGCCGACCGCTGGCGGGAGGCGCCGGCGGTCGACGTTCCCGCGGAGGGCCTCCGGATGGGGGACGTCGTCCAGGTGCGACCCGGGGAGCGGATCCCGACCGACGGGGCCGTCATCGAGGGCGGCGGTGCCGTTGACGAGTCCATGCTGACGGGCGAGAGCCTTCCGGTGGTCAAGCACCCCGGCGACGACGTGGTCGGCGCCACCGTCAACGGGACCGTTCCGCTGGTCCTGCGCGTGACCAAGGTCGGCGCGGAGACCGTGCTCGCGCAGATCCTCACCCTGGTGGAGCGAGCGCAGACGGAGAAGGCGCCGGTGCAACGGTTGGCGGATCGGGTGTCCGCGATCTTCGTCCCCGTCATCCTGGTTGCGGCTCTCGCCACCTTCCTCGGCTGGATGCTGACCGGCCACGGCTTCGTCGCGGCCATGGTCCCGGCGGTCGCGGTCCTGGTGGTCGCCTGCCCCTGCGCCCTCGGCCTCGCCACCCCGGTCGCGATCATGGTCGGGACCGGTCGCGGGGCGGAGATGGGGCTGCTCATCCGGGGTGGTGAGGCGCTGGAGCGTATCCGCGCCCTCCGGGTGGTCGTCTTCGACAAGACGGGGACGCTCACCGTCGGGAAGCCCGCGGTGGTGGATCTGAGTGCTGTCGGGGACGCCGATCCGCAGAGGGCCCTTCTTCTGGCCGCGACTCTCGAGCAGGCTTCGGAGCATCCTCTGGCCCGGGCCGTGGTGGAAGCTGCCTCGTCCAAGGGTGTGGTGCCCGCGGCGGAAGCGGTCGAGGCGGTGCCCGGCAACGGCATCCGTGGCCGGGTGGCCGGGTTGGAGGTCGCCGTGGGGTCACTGCGCTGGCTCGGCGAGCTCGGTATCGACACCGTCGAGGCAGGGACTCTTGCCGGTGCCGCGGCGCAGCGAGCCTGGAGTCCTTTCGGGGTCGCCGTCGAGGGCCGGGTCGAGGCAGTGATTGCCGTCGCCGATCCGCTCCGCCCCGACAGCGCCAGAGGCATTGCCCGCCTGCGCGCACTCGGCCTTCGTGTCGTCCTCGCCACCGGAGACGTCCCGGCCGCCGCAGCGGCGATCGCTGCCGAGGCCGGGATCACCGAGGTACGGGCCCAGCTGCGCCCCGCTGAGAAGGCCATGGTCGTCACCGAGCTCCGAGCCGCCTACGGTCCTGTGGCCATGGTGGGGGATGGCATCAACGATGCACCGGCCCTGGCTCTGGCCGACGTCGGTATCGCCATGGCAAGTGGCACGGGGGTGGCGATGGCGGCGGCGGACATCACCATCGTTCACGGCGACATCGAGGCGGTGAGCCGGGCCATCGCGCTCTCCCGTGCCACGCTCACCACGATCCGCCAGAATCTGGGCTGGGCGTTCGGCTACAACCTGATTCTCGTGCCCCTGGCCGCGTTCGGCGTCGTTCCTCCGGTGGGCGCCGCGCTGGCCATGGCCCTCAGCTCGGTCAGCGTCGTCCTCAATGCCCTGCGCCTCCGGCGCTTCGCGCCCCCATCGTCACCGCGGTCCGGCGCGGTCAGCCTTCCTGAACCGGGCGCCGCGGCATGATCGTCACATGACCGACCTCTGCAACCCATCACCGCAAGGAGATAACACCATGCCGGCACTCACCCTGGTAGCACCTGACATCAGCTGCGACCATTGCAAACACACCATCGAGACGGAGCTCGCCACTCTCGCTGGGATCGAGCAGGTGCAGGTCGATCCGCCCGTCAAGACCGTGCGCGTTATCTACGATGACACGCTGGTCGGCGAGCCCGCCATCCGAGCCCGGCTCGATGAGATCGGCTACCCAGTGGGGGCCTGAGGCGATGCCGATGGCCGCTCCCGGCTACACGGCAGACAAGGCCTCGCTGCAGGCTCGGCTGGCCCGGATCGAAGGCCAGGTGCGCGGTCTTCAGCGGATGCTCGATGAAGACCGATACTGCATTGATGTGCTCACCCAGGTGACGGCGGTGAAGGCTGCGCTGGACAAGGTGGCGCTGGCACTGCTCGACGACCACGTCAGCCACTGCGTCGTCGACGCGGTGCGGCACGGTACCGGCGAGGAGAAGGTGAGGGAACTGACCACGGCGATCGGCCGCTACCTCGGGTGATCAGCCTCCGGCATGGCCGCCGGCGGCGTTCGCAGGCTCCACGCGACCGGTGAAGCGAAGAATCCAATTCCTCCGCCTCGCCAGCTGAGCACAACGCACTCGGCGCGATGGGCGCTCTCCCATCATCTCTCGTCGGCCGCTTCATCAGCGGGGTGGCCCGCGCCCTCGTTCGCGCCTCCACGTGGACGCCGCGCCTTCAGGTCCGGCGAGCGACTCCCACGATGTGGGGCGCGGTCGGGAAGGGGATGCGCGTCTCGGGAAACCGGAAGCTGTGCAGTCGCTCGATGCTGAAGCCAGCAGTCTGAATGGCGGTCGCGGAGTCTCGAGAGGCGTGGCAGCCACCGGTCAGCCGCGGCCAGACTGAGGCGTCCATCAGCCGCTGGATTCGCCGCAGCGACGGCGAGTCCGCCCGGACGTGCTCGAGGAAGCGCAGCTCTCCCCCGGGCCTGATGACGCGGTGCAGCTCGGCGAGCGCAGCACCCGCGTCGGACACCGAGCAGAGAACCAGGGACACGACGCCCGAGTCGAATGCCGCACTTTCCGCGGCGATGCGCTCAGGGTGCCGGCGACGACCTCCACCGGGATGGGTGCTCGTCTCGCCTTGACCTTCGCGCAGGAACGGAGATAGGGCTCGGGCTCTATTGCCAGCACAGCCGTCACCTCGGGTGGGTAGTGGCGGAAGTTGAGACCGTTGCCGGCCCCGACCTCCACCACGCGCCCGGCCAGGCCGGCGAGCAGCTCTCGGCGGCGGACCGCATAGCCGCGGCGTTCCCACGCCGGGCTGAGCCGCGCGTACATACGGGCAAAGAAGGGATGGCCGGCGCGGGCCCATCGGCCCGGGGCATCGGCTATCAGCGGTGGGTTGGGATAGAGAGTCTGCCGGGCTGGTGGTCATCAGCCGCCGAGGCCTGGCTCGCACCTCTCGCCCCAACACAACTCGCGACGACGACACCCGTGGTGGAACAGTCTTCGGGGGGCCGGGCACGAGCTAACCGCCAGTTTTGCGATATTTCCGCTATTCTGATATTCTGCTCACATGGCCACGACCCATTACGTCACCGTCCAAGCGAAGGGGACGATCTCCCTGCCGGCTGCCGTCCGTCGACGGCTCCACCTCGACGAGCCCGGAGCCCAGCTGGAGCTGGTCGAGCGGGATGACAGCGTCCTCGAGCTTCGCTCGACGCTTCCGGTTCCGGCTGACCAACGCTG
>Ga0224557_1003436_pt1 | contig 12338 bp, 13 predicted proteins | sample 714S31014metaG_FD_180677 | JGI IMG/M metagenome (GOLD analysis project Ga0224557, IMG submission 180677) | Peat soil microbial communities from Stordalen Mire, Sweden - 717 S3 10-14 | ecosystem: Environmental > Terrestrial > Soil > Wetlands > Peat | place: Sweden: Norrbotten County, Stordalen... | reverse complement strand
GGCGCCGGCGCGCACCCCGCCAAAGGCCGCCCGCGCACTCGCGGTCAGGCCCAGCGTCCAGATGATCGCCACGTTCAGGACGATGAGGATGAGGCCGGGTATCGGAGTCGACTGGAACGTCGTTCCGTTGCTGGCGTCGACGTAGGACTGCGATCCGCCGACGGCCGAGAGGATCCCGACGATGAGGCCCAGCGATGCCAGCACAAGGCCCGTGACCCGTGGCCCTCCGGTGAGCCGGCCCATCGCCGCGCCCGACCAGATGCTGGCGATCGCGAGTCCCACGAGGACCGCGCCGAACGCGACGACGGCGGCCCCGACACCGACGGCCGGACCGCTGAGCGAGTTCATCTGGCCGTTGATGCCGGTGACGGAGAGGTTCTTCCCCACGGCGATGACCACGACGCCGACGACAACCACCAGGGCTCCGAGCAGGAGCCAGAGCGCGCCCTCGGTGATCAGCAGCACCCGCCCCGCGGTCACCGAGCCCGGAATCGGCGGTCGATACATGACGCCACGCTCCGGCTACGGCGCGGGTGGCGGCGGGGGGAATGCGTACGCGCCGTCCGCGGGTGCGTTGGGCGGAGGCGGCGGGGGAGGCGGTGGCGGAGGCGGCGGGAAGGCGTCGGAGGCACCGGGCTGGCCATATGCCGGGGGCGGCCCGTACCCTGCCGGCGCCATCGCGGGATAGCCGGTGGGAGGCGGCAGGCTCCGGAAGGCCGCCCGGGTCTTCCCGCTGAAGCCGAGGCCCCAGATGATCAGCAGGTTGACGACGATGATGACGATGCCGGGGATCGGCGTACTGCGGAACGTCCCCGCGTGGACGGTGGCCTGGGAGGTGCCGAGCGCACTCACGATCCCGATCAGGAGGCCCAGGGAGGCGAGGACGATGCCGGTCACCCGCGGCCCGCTCGTGAGGCGGCCCATCGCCGCACCCGCCCAGATGCCGATGACCGAGATCACCAGGATGACCACCGCGAAGGCGAGCACCGTCCCGCCGACGACCCCGGCCGCCGCCGAGACGTTGGCGCCGGAATAGCCGAGCTGCTGCAGGCGGTTGGAGAGCGCCCCCCCGGCCGAGAGGAACCAGGCCCCCACTCCCGCGACGGCGACCGCTCCGAGCAGCCACAGTACGCTCTCGACGAGCAGCAGGACTCGCCCCAGGATGAGCGATCCGGGGGCACGTGGTCGTTGCATCTGCATGTGCTCCTGTCGGGTGGTCGGGGCGGCGACAGGATCGGCCTGCCGCATCCAGCGACTATAGAGTGGGTCGGGCCGTCACGTCCGAATTCGGCTCCGCGGCGCCGCCCGGCAGGTCGGCGTTGACGGGCGGGTCGGCGGACACCGGTGGCGTGGGGGCGTCCGTTGGCGCGGCGGGGGCAGGCCCGACGGGAATGGCGGTCGCCGGCGTGGTGGAGTCCGAGGCAAAGAAGTACGCATGCAGTTCCGGCCAGTAGTGGAGGAGGAGGATGGCCGCTCCGGCTGCCGGCCCGAACACCCACGTTTCCACCGAGTTCGTCACGAAGCCGATCAGGTAGACGGCGAGCGCGACTTCGGCGACGGCGAGCAGCGGCCGGGCACTGGCGCCACGCGCCACCACCTGCTGCTCCACGACGACGAGGACGATGCCGATGACGACCAGGACCAGGGCGAGCGCGGTCACCCCGCTCCCGGTGAGCGCCTGCTTGTCCACCACCCCGGTGAGCGAGATCCCGGTGCTCGCGCCGCCGATGATGAGGACCTCGAGGGCTAAGATCGCGATCAGCACCATGATGGCCGCCTGGCAGTAGAGGATGGTCCGCGCCACGCGCAGGCGGATGGGGATCTGGCTGCCGCCGAAACGCATGGGTGCAGATTAGGTCGCCGCCCGGGCACTGGGTTGTTTGTCAACGCTTCGTAGCCGATCGCCGGCCACGACAAGCGCCGGGCTGCCGCCGCCGCAGCGTCCCGGTGGAGCCCGTGCTCAGCTCGGGGCGGTCACCTCTTCCGCGTCGGGCATCGCCTCCAGGGCGGCGACCACCTGGCGGGTGAGCTGCGTCGGCGTCGACGCTCCCGAGGTGACTCCGACCCTGCGGATGCCCCGGAACCATTCCGGCCGCAGCTCGGCGGCGGTGTCGACGAGGAACGCGGGCTTGTGTCCCAGCTCCTCGACGACCTGGGCCAGGCGCCGGCTGTTGCTGCTCCGCCGGCTTCCCACCACCACCACGCAGTCGACGTCGTCGGCGGCCAGCACCGCCGCCTCCTGGCGCTCCTGGGTGGCTCGGCAGATCTCGTTGTGGACCTCGATCTCGGGGAACCGCTCGGCGAGACGGTCGATGATGGCCTGGGTGTCCCACATCGACAGCGTGGTCTGGCAGGTGACCGCCAGACGGGTCCCGGGGGCGAACTCCAGGGCATCTGCCTCTTCAATTGATTCAATCAGCGTGGTGTTGTCCGGCGCGACGCCCATCACTCCTGCCGGCTCGGGGTGGCCGCGCTTGCCGATGTAGATGACGTGCACCCCGCGCGCGGTCAGCTCGCGGACCAGGTCGTGGGTGCGCGTGACGTCGCTGCAGGTCGCGTCCACGATGGTGAGGCCACGCTCGCGGGCGGCGTCCACCACCTGGGGGGAGATGCCGTGGGCGGTGAAGATGACCGTGCCCTCGGTGATCTGCGCGAGGCCCTTCATCCGGTCGGATTCCGCCACCAGGCGGACACCGGCGTCCTCCAGCTCGCGGGTGGCGTGCTCGTTGTGGACGAGGTAGCCGAGCATCGTCACCGGCTTGCCGTCGCTTTCGGCGCCGACCCTCTTGGCCAGCCGGATCGCCTCGACCACACCGTGACAGTAGCCACGGGGGCGGATGCGCACGACCTCCATCCGGATCAGTCTACGCGAGGCCGTTCGCCCCCCAGCCGGCACCTTCAGCCGCTGAGCGCCACCCGCCCCTCGGGGAGGTGATCCATTGCCGCGGCGTCCAGGGCGAGGCGGGGGAGGGCCCGTCGCTCGCGGCCGGCGAGCAGCATCCAGGAGTAGAAGCACGCCCCGACGGTCAGGCCGATGGCGATCTTGACCCCGCTGGGCATTCCGCTCGGAGAGACGAACGCCTCCAGGGTCCCCGAGACCACCAGCAGCAGGATCACGGCGAGGGCGAGCCCCAGGGTCTCCCGGCCGGCACGGGCGAGCGCGTCGGCTCGCCGGAGCATTCCGGGCCGCAGCAACGCGTCGCCGAGACGCAGGCCCACCGCGCCGGCGGTGACGAAGATGCTCATCTCCAGCACCCCGTGGGCGGCGATCAGCGACCAGAAGGCGTAGTCGTAGCCGCCGGCGTGGATGGCGGCTCCCAGCGTTCCCAGGCTCCAGCCATTGAGGAAGATCAGCAGGGCGGCGGGCACTCCGAAGCAGAGGCCGAGGATGAGGATGAGCAGGGCCACCTCCATGTTGTGCAGGAAGATGCTGGGGTCGGCCAGGAAGGGCTGGGGGAGGGTGATCCCGGAGCCTCCCTGCGCCATCTCCGCGAAGAGGGAGTCGGGCACCAGGAGCCCGCGCAGGTCCGGCCGGAGGTCGTAGGCGAGCCAGCCCGCGATCACCCCGGAGAGGAGGCAGGCGAGGGAGGCGAGGAAGTACCCGGCATTGGCCCGGAAGGCTCGGGGCGCACCGGTCGCCAAGAACCCGATCGCGTTGCGGAACCTGGGGGGCGAGCCGCGGTTGAGCAGCACGTGGGCGCGCCCGCAGAGCGAGTTGAGGTACTCCGTGACGGCCTGGTCGGGGAAGTCGCGCCGGGCGATGGCGAGGTCGCTCGCGGTGCGCCGGTAGAGGACCGCGAAGCGCTCGATGTCGGCGGTCCCCAGGCTGCGGAGGTGGTTGCCGGCGAGCGCCGCGGTTCGCGTTTCCAGCTCAGCCCAGCGGGCGCGGCGGCCGGCGGAGAACGACTCCAGGTTCATGGCACGCGGGGAGGGGGCGCACCCGTCACGGGGTAGGGGTAGGGCGCGTAGCGCGGCGCGATCTGCAGGTAGAGCCGCTCCAGGAAGAGCTCTGGCGGCCACATCCGCTCGGGCGCACCGGGGGGGAGCTCCATCCGGTCCAGCAGCCGCACGGCCAGCCTTCCCGCCAGATCGGCGCGCTGGTCGGGTCGAATCCCGAGGCGGCCGAGGAACGTGCGCACCGCCGACAGTTCGTGCTCGCCGAGATGGGAGAGACCGTCGATGGCGGGGCCGGGGTCACCGCTGCGCAGATACACGGGCGCGGGAGCCGTCGCGGTCAGGAGTGTGATCGGGGTCCGCTCCCGCACCACCACGGTTCCGGCGACCAGGTCGCCGAGACGCCGGGACTGGGGGTGGAAGAACAGCAGGATGGCCCCCACTCCGAAGATATCGACGATGTAGGCCGCGCTGCGGAGGAAGTACTCGCCGATGCTCGCGGTGCCGCCGTCGACCCGGATCACCCGGATGCCCATGGCGGACTTGCCCAGCGTCCTGCCTCCGCTCACCGCCTCCGAGATCGTGAAGTAGAGGACGGCGATGATCACCCAGGCGGCGAACAGCAGGGCGCTGAGGAGGCTGAAGACCACGATCGTGTTGGACTCGCTGCTGTTGCCGGTGGCCGCCGACGCGATCGCGATGACCAGCACCGAGACGATGAGGAGCAGGCAGCCGAGGACGAGGAGGTCGAGAAACGCCGCGGTGAGACGGGTGGCCACCCCGGCAACCCGGAAGGAGATGCCGACGTTGTCGGCCGTCGTGACCCGCTGGGTGTCGTAGCCCGTGTTCACGAGCGGGTCGTCTTCGCCCGGCGCGACCGCCCGGGTGCGGGGTGGGGGGTGGTGTCCACGTCACCGGCGATGCTGTCACCTCCCGCCGGCGTGACGTGTGCTGCGACCGCATCGTCGCCGCTCGGGGCGGATGGGCTCGCGTCCCCGCCCCTCGTGGCGCGTGTTCGGACGCCCCCGCCCCTGGTCGCCAGGAGGCCGGACGCCGTGAACTCCTCGCCGAGTTGCACCCGGTTCCAGAGGGCTCCGATGAGGATGAATTGGGAGAGGAAGGCGAGCCAGGTGGCGAGCAGGAAGAAGAGGGCCAGGCTCTGACCGTAGGTGTCGAAACCGTGGGCCAGCTTGGCGTAGAGCGGGAAGAGGAGGGTGATCAGCTCGATGAGCACGCCCGAAAGCAACGCCCCTGGCCACAGCTGGCGGATGCGGAAGGTCCGGTTGGGCACCAGCCGGTAGATGGTCAGGGTGAGGGCCCCCATGGTGACGAACCCGGCGGCCGGTCCTATCCCGGCCATCACCGGGATCAGGTTCATCAGGGTGTTGGCCGCGACCGCGATCAGCATGCCCGCCACCAGGACAAACATCATCACGGCGCCCATCGCGCGCTGGCGCAGGAAGCTGCGCTGAGGGAACTCGAAGATGCGGCTCAGGCAGAACTCGAGGGATCCGAAGAAGTTGGTGACGCCCCAGAGCAGGCCCAGGATGCCGACGATCCCCAGCAGCCCTGCGTAGTGGTGCAGGTCGCCGGTGACCACCTTGTTGAGCTCGATGCCGCTCGTGCCCGGCAAGGCCCGGAGGATCGCGGTCTGCGCCTGGCTCTGGATGCCCGGGCTGCTCACCACCCACCCGATGATGGCCAGCGCCCCGAGGATCATCGGGAACATCGCCATCACCGCGTTGAAGGCCAGGCCGGAGGCGTGGCTCCCGGTGTGGGTCGACCCGTAGGCACTGAGGACCCGGCCCGCGGTGCTGCCCCGGAGACGGGGCAGGAGCGGGCGGGGGGCGCGGGCGGCGATTGCGGGTCCGCCCTCCCGGGGCGTGGTCTTTTCCATCACGCAATTCTGGCCGGGCGGTGGGGACGGGCGGGGCGGCCCACCCTACTCGACGATGGCGACCGTCTGACCCTCCTGGACCACCTCGCCCTTGGCGGCCAGGATGGCGGTCAGAGTGCCGGAGATGGGGCTGGTGACCGGGATCTCCATCTTCATGGACTCGATGACCATGATCGTCTCGTCCTCCTCGACCCGCTGGCCCACCTCGGCGACGATCCGCCAGAGGCTTCCCAGCACCTCCGCCTTGACCTCCATGGAGTCGTCAGCGCGCCTGGCATCGCGGGGCGCGCCGGTCGGGGAGGGCAGGGGCGCCCTCCCCGACCAACCCCCTCATCACGTGGCTCCGATCACGCCCCGACGACGAGCAGGCGGTTGTCCACCCAGCCCGTCCAGCCGTTGGAGCAGAGGACGTGGGCCCAAGCCCCGCGCACCTCGGTCACCTGGACCGGAAGGTGGCCGCCGAGGGTGGCTACCACCGCTCCGGCGGGGTCGGGGGCGGCCCATGCCTGCATCCCCTGGGGCGGGACCTTGTGGCCGGGGGTCCAGGTCGGCTGGGCAGGAACCGGAGCCGGCACGGGGATCGCCGCGGCCTCCGGGGTGAACGGCGTGCCGTAACCCTGCCCGGAGCTGCCTGCGGAGGCCGGTGCCGCCTGTGCGAGCGGGCCCGGGGTCGCTTCGAACTCGATGGGCGCGTTCGACTCCGGGTAGCTCTGACCGGGGGAGTCGAGCGGGTGGTAGGGCGAGGCGAGCGGCTCGAAGGTCGTTGCCGCCGCGTCTTCCCAGGGGCTGGCGGCTGGCGCCTGCTCTGCGGCACCGGTGACCGAGGCCTCCGCGACGGGTAGCTCCTCCTGCTCCGCCGCAGGGGCCACGGTCGATGCGTCCGCCGTGGCGATCTCGGTTGCGGAGGCGGCCGCCGGCCAGGCCCACGGACTCGGTGCAGGGGCCGCCTCGGCCTCGGGTGCAGCCTCTACCTCGGGGGCGGCCTTGACCTCAGCCGTCGCCGCCTCGGGCGCCGCCTCCGCCTCGGGACCCGCGTATGCCGGCTCGGGGTATGCCTCCGCTCCGGCGCTCTCAGCCTCGGGAGCAGCCTCTGCCTCGGGGGCGGTCTCCGCCACGGGAGCGGCGTCGGCTTCGGGGGCAGGCGCGTACTCGGGAACCGGCTCATACTCGCGGGTCGCTGCGTCCTCGGGAGCGGCGGTGTCCTCGGGGACGGCCGTCTCGCCCGCTGCTGCAGCATCGTCCGGTGCTCCGGCCCCGCCCACTGCGGCAAAGGCTGCGCTGGCTCCCGCCGGCGACCATGACCACGTCGATGGAGCGGCGTCGGAGCCGCCGCCTGCCACGTAGGCGGAATCGGCAGCCGCGCCTGCGACGGCCGGGACGGGCGTGTCCGCCTCCTCGCCGGCGACACCGACCACCTCGGTCGCTCGCACTCCGGTCGCCGAGGCCTCGGTGGTCGCCCCCGTGAGCCGGAGCACGGCGCTCCACGTCCGGTGCACATCGCTGACCGCGGTCAGGAGGCTGTGCTTGGTCAGCCCGTCGAGCACGATCCAGGTGCTGATCACGACCTGCTCACCGGCCGGGTCGAGGCTGGCGGTCACCGGTCCCGGTCGCCGCTCCTCGAGCTCGACCAGGTCGGCGGCGAGGTCGCCGCTCCCCGCGGGATGGGTCGCCTGAGCCAGGTCGACGACGCTCCGCAGGACCAGCCGGTCCCCTCCGGTCGGGAGGGTCGCGGTCACCTCGGCGCCTCCGCTCTCCAGCCCCAGGGTGAATTTGGCACCCGGGTCGGTGTCCTCCGCTACGCATCGAACGTCGCTGTCGGCGCTGCACCAATCGAGGATGCGCTGCTTGTCGTCAGTGGCCATGGCCCGGGAACCTCCAGTGGAGCGGCCCGATCCGCTCTCGGAGCGAGGGGGAGGTGGAAATTCTCGCAGGAACTCGGCCTTGGGGGGAGCTTTTTGTCAGGTTACTCAAAGAAGAGACGAAAACCATGGGGGCTCGGGTCCATCCCGATTGCCCGGTAAAAGGCGTGGGCCTCGGTGCGCCGCTGGCTGGAGAGCAGCTGGAGCCGGTGGCAGTTCGCCTCGCGGGCTCTCCGGGCTGCCTCGTCCATGAGGGCACGGCCCACCCCCTGGCGGTGGTACCGGTCGTCGACGACCACGTTTTCGACGGCGGCCCAGGGATGCCCTCCATGGGTCAGGCTGGGCCGGACGATGAGCAGGTCCACGGTCCCGGCGACCGCTCCGTCCACGGTCGCCACCAGCACGGTGCGGTCCGGGTCGGCGGCGATGCCGGCAAACTCCGCCTCCGCCGCTGGCACGGTGAGCGGCGGCTCGGGGGAGAGCCCGCCGGAGAGCTGCGCGTAGAGGGCGAGCAGGGCGGGGACGTCGGCCATGACCGCGGGACGGACCTCGACGCTCATGCCGGGGATTCTGCGCGGGAGCGGGGTCCCACGCGCTTGCTTGCGGACATCCCCGGCGCGGCGCAGTGCCTCATCGGACGTTCACGGTGAGACCGCGCAGGGCGGGCTTGGGTGGCGTAATTAGCTGATGGCTTCATTGCTGGATTATGATACTATCATTGCCACGAACTGAAGGAATTGAGCATTCACGGGAGGCGATGATGCTGTTTCGGACGCCCAGCCTGGGGGCTGAGGAGCGGGGTGCGCTGGCTCGCATTGACACCCTCCGCGGGCAGCTCCGGTACTACGTGGCGGCGGATCCCAAGCGGTGGTTTGGAACAGTTCGTAGGGTTCTCGCCGCTCGGGCGATCCAGGGCTCCAACACCATCGAAGGGTTCAACGTCTCGGTCGAGGACGCCGTGGCGGCAGTGGAGGGCGGCGAGCGGCAGACCTCGAAGGAAGAGGACTGGCAGGCCGTAGTCGGCTACCAGCGCGCCATGACCTACGTGCTGCAGCTCGCTCACGACCCTCACTTCGAGTACTCGGCCCAGCTCATCCGCAGCCTCCACTACATGATGACGGAGGCATTCATCGCGGAGGCGAGCCCGGGCCTCTGGCGTCCAGGTCCCATCTGGGTGCACAACGACATCACGGGAGAGGTCGTCTACGAGGGGCCCGAGGCCGTCGACGTACCGCCGCTCATCGATGAGCTGGTCGTCGCTCTGGGCGCGGAATCGGAGACCCCGGTCCTGGTACGAGCCGCCATGGCCCACCTGAACCTGGTGATGATCCACCCGTTTCGGGACGGCAATGGGCGCATGTCAAGGATCCTTCAGAGCCTGGTGCTGTCCCGCGGTCAGATCCTCGCCCCAGAGTTCTCGAGCATCGAGGAGTATCTCGGCCGCAGCACGCCGGACTACTACGCGGTCCTTGCGGACGTGGGACGGCGCAGGTGGTCGCCCGCCAGCGATGCCCGGCCCTGGCTGCGGTTCTGCCTGGTGGCCCACTACGTGCAGGCAAGCCGGGTGCTGCGCCGGGTCCGCGAAGCGGAGGTGATGTGGAAGGAATGCGAAGAGCTTGCTCACGCCAACCGCCTTCCAGATCGAGCAGTGACCGCGCTCTTCGATGCCGCGATCGGCCTGAAGGTGCGCAACTCGTCATATCGCAGCGCGGTCAGGCGCGGCCTGGGCCGTGAGATCTCGATCCAGGTTGCGACGGGCGACCTCGGCGCGATGGTGAGGGCCGGCCTGCTGCTCGCCAACGGCAGCCGGCGGGGCGCCTTCTACACCAGGGCTGCACCCCTGGAGGCACTCTGGCGCCGTGCCAGAAGCTCGCGCACGGAGATCACCACCTCGGGACTGTTTGAGACCACTGGAGACCTTCTGGCCGGCGGGCTGGAACTGCCGGTGTAGGAACTCCCAGGGCCCCTTCCACGGGCACTCGCCTCCTCGCTTCGGGCTCGCCGACCCGGACCCATGGCGAAACGCTCACTCGATCACCGACGAGTTTCGTTGCCAGTTCAAGTGAAGGGGGAAGCACTTAGAGCTGACCGCGTTCGTTAGTGTCCAGGGACGTGGTGTACGAAGTGTCACCGCCCCTGAGACATCACACAAGTACCCCCGGCGGGAATCGAACCTGCGCACAAGGTTTAGGAAACCTCTGCTCTATCCACTGAGCTACGGGGGCTTGGCTCACCTGCTACGGCGTAGGAGGGCCCGGGCCGGTGCCCGGGCCGCTGCGGCGAAAGGCAGGCACAAGGATAAGCGCCCGGGCCGGCGATGGCAGGCAGTGGAGGGGCGCCCGCCGGCTCTCCGCAGGGGGCGGTAACCGGCCGTGAGCCCGCGCCGAGGGGGCTATGGTCCCGGGCGTTGGATGACTGAGGTTCCCGACCAGCCCCACGTCTCCTGCCTGCGCTGCAAGAAGCCAGCCGAACTTCTCGGATCGGTGCCGCTGGTGACGTGTTGGGCCAGCTCGTGCCGTGGAGCGCGGGCCCCCCGCCTTCCCGGAGCCCCCGGCCGTCAGCCTCCGACCGGGCTGCTCTCCATCGAGATCGGGAGGTAGAAGAGACCCGGTGGGACCCGCCCGTCGGCGAGACCGACGGTCTGCAGGAGCGTCTCCATCGCGGTCCGGGCAGCCTCGCGGACCCTGGTGAAGTCGGCCACCCTGAGCGGGTTGGCGATGCGGGGACAGATCAGGGTCACCGGCAGGCGCTTGCTGAAGCTGTCGAAGTCGGCCAGCAGGCGGGAGTGGAGCGCCACCGAGGTCATCCGCTCGAAGACCTCGGACAGGCGGCGCAGCGTGGGCATGGCGGGCTCGGCGGTGAGGTCGACGGCGATGATCTGCTCGGGCTCCATCCGGGCGGCGGTGGAGATGCTGCAGTTGTCGGTGACGCCGCCGTCCACGTAGGAGCGGTCGCCGAGCTGCACCGGGCGAAAGACGAACGGGATCGCGCACGAGGCTCGGAGCGGGTCGCGCAGCCGGCCCTGGGAGATCAGCACCGGCTCACCGGTCAGGAGGTCGGTGACGACGATCTGCAGGGGGCGGGGGAGCTCCTCGAAGGTGCTCATGCCGGTCATCTCCATCGAGAAGTCCACCAGGTCTCCGATGGCGTCATCGTCCCGCAGCCACGGCTGGCGCCGGGCCCGGTTCATCACCATCCGCAGCGGGTGAGAGCGGAAGACGGCCCGGGTCTGAGGGCTGGCCCAGATCCGCTCGAGCATGTCCAGGGCCACCGGGAGAGGATGGCTCGCCACCACCGCCGCGTTGAGGGCGCCAACGCTCGTGCCGACGCAGGCGTCCGGCTGCAGACCCCGCTCTGCCAGAGCTCGGAGGATGCCGAGCTGGGCGGCTCCCCGGCCACCGCCTCCGCTGAGCACGAGGGCAGTCCCGATCCTCGACGGAGAGCTGCCACCCACCCTCACAGGGTGACACGCCGAGACCTTGCGGGTCTGTCCCTCATCGAAAGGCCGCGTGGCGGGCGGCGGCATCGGCCGCCACGCCCGCTCGCCACGGTTCCCTCGGGCCGGTCGCATGCCTCCGGGGTTAGGACTTGGCCTTGCCCCGCGAGACGAACCAGAAGATCGCCGCGATGATGACGATCAGCACGACGATGTAGACGATGATTTCTTTTAGTCCGAATGCCGTGAATGCGAGCATTGAGGGTTTTCCCCGGTGTGTGGATACGCGCTCCGACGGTGCCGGGCGCGGACGAGCCGCCAGCCTAACGTAGCCGGGCCGGCGGCTGCAGGTAGCCCGTGGCAGCCCGGAGCGGGCCGGTCAGCGCCGCGGGCTGCCCGGGGCCTCGGGATGGAGGACGTGGATCACGCTGAGAAGGTCGGCGCGGCGCCGGCCCAGCAGCTGGGCGCGGCCCTTGGTCCCCTCCCAGCACCAGCCGCTCAGCTGGCTCACCCGCCACCCGTCGTCGGTCACCTCCCCATCGTCCGGGCGCGCGGGGGTCTCATCGCTCGGGGTGGTGACGGTGGTTTCCACCGTGATCTCCATCTCCCTGCCGTCGACCCGATAGACGACGTCGCCGGGCGGAAGGGGCAGCTGGTGGCGATGGCGCCAGAAGACGCCCACTGAGCGGGCCAGATGAAGCCCGACCTCCATCCCCGCGCCGACCGCGGCCCCGAAGAGCCCACCGGCCGCGATCAACTCCGGCCCGGCTCCGGCGGCGGCCCCGGTCGCGGCGCCCGCTCCCACCGCCAGCCACCAGGGGCGGGGTCGCGCCAGGCCCGGGCTCCCCTGGGCGACCGCCACCGCCAGCACGCTGAGGGCCACCGCCGCCCCGGCCGCGACCACCAGGGCCGCGGGCGCCAGGCTGCGCGCGCCCGCGGCGCTGATGGCCGGGACGCAGAGGATGAGGCTGAGCGGAGGGGTCACGGCGGCGATGATGGCGGTGGCGATGGCGGGGCGGCGGCGCGGATCCGACCAGCCCACTCGCGCTTCGGTCGCGGCCTCTTCCACACCCCGCGCCCGGCGCTGGCCAGCCCGCGGGCGGTCCCCAGGAGCCCGTTGACCGATGGCAGCAGCACGGCGGCGGTGAATCCGGCGATGTTCATGGCGACGAGCCCGGGCAGGAGCTGGAGGAGCTGCTGGGCGACCTGGGGAGCGGCGATGGAGGCCTCGTCGAATACCCCGAACGCGAGG
>Ga0224557_1003435_pt1 | contig 12339 bp, 8 predicted proteins | sample 714S31014metaG_FD_180677 | JGI IMG/M metagenome (GOLD analysis project Ga0224557, IMG submission 180677) | Peat soil microbial communities from Stordalen Mire, Sweden - 717 S3 10-14 | ecosystem: Environmental > Terrestrial > Soil > Wetlands > Peat | place: Sweden: Norrbotten County, Stordalen... | reverse complement strand
CTCCGCTGGCGCAGGGACTGCTGACCGACCGCTATCTGCACGGCATTCCGGCGGACTCGCGCGCAACCAAGGCCGTTTTCCTGAAGGAGAGCGACATCAGCGAAGACCGTCTCGCCCGGATTCGCGCGCTTAATGAGTTGGCGGCGCTGCGCGGGCAGTCGCTGGCGCAGATGGCGCTGGCCTGGGTGCTGCGCGATGAGCGCATGACTTCGGCGCTGATTGGAGCCAGCCGCGTGGAGCAGATTGAACAGAATATAGCCGCGCTCGCAAACCTCAGCTTTAGCGCGGACGAACTGGCGCGCATCGATGCGATTGTGGAGCAGGCTGGGTAACGCGATCCGGCGGGAGGACGGGGTCCCCAGCGACAGGTCCTTGTCGCTGGGGTGGAAGGCGGGGGTTTCAATCCCCCGCACAAGGCCCGTCCAACTGTCTTTTAGAATTCAATTCTCGCGGCGAAGCTGCGCCTTCAGCGGGAACGCGATTTGCACCAACCGAGAATCTTACTTAATGGGGACTCTAGATGAGTGTTACTATTACGTGCAAACAACAGCAACCATTTTGGGAGATCGTGAATGAAGAAGAGGATGCTGAGTCAAAGCTTGAAGTCCGTCCTTCTCGTACTCGTTTTTTGCTTGCAGGCAACCGGCGGCTTGGCTCAGAACAAGAAGGATGACACCTCCAAGCCCGCGCAATCCATCGCCGAGTTGCGCCAGCAGTTGGAGAAAATCCTCGCGGACTCACATACGCCCGGAGTCTCCGTCGCCATTGTGCATCGCGATGGTCCCGAGTGGGTCGCGGGGCTGGGCAAATCCAATGTAGCCGCAAATCAGGCTGCCACGGAGGAGACGCTCTTTCGCATTGGCTCCACCTCCAAAGCCTTTGCCTCGCTCTCCATCCTCAAGCTGGCCAATGAGGGTAAGCTGTCGCTTCAGGACCCGGTGCACAAACTCGTCCCTGAGATATGGTTTGAGAATCGCTGGGAAGCCACCGACCCGGTGCGTGTGGTTGACCTGCTGGAACACACCACCGGCTGGGATGACATGCACCTGCCCGAATATGCCAAGGATGCCAAGGGCATGACCTTGCGCGAAGGCCTCGATTATTACCACCATTCGCGCATCTCCCGCTGGCGGCCGGGAACGCGCATGGCCTATTGCAACTCCGGGCCTCCGGTTGCCGCTTATATTGTGGAGAAGATCACCGGGCAGCGCTTTGAGGATTACGTGACGCAAAACTTCTTTCTGCCCATCGGCATGAAGACGGCCACCTATTTCGAGCAGCCTTCCCCGCAACTAACCACTCTCTACCACAATGACGGCAAGACGCCCTTTCCCTACTGGAACATACTGCTTCGTCCCGCCGGAGCCATCAACGCCAGCGCCAAAGACATGGCCGCGTATCTTCAGTTCTATCTGAATCGCGGGGCTGTGGGGGGCGTGCAGGTGATGCCCGCGGCATCTTTCGACCGCATGGAAACCCCTACCCGCACCTGGGAAGCGCAGCAGGGCCTCAAAGCCGGTTACGGCCTGAGCAACTACACCAGCTTTCACGATGGCTTTGAGTACCACGGCCACGATGGCGGCGTGAACGGCGGAATTACCGATATGTCGTATATGCCGGAGTACGACGTGAGCTATTTCTATAGCATCAACTCCGCCAACGGCGAGGCCTTCGGCAAGATTGGCGACGCCATTCGCGCCTACATCACCAGGAACCTCACGCGACCGCCGGTGCCCGCAGCGGGACAACTTCCCGCCAACGCCCAGGAGTACGCTGGTTGGTACCAGCCGGATGCGCCGCGCAATCAGATGCAACAATTTCTGGCACGCTTGCTGGGATTGCAGCGCGTGAGCTTTGGCGGGGGAAACCTGCTGATCACTGGTCTCGGAGGTATCAACAAGCCCACTGGCGCGCCAGTCAACGGCGCGCAATTCCGCTATCTGCCGCCCAAGAAGGACCATCCCGAACCGGTAGCCACGATGGCCCTACTGACGCCCAATGCCGAGGGCCGGTTCATATTCCTTGGCGGAACCCTGAAGCGCATCCCCACATTCCGCGCCATTGCCGAGATCGTTCTGGTGGCGTGGTTCGTGCTTGCGGTCATCTCCATCGTGCTCTACGCGCCGTTTTGGATGATCGGCGGCTTCTTCAGGAAGCGTCGCCGTCCGGCCGAGCGCGCCATGCGCCTCTGGCCGCTGATTGCCGTGCTCAGCTTGGTGGCGTTCGTCGGCGTCTTTATGCAGGCTGGCAATGACGCCCTTGTGCGCCTGGGGAACTTGACCATCTGGTCCTTTGGTCTCTTCCTCCTCACGCTGATCTTTGCCGCAACTTCTTTAGCCAGCGCCGTCGCTGTATGGCGGGCGCGGAAAAAGGAGATACGCCGGAGCGTCCGCTGGTATTCGATCGCGGTAATCACGGCGCTGATGATCGCCGCCCTGTACCTTGCATGGTGGGGAGTGATCGGCATCCGCACCTGGAGCTAGTTTCTTTTCGGCAGGTACGTCAGATCTCAACAATGTCAGGATTTGAACTTTAGCCTGCGCAGTTTATGAAAGTGCGGCTACCTGGACTATGCCACCGATATGCGTGATCTCGATTACGGAAAAAGGCAAGGTAACCATCATTGTTAGCTGAACGCCGCGACGATCGCATCTGTCGAGCGGACACGGCCCAAGCGGGGAAAGATGCGCTCCACGCTGTTCAAGTGGCTTTCGGCCGTCATGCCGATCATCGCGTCCTCGGCGAAAATGAGCTCGTAGCCGCGCTCACAGGCGTCGCGCGCCGTGCTCTCCACGCCAAACTCGGTGGCGATGCCGCAAATCACGATGGTGGCCAGTCTGCGGCGGCGCAGTTGCAGGTCGAGATCAGTTCCGTAGAAAGCGCCCCACTGGCGCTTCAGAACCACAATGTCGGCTGCCTGGCGGTCGAGTTCGGGAATCAACTCGCTCCAATCAGGCGGCAGCGGGCCAGTTGACTTCCACGACTGGTCGGTCGCGGTGTGCAGCCGGTCAGCGCCATCGGGCGAGCCGCCCACATGCACCAGCACTGGCTGCGCTCCGGCGGCACGGGCCGCGGCCAGTAGGCGCGCGCAATTCGCCACCACGGTGAGCTGCGGATACGGCGCGCCCGGCCGCCCTACGATGCCCTTTTGCATATCGATGACTACGATGGCTGTGTGACGCGCATCAAGTTTGAGAACAGGTTTTTCGTCGCTCATTGCTGTATTCCTTCCTCTGCCGGCAGAATGCCCATCTCGCGGTAGATGGGCCGAATCTGGCGCCGTAGCGCCGGCAACCGCGTTGCAAACCATGCCGCGCCCAGCAGAACCACCGCGCCGTTCATCATCACCGTCCAGGGCGCGCCAGCGGCGTGGGCCATGGTCCCGGCCAGCAGGCTGCCAAAGGGCGCCATGCCCATGAAGGCCATCGTATAGTAACTCATCACGCGGCCGCGCTTGTCGTCGGTGACAATGGTTTGAATGACGGTGTTGCTGGCGGCCATGCCCTGCATCATGCCCATGCCGGCGATGAATACCATCACCATGGAGAGCCAGAAGAAGTGCGAGAGCCCGAAGCCGATCAGTCCCAAACCGAAGACCGCCGCGGCGATGGGAATCATCCTGACCAGCCCGCGCACGTTCCTGCGCGCCGCGAGAGACAGCGCCGAGACCAGCGCGCCCAGCCCCATGGCGGCCATCAGGAATCCCAGCGTATGCGGTCCGCCGTGCAGCACCCGTGCGGCGAAGATGGGCATCAGCACCACAAACGGCATTCCCATCAGGCTTACCACGGCAAAGAGCATCAGGATCGTGCGGATGGGCAAAAACTCCGAGACATAAGTCCAGCCGGCCTTCAGTTCGGCAACCATTGACGTGGCCACACGCGTCACCACGGGCGCATGAAGACGCATCATGAGCAGCGATGCAATGACGGCAATGTAACTGATGCCGTCGATCAGAAAGCACCATCCCTCGCTGGAGACCGCGATCAACATGCCGGCCAGCGACGGGCCGATGAGCCGCGCCATGTTCACCATCGACGAGTTAATGGCGATGGCGTTCTGCAGGTCGCGCGGGTCGTCCACCATCTTGATCATGAAGGACTGGCGGCCCGGCATGTCGAAGGCATTGATGCAGCCTTGCATCACGCTCAGCACCAGCAACAAGGGAATCGTGATGTGGCCCGAAAGCGTCAACGCGGCCAGCGTCAGCGACTGGACCATTGATAGGGTTTGGGTCCACACCAGCACTTGCCGGCGGTCTAGCCGGTCTACCCACACGCCGGCAAAGGGAGCCAGCAGAAAGGTGGGAATCTGCCCGGCAAAGCTGACCGTGCCCAGCAGGAGGGCCGAGCCGGTGAGCCGGTAAACCAGCCAGCCAGTGGCCACGCGCGTCATCCACGTGCCGATGAGAGATATGGTTTGACCGCCAAAGAAGAGCCGGAAGTTGCGATGGCGCAGCGCGCGCCATGCATGAGAGACGCCTGAGGTTACGCCCAACTGCACCTCGGCGGCAACCTCGGCCGCGTCCATTCGCCTTACTGGTTCCGTATCGCTCAAAAACTGCTTCCTCATTTGCAGTTTATCGTGACAGGCTTTCGGGGCGAGACACGGCGCGATGTCCCGGAGATTCATGAAACCGAATCCGGCCTCCAGAGCGGAACACTAAGGGGTTGCGGTTGATATTATCTCTGCTCTTTGAGGTCGCAATTCAGTTGAGCCGGATAATATCCTGAAATTTATCCTGCATGTTCGCTTGTTTCGGCGGGAAGGCACTTTTGCATCGCGTGCGGCGCGACCGGTGAGCCGGCATTACCGGATAGCCTACTGGTCATCACCTGGAAGTGATAACCCATGACTGCCAGAGTCATGGCCGCGCCAACGCAATGGCGATACCGTGTGGCCACGGTCAGCAGAAACTTCCAATAGCTCCAGCGCTGCCGACCGAAGACTCCCTGACGAATGATCGAGGTGACAAAGGCGCGCGCATTGCCCATGGTCAGCCACTGCTGCCTGGTGTTACGCTCGCCGAAACGCGGGTGTGTGCGGCTCAGGTAGAGCTTGACGCGCTCATAGTATGCCTCGCAGGAGTATATCCTCTTCAACACCGAGCGATAGCCCTCAACCAGCCTTGTGGCATCCATGTTCGGAAGAAAGTTCAGTTTGTCGTCGGTGTTGTCGCCGTGACCCGCATCCAGAATCCGGCCTTCGTTCCGCAACCGACGGAATAACTGGGTTCCGGGCATGGCTTGCAGCAGGCCGACCATGGCAATGGGTATGCCGCTCTTCTGGATAAACTCCACCATGCGGTCGAAGATGTCGTCGCGATCGGTGTCGAAGCCCAGGATAAAGCCACCCATCACCTGCATGCCGTAGCTCTGTATCGTGGCCACGCTATCCAGCAGGCTGCGCCGCGTGTTCTGCAGCTTGTTGCAGGCGATGAGGCCCGATTCATCGGGGGTCTCGATGCCCAGAAAGACCGAGACAAAGCCGGCATCTTTCATCAGCTGCATCAACTCCGGATCGTCGGCCATGTTGAGTGAAGCTTCGGTATTGAAGTCGAAGCTGATTTTGTACCGGCTGCGCCATTCGGCGAGCGCCACGCATAACTCCTTGGCGCGCGCCTTGTTGCCGATGAAGTTATCGTCGACGATAAACACCGCTTCACGCCAGCCGGCCGCACGTAGCTGGTCCAACTCGGCCAGCACCTGCGCCACGGACTTGGTGCGCGGGCGCCGGCCGTAGATTTCGATGATGTCGCAGAACTCGCAGTTGAAGGGGCAACCGCGCGAGTATTGCACGGCCATGGTCGAGTAGCGATGCATCTTGATGAGGCTCAGGTCGGGCAATGGGCTGGCGCTCATCTCCGGCCTTTCGGCGGCCTGATAGACGGGCACAGCGGTTCCCTGCTCAATGTCCCGCGCGAGATCGGCAATCAGTCTCTCGGCTTCGCCGATGACCACGTGGTCCGCCTTCAGTTCGGCCGCTGAAAGGCTGCTGGCGATGGGCCCACCGACGACAGTACGCAATCCGCGCGCGCGGCAGCGCTCGACGATGGCCGCCAGGGAGTCGCGCTGGATGTGCATCGCGCTTATCAGCGCCACGTCCGCCCAGGCCAGGTCGCGGTCGCGCAGCCGCTCAACGTTGGTGTCCACCAATCGCTTTTTCCAGGCCTTCGGCAACAGCGCGGCCACCGTCATCAGCCCCAGCGGAGGCTGTGCAGCCCGCTTGCCTAAAAACTTGAGCGCATGTTTGAAGCTCCAAAAAGTATCGGGGAATTCCGGGTAGATCATCAGAGCGTTCATCTGCGACCTCCAGAGGAAGAAGGGCCCTGGCGAGGATGAAGCTTCACAACGCGATTTCGGCGACTGGTTTCAGCGCACCAAAAACCGGGACGGCTGCTCTCGCAACGGCACACTACTCCCTATTTAGATTGTCCCGCTGGGCCGCTGGGAAGCTGTACAAAAAGGACCACTTCGCCTAAACATAGCGCGTTATCAGGCTTCAAATTCTTGAGCCAGCCCTATTTACGGGTTTCTGAACAGGCTTCCCGAGGAAGACTGCGGCGTGTTGACCTACTATCGTTATGAAGGGCGCGGAAGAGCTGAAAGAGATAGTGGCGGAGAACAAGTATGAGTTCAGCAAACCAACCCGTTGCGGCTGAGGGCAGCGAAAGCCGCTCGGCCGCCATCGTTCTGGCGGCAGGCTACTCCTCGCGCATGGCGGAGTTCAAGCCTTTGCTTCCGCTCACCGGCAGCACGGCATTGGAGCGATGCATCGGCGTGTTCCGAGCCGCGGGCATTGCCGAGGTGATTGCCGTTCTGGGCCATCGCACGGACGAGTTACAGCCTTTGGCCGAGCGCGCCGGCGCGCGATGTGTACACAATCCGGACTTTGAGCGGGGAATGTTTTCCTCAGTTGCGGCAGGCTGCCGCGCGCTGCCCGGCTGGGTCGAGGCGGCCTTCGTGTTGCCGGCGGACATTCCGCTGGTGCGGCCCAATACGATTCGTCAATTAGCGGCAGCCTTCGCACTGCGCGGGGCAGGTATTGTGTACCCTGTCTTCGAGGGGCATCGCGGACACCCTCCGCTGATTGCGCGCAGCATCCTGGCCCAAGCGGCTGAGGAGGGCGCATCGGGACCGCTCTCCGATCTGCTGGCGCGGCACGAGAGCGAGGCCATCGACCTGCCCGTCGCGGACCAGGGCATCCACATGGACATGGATACTCCCGCCGAGTATGACGCGCTGTGCGCGCTGGCCGCTTGCCGCGAGATTCCCACACGCGCCGAATGCGAAGCAATTCTCGCCAGCCACTCCGTTGAGCCCGCTATTGTTCGCCACTCGCGTCTGGTGGCCGAGGTAGCGCAACGAATTGCTCTTGCCCTGTCGCGCAGCGGTCTCGCACTGAACCTGGAACTGGTGCGAGCCGGGGCTCTGCTGCACGATCTCGCCAAGAGCCAGCCGGAGCACGCCAGCGTTGGCGCAGCCATTTTGAACTCGATGGATTTCCCGCAGGTTGCGACAGTTGTCGGCTCGCACACCGATCTGGACTTCGGCGACCGCCTCGACGAGAGCGCGATCGTCTATCTCGCGGACAAATTGATGAGTGGCGAGCGTCCGGTTACGATTGACCAGAGGTTCGAGGCCGCTCTCAGACGGTTCAGCGATAACCCGCCTGCGCTCGACGCCGCTCAAAGGCGCATGGCCACGGCAAAGGCAGTGGCTCTCGCCGTAGAGATGCGACTGGGAATAACTCTCGCCAGCGTCGTAAATGAGTCTTCCAGCGCGCTTGCCAAACCTGGCGCTTCGCTTGCTGATGAGGCTGGGAAGCTATGATGAGCGAACGCAGACGGATGGACCCGGCCGCTGTCCATCTCGCTTCCGCATCGCGGTGGCGTCGAACGTCGCGGCTGCTTCTCCATGGAAAGTTGGGATGGCATGGGAATCTATGAAGAAATTTGTAAATTGAAACGCGAGGGGAAACGCGCGGCGCTGACTACCATCGTCAACGTCAGCGGCTCTATTCCTTCGGTAGTGGCGGCGAAGATGCTGGTGCGCCAAGACGGCTCGATCCTGGGAACGGTCGGCGGCGGCCGCATGGAATCCGAAGTTCGGGAGGGGGCGATAGAAGCGATGAAAGACGAGAAGCCGAAAACCATGACCTTCAATATGGATCAGACACCCGATGATGAAACCGGCCTGGTGTGCGGCGGATCGCTCGAGGTATTCATCGAGCCGCTGGTCCCCGCGCCGGTGCTCTATATCTTCGGTGGAGGCCACGTAGGTCTGAACTTATATAAGGTAGCCATGCTGGCCGGTTTTGAAGTGGTTTTGGCCGACGATCGCGAACTCTACGCCAACCGCGAGCGATTCCCCGATGCCCGCGAGGTTCATACCGGCGATCTGGATGCGACTCTCTCTGAACTGACGCCCAGCGGCGACTCATACATCACCATTGTCACTCGCGGCCACCGTCACGATATTCGTGTTCTTCGCTGGGCTCTCAATACGCCCGCTCATTACATCGGGATGATCGGCTCGGGCCGCAAGGTGCTTTCGCTCTATCAAAAGCTGGAAGCGGAAGGCGTTGCACGAGAGAGCTTCAATCGCGTCTTTGCTCCGATTGGCCTGGAGATCAGCGCAGGCACGCCGGAGGAGATCGCCATCTCCATCGTGGCTGAGCTGATCGCCGTCCGGCGACATTGCACCATTGCGCTGCCTCACTTGCGCAATCGCATTCGCAAGGAACAAACGGATCCCTCATCCCTCAAGCAGTAGCAGCCGCTCCGGATCGAGCGTGACCCGCCACGGTTGAGGCTGTGTGCTCAGTGCGCGCCAAAGATCTTTCGGCACGTCGGCCTGTAGATGCGGCGCTTCTCCGGCGCAAGGCGCGGCGTGCAAGCGCAGATAGAGCGTCATCTCATGCGGCGCTTCGTTGGTGCTCACCAGCCAGCAGAGAAATGTGTTTTCGACCTCAGCGGCTTGCTGAAATACGATCTGGTGCGAACGGAAGCCAACGTGGGTGAGCGCGCTGGAAACCGGAGCCGGAGCCTTTAGCTGGCAACTCCACGCGTCCACGGCAATTAGATCGACATCCACGCGGCGAGCGGGAACGATATTCTTGCAGCCGGTGAGCCGCGCGGCAACCACTGTGCGAGGCCGCTCGAAAAGCTCGTGCTTCGGCCCGCTTGCGATTACGCGGCCGCCGTCAAGCACCAACAGATCGGTGCAGAAGCGGAATGCTTCTTCCATATCATGAGTTACAAAGATCACCACGCCGTTGTAAGTGGTGAGCGTCTCACGAAGCTGCTCTTCCATCTGCCGCCGCAGATATGGGTCCAGCGCAGCGAAAGGTTCATCGAGCAGCAGCGCATCCGGCTCGATAGCCATGCATCGCGCGATGGCCACGCGTTGTCGCTCCCCGCCTGAGATTTCTTTCGGATAGAGGTTCGCCAGTTCGGCGATGTGCATCAGATTGAGTTGCCGGTCGACGCGAGCGCGGCGCTCTTGCTCGGGCAATGCGCTCAACCCAAAGCCCACATTCTCCGCTACCGTCTTATGCGGAAAAAGCGCGTAGTCCTGAAAGACGACGCCGATTCTTCGCTTGGCGGAAGGGACATTGCGCCCTACCGCACTGTCGTATAAGACGCGGCCATTGAGAACAATACGACCACCATCCGGCGCAACCACGCCGGCGATCATGCGCAGCGTCATGGATTTACCCGCACCGGATGCTCCCAGCAGTCCAACCGCGCCCGTGCCGGTGCAGAGGCTTACTTGCAAAGTGAAATTCTCGAGCGCCCTTTCGACTTGCATCTCAAGCGCCGCGGAAGACGCGGCCTCGTTCATCCTGCGTGGGGGAGCCGGGTACGCCACAGGAACCGGTGCCGGACGCGTAGGATTCCGCCGGTGCGCAGGCTTTCGCTGCGCGCTCTGCCTGTTCAACAGCCGAATGATGGCCAGCGACAGCAAGACAATCAAAATCACCCAAAGAAGCGCGCCGCGCATATCGCCGTCTTCGGCAGCGGAAAAAATTGCGATAGGCATGGTCTGCGTGCGCCCGGGTATATTGCCGGCGAGCATTAAGGTGGCCCCGAATTCACCCATGGCGCGCGCAAAAGCCAAAACAGTTCCAGCTATGACGCCCGGCGCAGCCAGCGGCAGCAAGACTTTACGAAAGACCGCCCACTCCGAGGCGCCCAGTGTCCGCGCCGCTTCGAGGTAAGTGGGATTCACCTGATCGAATGCGCCCAGCGTGGTGCGATACATCAGCGGAAATGCCACAACGGTTGCCGCGATCACGGTGGCGGGCCACGAAAACACAATCGTGATGCCGAGCCGCTCCAGCGCATGACCAACAAAGCTCTGCCGTCCGAGGATCAGCAGCAGGAAGAAGCCGACCACCGTTGGCGGAAGAACCAGAGGAAGCGTGAGTATCCCGTCAATCCAGGCGCGCAGGTTGCCGTGCATCTGCACCATCACTCTGGCTGCAAACATTCCCAGAAAGAAAGTGGCAATCGTGGCGGCGCATGTCGTGGCCAGCGAAATGTACAGCGGCGATGGATCGATGGGAAACGTCACGGTGAGGCTATTGTAAATCCATGCCTTACAAAGATAGCTTGAGCTTCGGGAGTGCTGAGGTAATCGATGAAGTCGCGCGCGACTCCTCCATTTTGGCTCGCTTTGACAACGGCTGCGGGATAGACGATTGCGTCGTGTGACGAATCCGGCGCGACGGCGACAATGCGCACCCGGCTTGAGGTCTGCGCATCGGTTGCGTAGACGATGCCCGCGTCCGCGTTGCCTGTCTCGACGTAGGTAAGGACCTGGCGAACATCCCCTCCCAGCACAAGTTTCTGGTTGAGCCTGTCAAGGAGATGCAGCGCTGCCAGCGTTTGGCGCCCATATTGGCCTGCTGGAACGCTGGCGGGATCGCCCAGTGCGATCAGCCGGACGGAAGGATCCGTGAGGCCCTGAAAATCACGAAGCCGGGAGTCGAGAGGCGCAATCAGCACCAGCGAGTTGCGCAGCAGGTTGCGCCGCGTACCGGGCACGATCAGGCCATCCGCTTCCAGATCGTCCACGGGTTTGGACGCAGCGGAGATAAACGCGTCCACAGGCGCGCCCTCCTCGATCTCGCGCGCCAGAGTTCCCGAAGAGCCGAAGTTATTGCGGAAGTCGATGCCGGCGTGATCGCGCAGATACGCGGCCTCCGCCTCTAAAATGGCGTCTTTGACGCTGGCCGCAACAGAGAGCGTCAGCGTCATTCGCTGCGGAGCATGGCACGCACCTATGGAAACCGCAAGCGCCAGCAGCGCCGCACAGAAGCAGGGCCCGAATCGAATTCCTTCTGCTTCTCGTCTCGCCTTCACTGCTTCTCCCTGGAATTGACGCCTAAATGAGGTTGGCTCGTAGGATACACAGAGCAGCGCCGTGGCTGCAATGCGCGAAATCCAGACCTGCGGCTAGCTACCGTGAACACTTCCAAATTAAAAACATAGGCTTACTTGACGCTTCGAGCGGTATGTGAGCTAAACTATGTATCCCGCTCGTGAAGGAATGGCACTCTTGGCCGACCTCGATACCTTGGAATTGTTGTCCTAAAACACGACCGATCGAGCAGGCCAGGAGCTTTAGTTAGGAGCCTAAGAATGGAATTGGAAGTTAGAGACGCCGGAAAGGCGCTCGCGGAGCAACTGCCTCCTCTGACCCCGAATGCTGCAGCAGTTGAGGCGGACCGCTGTTTGTTTTGTTACGATGCACCTTGCACGCATGCCTGCCCAACCCATATTAATATTCCTCAATTCATCAAGAAAATCGCCACCGGCAATCTGCGCGGCTCGGCGACAACGATCTATGCTTCGAATCTTCTTGGCGCCACCTGCGCGCGGGTATGCCCGGTGCAGGAATTATGCGAAGGAGCGTGCGTGCTTGGCTCTGATCACAAGCCCATTGCCATCGGACGCTTGCAGCGCTATGCCATGGACTATGCGCGGGAGCACCGCAGCTATCCGGCAGTGACGGCCGCGCCCACAGGCAAATCGATTGCCGTCATCGGCGCCGGACCCGCGGGACTTTCATGCGCCGGCGAGTTAGCCATGCTGGGCCACGCGGTAACTATATTCGAAAAAAACAAAATGCCCGGCGGGCTTTCCACCTATGGCATCATCGCGCTGCGCGAACCTGTGGAAATTGCCCTGGAAGAGACGCGCATGATCGAAGGGATGGGCGTCAAGATCAAAACCGGGGTTGAGATCGGCAAGGATATCTCTCCGGCCACGCTCCAGAATGAGTTCGATGCTGTGGTGCTGAGCGTAGGGTTAGCCCGGACTCCCGGCCTGGG
>Ga0224557_1003431_pt1 | contig 12346 bp, 12 predicted proteins | sample 714S31014metaG_FD_180677 | JGI IMG/M metagenome (GOLD analysis project Ga0224557, IMG submission 180677) | Peat soil microbial communities from Stordalen Mire, Sweden - 717 S3 10-14 | ecosystem: Environmental > Terrestrial > Soil > Wetlands > Peat | place: Sweden: Norrbotten County, Stordalen... | reverse complement strand
GTGGAAGACTTCGGGATGCTTCATAGGAAGTTCGATCATCTCTCGTATGCGCTGTATCTCGTCTCTCAGGCCTCCGATATCTTCGTACGAGATGCCCGTAGCACGCACCGATTCAAACCCCTTGACAGGCTTGTCCCTTAAATCTAGCTGGGTCCGCTCAGTGATGAATACCACGCCGAGCGGACTCGTATTGACGACGACAAGCGGCACGGCTTGACCCGGCACCCGCAAGAGTGGGTGTGACGCGACACTCATAATGGGCACGACGTCCCCCTGAACCATTGGGCGCTTGAGCAGCTGACGGTGGACGCTATCCGTCATCTCGGCAAGCGGTTGGGCAACGGTCCCTTCAGGAGGGGCAAGCACAACTTTCTGCGCTTCGTTCACCTTTGGCTTGCGCACAAGAACGCGCTCCCCCATCCCGACGCCTGCATTTTGACGAATAAAGCCATCTATCCGTATGATGCCCTCGTGCCAATCCTGACGATCGGCCCGCCAGACTTTGGCAGCGGTACTGGTCTTGCCAACGATTTCTATGATTTCTCCAGGGGATAGCTGAAGCTTGAGAAGTGTGTCTGGGTCGAGTCGAGCGATACCCCTTCCCGAATCGTTCGGATAGGCTTTGGCGACCTTTAGCTGGACCTCTTGCGCCACGCGATCAGAACCTAAGCTTATATGATAACACGGTGATATATAAGGGTGGCTAAAAGAGCCCCAGCTGCATACGCATGACGATACTTGCATTTGAGCCTTTTTCCGGCGCTTCGGGAGATATGCTGATCGGATGCCTCATCGATCTTGGCGCAGACGCGTCCGCCGTTCGAGAGAATATGGAAGCTGCCGCCAGCGTCGAAGTGCAGATCTGCGAGGTGCAAAAGTCGGGCATACAGGCAACGCGCGTCAACGTGATCGCGCACGACGGATCACGCACGTACCTGGAACTCATCGACGCGATTCAGTCGTGCGGAATCAGTTCAACGATACTCGCCGATGCGAGCGCGATATTTGCGATCCTAGCAGAGGCAGAAGCAGCTGTGCACGGAGTTCGCAAAGATGAACTCATATTCCACCAAGTGGGCGCTCAAGATGCCGTTGCAGATGTGATCGGCGCCTGCACTGCTATTTCACAACTCAAGGTTGACTCCGTATTCACGACCCCTATATGCGTCGGCGGGGGGTCTGTAGAGACTGATCACGGACATCTGCCCGTACCCGCTCCTGCGACCGCTGCCATACTCTCCAAATACCACCTGATAACCAGAGGGGGGCCTGTTGAGGGCGAACTGCTCACCCCGACAGGTGCGGCTATTCTTGCCTTTTTCACCGGAATTTCGGACGTATTCTTGCCGCAAATGACCCTCGAGCGCGTGGGGTACGGTGCTGGGTCTCGAGATTACCCCCACGCAAACGTCCTGCGTGCCACGCTCGGTCAGGTCAATGAAGATCTGCTACTTGATGATGTCCAGGTGCTCGAAACCAACGTGGACGACGTCACAGGGGAGGTGCTCGGAAGTCTTATAGAGGGACTCCTCGAAATTGGCGCGCTCGACGTGGCAATCATACCCACGACGGGGAAAAAAAGCAGAACTGGACACATTATCCAGGTGATCGCCCGACCCGCTGAATCGCACCGACTTGCAAGGAAGATCATTGAAGAAACTGGCAGCTTAGGAGTGCGAATCACGCCTACACATCACAGAATCAAAACACTGAGGCGTTTTGAAACAGTAACGTTGCGCATCGGCAATGAATCTTACACGATTAACGTAAAAGTTGCGACAGACCAACACGGGACTGTGCTCAACGTTGCCACCGAATTTGACGAGGCAACTGCGCTTGCAAGGAGGCTAAATATCCCTGTTAAGCGTGTTATGAGGATGGCTGAACAGGAGGCCTGGAACCGAGTCGGCGGCTAGTGCGTTTGATCGTCGCTTGCTCCCGCGTGTTCCGCGAGAGCTTGATTTATCGTTATTTCGCCTTTCGCTACCCTTTGGGCAAGCTTTCGCGAAATTGTTGTTCGACCTTCAGAGAGCTCTCTGGTCCTCTCTTGAATCCACCGGATTTCACCCTTCGAAGGGAGCACGTCTTGATGTCCCGCGGGGTGCCATGCGTGTATGCGATGTTGATTGCGGCAACGATGTCTGAGATCGCGATTCCTGCCGTGCCCTTTCCCAGGTATGGCGAGGTTCCGCTTTCATCGACGAACTCAACGGCGACGCCGCGCGAAATTAAGGCATTTGCTAAATGCGTGCTCGTCAGGCGCGCTCCGTTTCCAATTCTTACCAGGATCTTAGGATATGTCTGCTGAATCCGTTCTACAATCTTCGAAGCCTGACTTAAGGGGACACGGTAAACAGCCTCAACAATACCATTCGCGACGACGGCAATTCCGGGTTCATCTCCTGGATCGATCCCTATGACTGCGCTTTCAGGTACGCCTGTATTTCTGAGACGTCGTATCGCTTCGCTGACCGCTATCTCGGGATCAGACGCAATAACGACATTCGGAAAAGAGATCGCGCTCGCCTCCTGGACAGAAGTGATTACCGCCAACTTCGCGTCCTATGGCTTCGCTTGGCGCTACAGTTACAAATTTGAGCCTCTTTTCGCGAAGCTCTCTTGTGATGTCCTGGTAAAGTGCGAAGTCCGTCGTTGCTAGGGCTATGTAGATCTTGGCCCCTCCTGCTCTAATTCTGGAACGAAAGTTTATAACTCTAACTCTCCATAATGCCATAGCGAACGGCTTTGCGTTGTTTTTGAGGTTAAATTTGCTCTGAGGAAGTGAACATTGACCCTTTATCCAAGTACCTGCCACAGCATCGATGCCCTCGTCGGCGGCGGCTTTCCAACAGGAGTCGTGTCGCACATCTATGGAGAGCCGGGAAGTGGGAAGACCAGCCTATGCATACAGCTAGCTACGAACGTCATAAGACGGGAAAAGCGCGTGATTTATATCGCGGCTGGTCCATTCCCAGGCGAACGGTTCGCTCAGATCGCTGCAACGGACACTGCACAGATCAGTCAAAAACTGCTCGTTTTCGAGGTGAAAAGCTTCGATCAGCAGCGGACTACGCTGGGTAATATCAAGAAAATAGCACAGGAAAACATAGGGCTTATCATTTTCGATACAGCCACCGCTTACTATCGGCTCGAACAGGCAAAAAACACGGAGACTTGGTCGCGACACGCCATCGCCAATCAAGTTCTTTTGCTGCTCGGTTTAGCCAAAAAGTACGACCTGGCCGTTATGTTAACCAACCAAGTTTATGTCGACATCGACACTAGGGAGGTGCTGCCTGTTGCGGGGTATCTGCTTGATAACCTCTCCGCCATCGTTTTACAATTCACAAAAACTCACTCGGAACGGCGATGCGCGATGTTGAAGAAGCATCCCATACTGCCGCTGGAGACAAGCGCGTATTTTAAGCTTACGGGTCGGGGACTCTCCGACGCTTAACCTTTTTTAGGAAATAGGTGCCCTTGTAGACCGTTTCCGCCGGCCCCTCCATCAGGGCGCGGTCTTTCCTCAACGTAACTTTCAAAGGACCACCTAACGTTTTGACAGTGACCCGAGTGCCTATGAGGCCCATCTGGTTCGCGACAGCTACGGCTGCGACAGCACCGGTGCCGCAGCTGAGAGTCTCACGTTCCACGCCGCGCTCGTACGTACGAACAGCAAGCGTATTCCCATCGACTTTCACAAAATCGACGTTGGCTCCTAAAGGGAAGACTGGATCAAACCGAATCTTTACTGCTAAGTCGTGCACATCATCGTCAACTTGATCGTCAAAGATCACCGCGTGAGGAACACCGGTGTTGACCGCAGAAACCACCACTCCGTGCATATTTTCGATGAACTGATCGCCGGTCCCGAGAGCTGGTATCGCTGGGCGGGCAAACCGAGGCTTGCCCATATCGACAACTACCGAGCTTCTCTTAGCGGTGATCTCGCGAACCCCCGCCTTTGTCTTCACCGTCATGCGGCCGCGCTTCACATACCCGGCATCGACGGCGTACATGACAAGACAACGAATGCCGTTTCCACACATCTCCGCTTCAGAACCGTCAGGCTGAAGCAATCGCATGCCCAGATCGGCCCCCGCAGGCCGTGACACAAAAAGAACCCCATCGGCGCCTATGCCAAACCGACGATCACACGTCTTTATGGCAAAACTCGATTTGTTTTTGATGGCCACTTTCTCAGTCTCGTCAATGATGACAAAATCGTTCCCATTACCGTGCATCTTGACGAACTCTAATGCCCTCATAGTGAACCCTTATAGCAGGCGCGGTGGAATACGCTGCCCGATCAAGAGATCCTCGTAGGTTTCGCGCCTTCGAATGATTTCTGCCTCACCTGCGCTGACGAGCACTTCACTCGCGCGTGCGCGTCCGTTGTACTGAGAGCTCATCGCAAACCCGTACGCGCCTGTGTCGAGTATAGCGATTAGGTCATCTTTTTCAACGCGTGGAAGACGTCTGTCTCTTGCCAGTATGTCACCGCTTTCGCATATCGGGCCGACGACCGTGTACACGTGATCGGGTGTTTCATCGAGCTTATTCGCGACGATCACCTCGTGGTACGACTCATACAAGGTCGGGCGGAGCAGAAGGTTAAACCCGGCGTCAACGCCGACGAAAGTGCTATGCGCCTCCTTGACGGTGCTTACCGCACAGAGCAGAATTGCGCCGTCCCCAACGACGTATCTTCCCGGTTCAAGCACGAGCTTCGGGCAGATCCCCAGAGCGTGTGCTCGTTCGGTGAAGATCGGCAGAATCACATTCGCGAGGTCGATTGGGGTTGGCGCTGTTCCGGCGTACGGTATGCCCAGTCCGCTGCCGATGTCAACGAAATCGAGTTCGAGCTCAAGGTCGTTTTTGAGTGTTTCAACGATATCCATCATCCGCGTCATCATCTCTGCAAAGGGGCTAAGCTCAAGTATCTGTGAACCGATGTGGCAATGAATGCCAACAGGCCGGACACCTTCAAGTGAAAGCGCTTCGGCGTAGCACGCAAGCATCTGAGTGGGGGGGATTCCAAATTTTGATTGTGCCAGGCCCGTTGCGATCTTGGGGTGAGTCGCAGGGGATACGTCAGGATTGACCCTGAATGCGATTTCGACCTCTCTGTCTGCATCAGACGCAATTCGCGCGAGCGCTCGGAGCTCATCAGGTGAATCAACGGACACCCTCACGCCGGTTTCACACGCCATTGCAAGTTCGGCGTCGGTTTTTGCATTTCCATTGAAGAGGATGCGGTCGGGTCTGATCCCGGCGAGGAGAGCAGCATACAGCTCACCATCAGAGAATACGTCGGCGCCGGCACCTTCTTGCGCGAGTATGCGCAGGATCGCTATGTGACCATTCGCCTTTGCGGCGTAGTATACATCCGCATTAGGGAATGCAGCAGCGAAGCGCCTGTAGTTGCTTCGAATGCGCGTCTCATCAGTGACATAGAGCGGCGTGCCGTGCTTTCGCGCGAGCTCAACGGCATCGGCGCCCCCAATGATGAGGTGGCCGTTCTTCTCGCCGAGATGTTCGCGCGTACCGAAATCCATTACATGACATCCTGGAGCCGCGTCACTGCCTCCTCGATCGTGCTAACGGGCACCGTCAACGCGAATCTGATATAGCCCTCCCCGTGGTCTCCGAAGCCAATGCCTGGCGTTACGACAATCCCGGCGTTTAGAAGTCTCATTGAAAACTCGAGAGAGGAGCTTCCGTCTGGAACGGGAACCCAAACATAAAACGTAGCCTTCGGCTTGTCCACGGACCATCCAATGTTCCTTAGGCCATCGACCAGTGCGTCTCTGCGCTCTAAATAGAGTTTTTTGAGCACTTCAACCGTGTCCTGTGGCCCCGTCATAGCAGCGATCCCCGCTTCCTGTACCGCCTGGAATGCGCCTGAGTCTAGGTTCGATTTGACCTTTCTGAGGCCGGCTATCACGTCGGCGTTTCCTACTGCAAACCCGATTCGCCAGCCGGTCATATTGTACGTTTTGGAGAGGCTGCCGATTTCGATTCCAACGTCCATTGCCCCAGGTGCGGAGAGAAACGACGGAGCTACGTAGCCGTCGTAAGTCAGCTCTAGATACGCTGCATCGTGGCAGACGATAATATCGTTGTCAGAGGCGTAATCGACGATGGCTCTAAAAAAGTCACTGTCAGCGACCGCGGCTGTCGGATTGTTTGGATAATTGATGAAGAGCAACTTGGCATCGGTCACCGCCTTGTCAATATCAGGCAAGAACCCGTTGTCGGCAGTTAGTGGCATGCTTATCGGCTGGCCATCAGCTAGGATAGTTGCAATCCTGTAAACGGGATACGCAGGATCGGGAACAAGTACTTTATCCCCTCGGTTGATAAAGGCTAAGGGAAGATGCGCTATGCCTTCCTTCGATCCGATCAGTGCGGAGGCCTCACGCACTGGATCAATAGGAATGCCTTTCTTCGCGTACCACTCGCTCACGGCCTCTCTAAATGATAGCATGCCTTCAGAGGATGGATAGCGATGGTTCGCATTGTTGTGCGCGGCGCGCACGAGCGAATCTATGATATGAGGCGGCGTTGGCTGATCTGGGTCTCCGACTCCAAGATCAATGACGTTGATTCCCTGTGCCTCCTTCTCTGCCTTCAACGAATCTATCTGGGCGAAAAGGTAGGGCGGCAGCACGTCTAACCTTTTTGAATATTTGATTGTCGCGTTCGCCATGCTTCCACCTAGGTGGTAGGCTGCGAAGTGGGGTATCACAAGCGCAGCTTCCAAAAACATGAAACATCGCAAAGTGCAACGATTTGCGATTGCTCATCATCATTGAAGTTCTTTTTCGAATAAAGACTTATTGGGGGCTAAGTTGAACGAGCAGCCGCGAATTGTTCCTGCATCGAAGCGCTGACATGAAACCAAGCAGTTCATCGGTTGCTCTTGGATGACGCGGGTCGAATCAGCTCTGGGTGAAGATGCAAACCTTTATTGTCTAGAAGCTTTCCATATATGCGAGAGCTGATACCATGGATAATCGCAATCTAATTACGGCGCTCGCGATCGCAGCGCTGATAACACTGGCAGTGACGGCGGCCGGCTGCACGACGAATACGAGCCCATCTCCGACTCCGATCCCAGAGAGCACCACGACCAACGGCAACAACACGACGTTTTCAAGTGGTACTGGTTACAATATTACGTATCCTACTGCGCTCAAAGCAGACACGTCAACCGATCCATCCAGCACAGTGCAGATATATGTCTATCTGAATCCAAGTTCTGTAGTTGATGGCGTGAACGTGGGCTCAAATAGTCTTAGCGCAGGCCAAACTTTGGGCAGTTATGCTGCCTCTCAGATGGTCAACGTCACCAAATACCCGAGCTTCCAACAGATTTCAAACAACACCACTACAGTTTCTGGCCAGCCAGCACAAACAACCGTTTTTCAAGGGGTTATCCCCGTCCAGCTTAACACAACGGCAGCTACTAGCTCTAACATGACGCTAAAAGTAATGGAGACTTTCGTCGTAAATAACAACACTGGCTATGTGATAGCTTACAAGGCCGTACCCAGCGACTATAACACCTACCTAGCGCAAGCACAGCGAATAATGAACTCATTTGTGCTGACATAATCAAGACGCAGACACTCCGGATGGGTAGAGAGCCGCTTCTCTGCCCCCTATTTTTTTGTTTTGCACGTCTAGTCGAGTTAGCACGAACAGAATTACAGCAAACGCTGTACGAAAAATAGGTGCGGCCTTCGCGTCTTTGCAAAAAAAGTTCTTTCACCAAACTGTGTAAGATACGCCGGCCATCTCAGAATCGACGGCCGACTCGCTTACTTGGTCGCAATGACCAATACTTACGTAATAAAATAGTCCCGATGTAATGCTGTGCTTTCTGATTTGGCTGGTCACCTCGCTTACTTTAGTATTGTATCTGCGCTTCACTCCTATTTGTATTTTTTCATTATTAAACGTGATTGATACACGGAATTAAGCAGCCTAAAAGATAGAGCGCTTTTATGTGTGCAGACCCGTCACGGAGCTGTTGTCAACACGAAACCCTTTCTTGCTATCAAACGAATGCCTTTTGCGAACAGTGACTATTGATTCTCAAAGCGAATCGTACAGGTAATCATAGGACAAGTACGAGTCCACTATCTGCGTCTTCCCGCAAGCAAGCGATTCCCTCGTCGCGCTAAAATCAGCACAATGGATCAACGTTTTACCATTTCCTATTTCCGCGGCCTGATGTGCGTCGCTGGTCCCAATGACGGGTTTATCATATTGGCGAGCGAGCTGTTGCGCAAGCGCGTTGCGCGAGGCGCTCGTTTTCGAATTGAATCCCTCAACGAGATCGAGCCTCTCAATGGCCTCGGGACGTAATAGGTTCTTCCCGATTCGGAATGGGTGCGCCCAAAAAACTATTCCACCTTGCGCTTTGACCTCGGTGATTACGTCGGCGGCGTTTCTGGACTTAATTTCCTCTGTGAGAAATAAACCGATCAGGTCCTCCTTGTTCGCCGTCTCAATTTCTGAGCCGACGATGACCAAAAAATCAGAGTCGTCATTCAACCTACGCGTCTCAACTGCACCCTTGATGGTTAAGTGATCCGCGACGGCAATGCCGTCCAATCCCAGTTTCTTTGCGACCTTGAGAATGGTGGCCGGCGCCATTGTACAATCGCCCGAGTATTTTGAGTGAATGTGCAGATCAAAGATCACGTTCCTTGCACCTCGATCGACGTGTCCATCGGCTACAAACTGATTGGCGTTCGCCTGCGAAAATACTCAAGCCTACTAATCCAATGGCGGCCAATAAGCATTTGTATCTTTCGCCATTCTTTCCGCAACCGGGAGTTTCTGGCCGAGGTGGTCCTGAAAAAAGAAGAAACGGTTAAGCGTAGCGCCACGTTACAACTGTTTATGAAAACGCTCGTCGTTTTTTATTCTCGCACCGGTATCACCAGAAAGGTGGCTGAAACGATCGCGCGAATCCTCTCAGGAGACGTCGAGGAGATTTTCGCTAGAGAAGATCGAAGCGATTTTTCCGGGTTCGACCTTTCGCGCGAGGAGGCGGTCCTGAAAAAGCCCGCAGCCATCAAGGCCACGAAAAGGGATCCTGCCCGTTACGATCTCACGATCGTTGGCACGCCGATATAGGTTCAAACCGTATCAAGTCCCGTGAGGGCCGACATCTCGCGCAAGAGAAAGCGATTCACTCGTGTTGCGTTCTTTTCCACCCAAGATCGTTCAGGGGTAGAGAGCGCGTTTGAAGAGATGCAAGAACTGTGCAACGCGACCCCGGTTGCCACCGTCGAAATTCTGCACCAAGACGTAGAAGACAACTTGTACGTTCAGAAGATCGAAAGCTTTCTAGCGCGTATCAGCAATCTGTAAGCGGTCCTTTCAAGCTCAAAGCGCCTAGCCATCCTGCTCGCAAGCGGCCGCCGTAGGGTTCGTGAAGCGTGCACTGAGTAACAAACTAAAGTTGTTATAAATCTTAAAATAGTTACTGGGTCTTTTTTAGGGTGCCTCGGTCTTAAATCACTAAGGTCGTTAACGGAAGCTCAGTTGATTCCACAGAAAGGGTCGATGCATGGGTTGTCTCACGCTTATCGTGAGCTTGTTGGTTCTGTGGAAAAAGGGACACGTTGGATATGTCGCGAACGGGCAAAAGTTAACGACCTTAGACTATTTTTTATGACGCTTATCAGGTCTAGAGGGGCTTTACACGAAATAAGCGAACGCGCGACCACCAACTCCTAGCAGCGCCAGTACAAAGGTAACCATCCTCGGCCTTTGCGCGGCTGTCTTCGCCACGCTCCGCTGATGCCGGCTCTACTGAGAACGGTATTAATATCGGACTGCTCATATGGGTTAGGTGGAGCAGCATGGACGTAACGGATTTACCGGAGAAGATTGCACGTTTTTATACTCAGCCAGACTTCAAGGAGCTGTATCCGCCGCAAGCCGAGGCACTAGATTGCGGGCTGCTCAACGGCACGAGTATGGTGGTCGCGACGCCCACCGCTTCCGGCAAGACGCTGCTGGCAGAATTCGCGATGCTCAATTCGATCGATAAAGGCGGCAAATGCCTTTATATAGTCCCCCTAAAGGCGCTGGCTTCAGAGAAGTTCGACCGATTCTCGCTATTTACCGCGTCTGGCGTGCGGGTCGGAATCTCAACGGGAGACTACGACGTTCGTGACGACAATCTGGGACGTAACGATATTATAGTGACCACTTCGGAAAAAGCAGATTCACTGCTGCGAAATGGCGTTTCGTGGATGCAGGCACTTAGCGTCGTCGTCGCGGACGAGATACATTTGTTGGACTCGATAGATCGCGGTCCAACGCTCGAGGTAACGCTAACTAAGCTTAAGAGACTCAATCCGACAGCTCAAATTCTCGCGCTCAGTGCAACGGTTTCCAATGCCGACGAGATGGCAGCCTGGCTTGACGCGAAACTCATAAGAAGCGACTGGAGGCCCGTCGAACTGCACGAGGGCCTTTATCTTCCTGAACGCGCCGTTATCACGTTCGTTCACGACGCGCCACCGCGTAGCGTTGTAAAAAAAGCCGTTTCAGATGGGGCGACCGACCCGGCGATAGCACTTGCCATCGATACGTTGCGAGAGGGCGGCCAATGCTTGATCTTCGTCAATACACGGAGAAATGCCGAAAGCCTTGCAAAGAGAATCGCAACGACGCTGCAATCACAATGCGATTTCGACTGCGAGGAGCTTGCTTCGAAAATCCACGGGGAGGCTGGGATTGTTGAGAAGCTCGCCTACTGCGTGAGGCGCGGGGCGGCATTTCACCACGCCGGGCTTCTCAGCGACCACCGGAAACTCGTCGAAACGTGGTTCCGCGCCAACCTTATCAAGGTCATCGTCTCGACGCCTACGCTCGCATCGGGGCTCAACCTTCCTGCCCGAAGAGTCGTTATTAGAGATTACAAGCGTTACGACGCGAACTACGGTATGATGAACATTCCAGTGCTCGAATACAAGCAAATGGCCGGTCGCGCGGGGAGGCCTGGATTCGATGCGTACGGTGAGGCAGTTCTCATCGCCAAATCGCTGAGTGAGTGTGAGGCGCTCGCAGACCACTATATTCTCAGCGAGCCCGAAGACGTCATTTCAAAACTTGGAACGGAGACGGCGCTTCGCGTGCACGTTCTCTCGACCATTTCGAACGGTTTCGCGCACACGAGGGCTGCTCTCGAACAGTTCTTCGACGCGACGTTCTTCGGATTTCAGCAAAAGACGGGACTGAACCTCTTACGATATGCGATTGATCGCGTTTTGGCATTTCTCGAAAATGAAGAGATGATTGTCGACTCTAGCGGGCGTGTCCAGGCGACGACTTTTGGGCATCTGGTATCGCGGCTCTATGTCGATCCGCTGACTGCGGTGAAGATACGGAGAGGACTAAACAACGCCGAGACGGTCAGCGACGTATCGCTGCTCCACCTAATCTGTTCCACCCCGGACGTTAAGCGCCTGTTCATGCGAAGCAAGGATTACCGAGTGGTAACTGAATTTGTCAATCAGCATCTCGATGAGTTCCTAGATGAGATTCCTGATCGATTCAGAGACGTCGACTACGACTGGTTCCTCTCCGAGGTAAAAACGGCAATGCTCGTTAACGACTGGATAACGGAAGTCAGCGAAAAGGAGATCACCGAAAGCTACAACGTCGGGCCAGGCGACATCAGAAATCTCGTCGATACGGTGCAGTGGGTGAGTCACGCGCTCGCCGAGCTCGCGACCTATCTCAAGGTTCCGTCAAGGAAACAAGCCCGGGAGCTCACAGCGCGCATTCAGTTTGGTATCAATCGCGAGCTCCTCGATCTCGTGCAACTGAAAAATATCGGCCGGGTCCGTGCTCGAAAACTGCACGATGCAGGTTTCACAAGCCGAAAAGAACTCAAAAATGCTCCTTTTGAACCGGTGGCGGCGCTTGTTGGTCCTGCGGTCGCGTCAGATGTCTTTACGCAACTCGGCGAGCACCGTGGCGTTCCTGATCGAAAGGATCAAGGGGATACGTTTCTCACGGACGAGTGAGTTAACCCATGCAATATGACGTTGTGGCAGGAAAAATCACTATAGAGAACGTCCAGGCTTTTTTGAGGGAACTTGACGCCATTGCGCACTCAAGCAACACGACAATTCAAGCCGCCGACGCCACAAAAATCGCCGGGCGGCGACACGTTGACTGTGCGGTACGCAACGCTATTCGGTCGTTTCGCGATCATCGAAACATCGCTACGGACCTTGGCGTCGAAATCCTCCTGCACTTGAGCGCTTGCCGGCAGATACGAAAGGCGCTTGAAATGGGCGTTCACGAA
>Ga0224557_1003426_pt1 | contig 12362 bp, 15 predicted proteins | sample 714S31014metaG_FD_180677 | JGI IMG/M metagenome (GOLD analysis project Ga0224557, IMG submission 180677) | Peat soil microbial communities from Stordalen Mire, Sweden - 717 S3 10-14 | ecosystem: Environmental > Terrestrial > Soil > Wetlands > Peat | place: Sweden: Norrbotten County, Stordalen... | reverse complement strand
CACGGCGGTCCCGTAGGTGGCGAGCAGCGGACCGAGGGGGAGGGGGAGGCCGTGTGCCCAACTGAGCACGACTCCCGCTGCGGCAAGGAACACCTCGATGTTCAGGCCGGTGGTCACACATGAGCCGAGTGCCACTTCGACGAGCCGCTCAGAGTTCAGGTGGACTAGAAGGCGCGGCGGGAGACTTCGTGCGATCTCCACACCTCCGCCCAGCAGGTCGTTGCACCGATCCAGCAGTTCCTCCCGCGTCGCTGCCTGATCGGCGAGCGGGTGCGGGGCTATCGGGCGCTCCAGGGGAACTAACTCGACGGAGCGTTCCTCGGTGTGCGGCTCGATGGCGACGGTCGGCGGGGGTGAAGGACTGACCGGCGTGGCCGTCTCGGTCACTTCCGAGCGGGGTACCAGGTCCACCTTGTCCGCAGCATCGTGGCGATCTTGGGAGTTCATATGCACGTAGTGGCTCGTCATCTTGATGTCGGAGTGACCGAGCAGCTCCCGGCTGACCTCCAGGTTCGCGGTCTTACGCACCACCATCGTCGCGTAGGAGTGCCGGAAGCGATGCGGGTTCTTGCTGCCAGCGATCCCGGCCTCGGTCAGGAGCAACTCCACGAGGATGGCGAGCGACCCCTCACCCATGCGTCCCCAGTTCTGGCCGCGTAGCGAGGCAGGGTTCACAATGAAGTACGGCGAGGGTGCAAGAAGCGGCCGCAGTTCCTCGGCGTAGGTCTTGAGCACCTCGGCTGCCCCGGCGCCAAAGGGGATGATGCGCTCCTTGGAACCCTTGCCGATCACGCGCAGCTCGCGCCGGGAGAGGTTGATGTTCTCGGTGAGCAGGTTGCGCAGCTCAGCGTTGCGCACCCCGGTGCTTGCGAAGATGACGAGGATCACATAGCCAACCCAGCGTCGCAGGTCACTGGAGCGTTCGTAGTGCTGCGCGAGGCTCAGCATCTGACGGACCTCGTCCTCGGTGAACGGGTCGATCGGCGCTGCGATGATCTTCGGCCCCTTGACGCCCTTGGTTGGGTTCGGCCGTGTCGGGTCGTCGAGGAGGAGGAAGTCATAGAACCTGTTGAGGGCCTGAAGAATCGCATAGATCGTGGCCGGTTTGATCTTCTGGTCGCGCTTGAAGTCCACGAAGGCCCGAATGGTGGCAGGCGACGCGTCGGTGAGCGAAAGCGCTGGCTCAGTCGCTACGAGCCATCGGTAGTAGTCACGAACCCAGTTCGCGTAAGTGTCCTGTGAACCAAACGCGAGGTATCTCACTTTGTCGAGATGGGCCGTGAAAGTTTCCAGCAGATCTTCGAAGGCGTCGTCGAGCTGGCGACGCCCTCCAGCTCGGTGCCCGGGTTTGGCCTCTCCGTCGCCTGGCATGGAAGGCCTGCGCCGTCCCGGAGACTTCCCCGGCGTGTTTGGCTCGTCCGGGTCAGCCATCTTCGTCCCTGCGTTCTTCAGCACTCATCGCCACGGTGTTCTCACCATCTCGGGAGACGCGCACCACGAATCGACGATCTCGCCGGCAAGGTGCGCCTCGGCACGGCTCCTTGTACGGGAGCAGGCCGCGAGGCGCGTCCAGGCTTTCTCGGTTGAGCCTTCTAACGGCCATCGTTCTCTCCGGTTTCCGTAGTTCTGTCCGAGGCGGGCGTCAGTGGTTCTACCACGTCATATCCCTTTAGTTTACTGGGGAAAGTCACTTGGAATCGAGGTGATGTCATCGTGGATACGATTTGCTCCCGACGGTCCCAGCTGTAGGTCGACGGCCCTTGCGAACGCAGTCGGCACATCGATTCACGAAAGCGTTGAGATTGGGTCGCCAGAAATGCGTTCGATGGAACCACCGTCCGCACGTGCGACACTGCCGACCGTCGGCAGGAGTTCCGAACATCGGCATGACCAGTGGCTTGGGACTGCGACGTAACATCTTCAACCTCCTCGTCTCAGGGCGCGGTGGGCATGACAGCCCCCATTCGCCTGGGGTAGCACGCGAACGGGGCAAGACTTATTGGGGTGTCCCTCACCCGCTTCACCGGACGCAGCGTCATTGATTAGCTGCGCCGCCCCTCCCGGATTGAACTCAGGCTCCGATCGGGCCTGCCTGGGCCGCAGCCATGACGCTGCGGAACTGGAGACTGCCGTTGCGCACCAGCGCGGCTCGTATCTCGAGCTGCCCGGCCTTGACGGTCGCGAGCCTGAGTGTCTCTCGCTTCGGCTCTCCGGTCGTTCCTCCCCTCCTACAGACGGGGTCCCAATGATCGTTAACGGGGCGCACCCACCTCTCCAGCGGGTGAGGGCTGATGTCAGATTCAGGTATCCGTTACGCACTCCTCTCCTGGGGTGATCGCCAGTCGGTCACCGACTGCCTCGGGTTCGATTTCAGTGCCGCCCGGTCGTTCACGGAGGTTCGGATCGGGTGGCCTCAGAACTTCAGGGGCCAGTTGGTCGATGAGTCGCCGCGATGCCAAGGCCGTTACGCGTCGCGGGCTCGACGGTGGGAATGGTTCGTCGGCCTGGGCCTCTAGCCAAGCGGTACCCTTTCGGCCCGTTTCAACAAGCGGGTCAACCGTCAAGATCCGGTCGATTTCCGAGCGCGGCACGAGGCGCCTGCCGCCGACGAGAACCGAGCGCAGATCGCCACGAGTTAGCGCGGCGTAGAGGCTCGACCGTGCAAGGCCGAGGGCTCGTGCCGCTTCGGCTGGCGAGTATGCGAGTCGCTCGACCGTTCTCGTCTCATCGGGACCGTTTGACGTCACGCCCATACGATGACGGCTGACCGGCCGCGCACTCTAGGTGCGCGCGCCTCGCCGGCGCGATTATCCGCCGGCGCTGCGCCGGATCGTAGCGAGGTCCTTCGCCAAGGTGGTATCGGCAGGGCGCTTTCCGCCCAGAAGCTCGGCTAGCCGAGCACCGGCAGTGTTGGGGCGACCGTAGGTGCGGTACAGGTAGCTCGCGGCCGAGCGGTCGGACATCTCGGCGACGTTCCGGTACTCGCTTAGGACTTGCCGCAACGCCTCACGGCGACGTTGTTGACGGTCGGCGTTTGTTCGCGCCGTTCGGCGGCCGCCTTGAGCACTGTCGGCTCGTAGCACGGCCGAGCGGTCGTCCTCCTGCTGCGCCCGCCACCACTGGCGGATGCGATCCGACGCAGCCGCGAGCCGCACACCGGTGCCGTCGCGAAAATTTCCGAAGCCACGCCCATCCCTCGTGACGGCGAAAGGCGCGCCGTGGTTCATGTTGGCAGCCAACTCGGCTACAGGGCGAGTGAAGTCCGTCCAACAGATGCTGAGCTGTGCCAGCACGCAGATGTCGAGCGGGGAACCTGGGTCCACCGGCGCGCCAGCGTCTGCGAGGTCATTTGCCAGCGCGACAAGAGCGGCGCGCACCTCTCCGACGTACGCATGGAGCTTCGCGCGCTCGTCCTCGGGCAGCCCCGGCCACCCGGCCGCCCAAGGCCCCGAAGTCAGGCGTGAATCGTTCTGGTCGACGAGTACCGGCCAATCGGACGGCGGCTTGACGGGGCCCCTTGCGGGTACGCCCTCTGGGCGCAGCCATGCGATGCCTGTGGCGGGCCAGATGCTCGAGGCCATTCCGAGGTCGGTCACCGCAACCTGGTCCGGGGCGAAGGCATACGGCACGAGGGCACGCAGGGCGTCGGCGTGTGCGGTGATGATCGCAGCGGTGCGCGCGTGCGAGAGCAACGCGATGATCGCTTCGCGCGCGGCCTGGTCGGCCTTATCGATGGCGTTGAGCGGCTGGCCCGTCGTTCGGTTGCCCGTGCTCACGCTCTCGTCCACAACTCCCCTTGGGCGATGTCGTCGGCGCCGACGGCGAGGAAGTACTCCGCGCCCGGGCGAACGCGACCACGGTAGCCGGGAGTCATGGAGGGAGCGACGACCGGCTGGAGGAATCGTGCGCTGTAGGTAACCCGTGGTCGCGGAGATGTCGCAGGTTCCAGACCGGTCGAGGAAAGATTGAGGAAGCGGCGCTTCAACTAGTCGGCGTTACGCCCCTGCCTCTTGGGGCTTCCTGTCTGGCCCGACCATGCCCGGCGCGCCTACCCGTCACCTTCGCCCTACAGTCCGACCGCGCCGGCGGCGTTCTCACGAAACAGCGAACCCTCCCGGATGTAACGGCGAAGCATGGCCGTGCCCTTGTGGCCGGTCTGCTCGGCGATCACGCGCTCGGGGACACCGGCGGCAGCAGCCGAGGTCGCAAGGCCGGCGCGCAGCGAGTGACCGGCCACCTCGCCGGGGTCGAGCCCGGCACGGGCGGCGTGGCGCTTCAACACGAGCGCCACCGCCGGAGCGCTAAGTCGGGTTGGCCCCAGGCGGCCATGGCGGTCCACCGCGCGGAAGGCCGCTCCCTCTGTGATGCCCGAAACCTCGAGCCACGCGCGCCAGGCACGAACTGGACAAGTCGCCGGGTTCGATCCGAAGGGGATGCCGAGCGTGCGCCCGGCGCCCTCCTGGTCCGTCTTCGAACGCCTCAGGTGAAGTGTGAGCCCGTCGGCGCCCCCTGTGATGTCGTCCACGTTGAGGCCGACCAGCTCGCTCCGCCGCAGCGCACCCGCGAAGCCGAGCAGGAGGAGTGCCCTGTCCCGACAGCCCCCCGGGTCGGTGCCGAGTCCCTGGAGCATCGTTCGCAACTCGGGCACCGTGAGCGGGCGCACCTGGCGTTGGGCGGTACCGAGGGTCCTGCGTACGCCGCGGCGCACAAGGCGGACCGGCTCCGCCTTCGTCGGACTATCGTGCCCGGCGGCCCGGTGCGCGGCACTGATAGCTGCCAGGCGAAGGTCGATCGTGGCGGGCTTCGCGTCCTTGGCGAGGTCGGCCACGTACAGGGCCACGGTCTCCGCGCCTGCAGGCAGGGCCACCACACCGTGCTCGTCGCACCAAGCGGTGAACTGCGCCCAGCCGGTGCGGTAGACGCGAGTCGTGTTCTCCGCCCGGCTCGCAGCAACATAGTCCCGCGCGTCGGCGGCGATCTCGGCCATCTCGACGCTCTGCCCGTTGCTTTGGAGCAGCGTCACGGTCCCTCCCTTTTCTCGTTTGTGACCAACGATAAACTAGCTTTATCGTTAGTTAGAAGCGAGTCAGACAGCACCACCAATGGACAATGGCGGACTGATTTAGAAACCAGTGATGCGCGAATGCGGTGTGAAGCAGCGACGCTCCAAATGGCCCCGTGCGGCGTTTAGGCGATCAGATTGCCGCTGGCAGGGGGGTTGCCACCCGAAATACGCCTGCGTGCCTCTACGCGCAACAGTGGGCGGTCTGCGGGCAGCGTTGTCGCGGCCACGGCGCTGTAGCATTCTTGGGGTCTGGTGCTCGCCAAGACTGCCTGATAGTGGCTGCGTCTCGAAATTGCCTAGGCACTCACATGGTCACGAAGGGGGCAACGAAGGGCAGCAATATATGCCGGAACCGTCTGCGCTCTTCGCGTCGTGGCGCGACACGGTTTTCGGTACTGGCTTGGCTATGGCCCGCCCGATGCGCGCTGCCGATACGCCGCCGACTTACCCGCCGACAGTCACCGAGTTCGTGGCGCCTCCTCAGCCGGAAACGCTCGTTGACGGGCCTCCTGAGTTTCCTCTCCCCCCGGTGCAGATCACGGTCGAGGAAGTCGTCTGTGAGTTCAGATCGCACGAACCGCTTCCCGAAGGCAACGTGCTCATGTCCAGCGTTTGCGTGGTGACGCCACTAGGCGTTGTGATCTCGGCTGAGGTGACGTCCTGAGGTCCCGGCCACCAGGCGAGGAACCACCCATTACCGGTGCTGGCTTGGACGTCGACTCCATCGCTGCGTACGAGGGTCACAGCGGTGACGTCCGAGGCGACCTGGCCCTCGACGAGGGTGTACGCCCCTTGGCTCGCAGATGCCATATGGGCCACCAAGAGGTGCTCGATGCTCCCTGAGCCGCTCGTGCCGATCATGGTCGAGCTGCTGCCTCCGCCCGCTTCGCTGCCACTGCTCGCAACGCTCCCGGACTGTGCGTCACCGTCGCTGCTCGAGACGGCGGTGAGTGACGGTCCCGTGAGGCACGTCGCGGTGGCGCCACCGTCCTGGTAGATCACGAGGGAGTACGGACCCCGTACGTCCGTGGTCACCGCACTCCATCCTCCGGCTGGGGGCGTGTTACGCAATTCCGCAAGCTGTGTTTGGCAGCTGGAGCTCGCGTTAGCCGTTTGTCCACTGACCGCCGGCGTCGGCGAAGCGGTCCAGCCAGCGAAAGCAGCCGGAGCGCCTCCGAGCACAACGACGGAGACGACGGCCACCGTCGTAGCAGCCGCGCCGGCCAGTGCCCCTACCGTCAGTCGTGGCGAGATACGGCGCGTACGCGGGTGGTAGTCGGTCCGGCGCAGCCGGTCACGCGCTTCGGTGGGTATGGCCGAGGCGTGCAATACGAACGCCTCGCGCAGATCATCCTCGAGCTGGTGGTCCATCTTTGTTAGCTCCCTTCTTCATCTTGGTTGACTCCCCTTGAGTCGACTGTGCGAAATGCGTCGAGGTCGTTGTCGCCTACGGAGACAAGGTCGAGTACCTCTCGCAGGCGTTCGAGCGCGCGCGAGCTGGTGCTCTTGACGTTGCCCACCGAACAGCTCAGAATCTCGGCCACCTGGACCTCGGAAAGATCGTCGACGTAGCGAAGTGCGAGTACGGCGCGCTGTCGCGGGGCCAGCGTTCCGAGTGCTCCGATCAGCCCGGACGTCGTTTCCACCGTTTCAAGGGCTGCCTCCGCCGACTCGTCGTGTGGTTCTTCCGCAGGAAGGTGATCCCGAAGATCGAGCTCGGAACGATGACGCCGTCGCCGCTTGGCGCCATCGAGTGCCAGATTGACGAGTATCCGCCGGGCATAGGCGCCGGGATGCTCCATCGAACGGACGCGAGGCCACCGCCGGGCGATCTGGAACAGACATTCCTGCACGAGGTCCTCGGCCTCGGGGAGGTCCCACACCACCATGTAGCAGGTCCACAGGAGATCGCCCGCTGAACTGGCCACAAACCGCTCGAACTCTTCCCGCGTCTGGTCGCGTCCCATGAGGCTCGTCACCACCGCTCGTGCCGGCCAGAAGAGCCCATCACTTCTATTAACCCCCGACACCTCCGAAAAGGTTGCGTCCGGGCGGAAGAATTCTGTTTTCCCAAGAGCATGGCGGAACACGCAGGAGGCTTATGTGTGGGTCGGCGGTGGCGACGGCACGTTAAAGGGAACGGGCAGCCTCGCGCCGACGAAGGCAGGTCGCTCAACGACGAGGGTCTCCGACCAAAGCGCGGCGAGCGCTGGCAAGCGACGCAAGTGGCGCGAGTATTCGAGCGCTCCCCTTAGCGCGCCGCAAGTGGAGCGCCGTCAGTTCGGCAACGTCATGGAGCGGTCCTCCGGCGTACTGAGCCTCTCTGCGAGTGGCTCCAGGGAAGCTGGAAGAGTACGCGTGGCAGTACGCGCCGCTGCGGCCAGGAGGCGATGGGAACCGCCGCCTGATGTCCTGGAACTGGTCCTTCGGGCCGCTCTCTTTGGCAAGAAAGAGCCGACTCGATCAATCTGACCAGCCTGTTCTCTGCCGAACAAAGGCCCTTGACTTACGGTGCTACCGTTTACAACGGGAGGAAGTCCATGCAACAAGTAGACAACGCCCCCAACGGATGGCGCGTGTAGCGTTGCCATCCGGTGACACACCGCAAGCAGTCCGATCCCGCGATCCGCGATCTGCTGGAAGCGGTCGAACGGGGAGGCTGGACAGTCATCGACCCGATCGGGAACAGCAACATCTACCAGGCGTTGTGTCCTTGTGGTGATCATCTGGAGCACATCCACTCGACACCTAGACAGAACTACGCGAAGAACAAGCTCAACCACATGAAAAGGACCTGTTGGAAGGAGGCGAAGAAGTGAGCCGCTACGAGGCACGATTACGAGGGTTAATCGTCCGCGTTGATGGAGGAGAATTGACGCGGGACGAAGTTAAGCAGCTCATCAACTCCGCTGTCGCCGAATTGGAATTGCTAAAGGCCGAAGAAATAGACGTGTCCACCAACCTCCGCACTGGAGCGTTCACTCTCACAATCTCGGTGGATTCAGCCGATCTGCCGAGCGCCCAGGAAACAGCCGGTTGCCTCATTCGCACCGCGTTTCACGCTGCAGGTGCTGGCACGCCGGACTGGTCGGTGACGTGGATCGACGCGCGTATCGTCCCGGAAGGTGAACTGTTAAGCGCCTGAGCCATCCGTAACCGAAGGGTCATCGGCGCCTACTTTGCCTGCATCCGTGGCTTAGCCGCTTTCTCCGGGTCACGGAGGAAGTCCCGTCACACCCCCGCAGGACCGCGTTTGTTTGGTCGCCTCTGTTGCTTCGACTCGTCGCTGACGTGGACTGGTGGTTTACAGAGGGGCCCCTTTCCGTGCTGCCTACACTGCGGGAGCTTGCTGCGCTCGTTCATGACGCCGTCGTAGATGTGCGCCAGGCGGCACAGATCTGCAGCGGGACAACACGCCTAACGCCCGGCGCCACGCTTCCAGTTCCCCCTCGTCTTCATGGGAGGTGCAGACCCGCGAGTAATCAGCGAGCTGCTCCACCACGTCCAGAAGGTCCGCGACGGCATGCTCATACTCCTGCAACACATCGACCGCGGTCACCGGGGGTTACCCCCCGAAACATCACCTTGCCAGGGAAGGCCTGGTGTGGCCGCGCTCCTATACGGTGACGGCATCCCCGCCCCGTCTCATCACCGGCTGCCCAGGCGGTCAGTCGGCCGCAGTTGGATCGGAGAGACTGCCTGTTGTCCTTAACGGCGGAGGTAGCGATCATTGATGCGCCGCTGGAATGGCGCGAGCGCTTGTTGTCCCTGTCGCTTGACGCTCGAGAGCGGGATTCTTCCGGTGGGCACGAGGATCGACGACTCGCCGCTGACAGAGAGGTGCGCCGCGAAGATGTACTGGCTCGTGGCGTCCACCTGGTCGTCGTGCGCGCCGTTCGGAAAGCTCGTGCACTCCTGGACGAAGGCTTCGACGTCCCAGGCGATCTCTTGCTGCGTTGTCGCAACCCTTGAGGTCGGGAGGTAGATGTTGCCCGCTCGCACGTAGGGAGACGCCGCAATGGCACGTGCGCTCTTCGACTGGTAGGGCTGGGCCGGGACGATGCCACCGATCTCATGCTTGAGCGAGTCGATGACCGCGTCGCCGTTCGCCTTGGCCTCGATGATCTTGCGCCTGGCCTGCGGGAACAAGCGCGTGACACGGCGGATCGCCTCGATGGTGTTGGTGAAGCTGAGCCGCGCCCAGACCTGGTAGATAAGGAACGAGTCGGCGCCACGTTTCGCCCACACCTGGCCGACGACGTAATCGGACGACTTGGTGTCTCGGAAGGCGCAGTCCCACGATTCGGTGACCTCGTAGCCGTCAAGGCGATAGCTCCCGTCTGCTGCCTGGGTCCAGAGCACGGTGTCGTAGCGCCTCCACCACTCGCGAAGCCAGATGTCGCCTACGTCAGGGCTCGGCTTGCCCTGGAACAGCGCCGTCCAGAAGCGAGGGGCGGTCGCAGCCTTCGTCGCCATCCACTGGTCTGTCGTGCGCCCTCGAGCGCTCACCATGAACTCACCTGGCGCGCGGCCGAGGATGTCAGTCTCGCCTTTCTCGGGGTTGTACTCGGCTTGGGCCGGGATGTTGATCACGCGCCAGCGGTCGAAATGAGCCAGGCCTGCGGACTCGTCCTCCTTCTGCTTAGCGATCATGCGGCCAGCCAGGTCCGCCTCATGCCAGCGGGTCGATACCTGCACGACAGGCGCCCACGGGGCCAATCTGGGCCGCGCCACTGTTTGCCACCACTCCCAGGCCTGCGAGCTGAGCAGGATGCTGTCGGCGTCGCGGATGTCCTTGATCGGGTCGTCTATGACCAGGTAGTCGAGCGGACGACCGGCGAGCCCGCCGCCGATGCCGATGGCGTAGACGCCGCCGTCGGTGGTGAGCTTCCAGCGCGTCATCGCCTTCTGCCCGACGACAAGACGTAGCCCGAGGTCGATGTCGTTGTCCCTGCCGTTGTACAGCTCGATGTCGGCTCGCACGAGGTAGCTGAACTGGCCCGCGTTGTCGCCGTCGTAGCTCACGATGCCGACCCTGAGCGACGGGAACTGGCGGAGCAGCCACAGCACGCCGTAACGGGTGATACGCGACGACTTGCCTTCTTGAGGCGGCATCGAGACGATCAGTCGGTCGTTGCCAGCGTCGGCGATCTCAGAGGCCGCTCGCTCGGTCGCCATCTCTTGGTCGACGCCTTTCCGCACCAGCTCGGCGAAGCGCGCGCGGCGTGCGTACATGACAGCGATGGCGTCGCGAATCTGGACCAGATCTCGGTCGATGATGTCGAGAGCCGGGGTCTGCACGATGGCCGGGTCGAGACGCTGTGCCAGATGACCTGGCGTCGGGTCCTCGTCTCGGAGTCTTACGACAGGGTCGAAGTCGTCGGCGGCCACCTGCCACCACGTGGTCATGGCTCAACCGTGAAGCCGACCGGGGCTGTGTACTGGCGACCCTTGCCTCGCGGATGGAGGGTCGGCTCACCCACAAGCGGGTGACTGCTTAGCGCGCTCATAGGAGCGGTTGGCCGTCTCGGTCGGTCTTGAACCGATACTTGCGCAGCTCGCCTACTACGTCGGACTCCCAGGTCACGAAGTATTCGCCGGGCATCAGTTGAGGGGGAGGCTCGAAGTTGGAAGCTGGCTCGAACTTCTGCGGAAACGCCACGACGAACGCTGGACAGACGCGCGGTGGCCCATAGGGGACCGGTTCGATGACCTTGTAGACGTTAGCGTCGCGCGTCACCACGCAGGTTGCCACGGCCCCTTGAAACTCGTAACCGCTCGATGTCTGCGGACTGCGAAGTTCGAGTGCAATCGCCGGCTCATTATCAACCCCGCTGTGATATGCGGATGCTTGCCAGCGGTGTGATTCGATCTCGGCTCGCCGGATCGCTTTCTCCTGCTGCTCATCGCGCTCGCACTGCGCTTCCGCATTGACCTGCCGACGACGCTCCGCTTCGCGGCGGCGCGCTGTCCTGCGTCGCCGGGCCTTCACTCTGTGAAGCGCGTAAAGACCGACTCCCCACAGGAGCACGCCAGCAGCCAGCAGCCAGATGGCGAACGCTAAACGAACCCATCCGTTTTGCCACGGATGATGGCCGAGAGTGACTTCTGCTAGTCCAATGAGGTAGGGCAGCACTCCTACTGCCCCCAAGGCCGCGGCAAGAACGAAGTAGGTGTTGGCCCGCTCTTGAAGCGGCGGTTTCTCCCATGCCATCCCGGAAGCCTACGAGCCGACTTCCTTCTCGTCCTCTGGCTCGCCCGATGCCTCGCCGGCCCCTTCTCCGGCCAACAGGCGCTTAAGCACTTTCTCTGGCTCCATCTTGAGACCGAATCGCTCGTCGAGGTCAGGTCTACGGGGTCGTTAAGGCATCGTGACCAGCCTATCTCTGAAGGGGATGAGCAGAGGAAAGTGGCTCGTCGTTTTGTCACCGCACACAGCTCCAATCGACCTGTTCGCCGCTCTCACGCCTCGGCGCGATGCCTGTGTGCTCCTGGTAGCGGCGACAGGCGACGTCGACGAAAGCAGGTGAGATCTCCAGAGCGAAACACCTCCGGCCCGTCATCTCCGCGGCGATGATCGAGGTACCAGAACCCGAGAAGGGCTCGAAGACCACGCCACCCGCTCTCGTGTGCCACTCCACCGGGCGCCGGAACAGCTCGACTGGTTTTTGCGTGGGGTGGATGCCGTCCGACTCCCCTCGCTGGTTGACGTCCCATACCGTCGTCGCGTTGTTCGGCGGTCGAAGCGCTGGGATCCTCCCCTGCACCCAGCCGTACATGCAGGGCTCGTGTTGCCACATGAAGTGCTGTCGTCCGAGGACCGGACGGCTCTTCTTCCAGATGAGCTGCTGATGGACGAGGAGCTTGTTGGCGATCCACGCCTGCTCGACAAGAACGCTCCGACGTGCGGCGTGCCACTGGTAGATCGCCGGGCGATCGGTCAGCGCCTCCTGCAGAGCGACGCGGATGAAGGAGGCGAAGAAGTCGCTCGCCCGGTCCGGGTCGATGTAGTCGTCCCAGTGCTTGTCCTTCACCTCGGCCTTGTTGGCCCAGCTCTGGGGGTGATTGCCGCCCCGGTAGTCCACCAGGTAAGGCGGGTCTGTGGCCATGAGAGCCGAGCGCTCGCCGTTCATGAGGCGACGCACGTCTTCGTCGACGGTGGAGTCGCCGCAGAGGATCCGGTGCGGCCCGAGGAAGGCGGACCGGGTGGCCTTTGAAGTCGAAGTTCCAGACGAGGTCGACCCTGACCTTCTTGGCTGTGAAGCGGTCGGTGTCTCGTTGCTGTTTGGATGGCTCG
>Ga0224557_1003424_pt1 | contig 12365 bp, 9 predicted proteins | sample 714S31014metaG_FD_180677 | JGI IMG/M metagenome (GOLD analysis project Ga0224557, IMG submission 180677) | Peat soil microbial communities from Stordalen Mire, Sweden - 717 S3 10-14 | ecosystem: Environmental > Terrestrial > Soil > Wetlands > Peat | place: Sweden: Norrbotten County, Stordalen... | reverse complement strand
GGCGAGGTGGGCGGGTCGGGCGGTGGGGATGACGCCCCCATTGGGCTCAAGCCAGAACCTGGCGTGGAAGGCGCAGTAGGGGGTTTCGGCCGAGGCGGGGCGGAAGCTGTTGGCGGCGAACTGTCCGGCGGTCTGCTGCTCGATCAGCTGCATGATCTCGGGCAGGGTGATGCGGTCGGCGTTCTGGGGCAGGCCGGGGTAGCGCCCCGAGTAGCTGATGGGCTGGAAGTGGACGGCGCGGACGGTGGGCGACAGGGCGGTGGCGGTGCGCAGGATGTCGCCGATCTGGCCGGTGTTGACGCCGGGGATCAGGGTGGGGACCAGGACCACGTCCAACTGCTGCTCGGCGCAGTTCTGGATGGCGGCCAGCTTGGTCTCGAGCAGGTGGCGTCCGCGAATGGCCTCGAAGACCTCCTCGGTGACGCCGTCGAATTGCAGGGCGACCGAGCTGAGGCCGGCCTCTTTCAGCTCGCTGGCGTACTCCTTTTCGAGGGCCAGGCGGACGCCGTTGGTGTTGAGCTGGATGTAGTTGAAGCCGAGGGCGCGCACTCTCTGGATCATCTCGGGCAGGTCGTGGCGTACGGTGGGCTCGCCGCCGGAGAGATGAATGGAGAAGGCGCCGCCGGCGGCCAGCAGGGCGCGGCAGCGGGCGTCGATCTGGGCCAGGCTGGGATCGGGACTGGGATTGAGACTGGGATTGGCGCCGGCGGCAGAGCAGCAGACGGGGCAGGAGAGGTTGCAGCGCTCGGTGACCTCGATCTCGACGGCGCCGGCGTGCTGGAGGTGGCCGGCGCAGAGGGCGCAGTTGAAGGGGCACTGTCCGGCGGCGGCGGCGCCGCAGGTGGCGGGAGGCGCGGGGAGGCGGAGGGCGGCCTCGCCCCAGGCCTGATAGGAGGGCAGGCCGCGCCAGATTACGGTTTTGAAGGGGCCATGCTCGGGGCAGGATTTGCAGAGATAGACGACATTGTCCTCGATAACGCGCTCGGCGGCGATGCGGCGCAGGCAAACGGGGCAGAGACTGCCCGTCGTGCCCAGCGTTCTGCCGCTTTCACCGCTGCTGTTTTCCCTCATGGCTCCCCAGCTTTATTAGCAAGTGAAGTGCCAGACCGGCGGGGTGCGCGCCTGAGGGAGGCCGGTTATGGCCTCTGGGCGGGCATTGCGGCGGCTGCGAGCGGCCCGGAGCGGCTTGGCGGCGGGGCAAAGCCACGCCTCAGCCGGCTGGCGGGCGGGCTGGAGGCGGCGGGGCAAGGAGGGTTCAAGGGATTATGTTCAGAAATGGAGCATAGGCGCGTGCTCCATTCTGGAGCGGGGGGAGAGGTTTTGATGGCATTTCCTCTGACTTTGCTCCTGGAAGAGGGCGGGTCGAGAGTCGAGATCTCCCACCTAGAGCATTTTCGGAAATTGTGTAGACCTGGATTGCATTGGTATCCCACCCATTTCCGCAACAAACGCGGAAATGGATGGGGCACGGGAGTCTACAGTAAAAGCGAAAATGCTCTAGCCGCAAAAGTTACAAGCAGCAGGTCCTTCGACTCCGCTGCGCTCCGCTCAGGATGACAGCGGCGAGGGTGGGGTACCCCGGAGGTTGTCGCGGGTGGGGTTCCTATATAAGGTTGCGCGGGGAGAAGCGCGGCGGGGGCGATTCCGCGGTCTGCGGGAGCTGATTCAGGATTTTGGAGGGCTGATTTAGCGGTTTTCGGGGGTGGCTTAGCGGTTTTCGGCGGGCAGCAGGCCGTAATCCTGCATTTTCCGATAGAGGGTGTTGCGCGCAATGCCGAGCCGGGCGGCGGTCTGGCGGATGTTGCCCCGGCAGGCGCCGAGGGCCTCGGCGATGGCCTGTTTTTCGATCTCGCGCAGGCTGCTGGCCGGGGCTGGCGGGGGAACGGCGGCCGGCGCGGCGGCGTTGCGCAGGGCTCCAGCCAGCGGCGGCGCGGGAAGGGACAGTTGCGCGACGGACGATTCTGGAGCCGTCAGCCCGGGCGAGGCCGGGACGGGCAGCGCGAGTACGGGCGGATCAAGTTCGGGCAGATCGAGTTCAGGCAGATCGAGTTCAGGCAGGTCGAGGTTCTCCGCGGTCAGCGTGGCGCCTCCGCGGTTGCGGATCAGGGCCCGTTCGAGGAGGTTTTCCATCTGGCGCACGTTGCCCGGCCAGGAGTAGGCGGCGAGCCTTTGCAGGCAGGATTCGTCGATCTCGACAGGGGGGCGTTCGAGGCGGGCCGAGAGCCTGACGATCAGCGCGCGGGCCAGGCGGGGAATGTCCTGGCGGCGCTCGCGCAGGGGCGGGATTTTGACCTCGAGCACGGCCAGCCGGTAGTAGAGGTCCTCGCGGAAGCGGCCGGCGGCGACGTCCGAGCCCAGATCGCAGTGGGTGGCGGCGATGATGCGAATGTCGACGGGGATTTCGAGAGCGGAGCCGATGCGGGAGACGGTGCGCTCCTGCAGGACGCGCAGCAGTTTGGCCTGCATTCCGGGCGACATTTCGCCGATCTCGTCGAGGAAGACGGTGCCGCCGTTGGCCATCTCGAACTTGCCGGCCTGTCCGCCCTTGCGGGCCCCGGTGAAGGAGCCGTCGCTGTAGCCAAACAGTTCGCTTTCGATCAGGCCCTCGGGCATGGCGGCGCAGTTGATGGCCAGAAAGGGACCGCGGCGGCGGGCGCTGGCGTTGTGAATGGCGTTGGCGAAGACCTCCTTGCCGGTGCCGCTCTCGCCCAGAATCAGCACGGTGGAGGCGCAGGTGGAGGCCAGCGCGGCCCAGTCCTTGGCCACCTGCATGGCGGGGCTTTCGCCCACGATGTCGTCGAATTCGTAGCGGTGGGAGCAGAAGACCGAGGCGCGGCGGACGGGCTGGCTGGGGCCGGTTTCGCGGAAGAAGGCGACCGCGCCGACGATGGCGCCGGCCTCGTTGCGCAGGGCGGAGCCGGAGCTGCGGATGCGCTTGCCGGTCTTGCCGACCAGGATCTCCAGGTTTTCGTACTCCTTGCCGTTTCTGATCACCTGCAAGAGGGGAGCGTCGTCCTGGAAGACCTTCTCCATGGGAAAGCCCTTGGCGAGGGCGGGGTTGACGCCGAAGATCTCGCCGCCGCGCAGGTTGATTTCGGTGACGATGCCGGCCGCGTCGATGGCCACGAAGCCGTCGGTGATGCCGTGCAGCAGGGCATTCGAGTAGCGCGAGGCGGCGTAGAGGCGGTTGGTGGCGTATTCCAGGCGCAACTGGCTTTCGATGGCGCGCACCGCCGAGACCACCATCCCCATGGTGTGAGGATTGGCCTGGCGGAAGTCGCCGCTGACGTCGATCAGGCCGGTGATCTTGCCCAGCGAATCGAGGATGGGCGCGGCCGAGCAGGTGAGGAACTGGTTTTCGGCGCGGAAGTGCTCCCAGGCGGAGATCTCGACCGGGGCCTTTTCGACGATGGCGGTGCCGATGGCGTTGGTTCCGCGGCAGGCCTCGCTCCAGTCGGCGCCGGGACAGAGGTGGACCCGGCGGGTGCGGTCGACGATGCGGGCGTCGCCGGCGACCTCGAGCAGCAGGCCGTTTTCGTCGGTCAGAACGACCTGGAAGTCGGTGCCGCGGACGAAGTAGGAGAGGTCGCGCAGAAAGGGCCGGGCGACGCGGATCAACTGCTCTTTTTCGCTGCGCCGCTGCTCGAGCTGGCGGAGCTGCTCGACCTCGCCGCCGGAGCTGAGCAGGGGATTGACGTGGAGCAGGCGGCAGCGCTGCCAGGAGCTGGCGACCATGTCGCGCACCAGCCGGGGGTCCAGCTCGTCCTTCTCAAGATACTGCTCCCAGGCCTTCCTGCCCAGCTCCGGAGGGTGCGCCAACATAGGAAACCGCCTTGCCAACCATGTTACATTTTAGAGCATGTTCGGCCAGAATGTAACACTACCTCCACAACAATGAGCAGGAATATGGGCTGCGGCTGTGGAAACCTGGGGCATTCTTGCCAGGGCTGGGGGCATTTTTGCCAAGGCGGCGGTTTTTTTTACCGGGCGGGGGGCGTTTTTACCGGGCTGCGGGCCTGATTGCCGGGGCCATCGGCGCTCTCGCCGTGAGCCCGGTCACCTTTGCCGGGTGCGATGAGGGTTTTTGTTCCGGTTTGGCAGGGCATTTGCAAGTGTTCTTGATATGACAGCCGCGACCCTCGTTTTGATTGCTCCATGCTCACTTCTGCTGGGCGCCGCGCTGCAGATTCTCGTCGCCAGGCTTTGTAGCTCCCGGACCAAGGGAATACTGGCCTTTCTCACCTGCCTGCCTGCCGTGCTTGCCGTAATCGCCATTGGCATGACGCACACGGTTCAGGCCGGACAGGCAGTCGAAGTTAATCTGCTGCAATGGGATGGGCCGCTGGCCCTGGTTCTCCATGTGGACGCGTTGAGCGTCCTTTTTGCCTTCATGGGAACCGCCCTGGGCGCCTTTGTGCTCTTGTATTCGATTGGATACATGGCGCATGACAAGTCCGCAACGCGCTTCTTCGCCACCATGCTGATCTTCATTGGCGGCTTTGTGGGCCTGGTTTACAGCGCTAACCTCTTCCTCTTCTACCTCTGCTGGGAACTGGTGGGGTTGTGCTCGTTCAGCCTGGTGGGCTTCTGGTACACCAACCCCCAGTCGGTGGCGGGCGCGCGCAAAGTGCTGCTGATGACCCACATCGCGGGCTACGGCCTGCTGGCGGCCATCCTGGTGGTCTACCAGCGCACGGGCAGCGCCCTGTGGACCGATCCGCACGTGGCGCACGCCTTCACCGGCGGCGTCTTTGTGCTGATGCTGGTGGCGCTGGTGGCTAAATCGGTGCAGTTTCCGCTGCACACCTGGATTCCCGAGGCCATGGCCGCGCCGACTCCGGTCAGCGCCCTGCTGCACGCCGCCTGCTACGTGAAGGCCGGCGTTTACCTGGCCGCGCGCATGCACTGCTTCGGCGCCTGGCCGCAGGCCGGGGGACACGCCTGGGGCAATGAATCCCTGATGTGGATTGGCACCGTCACCATGGCCGTGGGCGTGATGTACGCCATGGTGCAGACCGACCTGAAGCGCATGCTGGCCTTCTCCACGGTCTCGCAGATCGGCTATATGATGATGGGCCTGGGCATCGGCACGCCGCTGGCCATCGCCGCCGGCCTCTTGCACTGCCTGAACCACGGCTTCTTCAAGGGCGGGCTGTTCTTGACCGCCGGCTCGGTGCAGCACGCCGCCGGCACCCGCGACATGAACCAGTTGGGCGGCCTCGCGCAGAAGATGCCGCAGACCACGCTCTCGTGGCTGATCGGCATCGGCAGCATGATGGGCATTCCCCTGATGAGCGGCTTCGCCAGCAAGTGGATGCTCTACGCGGCGGCCTTGCAGGCCGGCTGGGCGGTTCCGGCCGTAGTGGCCTGGGCGGTCTCGCTGGGCACGGTCTTCCTGGGTGTCAAGGCGACCAGCGCGGTCTTCCTCGGCCCCTTGACCAAGGCGACCAAGGATGCCCACGAATCCCCGCCGACCATGGTGTGGGGCATGGGCTTCCTGGCAGCCGGCACCATCGTGCTGGGCATTGCGCCGCAACTGGCGGTCAACTATATCCTGAATCCGATTCTGGGCGTCTTCCAGCTCACGGCCGTGCAGGTGACCTGGTTTGGCTTGTCGGGCAATGCCGGCAGCTTCTCGACGATGGGCGGCCTGGTGCTGGCCGTGGTTTCACTGGTTGTGGGCGGCGTGATCTACGCTCTCGCCTACGCCTCGCGGCCGGCGGCCGTGGTGGTCTCGGCGGGCGGCGGCGGCGCGGCGCTGGTGGCCGGTGGTGGTGGTGGCATCTTCACTGGCGGCGAGCCCTTGTCGGACGAGGGCCGGATGACGGCCAGCGACTTCTCCCACATCTTCCTCGATAGCTGGCACGAATTCTTCCGCTGGACCAAGGTGGACGCCGTTTATCTGGGCTTCTGGAGCGGCATGCAGGCCGTTTCGCGGGCGCTGGGCGTGGTGGTCTCCTGGATGGAGCGCTACGCGCTGCTGCTGATCGTGGTGCTGTCGGCGGCGCTCGTGGGCGCGGTGCGCAACTTCGCCCCGGCCTTTTCCGGCGGCGCCGAAGGGGCCGCTGCGGGCGTCTCGCCGCTGCTGACCGCCGCTTGCGCGGTGGCCGCGGTGGCCCTGGTGCTGGCTGCCCTGGCGCACTCCCGCTGGCGCCGCCTGGCGCCGCTGATGTTGCTGGCCGGCGCCGCCTCGGTGGCGGGCCTGGTCATGGCCGATCCCTGGCAGCGCCTCGGGCTGCTCGAACTGGGCGCACTGCTGACCATTCCGCTGGTCTGGCAGAGCGCGAAAACCGGCTCGGTCAAGCTGCTCTACCTGCTGGTGGTTCTGATCTCCGCCGGCTCGCTGGTCGCTAGCGACCTGCTGATGGGGCAGGGACAGCCGGATTGGGCGCGCGCGCTGCTGATTACCAGCGTCTGCGTCAAACTGGCCGCCATTCCGCTCTTCTTCTGGCTGCTCAAGCTGGCCGACGAAGTTCCGGCCCTGGTGCTGGGCATCATCATCGCGGTCGTCGATATGGCCGCCTTCGGCGAACTGTGCATTACCGCCCAGGCCTCTCCGGCGTCGTTTGCGCCGCAGGGCTGGTGGCTGGGCGCCGCCGCCGCCACCTCCTTTGCCGCCGCGCTGCTGATGCTCACGCAGCGCAGCCTCAAACGCCTGCTGGTGCTCTCCACGGTCGAGGACGTCGGCTTCCTGCTGCTGGGCGTCGCCGCACTGAACGAGCTGGGAACCACCGGCGCGCTGATTGCGGCCTCGACTCACGCCCTGGCCAAGGCCTTGCTCTTTGCCTGCCTCAGCGGCCCCGAGGCCGACGGCGCGCTCGACGGCAAACGGACCGGGCTGGCCGCGAACTACCCGGTGGCCGCCTTCGGCTTCCTCTTCGGCATGCTGGCCATGCTGGGCATTCCGCCCACCCTGGGCTTCATCGGCCGCTGGCGGCTCTACGAATTGGCCTTGCAGATCAACCCGTTTTTGGCGGCGATCTTCATCCTGTCGTCCATCATGGCCCTGATCGCCTACGTGCTGGCCTTGACCGGCATCTGGTGGGGGCCGGCCTATGACCCGGCCCTGCAACGTCATCCGGATGCCGCGCATCCCGCGCCCGCGCCGGTGCCGGTGAAGGAGCCCTTCCTGCTGCAGGCCACCATCGTTGTGCTCACTGTCCTGCTCGTCGCCGCCGGAAGCTGGCCGAGCGTTCTGCAACTGCTGCTTGGGGGGAGACCATGAAGCTCTGGAAGCGATTGATGTGTACCTGCCGCCGCCGCAGCCCGTGGCTCTTTCATATGAACTCGGGCAGCTGCAACGGCTGCGATATTGAGCTGATTGCCAGCCTCACGCCGCGCTATGACGCCGAACAACTGGGGGCGCGCGTGGAGGGAAGCCCCCGCCACGCCGACATCCTCTGCATCACCGGCCCGGTGACCCACAACGCCGCCAAGGCAGTGAAGACCGTCTACGACCAGGTCCTCGGACCCAAGGCCGTGGTGGCCATCGGCTCCTGCCCGGCCTCGACCAACGTCTTCATCGACAGCCGCACGCTGGATGGCCCGCTCAGCCGGGTCATTCCCGTCGATGTCTTCGTTCCCGGCTGCCCGCCCTCGCCCAGCGCCATCATCCAGGGCATAGCCAAGGCGGCCAGCATCCTGGCCGAAAGAGCCGGAAAAGATCCGGCGCCTGTAACGGCTCCTGAACTCGCAACCCAGCCGGACGCGACGCCGGCCACCGGGGAGGCCCAACTATGAATCCTCTAATAACTGCCTTGGCGCGCCTGCTGATCTTTCCCGGACTGCTGTTCGCCGTGCCCGCCGCATGGTTCTTCATGTGGGTGGAACGCAAAGCGGTGGCGCGGATGCAGGGCCGCATCGGCCCTCCCTTCATGCAGCCGTTCTATGACTTCATCAAGCTGCTGGGCAAGCAGACCCCGCCGCGCTCTGGCGCAGCCGGCCTGCTGATGCGCGCCTGGCCGCTGATCGCCGTCGCCTCGGCGGCCGGCGCCGTGGGCCTGCTGCCGGTGCTGCCCACCTCGGGCGGCTTCGAGGGCGACTTGATCCTGCTGCTGGCGCTGCTCGAGCTGCCCTCGATGTGCATCATCGCGGCCGGCTTCAACTCGCGCTCCATCTTCGGCGAGATCGGCTCGGCCCGCGAAGCCGTGCTGAGCGTCGCCTACAACATCGTCTTCCTGCTGGCGATCGTCTCCATCGCCGCCTCGCAGCACACCTTCCGGCTGGAGGCGCTGGCGCAACTGCCAGCCTCGCCCCTGCGCTGGCTGGGCGTACTGGCGCTGCTGGTCTGCCTGCCCGCCAAGCTCCACCTCAACCCCTTCTCCCTGCCCAATGCCGAGCAGGAGATCTACTCCGGCCCGCTGACCGAGTACGCCGGCCCCGAACTGGCCATGTGGGAGCTCTCGCATGGACTCGAATGGGTCGCGGCCACCGGCCTGGTGGCCACCCTGGCCGCCCCCTACCTGGCTGTCTGGTGGATGGCCGCTTTGGTCTTCGTCGCCCTCTCCTTTGCTATCGTGCTGCTGCTATCGGTGGTCGCGGCCGCCACGGCGCGCATACAGATCGATACCACCGTGCGCTTTTACTGGCAATGCACGCTCATCTTCGCGGTCCTGGCTATTTCGTCCGCGCTCTTCATGAGGTTTAGATCATGAACATCCTCACCATGCTGTTGAAAAACTTCTGGGGCGGCTCGAGAACCCTGCGCTTTCCGGCGCGTCCGGAGACGCACGCGGGCTACCGGGGCCTGGTGCTCTACGATCCCGCGCTCTGTACCGGATGCGGTATCTGCAAATCCCGCTGCACCTCGCGCGCCATCACCTTCCGCCCCGGCAAGGGCGAATTCACCTGGAGCTACGATCCCGGCCAATGCACCTTCTGCGGACGCTGCGTCGAGGGCTGCAAGCCCGGAGCGCTGACCCAGGAGCCGGATTTCCCGCCCATCTATCTGACCGAGGGCGGGCTGAAGGTCACCTATACGGTGGCCCGCAAGGCCCCCGTCAGGCCCGCCAAGCCCGCCGCCGTCCCGGCCGCGGAACCGGCCGCCGCTCCCACCGCCAACCCCGTTCCCAACCCCGTTTCTGGAGGTGCACAATGACGGCCAGCGCTACAAGTCTGCTCGAAGGCATCCCCGAAAAACTGGGCTCGGCCACGCCCTGGGAGGAAAAAGGCGGCGCCCTGTGGCTCACCCTCGAAGCCCGCAATGTGCGCCAGCTGGCCACCGTGATGAACGAGATCAAGGCCCGCTTCCTCACCGCCACCGCTTATCAGCCGGCCGGCCCGGAGAGCGCCTACATCGAATACCATTGGGACAGCGATGGCCAGTTGCTGGGCTTCCGCTTCCCGCTGCCCGCCCACTCCATCGATAGCATCTACGACCTCACCGAGGCCGCCGACTGGATCGAGCGTGAAATCCACGAGGGCTTCGGCTTCAACTTTCCCGGCCGGGAGTATGAACCCTTCGAGTTGCGCCAGGGAGATACAATGGGAGTGAACCTGCGCGAGGAGGTAAAATGAGCTACAAAATCCCCATGGGACCTTACCATCCAGCGCTGGAAGAGCCCTACAAGCTGGACCTGGTCTGCGAAGGCGAAACCGTCACCGCGGCCAAGCTGCACGTAGGATTCAACTTCCGCAACATCGAGCACCTGGCCGAAACGCGCAACTACATCCAGGTCGTCGCCCTGCTGGAGCGCGTCTGCGGCATCTGCTCGAATGTCCACACCATGACCCTTTGTCAGGCCATGGAAGGGCTCTGCGGCCAGACCCCGCCGCCCCGCGCCCGCTACATCCGCACCATCGTGGCCGAGCTCGAACGCCTCCACTCCCACGTCCTCTGGGCCGGCGTCGCCGCCAAGCTCATGGGCTTCAAGACCATGTTCATGACCTGCTTCGAGATCCGCGAACAGGTCATGGATGTCCTCCAGGCCATCAGCGGCAATCGCGTCAACTACGCCATGAACCGCATCGGCGGCGTCAATCGCGACATCGAAGACCCGCAGGCCATCCTCAAGATGGTCGAGGTGCTCGAGCGCGGCATGGTCTCCACCATCATCCCCATCTTCACCTCCAGCACCACGGCGCTCTCGCGCTGCATCGGCGTGGGCGTGCTGAGCAAGGAAAAAGCCCTCTCCTGCGGCGTCGTCGGACCGGTGGCCCGCGCCTCCGGCCTGACCCAGGACATCCGCCGCGCCGCCCCCTACGCGGCCTACGAGGAGCTGGAATTCGACGTCCCCGTGCAGCCGGACGGCGATGTGAAGGCCCGCCTGCTGGTGCGCGCCCTCGAGATCATGGAGAGCTGCAAGATCATCCGCCAGGCGCTCACCAAGCTGCCCCCCGGAGAGATCAACAACGGCGACCGCAAACCCAGCTTCATCACCGGCACTTCGACCAGCCGCCTGGAAGGGCCGCGCGGCGAGGTCATCTACAGCGTCTCCTGGGAGGAAGGCTCCAACAATCCCAGCAGAGTGCACGTGCGCACCCCTACGTATGCAAACATGCCCGCCATCCGCTGGATGGTGATCGGCGCCCGGCTTGCAGACACACCCTTGATCCAGGCCTCCATCGACCCTTGCTACTCCTGCACCGACCGGTAGCCCCGGAACAAGCTGGAGCAAGTTAGAGCATTGGAAGCCCACAACCGCCTGTCTTTCCAAGGAGATCGTAACCATGTCCAAATTTGCCGTTATCACTGACAACTGTACCAAGGATCTGCTCTGCGTCGATGTCTGCTCGGTCGAGGCCATCCACCCCACCGCCGACGAGCCCAAGCTGGCTGAAGTTCCCCAGCTCTACATCGATCCCAGCGCCTGCGTCAACTGCGGCTCCTGCATCGCCACCTGCGAGCGCGAGGCCATCTTCGAGGACGACGAACTGACTGACGAAACCAAGAAGTTCATCGAAATCAACGCCGCCTACTACAAGAACTAGCCTTACCTGCCCGGAGAAACAGGCGCGCCCGCTGCCCACGGCTACCCGCAAGGGAAGCCGCCAGCGGGCCGTTCCAATGCGCCACGAATCTCCAACACAAGGCGACCTGCCAGCCGCCTAAAGTATGCGCCGGGTATGCGCAATGACCCCGCATGATAGCATTTTAGGTGCTACATGCGGGGTTACTTCTTCCAGCTTGTTCGGCACCCACAAGGGAGATTGAATGTCGGCACCGCTCGTGCAGTTGAATCCCGGTCCGGAAAAAGTGTCGAGCGAACTGCCCGGCGCGCTTCTCCGTGCGCGTTTGTGTCACCTTCGCCTCTCGATTACCGATCGCTGTAATTTTCGATGTCGCTACTGTATGCCCGCCGAAGGCGTCCCCAATGTGGCGCACGAGGACCTGCTGCCCTTGGAAACCATGCGGCAGCTGGTTGAATGGCTGGTCGCCCATACGGGAATAAATAAGGTCAGGCTCACCGGCGGCGAGCCCCTGGTGCGTCGAGGAATTGTGAATTTAGTGGCGGAGTTGGCGGCGATTCCTGGGATGAGGGAGTTGTGCCTTACCACCAATGGCGTACTTTTACCCCGGATGGCCTCCAGCCTGAAAGCGGCAGGGCTGAATCGCGTTAACCTTTCGCTCGATTCCCTTGATAAAGAACGGTTTACCGAGGTGACGCGGGGAGGAAACCTGCAGAGCACGCTGGCCGGCATTGCGGCAGCACAGGAAGCGGGGCTGACGCCGATCAAGCTGAACACGGTGTTGCGGCGGTCCACGTGGAAGCTGGAAGTGCCGTCCCTGCTGGACTATGCGGCTCAAACAGGCTTTGAGATTCGTTTTATTGAACTGATGCGTACCGGGACGGAGCGCGCCTGGTGTGAATCTGAATTCGTCTCAGTAGACGAGGTTTGCGAGGGGCTGGGCGTTGAAGTGACTCCGGCCGAGGAGCAGACGAGCGGCTCGTCGCGGCGAACATTCGTCGATTGGCGCGGGACACGGTTGACCGTCGGCTGGATTACGCCACGTTCTCATCCTTTCTGCGACCATTGCGACCGGCTGCGCATGGACGCTCGCGGCCAGCTTCGCCGCTGCCTGATGGACCCGATGCAGCTTGACCTGCCGCTTCTGTTGAAAACCGTGGAGAGCAGCGTGGCGGAGCGGGAATTCGATTCTTATATTGCGGGCAAGATTCCGCCGCAGAGCATGGACAGCGATCTGGCGATGAGCCGGATCGGAGGGTAGCGGATGAATTCGCGGAATGAAACAGAGGCGATGGAGGCGGCGGCCGCTATGGGCGAATTGACGCACCTGGATAGTCAGGGCTTGCCGCGCATGGTCGATGTGAGCGCCAAGGCCGAGACCTTGCGCGAGGCCGAAGCCGAGGCTGTGCTGTGGGTGGGCACGGCGGTGATGAAAAAAATCCGCAGCGGCGACACGC
>Ga0224557_1003423_pt1 | contig 12366 bp, 11 predicted proteins | sample 714S31014metaG_FD_180677 | JGI IMG/M metagenome (GOLD analysis project Ga0224557, IMG submission 180677) | Peat soil microbial communities from Stordalen Mire, Sweden - 717 S3 10-14 | ecosystem: Environmental > Terrestrial > Soil > Wetlands > Peat | place: Sweden: Norrbotten County, Stordalen... | reverse complement strand
ACTCAACGGTTACCGGGAGTCCCCCTTAACTTCCAAACTGGCGTTAAACGCCAGGTCACGCGGCCAGACCGAACTGAAATCCCCTAACTCCATGGTGTTGCCATATGCGCGGCTACCAGGAAGTTCCCGGACTCGGGTGATGGCCGTTGTCGATTCGTGCGCCGCCAAACGAGACGCAGCGCGGTCGATAGGGTTGGACGCCTGCCATTACGACTAGTTTATTCGCGACTCACCAGCTTCCGGTAGATCGCATCGAGCTCGCTGGCCTTGATAGCGCCGTGTTCCTTGGCCATGATGAACTGCTTATTGCTGCGGCTGATCGACTCATCGGTCGTTACGCGTCGCAAATGCTCTGCCAGGCTGCTCGTGACTGGTTCTGAGAGCAGATTGGCGGCAAGTCCGTCGCTGATCATCTCGCGGTAGGGAGCAATGTCAGAGAGCAAGAGCCGGCAGCCCGCCAGAGCAGACTCCAGAACCGACAAACTGTGTTGGTCGCCGGTGGGTACCGACACGGCGACATCGCTGGCGCACATCAGCTCAAAGGTTTCCTTTAGCGGGAGCGGGCGCTCAAGAATTAGGCACCGGTCTCGGATAGCACTCGCCGCATCCCGGATACGATCGAGATAGCCGTCCTTGGCCCGCTGCGCCGATTCTCGGTCCGGGCGGTGGCCGCCGAGCACGACTAGGAAGAGGTCGGGCCGGTCGGCGGCGGCGCGGGCAAAGGCCGACACGATCTCAAGCGTCCGGTAAACCGCAGCGGTGCTGCGGACCGATAGAACGACGGTCGCGTCGGCAGGGATACCCAGAGACGCCCGGGTCGAACCGGGGGAAATGGACGGATGGGCAGCGATCAGCGTCTCCTCGACCCCCCAGGAGAAGACTTGAACCCGCGTCGGCGGAACCGCATAGCGCTCGATCATCTCAGCTTCGACCCATGCCGAGGTCGGCAGAATCAGATCGGCTCGCTGAACGGCACGCCGGACCACTGCGGCTCTTGCTACTGAACTCCGTGCGGCTCTTAGCTCACTGCCCCACGGCGTCACTACCTGCACGAGCCCACGCGGGAGGGCAAGAGCGAGTGCGCCGTGCACTCCGAGCGAGTGGATATGCACGATGTCGGGATGTACGTCACGGATCATTCGGCGGAGCCAGAAGACAGCACGCGGCACTCGCTGCACCGGGCTGGCACTGACCGCTGGGGCGACTCGCAGCTCTGCACCGGCGAGTTCCGGCCCGGGCTGCCAGCTGGCCACGATGACCCGATACCCGATGCTGCCAAGCATGGCGTTCCAGCGGTGGACATGCACGGAACTGGCCGGGCCGAGCACCGCGACGGTCAGGCCGTCGTTATCAGGCACTTTCCACTCCCAGCACGAACCACGCTTTTTTTGCAGCTGCCCGCAACCTGCAACCGGGACGACTCAAATAGGATTTCCAGCGGATGGCCGTGCTATTGAAGAAAGGATCTGAGAACAGGTTCCCGGCTACCTGTAGCAGGGAGACGTGCAGAGAATGATACGATCGGCTGGCCGGGGCTGCGTAGCGTAGGTCATAGCGAGACCAGTAGCCGAGATCAAACCTGGTGAGCTGTGTCGAGAGCCGTGTCACTGCGGCCTTGTGGATGTCGCCACCCGTGCGCGCTTCAAGCTCGCTAAGCCCGATTAGGGCAAAGATGGCACCGTTAAGGATGTGACTAGGTGGATCGGATGGGTATTCCTCCAGGAAGGGATTTCCTGACTTGTCGTAATCAGAGCATCCGCCCTCGCTGACCGGGCTTAGTAGAAGATTGGACGCTAGTCCCGCTGCATCGAAGTACGACTGTTCGCCGGTCAGATCGTATGCGCGAAGCATGACTGAGATGGCAAGTCCCTGTGCCATCGCCGAATACCATCCTGGGGCTACTCCGTACCGAGCTACAGGTACCGGATACTGCCATCCGCCTTTACTGTCCTGTGTCAGTCGCAGATGGTGAGCGTGAACCAAGAAACCATCATAATTCACGTCATTATTAACTGCTGTACGGTAAGCATTAGTGTGCCGGCCCAGGGCGTAAAGGCCAGTCGAGACCGGATTGTGGTACCCGCGGCCGTCTGGTCCCTCAATAACAACGATCCCTTCCGAATCTAGGTGATACGAAAACCTGATAGCGCGCACGTCAAGGGGGTAAAGTCCGTTACCGTCCGGTCGAGTGTTGATCGTCTCCACCGGGTAATCGCGCACACGTAGGTCACGCAGGCCCTTGATAATCAGGGGTAGTGGAGGATTTCTCATATAGTAGAATACTGGCTTCATGCGGCCCTCTTCGTTCGCTTGCGATCTAGTGCTTCCAGGTAAAGTGCTTGCACCTCCACCGCCGTTGCATTACCGTCGAAGCGGTGCAGGCAGTGCTCGCGCCCTCGGCGACCCATCTCCTCTCGCCGTGACGGGTCGGCAATCAGTTCCGCTATCGCGTCGGCCAGAGCGGCCGGATCGCCTGGTGGAACAAGCAGGCCGCTCACACCGTGCTGCACCGTGTCGGGCAGTCCCCCGACATTGCTTGCTACCACGCTCCGTTGCATGAGGAGTGCTTCTGCCATCACATAGCATGCTGCTTCCGACATTGATGGGGCTACGACGACGTCGAGTCCTGCCAGCACGGAGGCGACATCAGTCCGATGGCCTGTGAAGTGAACGTTCCCGTTTATCCCGAGTTCGGCCGATCGGGCCTCCAGCCTGCGCCGATACGCTCCTGAAGTGAGAGGCTCATCGCCGATAACGAAGATCTGGATGCCGGGTATACGCCTCAGTAGGAGTGCTGCGGAATCTAGGAAAACCTCGTGGCCCTTGACGCCAATCGCTTGGAAAGCGGGAATCCGAGTAATGTACATGTGCGCAATCATTCCAACGGTCGGGATATCATCGGCAAGTCCAAATTCACGCCGGAATGCCGCCCCTGAGGTAAGCGGATCAAGGCGGTGCACGTCGAAACCGTAGTAACTGACGGCCACCGACCGGGCCCCCATGGCCCGATACTGGTCGGCAATCGCTTGACAGGAGCCTATGATCAGGTCGTCGCGCGAGAGCGTCCACTGATCCAGCAGTCGGAAGAGACGACTGTGCAGATGGACCGATCCTGGAAGCGTCGCCACCTTAAGGGCCTGCGGGTAAAAGCTCGCCGCCAGCCGGCAGGACAGGATCGCCTTGAACAGATGCGCGTGGATGACGTCCGGCCGGAAGGAACGGATGAATCGCGCAAGCCGTAGTTCCGCGGCGGCTACCCGAGGCTGATGACGAATCTCCTTCCCCTTGAACGGGATGATCTCGACGGCAACACCTGCATCCCGCAGTCGGTCAGCCAGTGGCCCGTCTCCGGGCAGGACCACTTGGACGGTGTTACCCAAACGGGCCAGTCCCGTGACCTGCTGATAGAACCAGTCGGCGCCTACAGGCGTGGCCACGATCTGCAGAATGCGCAATGGTCGGTTAGGCATCATTGAAAGCTCCTCTAGTCTCGCCTGTAACTGTATGGTGGCCGTCGGGTCTCAGATGGCGAAATTCCTCGGCGCGTAGAGGGGTCATGACGACGAGGATAAATGCTGCTAGCACCGCTGGTTCAAAAAGTGGCTCCCCGAAGGCTGAGCATACTCCGATCCCTATGAAGGCTAGTACCGAACTCTCGCCAGCCCAGTTTCCGATTATTGCGGCAGACCATGCCCGTCGCCAACCCATCAAGATCAGAGCACCGACTAGAGCGGCTCCAAGTAGTCCCGTTTGGGAGAGCACTGTCAATAGGGTCTCATGGGCATAGCTCAGGCCGGAGAAGCTCACCGCAGAGAGGTCATAGGCACTGGTGTTGTGGTAATACGCCGGAAGTTGAGCGGAGAAGTGCAGGTAACCGATGCCGAGCACCGGCTCGTGGATGAACATCCGGAGCGCGCTGCTCCACAGATCGAGCCGAACTACCCCGGAAGCGTTAAGGTTACTGTTGGTCCAGACCGTGCTCATTCGGGCGACGACGGTGGCGGGCAAGAGCGGCACCAGGCAGCACGTCGCCAGTGAGATGCCGATTAGACCGCGAAGGGAGCGTCGCACCGCGAACACGACCATCACCGCCAGCGCGGCGAAATACGAGGATCTGCTAAATGAGTATGCGACCCCAGCAAGCAGTACAGCGATTCCTGCGGCAACGGCAAATTTTGCTATGCTACCGCGGGCATGTGAGTAAAGTGCAAGCAGTACGCACAGGGCAAGCACAAAGAAAGCACCTTCGGTGTTATGGTTCAGTGCGCCAACCTGGCTCACTGCAGTAGCGGCACTGTCCACTGGGGAGAAGCTTGCCGAAGCAGCGAGGGATGAGCGTGCGGTCGGGATCTCAACGAGCGCGACGCAGACGGCTGAGAAGGCAAAAACGACAGTGGCCCGGCGAGTGATCAAATCGGGGCCCGCGATTAGCGGAATACTCAATAGTATACAGCCGAGCGAGAGCGTCCCAAGTATGTCCTTGCCGCTGACGCTTACGCCGCCGACCAGGGTTGCTGATACGAGGAAGTAGCAAACTAGTGTTATTCCGAGTATCACCGTCTTCATCCGTGGCTGGAACGTTCGGTGTGCGGCAATTTGTCCGACGAGGCAGGCGATGACTAGTACAAGAAGATCCTTCACCGTTACTAGCTTAATCCCGTATGTAGTCTGTGAAACTGGCATGGCGATCGCGAGTATATAGAAGCCGATGTCTGGTATGACAACGACTAGGAGCAAGACCAGGAGATCTAGGACCTCAATGGTTCTTACGGTGCTGCGGACGGATAGCGCGCCACAGCCGATCGCGAGCGTCATTACGATGAAACCGAAAGCCGTCGGCCGCGCATTGCTGAACTCTGTTGCGGTACACTTGACTGCGCACAGGACACGAAAACGGTATTTCCGAATAGACTGCGCCGTCCCTTCAAGGAGTGGCTTCTTAAGATATAGGCGGCTGAGGAGGATCGCGGCGAAGGCGGTGTAGCCGATCGAGTCGGCTACACCCGCACCCACGGCTCCGAACCGGAAGACAAGCGCGAGGAGGGCTATCAGCCCGGCACTCACTCCAGCTACTGCGGCCATGACTACTGGTCGCAGATTGTCTGTGCCAGAAAAATATGTCTGGGCTGCTCGTGCGGCGCTGAAGATGATCAGGCCAGGAAGCATGGCCCAGACGACAGTCACTGAACCACGGTACGGCGATCCGTACAGGACGGGGACCACTATTGGCGTGGCCACCGCGATGGCCACTGCGAGCGCGGTGGTAGTGATCATTACGGCTACGGCGATTCGTTTTGTTGCGGCTCTGTTGACCGCACCCGAGGTAACCTGGGGGAACAAAACCAGTCCGACTGCCACAGGTAGCAGCAGGAGTACCTCAGCGAACGGCAGCGCCACGGCGTACAGCGCTACTGCTGTTGTGCCTGCTAGAACTTGGATGACCGGTACATCCATGCGCAGCATGCCGTACTGGACCACGTTTGGCAGGTAAGTGCGTAGCGCATATGAGCCGTACTGGCGCATTGGGATGCCCTCACCGTCATCGCTTACGCGCTTGTTCGACAACACGAGAAGCGCGATGATGCCGAGCACCTGGCTCGCCCCGTACACGACAAAACAGGCGACCACTGTGAGATGGCCGGCCACTAGCAAAATAACGACTCCAGCGAGGTAAACAAACATCGTGCCGGCCATCACGATGTTGTAAACAGCCGTGCGGCCTCGTCCGATCTCCGCGGTCCCGAGCAGGGCCAGGAGCAAACTCGCTGGGCACAGCGCGGCGCTGAGCAGGGCCAGCCGAGGGTCAAGCCCGAGACGAAGCAGCGGCCACAGCAAACCTGCGAGCCACCAGGCGGCGGCCATCGCGGTTCCCAGGCCCAGGGCGAATACCAAAGCCACGCGCACGACCTGGCGGAAGGCGGAGTGTGACTGGCCAGCGAACCGGAGATTGGCAGTGTCAAGGCCGAGCAGCCCCATGATGCCGATAACTCCCGGTACTGCTATGAGCACGGCTAGCTCGCCACGTCCGTGCGGTCCCAGTACGCGCGTGGCGACGATGCTCGCGCCAAGGCTGAAGATGGAGGCACCTACCCTGGCGGCGACCGTCGCGACGACCGTGCCCAGTCGAAGTCCTGGGAGAGAGCGCGCGCGGAGACCGCGCGCGGCCCGCAAGGACTGTGTCGGCAGGGCTCGGACGGATGTAAACAACGACAGGCCCCCGTATCTGCGTGTACCGTGATCTAGCTTGATGTAGCTGATACACTACACCCAGTTACTACTTGAATCGGGTTAACGGCGGGATGGGAAGGCAGAGCCGGAGACTTCGGAAGGCGGATCGAATGTTCTAGTCTCGCAACTCGGACGCCTCTCTTCCGTCATGGCACGTCCCCGCTCGCCTTCAGAATCACGATGTGACCGCTCTTGCGGGATGGTTCCTGCAAGCACTCGCAAAGGCGCAGCGATGACAACCAGCGAATCGATTCTTGTGACCGGTGCCGGCGGCGGCGTAGGCCAGAGCATCATCAAGGCGCTAGCCGGTTCGGGCTTGGCGATGGTGGGTGTCGACGCTGACGGTCTCGCGACTGGGCTCCAAGCGGTGCCCATCGCCTACCGGGTTCCGCGGGCCGACGACCCGGCATATGTCCCAACACTGGTCGATCTGTGTGCACGCGAACAATGCAGGTTGATATTCCCTGGCCTTGACCCCGAGTTGCCCGTACTTTCCGCCGCCGCTGCCTCCTTCACCGAGACGGGGGTGACTGTGGTGGTCAGCGAGCCTGATGTTATCCGTACCGGCGACGACAAGCTCGAGACTGCCGTCTTTCTCGCCAAACGCGGCTTCCCGGCTCCCGAGACAGTAGCGTACCGTGACGAGGTCGATCCATCCTGGCTGCCCGTAGTCCTGAAGCCGCGGTGGGGTGGGTCACGCTCAGCCGGCGTATTCGTGGCCAAGACGATCGAGCAGCTCCGCGCCGCACAGCGGCTGATAGACCCGGCGAACTGTGTTGTCCAGGAATACCTCGCAGGTGATGAGTACACCTGCGGGACGGTTAACTTCGATGGACAGTGCCACGGTCCAATCGTGATGCGCCGTGAACTCCGGGGCGGGGACACCTACCGCGCCGAGGTGATCCGCGACGAAACTATCGAATCGCGTGTCTCGGCGGTGGCGCAGGCCCTGTGGCCATTCGGTGCATGCAATTTCCAGCTGCGGTTGCGTGCCGGGGAGCCGGTTATCTTTGAGATCAACCCTCGCTGCTCCGGCACTACCGCTGCTCGGGCACTGGCCGGGTTCAATGAGCCGCTAATGATCGCTAGTCATCTGTTGCAGAATCGAACGCCGGAATACACGATCCAACCGCTGACAATCCTGCGCTATTGGGCCGAACTGGTGGCCAGCCCGGACCGGCTGGCCGACCTTTCCGCTGGGCGGCGCAGCACAGGGAAGGTTTGGCAGCTATGACTCTCCAGCATCCTAGAGAAGAAATCATCTCGCCGACGCAGGGCGCGATTCTTGTAACGGGTATTTCGGGCTTCATCGGCAGGCATGTCGCAGCCAGTCTCGCTGCGGCAGGCTATGAAGTCATCGGCCTTACCCGCAATACGGACCTGCCCCGCGAGACAGCCGGATTGTGCTCCCGGGTGGTTGTCGGTGACCTCGGCCACCCGACGGCCCTCAAGGAGGCACTGGTGGGAGTGGCGGGTGTCTGCCACCTGGCTGCCTACCTTCCCTCGGACTACGCGGATCCGTCGGAGGCGGAGGCCTGCCTTTCGGTGAACGCTCTCGGCACGCTTGAACTCGCCCGTGCCGCGCTGCGTTCGGGTGTGCGTCGGATGGTGTACGCCTCAACCGCCAGTGCTTACCTGCCCACGTCCGAGCCCCTGACAGAGGAATCCGCGGTTAGCCCGACGGGCCATGCGGCCTGGTATCAGACCAGCAAGGTGGCTGCGGAGTTCTACCTCGAGCGCTTGCGCGACTCGGACGCCCTGTCACCCGTCATCCTGCGCATAGCCAGTTGCTACGGGCCAGGAATGGAAGCCCGCAGCGTGCTCGCCCGCTTCGTCGCCTGCGCCCAGCGCGGAGAGTCGCTGCAAGTATTCCATGGGGGCCGTTCACAGGCAGACTTCGTGCATGTGCTGGACGTCGCGCAGTGCTTCGTGTCCGCCCTGTCCGCGGGGGAGAGCGGGGTGTACAACGCAGGGTCCGGGTGCGCCACCACGTTGCTGGAAATGGCGAGAGCAGTCAAGGAAGTGCTCGGATCTTCCTCACCCGTGCGTGTCCTGGATGCGGGTAATCCCGTACCCGCAGGATTGCCCCCACTGTCTATCGCCAAGGCTGCGACTGCGTGGGGTTACGCCCCGATGTCGCTCCAGTCCGGCCTCAAGACCTTCACAGCCGCGTCATGATCGTGGCGATCTTCAGCGACGTCCACGCTAATCTGCCTGCGCTGGAGGCATTCGAGGTCGCTGTTCGCGACGTGGCGGAGAGTTACCTGTGCCTGGGAGACATCGTTAACTACGGGCCGTGGAATGACGAATGCCTGGAGCGGATCGTGGCCATGCCAGGTATTCAGATTGTTGCGGGGAATCATGACCGGCTGTTTCTCGATGATTCAGAGCTACACGAAGAAGCGCCGGTCGTCCAGGAGTTTTACCACGCCTCTCGTGCCTCGTTCACACGCCTAGACTTGCTTCGCAATCTCCCAGATGAGACCAAGCTGGGACCATTTCGATGCAGCCATACCGTAGGCGGGAAACGGATCTTCGCTGACAGTGAGGTCTGCGTCGACTCCGACCACTTGATCGGCCACTCGCACTGGCAGTATTCGATCCAGCGTGACGGCTGGCGGATCATCAACCCTGGCAGTCTCGGCCAGAACCGCGACCGAATCGACATGATCGACTACGCACTCTACGACACGGACTCAGACCAGATGAGTCTCAAGTGCACCGCCTACGACGTAGGCGTTTTTGTCGCCGAGTTGCGTGCGCGAAAATGGCCTGCGCCATGCCTTGCATACTACGAACGTAAACTGGCTGAAGCCGAGAGGCGAAGGTAATCAGGAGTCGGCCGCGGCGATGGCGTTGACGGCTGCATCGATCGCCGCCAGATCGTCGGCGGACAGCGCGGGGTGCACCGGCAGTGACAGCACCTCGCGCGCAGCGCGCTCGGTTTCCGGAAGGTCCAGCGTGCGCCCGAAGGGCGGCAGCCGATGGCTGGGGACTGGGTAGTACACGCCGGTGCCGCCGCCGTGCTCGATGGCCAGTGCCCGGGCGAAGCCGTCACGGTCGTCGGGGATCCTGATGGTGTACTGGTGGTAGACGTGGATCGCGCCGTCGGCCACCGGGGGAGTGACGACGCCGCAGGGTCGCGTCGAGGAATTTCGCGTTCTGCTGGCGCTGCTGGGTCCAGCCGGGCAGCTTCGCCAGCTGCGCCCGGCCGATGGCGGCGTGCACGTCGGTCATCCGCGCGTTGAACCCGATTATCTCGTCCTCATACCTGCGCTGCATGCCCTGGTTGCGCAGCAGACGGATCGAACGGGCCAGCGGGGTATCCGCGCATGACACCATTCCGCCCTCACCCGAGGTCATATTCTTAGTCGGATACAAACTGAACAGGCCGAACAGGCCGAACGAACCGGCTGGCCTGCCCTGCCATGCGGCGCCGTGGGCCTGTGCCGCATCCTCATAGATCGCTAGCCCGTGACGATCCGCTGCCGCGCCGAGCCGGGTCATGTCCGCCGGGTGCCCGTACAGGTGCACCGGCATGATGCCCTTGGTACGCTCGGTCACCGCTGCCTCGACGGCGTCGGCATCCGGGCAGAACTGGTCCGGCTCGATATCGGCGAAGACCGGCGTGGCGCCGGTGAGGACGACCGCGTTGGCCGTCGCCGCGAACGTGAACGAGGGGACGATGACCTCGTCGCCCGGCCCGACCCCGGCGGCGAGCAGGCCTAGGTGCAGTCCGGCCGTGCCGGAGCTGACGGCGACGCAGTCCAGCCCGGCGACCAGTTGGTCGCCGAAGTCCCGCTCGAAGGCGGCAACCTCCGGGCCGCCGGCGATCATGCCGCTGCGCAGGACGCGGTCCACCGCGGCGCGCTCTTCGTCGCCTATCATCGGCTTGGCGGCAGGGATCACGAAGTCTCCTCCCGGAGCGTCCCGTCGGCTTGCACGTACTCCGCACCCGTCCGGGGACAGCGGAACCGGTCCCCGCCGACCGCGGCAAGGGCGATTCCGGCTCGCCCGACCCACCGCACGAATCGCGCGGGCACGCCAGCGACCAGAGCGAAGTCAGGGACGTCTGCCACCACGACCGAACCGGCGGCGACGACCGCCCAGCTGCCGACGGTGACCGGTGCGACGCACACCGCGCGGGCGCCGATCGAGGCCCCGTGGCGCACGGTGACGCCGACCGGCTCCCAGTCCGCGGCGGTTTTGATCGAGCCTTCTGGCGTGACCGCCCGCGGATACCGGTCATTGGTGAACACGGCGGCCGGGCCCACGAAGACCCCGTCGCCGAGCCATGCGGGTTCGTAGACGAGGGCGTAGTTCTGCACCTTGCACCGCTGTCCCAGCCGGACCCCGGGGCCGATGTACGCGCCGCGGCCGATGACACAGTCAGCCCCGATCTCAGCACCCTCCCGGACCTGGGCGAGATGCCACACAGACACACCCGGCCCCAGGCGAGCGCGAGGGTCGACGTCCGCGCCCGGCATGACGCGCGCATCGGGGTGTCGCTCGACTATCACAGAATGAGGGTAACTCGTGACTCTCAGTTATTGAGTTCCTTTCGCATAGCCGGGGACCGCGTGCCAGCGGTCCTGGTTATGCGACCGCACCGGCCAGGCTGCGGCAGCCTGGCCGGTGCGCTGCGGGCGATTCCGCCGGACCCGGCACGGGCGCTGGCCAGCTCAGGTTCATCCAGGTGCATGAGCGCGGCGCCGGGCAAAGGCTGCCGCCCTGGACGGGCCCGCGGGGTGCGGGTCTGTCCAGGGCGGCTGGGCGGGCGAGGGTTGTTCAGGGGGTGTTGCCGCTGATGGTGATCTGGGAGAAGGGGAAGGTGGAGGTGGGCGCCTGGAAGACCTGCTGGGTCTCGGTCCCGGTGGGCATGGGCATGTGCACGGTCTTGAGGTAGAGGGCCCAGCCGGGCAGGTCCTGGCCCAGGGTGTTGCCGGTCACCGTGACGTTGCTCAGGCCGGGTGCCGCAGTGGCCCACAGCTCGACCGGGCCGAGCGACCCGGTGATGGTGTTGCCGGTGAAGGTGGTGTCGGAGGCGACGATGTTGACGCCGCGGTAGTAGCCGCTGATGGTGTTGCCGGTGATGGTGGCCTTGTCGTTGTGGACCTCGATGGCCGTGATGTCGTGCGAGCCGGTGAAGGTGTTATTGCTGATCGTGGCGACGGTGCCGGAGGTGTAGATGGAGGAGTGGTCGTGCCAGGGCAGGCTGACGCCGGTGAAGGTGTTCCCGGAGATGGTGACGTTCCTGGCCCCGCCGCCGGTCGCGATGGTGTTGATGTTGTTGGTGTTGAGGAACTTGTCGCCGGTGATGGTGATGCCGGTGGCGCCGGGGATCCAGATCACGAACCGCTGATAGCCGTGCTGGTACAGCTTGAGCACATCGGTGACCGGGTCGCCGGCCGCGTTCTGGTCGAAGGTCACCCCGGTGATGCTCAGCCCGGACAGGTCGGTGGTCGGGGTGGCGCCGGTCAGCACGGTCCAGTAGTCGCCGGAGGAGGCCGCCACCTTGAGGGTGGTGTTGTGGCCGACGATCGCCTCGCCGCGGGTGAGCCGGAGCGACGGGCTGATGGTGAACGTCCCCGACGGCAGGTTCACCACGCCGTTGACCGGGTTGTCCAGCAGCGCCTGGATCTGGGCGGTGGAGTCGGCCGGGGCCGTGGCCGTGGCCGTGACCTTGGCCTGAGCCGCCGCCGGCAGGCCCAGCAACAAGGATCCGGCTGCCAGCCCGGCCAGCCCTGCCAGGACGCCTCGCTGCAGGCGTACCCGGCCGGTCGTCTTTGCATTGCGAATCGTGGCTGACATGGCCGTCCCCTTTAATTCATGGCCGGCGGCGATTATCCGCCGGCTCCGTATTTCCTGATGTCAGGATCGGAGGGCGGCATTATGTATTCCGGTGCCATGCGGTTGCATGCCGGGTGCAAGGGGGCGGGGAGAGGAAAATACCCGTAAATTACCGGGACATTGAAGTCCTGATCACTGGCGCGGCCGCTGTTCCCGCGCGGCGGCGCTGCTGTTGCTGTTTCCGCGCGGCGGTCCTGCCAGGCCAGGGCCCTCGTCCCAGGCGGCCGCGCCCGGCTGCGATGAGCGGGCTGGCGGGAGTCAGCGGAACCGGGATACCGGATCCGCCCG
>Ga0224557_1003422_pt1 | contig 12367 bp, 12 predicted proteins | sample 714S31014metaG_FD_180677 | JGI IMG/M metagenome (GOLD analysis project Ga0224557, IMG submission 180677) | Peat soil microbial communities from Stordalen Mire, Sweden - 717 S3 10-14 | ecosystem: Environmental > Terrestrial > Soil > Wetlands > Peat | place: Sweden: Norrbotten County, Stordalen... | reverse complement strand
AAGCGCTGGCCGCTGAAAAATCACGCCGGACTGATCCGGCGGTTGAACAAGGAACGACCGGACATCCGCGTTTTGCTTTTTGGCGGACCGGAAGAAACCAAGGATCATCAGGTCGTGCTGGCGCAGAGCAATCGCGATTTGACGCTGGAGGCGAAGACGCAGAGTCTCCGCCAGACGGCGGCGTTGATGAAGCGGTGCAGCGCCTTCTTGAGCGTGGACACGGCGCTGATGCACATTGCCGCGGCGGTGAAGTCGCCGAACCAGATTGTCATCGAGGCGCCGACGTTGAACGCGACGAATCTGCCTTATGGCAATCCGTTCACGCTGGTGAAAAATCCGGTCATCGCCGGGCGCAATCTGGATTATTACCGCTATGACGGAGGCGACATCAAGGGCACGCGCGAGGAACTGCTGGCGTGCATGGCGTCGGTGAGGGTCGAAGACGTTTTTGCGGCGGTGACGAAATTGATTTGATCAGAGCGAAAATCCCGCCGCCTTGGCGTCGGCGGCAAACATTTTCACCGTGTCGAGCGAGAGTTCTTTCAAATCCATGCCGGCGAGTTTGAGCGCCTTGTTCAAAATGTCGTGCGGCACGGTCACGATTTCACAGCCGCAATCATTCGCTTGGAAAATGTTCAGCACCTCGCGGACGCTCGCCCAGAGGAGTTCCGCCTTCGGCATGCCGGTCAGAATTTTTTTGCACTCGCGCATGTGCGGAATCGGGTCAACTCCGGTATCCGCGATGCGCCCGGCAAAAACTGAAACGAACGATGGCACTTGCGGATTCAGCGCCTGCGCAACGCCCTTGACCTGCTCCAAAGTCAAGATTGCGGTGATATTGAGCTTTACGCCTTCACTTGCAAGTTCCCGGATGAGCGGCAGCGACGATTCGTCGCGCGTGTTGGTGATGGGAATCTTGACATAGACGTTCTTGGCCCAACTGTTGATTTTCAAACCCTGGCGTTTCATTTCCGAAAAGTCGTCGGAAAACACCTCGAACGAAACCGGCTTCACCGTGATGTGCTGCAAAATGTCCCGCGCGAACGCCTCGAATTCCGAGATGCCCGCCTTGCGCATGAGCGTTGGGTTGGTCGTCATGCCCTGGATGAGCGGATTCGCATTTAACTCGACCATGCCTTTTTTATCGGCGCCGTCGGCGAAGAGTTTTATTTTCAAGTCTTTGAGTGTGCGCATGATTAATTGGTTTTTGTCTCGCGCAGGATTATGTCCGCAGCCCCGGCCAGATTGCCAGCGGAAAAATCGGGTTTCTGCTTAAGCTCCTCCGCGTAGCCGCAATCAATGAAAACCGTCCGGCAGCCGGCGGCATGGCCGCAGTCCACGTCGCGCCACCGGTCGCCGACCATCCAGCTTTGCGCGAGGTCAATGCCAAGTTCGTGCGCGGCGCGCAGCAACATCCCCGGCTTCGGCTTGCGGCAATCGCAATCGGACAAACCCTGGCCGGGATGAAAACAGACTTCCACGCGGTCAAGCGGCAGTCGGCGGCGCATTTCGGCGTGGATGGCTTCGACCAAATCCATTTTGATTGTGCCGCGACCGACATCCGGTTGATTTGTGGCGACGACCAGCAAAAATCCGGCGGCCTTCAGTTTCGCACAAGCTTCGGGAACGCCGGGAAGAATTTCAAATTCGGCCAAATTTCTAGGCGGATATGGCTTGCAATCGCGCGCCAGCGCGCGATTGATGACCCCGTCGCGATCCAGAAAAACGGCGCGCGCGCGCGGGTAAATTTGAATTATATTTTTGGAGGACATGAGCGCGCGAATGACGAATGACTAAATCCTAATGACTAAAGAATGACGAATGACACGCAACTGTCATGATTTTCTCCAGATGGCGGCAAAAATAAGATGCAGTTCCTTCGCTTCCTGCCAAAGTTTTCTGGCTTCGGCCTTTAATTCCGGTTCGGCAGCGGCAATCATTCGCAGCCAAAGTTTCGTTTCACGCGCCTCCTTGCGACAGGTGCCAATTTTGTTTTTGAAATCTTTTTTTGAAACCGCGTCATCTGCCTCGCAATAATTTGCTCCAACACTCGTGCCGGCGCGGACAAGCTGACTGATCAATGGCGTTGAAACTGGATTTTTGGGGATTTTCTTTGCGAATCGAATCACCGCCTCGCCAAACAGTGCCGTCCGTTCCTCCAAATCAAACGCGGACTTTTCAGACTGTTCGCCATCGCCGCTCATTTGGAATTCAGGCTTGGGATTTCTTTAGTCATTCGGATTTAGAAATTAGTCATTTTGTTGACTCCCATTTCGTCTGGCCGACTTTGAGCTTCGGATGTGAAACGAGCAGGTGCCAGACGACCGCCTGAAATGCCTCGCTGTGCGGGGTCACATGCGTCGGGTTCACCGTCGGCACGATGACGCAAGCAGTCGCTTCTTTCGCGGTGAATCCGCCGTCGCGCCCAACAATTCCAACGACCGCCGCGCCAGCTTTCCTGGCAAGTTGAATCGCGTTGACCAGATTCGGACTGACATTCTTTTCCAGGTTGCCGCCGCCGACGGAAAAAATGAGCAGACCGTCTTTTGAATTGATGCGGCTGCCTTTGAGCCATTCGGCGAAAATCGTCGCCCAGCCTTCGTCGTTTGTGCGCGCGGTCAATTCTGAAACATTGTCGGTCGGCGCGTAGGCCTCGAAGCCGCAGATTTTCCGGAAATCGTTGACGGCATGACTGGCGTTGGCCGCGCTCCCGCCGACGCCGAGAATGAAAAGCCGCCCGCCGCGTTCACGCACACGGGCAAGTTCATCCGCGCATTTTTCAATCGCGTCGGCGTTCAATTGGGAAGTGACCTGCTGGACTTCAGCCAGAAATTTTTTTGCAAAGCTCATGGTGATTTTGATTGTAGCAGCGTTTCCAGTTCTGCCAAGCCCGCAGGTGAGCCGATTTCGTAAAACCGTTCGCGCACCTCGTAACCGGCAAGTTGTTTTTCCCGGACGAGTTTGCCCATGACTTCCGCCAAGTCAAACGACTGGCCGGCGGGGTGCGAATCGAATGCCGCACCTTTGAACAAACTCAAGCCATAATCAATGTGCCGCATCTCCGGCAATTTTGCCTTCTTGTCATAGACCTTGATTTCGCCGCCGGCAAAAAAGACGTTGCTGGTGTCGTATTTGCCTTCGTTGCGATAGACCGTCATGCAACCAAGCTTGCCGCTGCGCCGGAAAAAATCCGCAATGGGCGCGTAATCCACCGGCAAATAGGAATCGCCATAGAGCACGAAAAATTCATCGCCAAGCAGCGGCAACGCGCGCTTGATGGCGCCGCCGGTGCCGAGCAGCTTGTCGCCATCGAAGGAATAATCCAATTTCACGCCAAATTGTTCGCCGTCGCCGAAATCGCGCTGGATCATTTCGCCGAGATAGCCGACGCACAAGACCGCGCGGCGGATTCCGCGCGAACGAAGCAATTCAAGCTGATGCGCGAGAAACGGTTTGCCGGCGACGGGAACCAGCGACTTGGGAATTTTTTCCGTGATGGGCCGCAGCCGCGTGGCAAGTCCGCCTGCGAGGATGGCAACGGGAATATCAGACGGCAAAATCTTCATTGGCTTGAGACAAATGTGTAATCGCCGGAGCCGATTGCAAATATCGCCCGGCCGTTTTCCATCCGCAAAAATGTCGCGCCGTCGGTTTTGGCCACGGCGTTGGCGGATTTGGCGGGAACAAAAACCGTGGCCGTCGTGTTTGCCGGGATTGAAATTTTCAAGGTGAATTTCCCGCCGTCGCGCTTCCAGTCGCTCACAATTTTTCCACGGATCGAATTGTAGCTGGCGTTCACCCGCGTCACGTCGCCGACCGGCTGGGGATTGATGACGATTTTTTTGAAACCCGCGCTGTCCGGCGCATTCTGGATGCCGGCCAGGTCGTGGTAAAACCATTCCTGAATCTGGCCGAGCATGAAATGGTTTTGCGAAGAACTGGGGCCGGCATCCCACGCCTCGGTCAGGCTGGTCGCGCCGCGTTTTAGCTGCATGCCGTAGCCCGGCTTGTCCGACTGGTTGTTGATGTCAAAAATCACGTCGCTGCGCCCGCCGTCGGCCAGCGCGCGGAGCAGATAGCGGTAGCCGACGTCGCCGGCGGTCAGCGCGTTGCCGCGTTTGTGAACGTCGGCGACAATCGCATCAACAACCGCGGCTCGATTTGCCGGTTCACAAATACCCATTACGAGCGGGATGGAATTGGCTGTTTGCGAATCCGTCGCGTAAAAGTGATTGGTCGCGTTGTAAAATTTTTCGTTGAACGCGGCTCGGATTTTTTCCGCCAGATCGGAAAACTGTTTCGCGTCGTCCGTTTTACCGAGCAGCGCGGCGGCCCGCGACATGATTTCCACGTCTTGAAAGTAAAACGCCGTTGCCGTCAGCGCGACTGGCGTGAGTTGCGAGACGCCGGGCGGTTTCGGGCCGATGTCATACCAGTCGCCGAGGCCGTAATTGACGATGCAATTGTCCGCCCGGCTGCCGAAATAAGTGAGATAATTCTTCATCGCGTCGTAGTGCGCGCGGAACAGATTCAGGTCGCCGTCAAATTCAAATTGCTGCCATGGCACGAGGATGAACGCGCTGCCCCACTCCGGCGAATCGCCGAAATTATTCCGGCGGCTGTTCGTTTTGCCGTCGCCGCCGAAAGGCGTGTATTCCGGCGCGGTCGTCGGCACAAGCCCGTTGGCAAGCTGGGAATCGCCAATGTCGTTCAGCGTCTTGGCAAAAAGCTGCGCGAGATCAAATTCGTAGCGCAACGCCGGGCCGTTCAAGTGATCCTCCTCCAGCCAGCCGAGTCGTTCGCGATGCGGACAATCGGTCATCAGGCTGACCATGTTGCTGCGCTGCGCCCAGCGAACGAGCGTGCGGATGCGGTCAAACAATGTGTTTGAACATTCAAATTCGCCAACCGGTTCGGACGCGGAATTGACGACGACGCCCGCGAGCGATTTGATTTTCGGCAACCTGCCATTGGAGCTTGCCGGGATGAAATGAACCTGGATGAAACGGCAGCCGACGTAGAAAAATTTCGGCGACCAGCTTTCCGCGCCATCGGTGGCCTTGATAAATTCGCAGCGCACGCCGTTCCGGCTGGCGTTCATTGAACCCTGCGAGACCGAGCCGTTGCGGTTCGTCAACTCGGCGGGGATCAATTGAACCCGGCTGCCCGCCGGCCCGGTGACGGAAATTTCCGGAACGTGCGAGGCATTCTGGCCGAGGTCGAAAACGACGTCGCCATTCGTGAGCGCGCGCGTGGCAACCGGCTGGTGAATTTCAAATTTGCGGATCGGCGGCGCGGCGCAGGAAAGCCCGCGCAATTCCCCGCCCGGCCCGCTGACGATTTGCGCCGGCGGCCATTTGGAATCGTCAAAGTTGGGTTTGTCCCAGCCGTGCTGCACAAGCCGCGCGTCAAAATCCTCGCCGCCGTAAATCGAGGAGAACGTGATTGGGCCAGCCGCCACGCGCCAGTTGTCATCCGTGCCGACAAATTCCACCGAGCCATCGGCGTATTCGAGGCGGATTTGCGCGATGGCCTTTTGCGGGCCGAACGAGCCGGTGAACTTTGTGTAGCGTCCGCCGCCAAGCACATTATACATTCCGTTGCCAAGTTCGATGCCGGCGGCATTTCTGCCCTTTTTCAAATCCGTCGTGATGTCGCGAGTGTCGTAAAGGCAGGTTTTGTCGTATTTCGACCAGCCGGGCGAAAGAAAGTCGTCGCCGACTTTTTTGCCGTTGAGCGTCAAGTCATATTGGCCGAGGCCGCAAATGTTGACGAGGGCGCGTTTGAGTCCGGGCTTCACGGTGAATTCTCGGCGCAAGAGAAGGGATGGAATGTTCGTGTCCGCCGCGCCGATCCATTTCGCCTGCCAGTCCGCATCATTGAGAACTCCCGTCGTCCATGTCGCCGGTTTGCTCCAGGCGGATATTTTCCCGTCCTTGTCCCACGCGCGCACTTTCCAGAAAACCTGCTGCGATGATTTCAGAACCGCGCCGGAGTAGGGAATTTGAATCGTTTCCGCCGAATCAACTTTGCCGCTGTCCCACAAATCGCCGGTGCCGCGCGCGAGATTTTTTTCGGATGACGCCGCGAGGATTTGATACGCGGTCTGCCGCTGGCCGCGCGCGCCGCTTGCCAATTTCCAAAACAGGCGCGGGTTTGCCGAGTCAACGCCCAGCGGATTGACGGCATAATCGCAGCGCAAATCCGCGACCGTCGTTGTCGCAAACGTCGCGGTGGCCATGCAGAAAAATAGAACCGCCGTCAAAGCGGTGCGGCCCCGTTTAAGAATTGTCGTTGCCGGTTTGAAATTCACGAGATGACCAGCTTCGTTCCTTCAAAATCAAAACGGAAACGGACTTCCGCAAGCCCGGCTCTGGTCAGCGCCTGACGCAGCTTCGTTTTGTCCTCGGCGTAAAACATCAGGAATCCGCCGCCGCCCGCGCCGATGAGCTTGCCGCCGAGCGCGCCGCTGGCCATTGCGAGATCATACCATTCGTTGATTTTTGGATTGCTCATGCCGCCGCTGCGCTGTTTTTTGCGCTGCCAGTGAACGTCCATGAGCCACGCAAATTCGCCCAGCCTTCCGCTTTCGAGCGCGCGCTGGCTTTGGAGTCCGAGGTCTTTGACGAAGTGCAGATTTTTAATCATGGAACTGTCGTCCGATTTCGATTTCTGGTCCTGCTCCTTCAAAATCGCCGACGCACTGCGTGAATAGCCCGTGAAAAACAGAAGCAGGTTGTCCTCAAGTTCGTCGCGCGTTTCCCTGGAAAGTTTCAGCGGCCACGCCTCGACCTTGCCGTTTTCCAAGAATTTAAAGCAGGTGATGCCGCCGTAAGCCGCGATGTATTGATCCTGCTTGCCGATGGGTTCCTTGAGGCGGTCCAGTTCGATTTCGCAAGCCTGCGCGGCAAGCTCGGCGGGATGGACGAGATTTTTTTTGTGCGCGTGCAGCGCCTTGAGCAGCGCCGTCGTGAAACTGCCGGACGAACCCAGGCCGGTGCCGGCGGGGATGTCCGCCATCGAAGTCAATTCCAGCGAGCGACCGTCCATGCCGGCCAGGGCGAAGGCTTCCCGGAAAATGGGATGCTTCAATTGCGCCGCGTCCGGCACCCGCTCGAGTTCGGAATATTTGACGATGAGGTCGGACACGAATGTGTCATGCACCGTGATATAGACGTATTTGTCAATCGCCGCCGCGATGAGGAAGCCGCCGAACTTTTCGTAGTAGGACGGCAAATCCGTGCCGCCGCCGCCGAGTGTGACGCGAAGGGGTGAACGAGCGATGATCATGTGTTTAATTGTTAGGACGCGATGTTGATTTTGCTATAAACCAAGTTAGAACTAAAGAAAGTGTTAAAACAAATCCTTCGTAAAGCATAAAGCTAACTATCATCAACTTTAAGCCAGTTCTAATAATGAAACCGCTGTAACCAAACTGGCCAAAATGGGATTTAATTTCAATTTTTTGGTCGGTCGGGATGTAAAAGCTGCATACAGCATGTCCTCTGATTCCATAATTATCAGGAGCATCATCGAAGTAATAATTTTCAGAAATGGCATTCAACGGTTCTTGGCTTCCATTGGGGCTGACTTCAAATAAATCTATTTGGCCAACGTCACCACGCGAAACCGACAAGTTTTGTTTGCCCTCGATAAAATACAGCACTGTATATTCTCCTCGCTTCAAAGATGTGCTACTGATTTCAGCATTTGTGCGATAAACTTCTTTTGGGAAAAAGGGGAAGCCCGGCACTATCAACATTAAAGTCGGGAAGATAATCACCGAGGTAATGCAAAAGATAATGCAAAACAACCGATATTTTTTCATAACGGAGTCAGTCCGTAGATTTTTTCCACAACACTCAATGCCGCTTTTGCTTCCTTCAAGCCGGGCACCGGCGTCCGCTTCAGTTTGATGTCCTCAAAAAACTCCGCCATCTCAATTTTCCACGACTCGTCGCCTCTTGGAAATTCCCAAATCGTTGTCTCCGGCGGCCCCATTTGCGGCAGCATTTTGTAATGCGTCAGGCGCTCGAGGCCGTAGCTGCTGCCGAGTCCTTCCCAGTGCAGCTTCGCGTCGCGTCCGTAAATTTCGAGGCTGAACAGATTTTTCCATTCGCTGCAACTGACGTGCAGCCACGCCGTGTTGCCGGCGGCATTGCGCAGGCTTAAAAACGAGTTGTCGTCCACCGGCATTTTCCAAAAATAAGTCGTAGCGTGGCCTTCAACCTTCGTGAATTCGCCGAGAAAAATTCCGGCGAGATCAATCAGGTGAACGCCCTGGTCAATCAGCTCGCCGCCGCCGGAAAGCTTCGGATCGGCGCGCCACTCCTTTTCGTAGCCGATGCGGCCGCCCTGACCGTAACGTCCGCGCACGAACATCATCGGCCCCAGCGCGCCGCTGTGGAAAATTTCCAGCGCCTTCAAGCACGCCGGATGATAGCGATGATTGTAGCCGACGCGGACGAGCGCGCCGGATTTTTTCGCGGCGGCATCAAGCTCGTCGAGTTCGGCGACGCTGATGCCGGCGGGTTTTTCGACGAGAACGTGTTTGCCGTTTTTCACCGCCGCCAGCGCAACCGGTGCGAGCGCGGAATTGACCGTGGCAATCATCGCCACGTCCACGTTCGGCGAACTGACGGCTTGCTCGAACGATTCCGTGGCGACACAGCCGGGACTTTGCGCGGCAATTTTTTTGGCGCGGTCAATTTGTGTGTCGCAAGCGACGGTTACGGTGCCGGGCGGCAGCAAATTCAACCGCTTCTGTCCGATGAGGCCGCAGCCGATGAGTGCAACGCGTAAGCTCATGTCAATTCCATTTCTTGCCGCGATCTTCCGGCACAATGCGGCGCAGACAATAAACATCCGACTTGGCCAGTTCGTCGCGGTGCTTTTGCAAATCTTTCCACGGATCCCATTGCGCGCTGATGAGCTTGCCGGTGATGCCGTCGCTTTCCGCGCTCGCGAGATAGACCGCGAGGCTCGCGCCAAGCTCCAGCGGCACCGCGCCTTTTTCCTTCCAGCCTTTGTTCTTCTCGAAAAATGCCGCGCCGACTTTTTCCGGTCCGGCGGCCAATACTTCATCCACCAATCGCGTCGCCAGCGCGCCGGGCGCAATCGCGTTCACGTCCACGTGGAACGGCTTCAATTCCTCGGCCAAGGTTTCCGCGAGCCGGACGACGGCGGCCTTGGACGCGGCGTAGGAACTGATGTTCGGCAGCGGATTCGTCGCGCCGCCGCCGCTCAACACAACAATCTTGCCGCGACCGGTTTTTTTGAAATGCGGAATCACCGCCCGGCACGGCAGCAAAACTCCAAAAAGATTGATGTCCAGAGCGCGGCGCCACTCGTCGAGCGAAACGGATTCCGTCGGGCCCATCGGGCCGTAAATGCCGGCGTTCAGCACGAGCGCCTGAAGCGAGCCGAGTTCGCGCAACGCAAACGCGACGAGTCCGCTCACCAGCTTTTCGTCGGAAACGTCACAGGTTCTGGCGCAAACCTTTTGCGCCGGAAATTTCCTGGCCAGTTCGTCGCGGGTGGCGGACAATTCTTTTTTGTTGCGGGCGCAAATGACCACGTTCGCGCCTTCGCGCAGGAAATGCTCGGCGATGACCCTGCCCAGCCCCTGGCTGCCGCCGGTGATGAGCGCGTTGACGTTTTGGAGTTTCATTTTGTGGCGCGTCCGACGGAAAGATGCTCGACGCCGGTGATGTTTTTCAATTCTTTTTCCAGAAACCGGTTCGCGTCCACGAAAACGGGCTGTTTCATGGCCGGAACGATTTTATTCCAGTCAGCCTGGCGAAACTGCGGCCACTCGGTGCAAATTACGGTGGCGTCCGCGCTGTTCAAAGCAGCGGCAACGTCAACCGCAAGCGATATTCTAGTTAATTCGTTCGGGAGATTTTTCACCGCCGGATCGAATGCGGCCACTCTTGCGCCGGCTTTCAACAGTTGCTGGCACAACTCCACTGCCGCGCTGCGCCGGAGCGTGTCGGTGTTGGTCGTGTAAGTGAGGCCGAGGATGGAAATGCTTTTGCCGCGCAAGTCGCCGAGGCGCGATTGCAGACGTCGGAACGCCCAACCGCGATGCAGATCGTTGCTTTGCTTGATGGCTGGAATCACTGAAATTTTCTCGCCGGTCGCGTCGGCAATCTTTGTGAGCGTGACCACGTCGCGCGCAAGCGTGCCGCCGGCAAACGGCCCGCCGGGACCGAGATACGCCTTCGGCCCGATGCGCGGCTCGCTTTTCAATCCGGCGGAAACTTCCTTCGCGTCCGCGCCGGTGTGCTCGCACAGCCGCGCCACTTCGTTGATGAACGTAATGGACAGCGCGAGGAATGAATTCAGCGCGTGCTTGACCATCTCGGCTGATTCGGTGCGCATGAACAAAATCTGCGACGTGAACGGCGCGAATAATTTTTCGAGGACCGCCTTCTTGGCGTCGTCGCGAACACCAACCACGACGCGCTCGGCTTTTTCAAACGAGTCAAGCGCCTTGCCGAGCCGGAGATTTTCCGGCGAACAGGCGAAGTGAAATTGCGGAAATTCGTTCTCCAGCTTCGCGCAGGTGCCGACGGGCAGTTGCGAGGAAATCAGCACCAGCGCGCCCTTGGGCAGATGCACCAGCGCCTGGCGGTGAATGGCGAGCGTGGAGTCCACGTCAGATTCATCGTTATCATCCACCGGCGTGTCCATGCAGACCCAAAGCACATCGGCGTCCACGCACGCGGCCTTGGCATCGGTCGTGAAGGAAAGTTTTTTGGCGGCGATTCCGGCGGTGATCAGTTCGTTCAATCCCGGCTCGAACAGCGGCGCCTGCCCCGCGTTCAGCCTCGCGATATTTCCCGCGTTCACCCCCAGCCCGACGACCGGAAAATGTTTCGCGCAACACGCCGCCGTGACGCAGCCGAGGTGCCAGAGGCCCTGGACAACAATTTTCATTTGCACGAATCTCCGCTTGGCAAATGACTAAACCATAATGCCGAATGACTAAATAATTCCAAATGACCAAGCCCCAAATATTCAGTGCCGGTCGGGAACTTCGCTTCGTCATTCGGGCTATGGAATTCTTTAGTCATTATGGATTAGAAATAAGGAATTCCTTAACGCCGTTCGAGCACCCACTGGTTTTGCTGCAGCCATTCCAGCGTGCGCTTGATGCTTTGCTCGATGGTCAGCGTCGTCTTCCAACCGGTGGCGCGGACTTTTGTCGTGTCGAGGAAGATGAACGGGTTGTCGCCGACCCAGCCTTTGTTGCCGCCGGTGTGTTCCAGCTTTGGTTTCACTCCCAGCGTGGCGGCAATGAACCGGATCGAATCATTCACCTGCACATATTCCTCTGTGCCGAGGTTGTAAGTTTCGACGCGGTGTTTCGCCTTTTCCGCCGTCCCGCGCGCGATGACGTGCAGCATCGCCTCCAGGCAATCGCCAATGTAGAGATACGATTTCCGCTGCTTGCCGTCGCCGAGAACTTTCAGTTTTTCCGGATGCTCGCGCAATTGCTTGTAAAAATCCAGCACATGCCCGTGCGTGTAGCGCTCGCCGAGGATCGAGACGAACCGGAAAATGTAGCCCTCGAATTTGTAGCCCTCGCAATAGGCGTGGATGAACCCCTCGCACGCCAGCTTGGACGCCGAGTAAAGCGACGTCTGAATGGGGAACGGCGCGTTCTCCGGCGTGGGGATGATGTCCGCCTCGCCATAGACGCTGCCGGTGGAGCTGAACGCGATGCCCTTGATGCCGTTGGCGCGCATCGCCTCCAGCACATTGAACGTGGCGAGGGCATTCTGCTGAAAATCTTTGCCCGGATGCTCCAAGCCGAACCGCACGTCCGCGTTGGCAGCGAGGTGAAAAACAAAATCGCATCCGGCCATTGCCGTGGTGAGCGCGGGCAAATCGAGGCAATCGCCCCGGATCAATTTGAACTTCGGCTGCTTCCGTGCGCCTTCGAGAAATTCATTCTGGCCGGTGGAAAAATTATCGTAGCCGGTGACTGATTTGCCGTCCCGCAACAATCGGTCAACCAGATTGCTGCCGATGAAACCCGCCGCGCCCGTGACAAAGATTTTATCCATGATTGGGCGCGGAGTTTAGACCGGACGCGCCCCGCTCGCCAGCATTTTTGACAATTTCTGTCAGGAATCCCAAATCATTACGAAGTGATTGAGGTTGACGATTTACGGACATGAGGTCATGGCGAGGAGTGAGCTGCGGGTTGGTTTTGCCCTGAACGTGAAGGTGGCGAGGGTGGCGGCAAGTGATTTGGGTTTGTTTTTCTGCAAACTGCCTTTAACGGGGCAAAGCTCCGCCGTGCCGTTGAAACATCGGCCGGGATATAAAGTTGGATGCCGGTTCCTTCAGCCGGTGG
>Ga0224557_1003415_pt1 | contig 12383 bp, 9 predicted proteins | sample 714S31014metaG_FD_180677 | JGI IMG/M metagenome (GOLD analysis project Ga0224557, IMG submission 180677) | Peat soil microbial communities from Stordalen Mire, Sweden - 717 S3 10-14 | ecosystem: Environmental > Terrestrial > Soil > Wetlands > Peat | place: Sweden: Norrbotten County, Stordalen... | reverse complement strand
TCGAGGGTCTCACCGCGAGCCAGCAGATGCAGGTCCTGCAGGACCTGTGGTCCAACGTGCCTTCGAGCTTCAGCGACATACTGCCGGAGGATTTTGCGTACGAGATAACATTCATGACATGGGCCGGATTCCTGATGGACCCTCTTTACGGAGGCAACCAGAGCATGGTCGGTTGGCAGTACACAGGTTTCAGCGGCGTGAACCAAGGGAACGCTTACAACGAGGGTCTCACCCAGAAACAACTCATGGTGGCGAACGTGGCGACCAGACTTCAGCCTGCAAGCCTTGCTCAGTTCCAGAGTCCGCCATCGAGCTCGTCGGCAGGCCAGTCCTCCAGCAGTTCTAGCTCGTCGAGCTCGTCTAGCTCGACCCAGTCAGGGAGCCAGTCGGGCTCGAACCAATCTTCAACCGGGTCGTCCGGCTCAGGCTCTTCCAGCACCACTTCGGGAGGCCAGTAGAGATGTCAACCGTGATCACGGAGAAGCCAGCGGACGTCGTCTGCCTGGGCGTCGGGTATATGAGCGGCGTGGTCGCCGTGGAGGCCGCGCTCGCGGGATATCAGGTCGTCGGAATAACGAAGGGACCGTACTGGGACTACCAGAACGACTACTCCCAGACGAAGTACGATGAGTGGGGTGTGGGCTTGGGGAGGAAGTTCGACAGCCCACTGCCGCTCCAGTCCACGACCATACGAAACAACTCTACCCAGCTCGCCCCTCCGGTCCGGAGGTACACCATGCCCATCCAGTACCATGCGCTCGGGCATGGCGTCGGCGGGGCAGCCCAACACTACGGCGGGACGATGGGTCGCCAGGGGCCCTGGGCCTACACACAGTATTCGTCCACCGTCAACAAGTACGGCCTTGATTTCCTGAACTCGGCGAACCCGAGTAGCGACCTCGAAGACTGGCCCCTCACGTACGCCGAGTATGAGCCGTACTATGTGGAATGGGAGAGGGCGCACGGCCTCTGCGGGACGGACAACAGCTCGCTCGTCCCGATGAGCACGAACTACCCGTTGCCTCCCAATCCGCTCACGCCGGTGGCGACCGTCTTCCAGACCGCGACCGAGGCGATGGGATATCATCCGTTCCCCCACGTCAGCGCGCTCGCCTCGATGCCTTACATGAACCAGTATGGCGTGGCGGTCAATCAGTGCGTCTATGATGGTTACTGCGGCGGCCCCTGCGACTATCCGTGCGAAACGGGCGCAAAGGCCAACGCTGCCTACAGGACTGTTCCCGCAGCGATCAAGACGGGGAACTTCACGCTCGTCGTCAACAGTTTCATCTTCCGCCTGGACACGGACCCCAATACCGGCCTCATAACGGCCGCCCGCTACTACGACGCCCAGGGCAACGTGCACGTGCAGCCTGGAACGGTGTTCTTCAACGGCATGTGGGGATACAACATGATCAGGACGACTCTGCTCTCCGGTGTAGGCAACCCCTACAACGCCGTCTCGGCCAGCGGCTCCGTGGGGAGAGGCATGACGTTCGGCTATCTTCCCTACTCGGGAACCACCGTCACCGGCACCCTGCCGATGGGAGGGAACGCATACCCTGCGGGGAACGGCAGCGGGGGCGGGGTCGACCTCTACGATTTCATGGACGACAACTTCGACCACACGAATCTTAACTTCATCGGGGGGAGCCAGATCAGCATAGGCGGATACCTCGGTGCCGGACCGGGGAACATCACCTTCGCCGGAGGGGTCACAAGCAAGAGCATGGGAAGCGCCTTCAAGGCCACCCAGAAGGACAAGTATCTACTCAAGACGATCCCCCTCTCCTCGACCCCGCTGGCTCACGACCTCCCCACGACGACCCACTACGCGGATCTGGACCCGAACTACACGGACGCCTATGGAGACCCTCTATCACGACTGACGTTCGACTGGACGCCCAACACATACAATGGTGCCACGTACCTCGCTCCGCTAGTCGGCAAGGTGTTCAACCAGATGGGCGCCCAGAACGTGGCTCTCTCGGCGACAGTGCCTCCGGGGTCGGTCCACATCGACTGGTGGGGAGCGCACATAAGGGGTGGCTGCAGGATCGGCCAAGACCCTAACACCTCGGTCTGGAACAAGTGGAACCAGTGCTGGACGAACCCGAACTATTTCGGAGCGGGTGAGATCACTAACACATGCGGCGACAACGTCCCTTCCGGGACCCACATAGCCGGCCCGCAGTCGTACGTTGCGGCGGAAGGCATCCAGAAGTATCTCAAGTCCCCCGGACTTCTCTCGTAGTATGTTATCGACGGCAAGCGCGCGGACATCGACAACCTCGTCTTCAGCGGCTGCTTCCTCGACCAGCTCGGTCCTTCCGCCATGACCCCTGGCGTGGGCTCAATGCCTGGCTAGAGAGACTGCAGAGGATGGGGCGGCCCGGAACCTTCGAGTTTTGTGCCGGGGACCCACTCGCTAATTGGGGTGAGTCCTTCTCGACCCACTATCTGGTAGTGACATCACGGAGAAGCTGAGGTTGTCACCTTTAAGTAAAGGAAAGAGGATCGTGAGCCGATGTCCAAGAGAAAGGATTCCAAAGCAGCTGACGCTGGAGCCGCATCATCCTCCAGCAGGGCAGAGATAATCACCGGACTCAACGAGGATCTGGCGAGGGAATACAAAGCAATCATACAGTATGTGGTCTTCAGCGTCGCGCTGAAGGGCGCCGAGTATGGCGACATCGCAGAGCAACTGAAGAAACACGCTTCGCAGGAGCTCGGACACGCGCTGGAGGTAGCGAGGCAGATCGACTACTTGGGCGGGAACCCGACGGTGGTAGGCAAGGAGGCGGAGTTTTCGAGTGACTCGAAAGAGATGCTCGAGATTGACCTTAGGGGTGAGCAGGAGACTATCAAGAACTACAGACAGAGGATTCGTCAGGCCGAGGCCGCGGGTGAGTACGCTCTGTCTGAAGCACTGAGGGACATCATCTCGGAAGAGCAAGATCATGAGATAGACCTGAAGGATGCCCTAGGCCTGAGATGATGGATTTTCGCTCACTCGGATTAGAGCCGCAACCCCGGGTCTACAGAGCTCAAGTCCCGTCGAAAGAGGTCAAGTCCGCCACCTGGAGAGGTAGAGAATCGCTTGGCTGACTACAAGCCCAACGACGAGGATATGGAAGACGAGGAGAAGGACGAAGAGGAGCTGGAGAAAGAGGAGGACGAGTCTGAGGAAGACGACCCCAAGGACTACGAGTCCAAATCCATCGTGAGCAAAAAGCCTAGCCCAAGGTCGACAAAAGGACCTTGATTCATAGTTTGGCGGCCGAGATTGCCGCCAGGTCGAGGTTCCGGCGCCACCCTTCCTCCCCCGAGGCGTTCGTCGTCTGCGCTGATTGGGTACATGTGGCGGATGAGCTTGAGGTCGATTCCGTGCTTCCCGTCGCGGTCCCTCCGTGCTCGCCTCGGCGGCCTTTCTCGTCGGATTGCTGTCCGGGCTCACCGCCTTTGATTTCGTCTCTGGCCTCAAGGTACTTCCGCTCTCCATTCCAGCGGACGCGGGCATCCTAGATGCGCAGACCTTCTGCCCAAGTGTCATAGGCTTCATCCTGCTCTGTGGGATCCTGTTCGCCGCGCCCGTGTTTCTTGGGGCAGGCTGGAAGTTTCGAGGACGGGCCAAAGGGAGGCAACGGTCTGTGATACTAACAGAATAAACGCGCCGCTGGAGAAAGGCAAGCGGCCATGGTTTTTTATTCCGGCGCCGTATAACTCCTGATCTCAATGGAACCGAGATCGAATGGGGAATCTCGGTATCGAACCTGATTTGGAGCGGGGCCCGACGGGAATCGAACCGGAGAGATTCAGAGATTTCGTATCCCTTTCCAGCAGCATTAACGCATCGCATCCCCCCGGTCCACTCTCAATCGCTTCATCTGAGAGTTTTTGGATGACATAAGGCTAATTTAGCCCTAATTGGTAAAACGGTAGGTCAAGACAACATCTCTCTCATCGCGTGGGACCGAGGAAAAGCAAAGGGACGGTGAGAAGCTTTAGCTCAGGCCATCATTATGTCGTGACAATCTCCCCGTACATCCCGCTCTCGGCGTGTCCCGGATATGTGCAGAGGTACCAGAGGTTGGCCACACCCGGGATCGTGACGGTGTAGGAGTAGTAGGGCGCCCAGCCGGCAGCGTAGTTCGCCGGGCTAAGCACAGGCATCATGTAGAGGAAGTCTCCTCCCCACATCATCCCCTGCATCATCATGTAGGGGTATGGCGGGCTGAGCGTCGTCACCACCAGGTCGTGGTACATGTCGTCGTCGAGGTTGACGACGGTGATGTGGACGGTGGCACCCTTAGGTATGTAGAGCGTGGGGTCGATCAGGCCGCCTATGACGAAGACGTCATCCTTAGCGTATGTGGGCGGCTGCATGCCTGTCAGGTTCGTCGCGTTGTCGGGCATTATAGCGAATGCGGTTATGTTGATGCTGAGCGAGGTGAAGGTTATCGAGTCTGCGCTCCGCGAGACGGTCGAGCCGACCGGCGGTGTCTTCAGTAGCGCCTCGGCAGAGCTGATCGACATCGTCCCAGGTGGAAGGCCCGTCGAGGTAGAGGTGGTGTATGTGCTCGACGATGCGCTGGAGCTGACGGCGGACGTCGTGGACGTGCTGGTCACGCCCGTCTTGGTTGTGCTAGTGCTCGACGTCGTCGCACTGGTGGCACTTCCGGTAGTCACAATCTCTCCGTACATGCCCCCCATGCCGTGGCCAGGATACGTGCAGACGTACCAGAGATTCGCATAACTCGGGATCGTAACACTGTACGCGTATGTGAACGCCCATCCCCCAGCATAATTGGCGGGGCTGAGGACGGACATCATGTAGAGGAATCCCTGGAAGCCGCTACCTGCCATCATCCCCATACCGTACCCGCTCCACGTCATGTACTGGCTCATGTTGGAGGCAAAGGGCGGCCCGACCGTGGAGACGACAAGGTCGTTGTACATCGCGTTGTCCATGTTGACCACGGTGAAGGACACGCTCGCGCCCGCCGGGATGTACAACGTCGGATCGATCAGTCCACCGATAACGAAGACATCGCCCTGTGCATACGAGGGCGGGTGCATCCCGGTCGTGCGAGTGGCGTTCTCCTGCGTGATTGCGAATGCCGTTATGCTGATGCCGGACGAAGAGCTGAAGGTTATCGAGTCGCTGCTCTGAGAGACACTCGCGCCCGTGAGTGGGACCTGCATGAGCGCCATGGCGTCACTGATTGAGACTGTCCCTGACGGGAAACCGGTAGTGGCTGTGCTCGCGCTGGAAGTCGTCGTCCCGCTACTGCTGGAACCCACACCTGTGCTGGATTGAGTACTCGCGCTGGTCTCCGTCTTGGTACCCGCGCCTCCCAAGCCATAGGCGCCGTAAGCAGCAAGAGCAGCCACCACGATGATAACTGTAATCACTACTGCAAAGACCGAATTGGAGATTCCAGGCTTACTCGATCTCCCGAGGAGACTTGACCGCGTCGACGAGACTCCTAGCAGCTTCAATACCTGTCCCCACCCCTGTAGTCGATGGTAAGCTCCCGGTCAGACACTTCGATGCGCACTTGCCTGTTCGGGCCAGCGAAGCTTAAAGGTGTTCCAACAATTCTTCTAGAACTGCGACAACCTGCCTTCGCAGAGGTAGCTGGATGGACTCCGTGCATGACCATTGTTGTCACTGGCCTTCAGCTCGCCCTTCCATTCGCCCCGAAGCCGAAGAAGTTAGCCATGTATTGGATGCACCCCATGAAGGCGTCGTCTCCGTTGGTCACTAGACCATGATTCCCCATAATGCCCCATAGCCCTCCCGCCGACGAGCCTCCTCCCATCATGCCGCCGGACGACCCACCCATCATGCCGCCAAGGCCCTGACCAGATCCATCCGACATCATTCCCCCTCCCCGTTGCTGCCTCGCGGCCGACGTCTGTCCTACGAATCCGTACGCGGCCCCCGCAGTTAGCCCGACAGCTATCAGGAGGCCCAGTCCCACGATGATTGCCTTCTCTGTTGTGTTCATTCTTGATGCACGGCGTATACTACGCACGCGGGGATTATGGTGGTTCGCTGAAACGATACGCTGAAACGGTTTCGGGCTGTCTTGAAACCGAATTCTTGCAAGCATTCGAAGGGTTAGAGGAGTATTGTGCGATTACACTGTCTTAGACTTCACTGGAATGTCCTGCTGCAGCCAGGGCGACAGGGAAACCTCGTTCGTGTTCCCGCTGCTGACAGCAGTCACTATCCCCCGTTCGGCGAGGCGTGAGACTATCCTGTGCGTCTTCAGCTTGCTCAGCCCAGTTTCCTTTACGATGAACTTCTGGAGGTACTTACCATCATGCGCCGCGAGCACTTCCAGGACCTTGCGCTCGTCCGGCTTCGAGGTCCTCAGGAGGAAGTCCCAGTTGTGTGCGGGTTCGGGAAGTTCTGAAACGGTTTCAACGGCAGGTACTGGGAGCGGCTTCCCCGGGATTTCGGGGTAGGTTACGAAATAGACCAACCCGACTACGCCTACGACCGTCAGTCCGATGAAGGCTGCCGCCAGGTACCAGACGTACGAGGGCATTTGGTAGGTCATTCCTGCTGAGTTCTGGCTTCCCATCATCTGTGCCATCATCCCGCTCAGACTCTCCTTCCCAGATTGGTAGTCCGAAAGGTACCAGATTACCGTAACGAGAAACGCAGCGAGGGACAAGACGATTAGGGCCGTGAATAGCCAAGTTCGTTTCATCGTCTTGTCCCTCCAGATTCCATTCGAGCGTCACAGTTGGGCATCGCTGCACCCTTCTAATGAGCCGCCATGGCCCCTGCTAATTAAGGATGGGCGGGAAAAGCGGGAGGAAAGTCCAGTCCACGGGTAAGGCCAGAGTTGAATGATTTGAAACTGAGGATCGGTCCTCTTCCAAGCTTCCAACAGTCGAGGAGAACCGTTGATGCGGTCATCAACACTTGCGGCTAGGACGCATGCAGAGATCGTTCAAGCGGGGTATTCCTTCGGTTTCGTGGTGAATAGTATCCTCTCCGCTCGGAAGATGGGGGCGACGATACCGAGGCTAGTGAATGGGAGAGGGCACCCGGGCGAAACTTTAAGCCTCCTTGACCTCGGCGCTCTGATTCTTGCAGCGCAGGCCCGACGCGAGGGAGGACGTCTATTTCGTGCTCACCTCGTTCGCCCACGTGATCATCACGGTCCTGTTCGGCGTGCTGCTCAACCCGGCGCAGTTTCCCGCCCTGGTCATAATCGCGTTCGCCGTCAGCTCGAAGGCCTTCGCGCTCTTCGCCGGCGAGAACGAGAGGTTCTTCTCTCATATGCGGTGGGCCGCCCTGCCGCTGGCCGCGCTCTCCGTCGTGCTCCTGTTCCTTCTCCCGCCGCTGGACATCGCCTTGGGCGCCGCTGTGATGCTGCTCTACGTCAACTACCCCCGCCTGATTAGGGCCCGGGAGAAGTCGCCTCTCGACGTCATCTTCCACGGTCTGAGGTATGCCCTGCTCTTCTGGCTGGGGTACGGGGGACTCGCCGCCCTCGCGAGCGCGACGGCTGTCGCGGTCGTGTTCCTCTTCGGCATCTCCGGGGAGCTCCTGGTGGGTCTGAGGAACCAGGGGACCTGGAGGACGACCGCCTCGGTCCTGGGGACGGCCAGTACCGTCAGGGTCGTAAACGTGCTCACATTCGTGCTGATGGTCCTCGCATCCCTCGTCTTCTCACAGGAGGTCAACTTCCCCCTCGTCGTCGGCGCGTTGGCCGTACCCATTCCTCTCATCGTCGGAGTCCTGCTGGCGCTCTTCATCATGCACCCTGTCTCGCTCGGGAGGAGCCTCATCGCTCCGCTTTCAGTCCGGAGGCGGGAGCTCGTGGCCATCGCGCTCGTCGCCCTCGTTCTCGTCTCCACCCCGGCCCTGACGAGGGTCAACCTCGAGCAGCCGGCGCCCGGACCCAGCTACACGGTGACCGTGGGCATGCAGACGTTCGTCACGGGCCCGAACCCGTGGGATGGGCAGTGGATCATCTTCAACTACCAGAATCCCCAGAACTTCTACTACGTGCTCCTGCACACCGACGGGACCCTCGAGCTCGCCCGGGACACCAACGGCACGCGTGACGCCAACCTCGACGACGTCCAGACAGGCCTCTCCCCCTTCGTCTGGCATAGCTACCAGATAGCGGTCGTCGGAGGGGAGGCGACCATCTCGATCGACGGTAGAGTGTACGAGAGAGCGCAGGTTGGAGCGACCGGCGGAGAGGTTCTTGTATCGCAGTCGTTCCCTCACGCCAACCTGTGGGTCGTGAGGGTCACCGAGCTTCAGGTCAGCGCGGCTGGCTAGCGGGCTGCTCGAGTCCGAGGTCGCCCGCGTGGCGGTTCCTGGACCCCAGGACGTCGCTGAGAGGGCGCATCTCGACCGCGTCGTCCTTGAACGTGGCCATCGACCCCATCGATATGCACTTTGTCGCCAGCTCGTCGAACCCCAGGCGTCGGGCCGACTCGTTGACGTCCTCGATCTTCATCCTGGTCCGGGGGTGCCTCGAGACTATGGAGCAGCAGTCCTTGTAGTCCAGTATGGAGGTCTCGTAGGTCCCGACCTGCCGGGCCAGCTGGATTATCTCGTCCTTGTCGTAGCCGAGCAGCGGTCGGAGTGTCGGCAGTGAGCCTCCGCTGTCGATGCAGGCCATGTTCTGGAGCGTCTGAGAGGCCACCTGGGCGAGGTTGTCTCCGGTCGAGATCGCTGGGAACTCGAGGGCCGAGGCCAGACGCTCGGCAACCATTCGCATGAACCTCCTGAAGACTATCGGCTCGAACTCGGGCGGGAGGTCTGTGGTCGCGAGCTGATAGGGGCTGAAGGGTATCAGGATGAGGCGGGACTCCTCGCCGCCCTGGGAGAGCATTCGGACGAGCTCGCCAATCTTGCTTCCGAGGATCGGTTCGGGTCCTGGCGCCACGTAGAAGTGCACGTAGACCGGCTTGCAGCCGCGCTTCATCATCAGCCAGGCCGCGACGGGGGAGTCGATCCCCCCCGAAAGGAGGTGGAGCACTCGGCCGCTTACGCCGACCGGGAGGCCGCCGGGGCCCTTGAGGTGCTCCCTGTAGACCAGGGCTTCCTCCGATATCAGGTCGACCGAGAGTGTGACGTCGGGCGCGGAGAGGTTCACTCCCAGGCCAAGCCTCTCGATGATGTCCTCGCCGAGCTTCCGCGCCAGCTCCTGGGAGGTCATCTCGAAGGACTTGTTCGGCCTCCTAACGCTGACCCGGAAGCTCATCTCCTTCGGGACTCCGGCGAGCACCCGGATCGCGGTCTCCCGTATCTCGGCGTATGAGAGGGGGACTGCCTCGACCTGAGCAAACCAGACGATTCCGAAGACCTTCGCCAGGCTGAGCTTGGCCGCCGGGACCTTCTCATCCGGGAGGAGGACGAAGAACCGGTTGTCCACCATCTTTACCCTCACCTCCCCGAGGGGGCCGAGGGCCGAGAGGATGTTCCTGCGGAGGCTGGCCTCGAAGACGCGCCTGTTTCCGCCCTTGGTCCCAATCTCGCCGTAATGGACCACGATTCTGGAGAGCAAAACCGGGCGCGCGAGCGGGTGCAGGTATAAAAGCTCAAGAAGCTCAATCCTCCAGCGAAGGCCCTTGTTGAAGGAAGGTCTTGGGAAGGTCGACCGCGATTTCCTCGGGCGCGTCCTCCTGAAGCACACGGGGGCCGACAGCAGGTCGGTAATCGTCGGGCCCGGCATGGGGCTCGACAACGCCATCGTCTCGATTGGTCCCGGCAGGGTCATGGTCGTCACCGCCGACCCTCTCTCGATCATCCCCTCGATAGGGATGGTCGACTCCGCGTGGCTCACGGTCCACGAGCTGGCGTCCGACCTCACCACGAGCGCTGTGGCGCCGCAGTTCGCCGTCCTGGACTACAACCTGCCCCCATCCCTGAGTCCAGACGACTTCGAGAGGTACGCCATCGCGGTCAGCGACGAGTGCAAGAGGCTTGGCATATCAATAATCGGCGGACACACCGGGAGATATCCGGGGTCTGGGTTCTCCATCGTGGGTGGCGGGATGATGATGGCGATCTCCGGTGAGGACGCCTACGTGACGCCCAGGATGATCCGGGAGGGGGACGTACTCATCATGACGAAGGGGGCAGCCATAGAGGCCACTGCCGTCCTGGCGCTGGCCTTCCCCGAGAGGACGGAGGAGAAGGTCGGTGGCAAGATCTCGAGGAGGGCGGCCTCCTACCTGCGAAGATGCTCTACCGTCGAGGACGCCCTTGCCGCGAGCTCCGTAGGGGTGAGGTCGGAAGGCGTCACGGCGATGCACGACGCCACCGAGGGAGGGGTGATGGGAGGCCTCTACGAGCTGGCTCGCACGAGCGGTCGGACGCTCCACGTGGAGAGGGAGAGTGTCTACGTCTCGGAAGAGACCCGGGCTGTCTGCGCCGCCTTCGGACTCGACCCGCTCGTGACGGTGAGCGAGGGGACTCTCCTCATAGCCTGCCGGCCGAACCGCTCAGAGGGCGTGCTCAAGCGCCTTGCCGACAAGAGGATCGACGGGTTCAGGATCGGGACGGTCGGCGCGCGGGGACCTAGGCTCAGCGTGGCTGAGAAGGGGTCGCGCCGGACGTACATACCGCCGAAGTTCGACCCTTACTGGGCGGTCTACGCCAGAGGAGTGAAAAGGGGCTGGAAATGAGGCCGAAAAATTGTTTTTCAGTTAGATAGAACCAGGCTGGGCCATGAAGGTCAGGAAATCATTCCACGTCCCGGGGTCCAGGAGGCACTACCTCCCGGACCGCGAGTACCAGACAGACCACATCAAGGTCGAGATCAGGGTCGACCCCGAGAAGAAGACCATCGAGGGCAGCTGCTACCTGAAGATAACGCCGCTGAGGCAGGACCTTTCGGCCGTCCACCTGGACGCCGCCGAGATGAGCGTCTCCAGGGTCCAGCTCGACGGAACGCGGGTGAGGTTCGACCACAACGGGGAGAGGCTGACGGTGAGGTCGGGAGCGCCGCTGAGCCCGGGGCCCCACCTAGTGGTCGTGGACTACTCGGCGTCACCGACGCACGGAGCGTACTTCGTCCACCCGGATGAGAAGCACCCCGACAAGCCCGTGCAGGTGTGGACGCAGTGCGAGTCAGAGGCTGCGCGGTACTGGTATCCGTGCTACGACCACCCGAACGACAAGTCTGCCTCGGAGACGGTGATCACCGTCCCCGATGGATTCGAGGTAGTATCGAACGGAAGGCTCCTCTCGCAATCGGCGTCCGGGGGATGGACTACCTTCCACTGGCACGAGAGCGCTCCGCACTCGGCCTACCTCAACTCATTCGTCGTGGGGAAGTTCGTCAAGGTCGAGGACAAGGCCGGGAGGGTCCCGCTCCAGTACTACGTGCCCGAGAAGAAGGAGAAGGACACCTGGAGGTACTTCGGGCAGACCCCCGACATGATGCGGACGTTCGTCGAGATCACGGGCGTCGAGTATCCCTACGAGAAGTACGCGCAGGTCGCGGTCCACGACTTCATCTACGGGGGGATGGAGAACATCAGCGCGACCACGCTGGTCGACACCAGGTTCCCGGACGAGAGGTCCGAGGAGGACTACTCTTCGAGGTACTCGCGGCCGGACAAGAACCACATCGAGCTGGTCGCCCACGAGCTCGCGCACATGTGGTTCGGAGACCTCGTGACGATGAGGCACTGGCCCCATTCCTGGCTGAACGAGGGGTTCGCGACGTACATGGAGGCGCTCTACCACGAGAAGCGGTACGGTCTGGACGAGTTCAGGCAGAACATGTACCTCAAGGCCCACTCATACTTCGAGGAGGACGAGGGTCGCTACCGGAGGGCCATCGTCGAGGACGACTACGTCTATGCGGACGACCTTTTCGACGCCTGCACCTACGAGAAGGGCGCATGGATGATCCACCAGCTGCGAGGATTGCTCGGCGACGAGTGCTTCTTCAGGGGGACGACGGAGTACCTGAAGCGGTTCGCCTACAAGAACGCCGAGACCGACGACTACAGGCGGGTCCTGGAGGAGGCGAGCGGGGTCTCCCTCGGGCTGTTCTTCGAACAGTCCTTCCTCAGGGGCGGACACCCTGAGTTCGAGGTCGAGTACGCATGGGACCAGGGAAAGAGGATGGCCCAGGTCTCGGTGAAGCAGATCCATCAGACGGACGGCCTGACACCAATATTCGAGCTCCCGGTGGACCTGGTCTTCTACACGCGGCTGGGAAGGCAGGTGAAGAAGGTCCGCGTGAGAGGCCAGAGCGAGAGCTACCAGTTCGAGCTGGACTCCGAACCGACGATCGTGGAGTTCGACCCGGAAGGCTGGCTCCTCAAGAAGCTCAAGTTCAAAAAGAGCTACACCATGCTGGCAAATCAGCTTCGGTCGAGCG
>Ga0224557_1003412_pt1 | contig 12388 bp, 9 predicted proteins | sample 714S31014metaG_FD_180677 | JGI IMG/M metagenome (GOLD analysis project Ga0224557, IMG submission 180677) | Peat soil microbial communities from Stordalen Mire, Sweden - 717 S3 10-14 | ecosystem: Environmental > Terrestrial > Soil > Wetlands > Peat | place: Sweden: Norrbotten County, Stordalen... | reverse complement strand
AGTATGAGCATAAAATATTTTTATTTGAGAGCTTAGTTCGGTTTTCCATATTCTGGAAGAGGGTAAAACCATGATTGAAATACTAAAAAAAAAAGAGGAACTTTGGGATCTTTTTACCAAAAAAGAAGAATACAATTTGACTTTTTCTGACAAATATGATAGGTTTCCTTACTATTTAAGTAATCAGAGAGATGTTTTTGATCCCAAAGTATCCAGGTTTCTAATAGAAAATGGTTTGTGCCCTGAGTATCCAGACGGAAAAAAATTTGCGGTCTGTCTTACTCATGATATTGATGTAGTATATCCAGAAAGACTGTACCAGATAGTTGGAACAGCTAAATTACTCTCTAAAGGGAAATTAATGGATGCTATGAAAATGCCCTTTTCCAGAATCAACAAGAAGTGGAACCCTTATTGGAACTTTAGAGAAATAATGAAGTTGGAAGCAAAATACAATGCAAAATCTACCTTCTATTTTCTGGCCTTACATCCTGGAGAGAAGGACTTCAATTACAAAATTGAGGACCTTGAGACCGAATTATCGTTTATATCTGATTATGGGTATGAAGTAGGCCTACATGGAGGACATGAATCCTACAAAAATTTAGAAGATATAAAGGAAAAAAAGCATATGCTTGAAAAGGCCCTTGGGAAACAGGTTGTAGGGTATAGAAATCATTATTTAAAGTTTAAAGTTCCGGATACATGGGAATTGTTGAGCAAAGCAGGCTTCAAGTATGATACAACATTTGGGTACCCTGACTGTGCAGGCTTCAGGAATGGAGTATGCCACCCATTCAAGCCATTTAATAGAAATACAGAAAAACAAATAGACATCCTCGAAATACCTCTTATAATTATGGATCGAACTTTGCTACGAGATTATATGCGCCTTGACATCAAAAAGGCATGTGAACTCATAAAGAGACTTGTCGATAAAGTAGAGCAGTACAATGGTGTGGTTACGGTCCTCTGGCACAACAATACATTAGTTGGGGAAGAGAATCTTAAGCATTATGAAAAATTCCTCAAATACGTTTCCAGCAAAAAAGCATGGATTGCAAGTGGAGAAGAAATATGTAACTGGTGGTCTACTAATGTTGAAAAAAAGTAGTTAAGGCTCCAGGAATCCTGAGGATATTCGCTTAATAGTTATCAGGATTATTTTATAGGATTCCTATTTACCTCTATTTTTTTCTTCGCGGGAATCCTGTTCAAATCTTTCTCGCTAATTTCTATATTTGACCTTACTTTTTCTTTTCTTGTAACCATTCCGCCGACCTAAAATCAAGTGGTAGATATTCATTTTGACACAATAGACATGCCTGATTACAAAATGATTGGGAAATAAAAAACATTATCAACAATCTACAGTTAAATAAGATCAGCGAACTGGAATTCGCTAATTGAATTTTACTAAAGAGAGCTATTGATATTTTTTCCCAGGCTGAATAGTTAAATTAGATATTTGGATTTAATTTTGAATCACATATTTTTTATAGAACGAAGAGTAAACCCATAGGTCTTCAGCCTAGAAGATGTAAGAGTCAACTTCAACATTGGTTCCGTATAGAGATATATATAGCACTTGTGGAATACTTGTTCATGTTATTTAGAAGATTTTCATGTTTGTTTTGGAACTGAGTATTTTAAGTTAATTGTTTAATCAAAGCGATATGTATTGACCCCCAAAGAATTCCATTCATGTCAAGAAAAATGTGTGTGATATTTTGATTATAATTATACTCTTTGTTCAACGGAAATTTCACAGCCCCGGCTAGGTCATTAATATCTACGCTGAAATCGATGGGATACAGAAGCTTCATGTTAGTAGATGCTAACAAATATCGTTCAAGTTCATCGCGAGTGAAGATCTCCGAAAATATTTTGTAATGCCCACGCAACAAATTGCAAGGAAATTGGCTGTCTTTCTCTCGATATCTATGTAGTTTTTCCAATTCTGTACCTACGAAGATCTCAGTTGCGATACTGGCGACACCCCCGGGCTTCAGCCACGCTCGATCTCTTTCATACACTCTAATACTGCTTTTTTGCCCCCAAAATGCTCAATAGAAGAATAGCTAAAGATTGCATCGAAAGTATTATCTTCGAAATGAATGTTAGTGCCGCTCATGATCTGCACGCTTAGTCGCTTGCGGTTAAACTGACCGGGAGCAAATAGCTCTGGACTCTCTAATATGCTTTTATTTGCTTCTTTCCACATTTTGGACGTTATCGTGTACAGATCAGTACAGAAGACATACTTTGTATGGTTCGTCAGATAAAAAACGGGCGCTTCAGTACCACTTCCTATGCCCAAGACGATGCAATTAGTATCTATCTTCCCTGCTTTTTTCAGCGAGAGCATTCCAATAGCCCATTCCCAATGCTTACGATGCCGGCCTGCCATATCGGCTGCTTTTCTGATGCCAGGTTGAAGAATTTCCTGCATCATCTCTGATAACTCTGGGTCGTTCCAGTCTGCTGTAGCACAAATCTTATTTAAGCTCTTCATAGTATCTCTGATATTTTTTTAGAATATTTCAATAAAACTCAATATTGAGCTGGTTGTTTATAAAGCCTATCTAGACAGTTTGTTGAAATCGGAGGTTTAGCAAAATGATCTATATTTTTCATAGAGTACTAAGGTACGTGAAGTTGTGAAGACACTGTAAGATGCATATCTTATTCTCCTTCTATGATGATACTTTCCTGAATACTCCGATCGGTTTGACCATCTGGATTGATTAGGTATGTCTCTACATTTTGGGTAGCATGATTTGTACATAATGTTATCATGGGGAAATCTGTTAGATATTATATTCTTTCCACTATCTTTATATTGGGTATGATTGTTGCAGGCCTAGCTGTCTTACCAAGCTTTGCTTCCCAATTGGGATATCTCCTTCTGTTAGATAAATGATTATATTTTGAAGTTCTCTAATTATGTAGAAAGTTGTTCTCTTAAACTAAATATTTATATATCAGAAATTCCTTTAATTCATCTACACGAATGCAGAGCATCATAATAAAAATATATAAAAAATGCCAAGATGGCGGAGTGGCTACGCAATCGCCTGCAGAGCGATTTTATTCCGGTTCGAATCCGGATCTTGGCTTTCCTTTTAGAATATTAATTAATCTAATTTTAAATTAATTGATGAATTGAATTTAAATATATCGTAAAATGCTTTCAATAAATCTACACAATTCCTAGGTGATAGAGCAGACGCACATCTCTAGATGAACGTTGGCTTGCTAAATTGTTCCCATAACTTTTTAACTCACTTGCTTTTTCCAGATTATCTTCCTTCTCAGTCCACTTGAGCGGAGAGAATGATCTGTGTGCTCTGATATATAATTTGGAATAGTTTAGCCTTTGTGATACGATCCAGACCTCAGCTATTATATTGCAAATATTAATTCTCAAGAATGGATATTGATGAACTCAGGCGAAGACTCGCTAAATTTTCCCATTAATATTGCACGAATGGTTTTGAGGATCCGGTTTTAGTACTTATTTCAATAATATATCCAACGGACCTGAAATGATGTAACCTATTCTGAAACATGAAAACGTTTTCAGGAATTATCACGTTCAGAGGATATTGTGTAAGGCGATGTTGGCGAGATTGAAATTTGTATATATAATTTTGACCTTTACAGAGTAAAAGTAGGGTGGATAAAGGGAACTTCCAAAATTCTTATTCAGAAATATAACAGCAAGATTCCTTAGATATTAAATCTATGCTTAAACTTCCGGGAATCAGTCTGGAAGCGGTTAACTGTGTATGTTTAGCCATATTTTACCTTAAAGATGCTTTTGCAATAGCTGCTCATGCTCACAGAATTTTCAACGGGCTCGGTCTGGTAGAAAAAAGATTCCTTAGAAAATTGAAACTGAATAAAAAAGATCTCCCAAAAAATATTTGGATAATAAAACTCTCTTGCCTATAAAATGAGGGGGAGATATCTGAGGCCCATTTTTCTCAGGTTCTGAGCCTGCTTCCAGAATGACATATGTACTAAAATTCTTTTTTGAGGAGAAATTTCCGGTAATCTCGGTAATTTCGGTAATTTTGGAATCTGAGTCTAAGGCTTATTATACATGGATCAAGAATATTTCAGAAAGGAATTATAGGAGGCCTCAAGGCCCATTATTTTTGAATCTTGTCAGTTCCTAAAATATTTCTGCTAATCAAAATAAAATTAAAACGTTATTAAAAATAATGGAATACGTGATCTGGGAAGATTCTGAGAGAGAATGAGTAATGAAGTTGGAGAAAATCTGCAAGATAACTTTTCTTAATAATTCTGCTGATCCTGTGAACTTCATCTGGGATGTTTAGATGATTGTATTCACTTATCTTCCTTATTTTCTTGTCCTGTGTGGTAAAATTACATGAATCAGTTCCATCAGGGTTAGTCTTTTCCTGCTCTTTCAAAATCCTATCAATTCTAAGCCTTCACAATAAATTTTCGGTTTCTTTTAATTGTAATTTATTTATCCAAGCTTTAAAAGTATTTTTAATCAGTTAACAAAAATATAGTGTGATTTTAATCCATATATATCTAAAAAAAATAGAGTCCTTTATTTATACTTGTCCCATTTGCTTTTATTAAAAAAGCTTAGTATGAGATTAAAATCATCCGTACTTATTCCATATTCTAGTGTAATTTTCATGTATCTTTATAGTTTTTAAAAATTGGTATTGTCTGGTTGGTTGGATTTAATGGCGTAATTCCTTCGATTAATTTTTTGCCATATCTATCGTAAACATCTATTAGAATCGTGTCTGTATTCATCAATACCCCCCAATTATAAGTGAGTCGGCTGATTTTCGATGCCAAAAAGTTGATCTTGTTAGCTGCAGGAGAGGAAATGCCTGCAACCAAATAGAAGATTTGCTCGAAAGCACTCGAAAACCTTTAAATTATAACTAGATTTAAGATGGGACATATTTTTTGTATATTTTCTAAATTCTATTACCTAAAACTAATTAGTACTAAACTTACTTAGTTATAATCTTATGAATTATAGCATAGGGAAGCATATCAAACCAGTCAGAGATAACTTAATCTCAGTCCTTATTACAATTTTTTTTTGGTGTTCCTTAAGATAACCTTCTCCAACTCAAGAAAATGTCTTATACAACCCCGCAAGGTTCGTAGTTAACTAGAGTCTATCCAAGGTAATTCCTAAAACTGCTATGAAGGTATGCCTTCTATGTTATATCATATGTTCTTTTTCCATAATTAGTCCCCAGATATTGGTTCAGATATTAATGCTAAAAAATAACTACAACTTACTAGAAAAAAAATTGATCTCTTCCATATAATTGCTGTGACATATTATAGAACCACAGAATAAATAATATGTTTATTATTTTAAGAGAGAAACATTAATTAATTTTCAAGTCGTAACAAGCGATAGCTGTAACTAATATAGGTATTGATGGTAGTTTCCTAGTAAAAGGTGGAGCATTTGACTGAACTGAAAATTTGTTTCACTGTGCAGATCATGAGAAAGAAAATAAATTTTATAATTTAAATCCAGAAAAACGGTCTTTTTTTTGAATACACAAATAGTTCAGATCGAATCTTAATTTCCTTCCAATAACCTGGAACCCAATGTTTTTCCGCTTTTAATGATTATTATGATTATAATGATATCTTCCGTGTTTTTAGTTGCAATAATAGTCATCTTTAGTTTTGATTGGAGACACTTAGTAATATCTTCTGGGATCACAAAAATTCATCGCTGTTTCCCCTATTCGGCAACTGAAATAAATCAAAAATCTTAAAAATAATAAAAAATATTTGATTTTAAAAAGGGGTTTTTCTTTAGAAAGTCCTTTTCATTGAAGATATTGCAACTCACTAAGAATGTACTTATTATAACAACAAGATTTGACACTTTAAGTACAATATTTCTTGTATGATAATACTATTTGTTGTGAAATGATTCAGAAAACTTTCGTATGATAAAACCATTTCTTCCTTAACAGAGGAAATAACGATTCTACGATTTTTTTTGATGAAAACGACCATATAAGACTTCCTCAGTTGGAAACCTTCATCATTTTGTGAAGCACAGTCTCTGAGAGGAAAGAATAAGTGGTATAATTACGAAATAAGAGAATTAGCTCAAAAATAGCTCCAAGGGAACGAGTTTATTCAGTAACTAAAAATAGTCAAAGCAAGAAAAGTTCTTGACATTACTGTCCAAAGGATGAATCTGAAGATGTTGTGCACAGCTTTTTGTATAATCTCTATCATTGATTACATTGAAAATAAAAGGAGTATTACTAAGTATAGTGGAAGCTATCTTTAAAATCAAAGAATGACGACCCAAAAAAGAAAAAATCTGATTAAATACAGAAATTAGCGAGAAAGATTTGAACAGGATTCCTGCGGAGGAAAAAAACCAGAGGTAAATCCGAATCCTCTATACGACACATTTTAAGTAGAGTCCTCATCCTATTTAACCAAGATCAAGGGAAAACTTTAAGCTTCAAAAATAAGACGGTAGCATAATATATCATAATATATGGGGGCTGAAATAGTGATTATGAAGCGCGAAAATTAATATATGAGCACATAGTAATGCGCTCATTAAGGCTTGGAATGTATTGTATTAAACATGCAGATCAATATAACAGGTGATGAGAAGAGAAACTGTGTTAATTTTTCTGTAAAATTACAAATCTTAATAGATTATCGCGCAGAAAATTCATTATCAAAGGAACCAAATTTTTTAAAATATGCAAAAATTTGATTTCAAATTTACAGTAGATTAGAGATACTGTAAATAAATGCATTATTTTTCCGAAAAGAAGCATTTTAAATTATTATAAGTTAGTCTATTCTGTATTTTTTAATTAAGAAATAACTTAAATAATCCTTTTAACTATTGAGAGTAGTCACAATCCACTGGAAAAACAACAAACTGAAACCTTAGTCTTCTGTTGTAATTAATGGAAAAAAACTTGATGGCCTTTAAATTCGTGGAAGCATTTCCTACGGTGTATCTCATAAATAAGATAAAAACAAGAGGATGATATTTATGGACTTTGAAAAATTAAGACATGGGACAGAACTTATCAAGCTTGGCTTTGCAAAGATGCAGAAAGGGGGTGTGATCATGGATGTAACAACCTTTGAACAAGCCAAAATCGCAGAAGAAGCCGGAGCAGTTGCTGTTATGGCCCTTCAGGCTGTTCCTGCAGATATCAGGAAAGCTGGTGGAGTTGCCCGAATGGTAAATCCTGAAATAATTCAACAAATCATTGATACCGTTACAATCCCTGTAATGGCAAAAGCCAGAATAGGGCATTTTGTAGAAGCTGAAATCCTAGAGGCACTTGGTGTTGACATGGTAGATGAATCCGAAGTACTAACCCCCGCAGATCCCTTCTTCCATATAGACAAGACACAGTTTACAGTGCCTTTTGTCTGCGGAGCTAGAAATCTCGGAGAAGCCCTCCGAAGAATTAACGAAGGTGCAGCCATGATCCGGACCAAGGGAGAAGCCGGAACAGGTGATATCAGCCAAGCAGTGAAACACATGAAACAGATAATGGGCGAAATCCGTGCACTTTCTGGTAAGACAAGAGAAGAACTAATTCTGGTTGCCAGGGAAATTGAAGCTCCAATAGAACTAGTGGTCGAAACCGCGAAGATGCAGCGCTTGTCTGTGGTTAATTTTGCAGCTGGTGGAATTGCAACCCCTGCAGATGCAGCTCTTATGATGCGCCTTGGAGCTGATGGAGTTTTTGTGGGTTCAGGCATTTTCAAAGCCGAAAATCCTGAAAAGATGGCAAAAGCTATTGTTGAAGGTGTAAATAACTATGATAACCCTGCAAAACTTGCTGAGATCTCAAAAGGTATTGGTTCCGGAATGAAGGGCATCAGCGCAGATATGATCCCCATAGAAGAAGCTCTTCAGGAACGAGGTTGGTGAAAATTTAGAGTTGCTCTTCGGGAAGTACTTTTTCCCTTTTAGTTTCACTCAAGAGGGCTAAAAATTCAAATTTATACAAATAATCTTTCTGACAAGCCTGTGAGAATAAATTGATTTGACTTTGTAAATATCTAGCCCAACAAAAATCGTTGAGAGATATATATTTTGGTGCAATAAATACTCCTGATTTCCAACTGATTAAAAAATACGAAATATAATCAATAGCCTACAGTTAAATAAAATCAGCCCACCGAAATTTGTTCATTGAATCGTAGTAAAGATAGTTAATTATATTGTTTTTCCCGGGCTTAATTGTACTTAATTTTTCAGAATTTTAAATCCAACAAATAAAAAGTTAATTTCTAGAAAATGGTGCTTCTCATGAAGATAGGTGTAATCGCTATCCAAGGAGCTGTTTCTGAGCATGTTGATGCCTTAAAGAGAGCTCTTGCACAACGAGGGAGAGATGCAGAGATAGTTAAAATAAAGCATAAGGGTCTTGTCCCTGAATGTAGTGGGATTGTGATTCCTGGTGGGGAAAGTACAACTCTTTGCAGGTTGCTGTCCCGCGAGGGAATTGCTGAAGAGATTAAGGATGTGGCTGCGAGAGGAGTTCCAGTTCTCGGTACCTGTGCAGGGTTGATTGTGCTCGCAAAAGAAGGAGACGAGCAGGTGAAAAAGACTAGCCAGGCACTGCTCGGAATTATGGATATTAAAGTCAACCGGAATGCTTTTGGGAGACAGAGGGATTCTTTTGAAACGGAACTTAAAATTGAAATTCTCGATTCTTCTTTTAAAGGCATATTTATCAGAGCTCCTGGAATAGTTAACTGTGGGCCTGGTGTGAGTGTGTTTTCAAATCTTGACGACGTGATAATTATGGCAGAACAGGGAAATGTACTGGCTGTTGCATTCCATCCAGAATTAACCGATGACTTACGAATCCATCAGTATTTCCTGGATAAAATATTCAACCGCTGATATTCTTATAGGCTTCCGAATTAATTTATTCAATACTTCACAGCTTGCTGCGTAGATGGAGACTTACTTAAAAAATTGAATTAACTAACTGATATATATTTTAAGCTACCTTTGCACTATAAAATGAAACTATGTCATGCAAAATCATTGTGTTTATAAACTTATGAGGATTTCGATAAAATCCGTAATTATCTCATATGTATATAAATTTTAGATCTATGATCCGTAAAAATCAGAGGTTATCTAAATTCCCTAAAATATTTGATTTTGAATAATTATTTTATATCCAGAGCTTTGGTGCGAACATAACCAATCGTTTGCAACTTTGTTAGATACCGAAAATTTGATTTTTTTCGTCCAGCTAGTAATCAGAAGTATCTATTAAATTAAAATAGATATCTTCCAACTGAATAGTGGTAGACTGTATAGTTACGAATGGTAATTCAAATTGCAAAATTAAATGAATTAAAAAAATAATATTATGATGGGAAAAAAATTGTGAAAAATACTATTTTAGAGGAGCCCTGCGAAAAACCGGATGAATCAAGGGCATGATATAAAACAAATAACCAAAAGAACAAAATATGGTGGAGTAAAAGAGGAAGATTGATGAAAAAAAAGTTGATTTTTATTCCGAACTTGTCCAGATCATATAAGCTTCAATTATCTCCTGCCCTTCCAGGAATATAAGTCCATTATCTTTGCCATATTCTTTTGCCTTTTCTTTGGAAAGGGCCTTACCATTGTTGTCATCCAGCATCTCGCAAACCACCATTGCGGGAGTAATTCCAGCCATACGAGCAAGAGCGATTGAAAGTTCAGTTTGCCCATTGCGTTCATCCAAAAGTCCTTCAGCAGCTTTTAGAAGTGCTACGTGCCCTGGAGTTCTGAAATAGTCCCCAAAATGAGTTAGGTCTCCAGAAATGTTTTTTTCTGTAATTTCTCCAATTTTTCGAATAGTAAGGGCCCTTTCATCATCAGGAATCCCAGTTCTGGTATCTCTATGGTTGACCCAGAGAGAAAAAGAAGAGCGAGAATCATAATCAAGGTCTCCTTTCTTTTCCACAATTTTTCCAACAAAATCACTGGTTTTGCTGGCCTCGCTAACTAGGTCCACCATAAATGGTAATTTTAACTGTTTTGCAACCAAAGGGTCTATTGCAACGCAGATAAGGCCACCAGCATCTTTTCGCATCCATTTAACGTCTTTATAGTTTACTGCTTTTGCAGGAATTACTAGATCGGTTTCCCCTTCCCTCGAATCCGAGTCATAAATCTGGATCATTTCCCCGGCGCGCAGGGCATTTAGAGCCCTATTAAGATTTATATTTCCGTATTTAAGACACTTATATACCTTATTTTCGCTCATTTTTTGCTCTCCATACCCTTTTTCCAATTTGTATCACAACTCTGTCTCCGTCTTTCAAGCTAAGGGTATCTCTTAATTTCACAGGTGCAATGATCTCAATCAAATCTGAAGGATAGTGTGTTCTTTCAGGAGCTACCACAGCCGCCTCGATACCTCTTACACTAACCGGATAACATCTTCCACCCCCAAAAGTGCGTTTTCCGTCATTAAAGCCTTCTATCTGGACAGCCGGCAGTTCAAGTAATCGATTTAGCACAGTCAAACTATTTCCGGAGATTTTTATATTAAGAGTTCCAGGAAAAGGTGAGAAACATAATTTTTCCTCAAATTGCTTTCTGTATCCAGGTATATTTACATAATACTGGCCCTCTCCAAGTCCCGTGAGAATGTTTCCCTCAAGTTCCAGACGATCTGACTCTGGAGAAAAGATACTGCTATACTCCCTATATTCATTCTTAAGAATTTCAATTCCTTTTCCTGTCATCTTTATCAACTGGCCACCGGGAACGATCTTCCTTTCTATCAGCCCTTCTTCTTCCAACTGCTTTAGTTTTCTTGCTGCGGTTTTGGAACTTGCTACAGTGTGCTTTTGAAACTCACTCGAAGATACTTTAATTGTTTTATTTACTGCTCCTATAAGGGCAAGTTTTTTCAGATATTCGATATCATGCACTGTCAGCACATCCGACGTCTTAATTTAGAGATGCATCTCAGTATTGAGATGCTAGACTATGCATTTGCCTATAATAAAACTTTTGATGATAAAATGAAGCCGGATAGAACATCTCTTCATCAACTGCATAAAACTATATTCTGGAGAAGTTCCTTCTAAAGATGGAAAGATCATTCTGGATACTGGAAACTTGGCATTGTCAAACTAATAACCAATCATTAAAGGCATTTCCTTTTAAATTCTCCTTGGTCTTCAGCAGATATTTTCAAATATATTAGAGCAAAATAGAGGTATTCAACTTTTATTTTGTTCATTTCGACAGGCTTAACAGAAACAGTAAATCTTTCGTTTTTGTTAGTGATGTAAAGGAAGAAGTATGGTAAAAAGAGTTTGTCGAATATTTAGTTTGTACACATATTGCGTAGTTTTTGTAAAATGAATCTGGTTTTCCATAATAAGGATTAAGAGTTTAAAGAGACAAATCCACAGCTTTTATATATTACAGGTATTTTAGTATTCTTCATTAAATATGAGCTTATTTGAACATGTGTATAAGACTCATTTTTAAAAGAAGAATGTTTGATTCTTGCGGATTTATGCCTGAAGAATATCAAACATGTCTTACTACACAATTAGAAAGCCCAACTACTTCCACGATATCGCTGTTATCAGGAGAATTAATTATCATTTGTCCTTTTTTGAGATAAGGAATTCTCCGTTCATACTCTTTCGGAACCTTCAGCGACGTAATTGCTGCGTCGTTGTTGAGGTTAAGGATTAACTTCGTATTGATCTGTTTGAAAACAGTGTCATCAATATCTTGGGGATCCTGCGTGATCAAAAAAAGACCTAGTCCTTCCTTTCTACCCTGGCGAGCTGCATCTGCAAAACGGGAAATAATTAGGCGAGAATGTTCCCCGTTTGCCCTAGAGAGATAACGATGAGCCTCGTCCAGCCCTAAAATTATTGGAGTTTCTTTAATAGCATCATTACCTGAGGTACTGAGCTTGTTGTCTACGATCAGGCTCATGATCGTGAGCACTATAAGATCTCGAATTCTCGGAGCGCTTATATATTCGGTTGGGAAAACCGAAATTTGGCCTGGCTTGAAGATTCTGCCAAGGATATCGGTAATTGAGGTTGCATCTTGGTCAAAGACCTTCGAAAAAAATCGACTTTTTGTTCGCCTAACAATCCCGTCAAAAGAGGACTCATGAAGCTTCCCGCTATCTACGTAGTAGGAGCGTATACTCTCATTGTCAATATGATCGATGAAATTGCGGTAAGTATGGGATACGCTTGACTTAAAGAAGTCTCCAAGAAGCACTTCAAGACCTATGTACTGAAGTTCTGACATTCCAGCTGCTGCAATAAGCCAAGAATTGTGCTCTACAAGGGAAAA
>Ga0224557_1003410_pt1 | contig 12392 bp, 8 predicted proteins | sample 714S31014metaG_FD_180677 | JGI IMG/M metagenome (GOLD analysis project Ga0224557, IMG submission 180677) | Peat soil microbial communities from Stordalen Mire, Sweden - 717 S3 10-14 | ecosystem: Environmental > Terrestrial > Soil > Wetlands > Peat | place: Sweden: Norrbotten County, Stordalen... | reverse complement strand
CAAACCCTGCTGCGGCGGGGATAGATACGCCGGCTGCGTCCTCTGCCAGTCAGGCCACCACCACCAGGGCCTCGCGTCTTGCAGGACTTCTGCCGGAAAAGGTGCTGGCCGCATTCCGCGCCAACGGCGGAGCGGGTTCCGCGATGCCCGACGCGGCCGCCGGCGAATCCGCCGCCCTGCATCCCCCGGTGGTTGCGCCTGCGGTGCAGCCGCGCGCCAATGGCTCGGTATTGGTCGATGCCGGAGCGCGGGTAGCCGTGCCATCGTTCACGGGCGCCGCGCTGCGCCGCGTGGTCGAGACCGCCGCGGGCCTCGGCTTGCGAGTTGAGCCGGTGGGCAGCGGCACTGCGCGCGAGCAGGCGCCGGAAGCCGGGACCCTGGTTCCGCTGGGTACCGAGGTGGTGGTTCGCTTCACCCGATAGCCAAGCCTGCTGACCCCGGACCGGCGCGGACTTAGAATCAATCTCATGGAGTGGGCTGACGCGCTCAAAGAGGTTCGAGTGGTCGAGAGTGCAGGCGCCGCCGGCAAAATTGCCGGTGTCGAGTATGACTCGCGGCGGGTGGGTCGCGGCGCGGCCTTCGTCGCCATGCGCGGCGGCACCACCGATGGCAACCGGTATATCGGCGCGGCGATTGCACAGGGTGCGGCCGCGATCGTCACCGACTCGCACGAGGCCTACGCGAAACTGCGCCGCGAGCATCCGGAGATTGCTACGGCGCTGGTGGAGCATGGCCGGCGCGCGCTCGCCGAATTGAGTGCCGCGGTGCTGGGTCATCCTGAGCGGCAACTGGCGTTGAGCGCAGTGACCGGAACCAACGGCAAGACGACGACAGCGTATCTGCTGGAACAGATGCTGCGCAGCGTGAAGCGCAGGACGGTGATGATTGGAACCATCGAGACGCGCGTCGGCGACGACGTACGCGAGTCGCCGCACACCACACCGGAGTCGCGCGACACGCTCGAGATATTTGCCGACGGCGTTCGCGTGGGTGCGACTGAGGCGGTGATGGAGATGTCTTCGCACGCGTTGGATCAGGAGCGGGTGTGGGGAATGCCGGTCGACGTTGCGATCTTCACCAACCTGACCCAGGACCACCTGGACTATCACGGGACGATGAAGGCCTACGCGGAGGCGAAGGCGCGGTTGTTCGAGGGCGTTGGCACGCCGCCTCCGCGGGTGGCCGTGCTGAACGCAGACGATCCCTCGATCGAGTCGTTTGCCCGGGCTGCACGCCACTCGCAGTGCATGACGTATAGCGCGGAGCGGCGTGGCCAATTCCGCGCGGAGCGAATCCTTCTAGCGGCAGGCCACACCAGTTTTCGCTTTGTAACCGAGGCGGGCGCAGTTGAAATGGAGTCTCCGCTTACCGGCCGAGTGAACGTCTCCAACCTGCTGGCGGCAAGCTGTGCCGCGCTGGCTCGCGGCCTCTCGCTCGATCAGATTTCCGCCGCTGCGCAACGGCTACAGCCGGTTCCGGGGCGGTTCCAGGTGGTGCCGGGCTCGGCGGAGGCCGGATTCACCGTGGTGGTCGACTACGCGCACACCGACGATGCCCTGCGCAACCTGATCGCGCTGGCCCGCGAGTTGGCGGCAGAGCGCGGCGGCCGGGTGATTACGCTGTTCGGTTGCGGCGGCGACCGCGACCGCGGCAAGCGCCCACGCATGGGCCAGGCGGCCGCGGACGGCAGCAACCTGGTGGTCCTGACCAGCGACAATCCGCGCAGCGAGGATCCCATGGCGATCATCGCGGAAGCGTTGGCGGGTGTTCGCAAGACGACCGTCGAGTGCATCATAGAGCCGAACCGCGCGGCTGCGATCAAGCAAGCGATCCGGGCTGCGCATATCGGAGACATCGTGCTGCTGGCCGGGAAAGGCCATGAGAAAGTGCAGATCGTCCGCGACCGGGCGGTGCCATTTGACGACGTGAAGGTTGCGGCCGGTATCCTGAGGGAACTGCATTGATGACAATCTCGCAACCGGCGAAGCAGTCGCACGAGGTGCCGCGGTGAAACTGACGCTGGGCCGAGTGGCCGGCTGGATTCACGCCGAGGGCAACTTCCCGGCCAATGCCGAGGCTTCAGGCTATTCCATCGACTCGCGCACCATTGCCGCGGGCGACCTGTTCTTCGCGGTACGCGGCGAGCGGCTCGACGGGCACGACTTTGTAGAAGCGGCGCTGGCCAATGGCGCGATTGCCGCAGTGGTGAGCATGCGCTGGCTTGCGCCGGAGGGGATGGATCCAAGCCGGCTGTTACGCGTGCCGGACGGTCCGGTCGAAGATCAGAACGGCGACGGCGTGCTGCACAGCCTGCAGCAGCTGGCGCGGGCGGTGCGGCGGCGCTGGGGTGGGCGACTCATCGCCATTACCGGCTCGGCGGGCAAGACCACCACCAAGGAAGCGGTGGCGCAGGTGCTCGGCGCGCGTTTTTGCGTGCTGAAGTCGCGGGGCAACCTGAACAATGCTTTCGGCCTTCCGCTGCAGTTGTTGCGCCTGGAGGCCACCCACGACATTGCGGTGGTCGAGATGGGCATGAACCACGCGGGCGAGATCGCGGCGCTGGCGCGCATAGCCGAGCCCGATTGGGCAGTCGTTTCGAACGTCGCTCCGGTGCACCTGGAGTACTTTCCCGATGGCATCGCCGGCATCGCGCGCGCGAAGTACGAGCTGATCCAGGCGCTGCCGCCCGACGGCGTCGCCTTCCTGAACTGCGACGATGAGCACGTGGCATGGTTCGGCGCGGGCATGGGCGAGCGCGCCGTTACGTACGGCACCGACGAGTGCGCGGAGGTTCGCGCGGTCCAGATTGCCGAGATTGCGAAGGAGGGCGTCGTATTCACCGTGACCGCGCACGGCGAACGCAGCAGCGTTGCCCTGCACCTGCTGGGCCGGCACAACGTGCACAATGCACTGGCGGCGATCGCGGTGGGTCTGCGCAGCGGGGTGCCGCTGGCGGAGTGCGCGGGGGCACTGGCCGAACTGCGCGCCGGCGACAAGCGCGGCGAGGTCACCGCATGGCGCGGCGCAACCGTGATCGACGATTGTTATAACTCCAACCCGCGCGCTCTGAATGCAATGGTCGACGCGCTGCTGGCAATTCCGGTGGCGGTCGCGGGCAGGCATATTGTGGTGGCCGGCGAGATGCTGGAACTCGGGCCGCGTGGCGAGGAACTGCATCGGGAGTGCGGGCAGTACATGGCCGGACACGGCGTGGATGTGGTGATCGGCGTGCGTGGCCTGGCTGCGGCGCTGGTGGATGGAGCGGCGCGCGACGGAACCGATGCACTCTTTGTCGCGACGCCAGAGGAGGCCGGCGCGTGGCTGAAGGAAAATCTGCGGTCCGGCGACGCCGTGCTGCTGAAGGCTTCGCGCGGCGTGCGGCTGGAACGCGCGCTGACCTTGCTGGCGAATTGACCTGGCTGCGGCGGTGTTGGGGATAGCGTAGCCTTTCCATGGGTTGAACCTTATGGGCATGTTCCCTTCCGGCGGATTCGGATTCACGATCGGCCCCGCAATCTGGATTGCCGCCGTACTCACGCTGATTCCCTTGCTGGCAGCGGCGTTCTTTTCGCGCGGGCTCGTTGCCTTGGTCGAACGGCTGCCGCTGCCCGCGCGCCTGCTGTGCCCGGCTGCGCTGTGTGTGCCTTATGTGCTGGTCGCGTCTTCGCGGGGATGGTTTCGCTGGGATTGGTTCGCGCTGTACGCGCTGCTCCCGGTTGCCGTCGCCGGGCTGCAATGGCAGGCGCGGGAGGCCGATCCCGTTCAACGCGGCAACTGGCGCGATTTTCTGGTGCTGGCGATCCTGGGTCTCGCGGTCGATCTGCGCTGGTTTGAGCCTGCCTGGCCGGCGCACCTCGCGGTTTTCAGCAAGATTCTGCTGCTGGACGCGGGCATCTACGGATTTATCCTGGTGCGGCAACTTGACGGCGTGGGATTCGATCTGCGCCTGCGCCTGCGCGATGTCACTACCGGCCTGCGTCAATTCGGGTGGTACGCGCCGATCGCGATCGCGCTGGGACTGGGCCTGAGCTTTCTGCATTTCCATGCGGTATGGCCGCGGCCGTTAACGCTGGGGACGGATTTTCTCTTCACCTTTGCGTTCATCGCAGTGCCGGAGGAGCTGTTCTTCCGCGGATGGATGCAGAACCTGATCGAGCGACGACTGGGACGCACGCCCGCGCTGCTGGCGACGGCGGTGCTGTTCGGCTTGTCCCACTTCAACAAGCGCGCCGCCCACTTCAACTGGCGCTACGTCCTGTTGGCCGCGCTGGCGGGAATCTTCTACGGACGCGCGTGGCGGCGCGATCGCAGGGTGGGCGCGTCCGCCATTACGCATGCGTGCGTGGATACGATTTGGTCTCAGTGGTTGCGGTGATCCGGGCCATGATCGGCCCACTGCGCATGGTAGGTGAGATAGCCAAGGCCAACCCGCATGTTGCGAATGACCGGGCCGGGCACGCAAATGGCAAGAGTGATGCCCAGGATGGCGTGTGCGATGGACAGCGAATAGAGGTTGCGGTAGCGCAGAAAGAAAAGGCACGCTGCGAGACCCCAGACGAAAGTGCAGACCGTCAGGATCGGGTTGGGCAGGTGGGCCGCTGAAAAGATCGCCGCAGCCGCAAGCGCGGCAGTCTGTGGAGACGAAGGGCGGCGCGTCAGCCGCAGGAAGTGCAGCAGGAAATAGCTCTGCAGCAGCGCCTGCTGGACAATGGCGAAGATCATGTACCCCGCGTAACGAGCGAAGAACATAGTGAGACCGCCGGGCGAGTGCAGCGTGTGCATGCGCCCGGCCACATCCGTCGCAACCGCAGCCGCAAGCAGCGCAACGACGACAATCCACATCGAACGCGCCAGGTTGGCGATGCCAAAGCCCATCGCCTTCCAGCCGGGAAACGAGAGCCAGGTGGCGGCCACGACAAAGGTTGCAGCGACAAAGTAGAACGTCCTCTGCCACGGGCGCGGCGTCCAGATGACGACCAGGATCAGCGCGTATCCAACCCAAAGCTCGACCCGGTCACGCCGCCTGCGGGCCGCGGCGAGTGAACCTGCGCTATCGGGACTCGCAGCGGGTTCCATACTCATGGAGGAGATAGTACCGCTTTCGCGGCCGACGACCTCCTCCGCGCTCCGGCGTGCGTCATTTATCATCAGGCAGATGGATTCCCCGGTACGATCCCTGCTGGCCTCCGGCGCCAGCCTCACGGACGCTGCACTCGAACGACTCCTGCCCTCGCCCGAGACGCTGCCCCACTCCATCCACCGTGCCATGCGCCACAGCGTCTTCGCCGGCGGCAAGCGCCTGCGGCCCATCCTGTGCATGGAGGCCGCGCGGATGGTCGCCGGCACCGGCGAACTGCCCGAGGGCGTCGAGAACCTCGGCGCCGCCATCGAGATGCTGCACACCTACTCGTTGATCCACGACGATCTGCCCGCGCTGGACAACGACGACCTGCGCCGCGGCCAGCCAACCTGCCACGTCGCCTTCGGCGAAGCCATCGCCATCCTGGCCGGCGACGCGCTGCAGACGCTCGCCTTCCAGACCATCGCACAAATTCCCGCGCCGGCTGCGGCAGTCGTCCAGATCCTGCGCGAGGTCTCGGTTGCGGTGGGCACCGGCATCGGCTGCTTCGGCGATCTCGACACCGGACTTGCGCCCGGTATGATCGGCGGCCAGGTCGTCGATATCGAGTCCGAAGGCGTGCCCCCGACCGCCGAACTGGTCCAGGCCATTCATCGCTCCAAGACCGGCGCGCTCATCACCACCGCCATCGTTTCGGGCGCGCTTTACGGATCGTTCCAGCACGCGATGCCCGAAAGCACCCTTGCCCGAATCCGCACCTTTGGCGAGAAGGCCGGCCTCGCGTTCCAGATCGTCGACGACGTTCTGGACATGACCCAATCGTCGGAGGAGTTGGGCAAGACCGCCGGCAAGGACGCCGCCAGCGTCAAGGCGACATGGCCCGCCGTCTACGGCATCGAGCGGTCGCGTGTTGACGCCGACCAGCTGATCGCCGACGCCTTCGCGGCCATCGAGCCCTTTGGCGCGGCCGCCGATCCGCTGAAGTCGCTCGCCCAGTACCTGGTCGACCGGACTCATTAGCTTCGTGGTTGGCGACTCACCGAACGCCGGACGATTCATGCGATGCTATTGGAGACCGCTGTTGCCGGCTGCGGAAAAGTTGGTATTCGGGCCGAGAGCCGTAAGAGCATGTCCCAGGGGCTAGAGCCCATGTTGATTCTGCACCCGTTGTGCCGGGACTAAAGTCCCGGCCCATCTCAAGACCGAGCTTCTCAGCAGCCCATTCAGCCCGCACTTCCGGAGAGGATGATTTGGCGGATATCGCAACGTTTCTGGCAGGGTTCGGACGGTTTCAGGAGAAGTATTTTGCCCACGACGAGAGCCTGTTCACGCGGCTTCGCCAGGGCCAGAGCCCAGGCACGCTGGTGATTTCATGCTGCGATTCGCGGGCCGATCCGGGGATGCTGCTAGGCGCCGGGCCGGGCGACATCTTCGTGGTGCGCAACGTGAGCAACCTGGTCCCGCCATACCGCAATGGGGCGGAGATGCCGGGCATCCGTGCCGACATCGAGTTCGCCGTTAAGGGCCTGAACGTCGAGCAGATCATCATTCTCGGCCACTCGGGTTGCGGCGGGATACGCGCCTTGATGGATGGCGAAGACAGCACCGCCAGCCAGTATGAATTCATCGGCGCGTGGGTGAGCATTGCCGCTCCGGTCCGCGACCGCGTGCTGCGCGAACTAGCGGGCAGGCCGCAGGCGGAGCAGATGAAGGCCTGCGAGCAGGGAGCGATCGCGCTGTCGCTGGAGAACCTGCTGTCGTTTCCGTGGATACGTGAGCGGGTGGAAGCGGGAACGCTGGCGCTGCACGGATGGTACTTCGACCTCGACGCCGGCCAACTGCTGGCATATTCGCCGCAGACGGAGAGCTTCGCGCCGCTGGTGACGGGGAGTTGAGGCGGGTTGAGCGACGGCATTGAGGCACTTCGTGCCGTTCTCGACGCGCTTCCGCGCGTGAAGGCGATGGGCCGGCGGCAGCGTTGAGCGTGGGTGAGGACGGCGGGTTCGGGTGGGGGAATGGTTTGAGGGGTTGAGGCGGTGTGGAGGATGTCGGGGTCCTTCGACTCCGCGCTGCGCGCTCCGCTCAGGATGACGGGGTTTTGAGGGAGTTCGGTGATGGGGGCGATGAGGCCGTGGGCTTCGTCAGCGGTCAGCGAGTCAGCGAGTCGGGGAGTCAGCGCTGAGAACAGCGCATTGCCGGTAGGGCGAGAAGGACGAGCAGCGCCAGCAGGCTGACGGCATCGCCGAGCGTCTGATCGCGGGTGTGGGCGTAGCGGATGTCGATGGTGGAGGCGCCTGCGGGGATGGGGAGTGCGATCAGGCCGTCGATGCGAGCGCTGCGCGCGGAGTCCATCGAGCCGTTCAGGAAGACATGCCACGCTGGGTAGTTGCGCAGGTTCAGGATGAGGAATTCGGGCAGCGGAGAGGTGACGCGGAGGTGCATTGGGGCCGCGCCGGGCGCTGATGCGGGCGCTGCTGCCGGCGGCGGCGTCGCCGGCGAACCGGCGAGCCAATAGGGCGGGTCGTTCTGACCGAGAGCGTCGTTGTTGGCGGCCGTGGGAGTGTATTCGTCGGTCGGATCGGTGCCGGCCTGCGATTGAAACTGGGCGAGTTGGGAGGATACGGTGTCCTCGTCGTAGCACTCCTGGCGAAAGACGTGGTAGGCGGGAAGAGTCAGCGCCGCTAAGAGAGCGACCGCGGTGATGGCTATTGTGGTGAGCCTCATCCGGAGGCGGTCAATCGCGGCAGCGACGGACAGCGCGAAGACCGGCGCGAGGATCGCGAGCAGCCGCCATGGGAATTGCAGGAACGCCGCTTCCGGCGCGTGGTTCCAGATGGGAGCGCTGAGCGGAGTGAGCAGGAACGCGATTCCGGCAGTGAGGATGCTGAGCGGAAGGATGGGGAACGCTGCGTAGTGGTGCGAATCCCAGGTCTCAAGAGCGAGACCCTTCGACGAGCTCAGGGCAGGCTCTGGGGCACCCGCTTCTTGGGTAGCTTTGCGGCGGATGAAGACCGCGACGAGGGCGGCAGCCGTTGCGATGAGGAGGATGACGGCGATCAGCGAGGCAGTGTGGAGGACTTGATCGTGGAGGAGAGCGTCGGACGAGGTCCCGGTGTGCTCGAAGAGGAAGTTGGAGTCGATGCGCATGCCTGCGATGGTGGCCATCGACACCTGGACGAAATGGCGCTCATAAGCGGCGGGAACAATGTAGAAGGCGGCGAGGGCGAGGCCGAGGGCGAAGCCGGCGAGGGTCTTACCTGCGAATTGGAGCGTCACTTTGTGGCGCGAAACCCAGGTCTCAGAGGCGAGACCCTTCGACAAGCTCAGGACAGGCTCTGGGGCACCCGCATTGGTGGAAACGATGCGTAGGAGGGCAAGCAGCGCGAGCGTGTAGCTGCCCATGACTGCGGCGGGAGGATTGGTGAGCCACAGCAGGGCGACGGGCAGGGCGATGCCAGGGACAGTGACCCGTTCGCGCAGAATGGAGAGCAGCAGCAGCGGAATCCACGCGGCGGCCAGCATTTCCCCGTAGGCGGTGCGCTCGTATGCGGTGAAGAGCAGGTAGGGGTTGGCGAGGTAGAGGATCGCGGCCAGCAGCGCGGCGTTGCTGCCGGCGAACGCGCGCGCGAGGCGGTACATGGCGAGGCCAGACAAGGTGAGTACGATCCAGGTGAAGACGATCGGCGCGGCGCTCCAGCCGGCCACCTGGCTGCCCCCCGGCAGATGCGTGAGCAGCAGGCCGAGCAGGGCTCCCAGCACCCACGAGAGCGGCGGGTAGAAGACGAAGCGAGGCTCGCCCGCGTTGAAGGCCGGGCTGAAGGCCCAGTGCGGGTGCAGGTTGACCTGGCTGAACTGGCGCGCGGCTTCCATCCAACTGACCATGTGAAAGTCGAAGTCGTGGCCGCAGGAGCAGCCGTGGACAGCGAGCGGATGCACGGCAAAGAGCGCCGCCAGCGGGATGAGGAGGAAGTGGGTAAACCCAGGCCTCAGAATCGAGACCTGGGGCACCCGGTTTTGCGGCGGCCGGATCATCGCGGCGTAAGGGTGAGGGTGTGCGTGGTGGCGGCCTGGGTGGCAGCGGGGCTGAAGGGCATCGGGTAGGTGCGCCCGTGCAGCCAGTCCTGGAACTGGTCCGTGAACCACGGACTGATGGGGTCGCCGGACTGCCCGAGGACGAGGTTGAGGGTGGTCTCATCCGGGTTGCTGAGGTCGGTGGTGAAGCGCTCGGAAGGACCGAACGCGTATCCAACCTGCTTTACCGTGGTCAGGTCGCCGCTCTGTGCCTGCGGGCCGGTGCCGGTGGGTACGGCGACCAGAAGCCGAACCAGCTCGGACTGGGAGAAGACCGGATGTTCGATGTCGAGCGGGAACGCCTTGCCCTTCTGCCAGGTGGCCAGGTCGCGCGGAGCCTTGGCATCGCGGAGTCCGCGCTGGGTGACCGCAGCGAGGAAGTCTTCCCAGGTGGCGTAGCCGGGCGGCAGCCATTTGGCGGGAGTATGGGTGATCAGCTCTTCCTCCACGCTGTCGCGCTCGCCCCAGGTGTAGACCTGCCACAGATCGCCGGTTCGGACAGCATCCGCCGAAAGGTTCTTGATCTTGGACAGGTCCACGCCCTGCGCAAGCTGTGAGGCAAGCTGCGGGACCAGTTTGGGAATCAATAGCATGGGCCAGAACGCCGCGCGGGCGGAGTCGACAATCGCGGGCGCAGCGGCGTCAGCGTCGACGACCCCGTTCCATTTGCGCAGCAGGTCGGCGGCCTGGCGCAGTTGGGCATCGTTCTTGAGCGGGCCGGTGGTGTGGTCGATCGAGTAGGCCAGGCGCTGTGCGATGAGCTGGTCGAGTTCGGAGTACACGTCGTTTTGCAGGGCCAGCATCTCTTCCGGGGTGAACTTGTGCATGACGGCGGAAGACTCTGCGGCTCCTGCACTCGCAGGTGGGCTCGCCTCGAGGACCTTGTAGATGCGCTCGGTGCGGTAGGGCGCCATCCAGTCCAGCGTGATGGGGAAGGCGTAGCCGTCGAGGGTGACGCGGGCGTTGGCGGTGGCCAGGACGCCGTCAGGCGGGTCGATGGCCTGGGGAAGTTGGGCGAATGGAATATAGCCCGCCCACTCATGTGCCGCGGCGTCCGGCGCGGTGGCGTCGGTGGGGACGGGCGAGAGCGGGCTGGGATTGTTGGCGTCTCCGCGCAGCGGAATGCGGCCGACAGCGTGGTATCCGATATGCCCCTGATCGTCAGCGTAGATCAGGTTTTGCGGAGGGCCGCCCCAGGTGGAGAACGCATTGAGCAGGGAAGTCCCGTCGCCGGCGGAGTCGACCGCGAAGAAGGGCGCGGTGACGTTGGCAGGGTCGTAGATGGTCCATTGCAGGCTGATCGAGCGCGTCTCGCCGGCGAAGATGCTGCTGATGACGGGGGTATCGTTGTTGCCGTGATGGGTGAGCGGGACGTCGAGGACAACGTCCTTGCTGCCGCGGACGTGGATGATTTCTGTCTGATAGGTTACCGGGCGCCAGGAGCCGTTGGCGGCCTGGTACTGGGCTCCGGAGGTGGTGCCCCGGGTGTGTTCGATGTAGAGGTCCTGCACGTCGGCGCCGAGGTTGGTAAAGCCCCAGGCCACGTGGTCGTTATGGCCGGCGACGACGAATGGCATGCCGGGGAGAGTGACCCCTGCAGCGTGGAAGGCTGCGAGCGGAGCGGGCAGTGTGGCCGCGAGGTCGGCCTCGTACCAAAGGCTGGGAACCGAGAGATTGAGGTGCATGTCGTTGGAGAGCAGCGGCTTTCCTGAGGCGGTACGCGCGCCGGAGACCGCCCATGCATTGGAGCCGGCGACGCAGGCGGCGCAGGGGGGATGGAAGAGCGCGAGCGTCTGCTCGAGCGCCAGCAGATCTTCCACGGAGGCGGCGCCGTCAACCGGCCGGCGAAGCCTCGACTGCGACTCGTCCAGCGGAATGCCCTTGATCACCGGTTGGGGCGCCGAGAGATCGGGAATGGGAGCGCCTGGGGGATGGTCGCGCCACGAGCCCACCGGGTAGAGGTCGGCAATCAGATCGGGCGGCAGGTGAGCGGCGAGCGCTTCGCGTCCGAGCTTGCTCGGGAAGCCGGTGGTCAGGTCCTGGAACATGCCGAGTTCCACCAGCACCGAGTCGCGCGGCGTCCAGGGGGCCGGCCTGTAGCCGAGCAGGCGGAACTCCACGGGCAGGTGGGAGGACTGGGCGACCATGGAGGCGTTCACTCCGCGCGCGTAGATTTCGAGCCAGTGCTTCTGCTCGGGAGGGAGCGCGGCCCACGCGCGGTCCGCGGCCACGCGCAGTTGCAGTGTGCGCTGCAGGCGGTCGTACTGCAGCGCGTTGCTACCGAGGATGGCAGCCAGCTCGCCGGCAGCATGACGGCGCAGCATATCCATCTGCCACAGGCGGTCTTGTGCGGTGACGAAGCCCTGGGCAAAGACCAGGTCTTCCATCGAGCGGGCGCGGATGTGAGGAACGCCTTGGGCATCGCGCGCCACCGTCACCGGCGCGGCCAAGCCATACACCGTGAGCGAGCCGTCGAGCCTGGGCAGGTTGTCGGCCATGGCCTTGTGAAAGTAGTAACGCCCATAAAGAAATGCGGCCGCGGCAAGCACGGCCAATACCACCAGGATCGCGCCGGCAAACTTCGTCCGGCGCCCAACTCCCGGACGGCGAGGTTCGCTGGATGCGGTAGCAGTCGCGGTGGCTTCGCGGCGCGGGTCTTCCCCTGGGTCTGTGCCGCCGCCGCCGCCGCGCGGAGCGGCTGGTTTGCGATCATCTGGTTTGCGATCGGCTGGGGAACTGCCGTTATTGGAGTTGTTTTCGTCAGGGTTCATGGCTTACCGAAAGTCTAATTCAGCGACGCCTGATGCGTGCCAGTATGGTGAGTCATTGGTTCGTCGAAGTTACATGTCGGGCTTTCAAGAGGGTGCTGAAAGGCCGACTCGCCTCGGGGAAACGAAAGGCCCGGGGCTAAATGGCCGCTGCTACTCCAAGGACGGAGAGACTTGTGGCCGTCAGACGTTTTAGCGCGGGCCTTCAGCCCGCTTGGGTCTTTCGGGTTGGCTACCTGGGGCTTTGCCCCAGGCTACGTTAGCGCGCGCCTTCAGCCCGCGGCCCTCCTTGACCCGAGACGCAGGAGGCTTTCAGCAGCCTGTAAAGCCCCTTTGTCATGTTGACTCTTTACCGCGGGCTAGAGCATTTTCACTTAAGATATATAGTTGATTCCGCTGTGACGGAACCAGGCTTGGGCGTTTTCGGGTGTGATCTGGGGTAAGAGTTCGGCGATAGCTTGCTCGAGCGCTTC
>Ga0224557_1003409_pt1 | contig 12394 bp, 12 predicted proteins | sample 714S31014metaG_FD_180677 | JGI IMG/M metagenome (GOLD analysis project Ga0224557, IMG submission 180677) | Peat soil microbial communities from Stordalen Mire, Sweden - 717 S3 10-14 | ecosystem: Environmental > Terrestrial > Soil > Wetlands > Peat | place: Sweden: Norrbotten County, Stordalen... | reverse complement strand
AGAAGCGCACACTCCTCAAGCACGCGAGAATCAAACAGAATGGGCTAGATGCTCAAAGCACATTCCCATCTGGGCACAATCCCATCAACTGGAAGGAGACTTGATTGGAATCCGCACTTGGGGTTCGTATGCTGAGACTTGGTGTACACCAGAACATCCGTTTCTCGTCTCAAAGTTGCTCGGTGGCCATGATTCAAAAGGAATCCTGACGCAAGTTCAATGGATAGAAGCGAATATCCTACAAAAAAATGACTTTCTGTGCTTGCCCCGAAATCAAGAAGCCATCATACAAGACTCAATCTCAAACTGTTTTACATACAGAGGACGTAGTAAGCGTGAAACACTGCCACTAACCGATGATTTCTTAGTCGTCGCTGGCTGGTATCTTGCTGAAGGTTGGTTCAGCCCCAAAAGCAGAGAAATTATCTTCGCACTTGGTAAGAATCTCCTTGAATATCAAAGAGCGTTTGAATTAAGATCTTCCATTGAAAGACTTGGCATATCGACAAGGTTAGTTGTATCAGAAAACGGCGTCCGAGTGTCTGCTTACAGCATGAAACTCGGCAGAATACTGGCAAGCCATTTTGGATCTGGCGCAACCGAAAAGAAGTTGTCAGCCTGGGTCTTGAATTTGCCCATCGAGATGGCGGATTCATTCTTACGAAGCTATCTTGCAGGTGATGGCCATATGGAGGAGGAAGGCAAGTTCAGAGCTTCAACTGTAAGCCGTCAGCTCGCGCATGACTTACAGCTACTCGGGACGAAATGTGGCTACCTCACAACCGTGAGGGTAAAGCGCAAAGGCGGCCTTGGTCTCATACTTGGCAGACAGGTGAATTTGAATGAGTGTTACAACGTTGATTTTGTTCTCTTTTCAAACCAGAGAAAGAAACGAAGCTCACTTGATAGACAGTTTGCATACTATCAAATTCGCGCCATAGAACATGTCCGCTACAAAGGACCTGTCTTCAATTTGCAAGTTGAAATCGATAACTCATTCTGCACCTTAGCACATATCACTCATAACTGCGGGACCCTGATCCCGACCACGGTTGACAGGTGCCCGTACTGCGGGGGCCCCCAGCGTTGAGCACTTCTAGGGCCTCTGGGATAAGGCGATGGCGATAGAATTCAGGCGTGGGTGACTTGCCTTGACGACTTCGACCAATCGACCGGTGCCCATCGAGCTCAGGGGCATGCCCATCGAGCTCAACGTGTACGAAGGCGCAGGGACGACGACCAACAAGTATTTTCGAAGCTTCAAGATGCCTGAATTCGAGAAGGTGTACCTTCCCGAGAGCGTGAGACCCTTCACGGAGGCGGACCCGATTGGGACCAGGGAGTTCCTTATCGACGACAACAGGAGCGCCGTCAGCAGGGAACCCTACCTGACCATCGATGGCACCGATTTCTACTTCTCCGTCAAGGGGATAGGGTCGACGACCAGCCCGTTCAGCCGTCAGCTCTTCAAGAAGGAAGAGATCTGCAGCCTCCTCACGAAGAACGGCGGCGTGAAGGACAGGGTCATGAACCTCAAGGAGAAGGAGATGAAGTTTCCAAGATATCTCACCGGGGAGTTGTGGTCGCGGGGGTGTCCCTATGGGTCCCAGGGGCTCGAGTTCGCGTCCATCGCAATGAAAGCGGCAGAGATGTCGGATGCAGGCACCACGTCCATCCACGGGTTCAGGATCGCCCCCCTGGTGAAGATAGTCAGGCTGCCGAAGGCCCTCCAGGAGGAGGTCACCCAGGTCTACTGGTACAGGAGGTTCAAACAGGAGATGGTCCAGGAGGCGAGGCTGATACCGTCCAACGTCAGGATCTACTTCCATTCGGACTGGACAATCGGCGATGACACGGGGGAGCTCTTTGACTTCTTCCACATAGACAACAACAATAGGGCGATGGATTTCCTGAGGAACTTCGTCGGGAGCGGAATCGCGATCCTCACCCTGTTCGTCAGGTCCATGAGAAGGAATGACACCGGCACCTACACCGGGCTGGACTTCTACGATGTCTGGCTCGACAAGGATGCGGTGTTGGCGCCGGACGGAACCATCTTCTGGGCGGACCTGGAAGGGCTCCAGGACATTACCATCGGGGGGAGGGACAGGGCCGACCTCGAGTTCAACATTGAGGAGAGCATGGAGCACCAGATCTACAGGTCGCTGTACGAATTCATGTACGCCTATGAGCAGATAGAGAGGGAGCGGATCAAGAGGTTCGGGCACGCAACCGACCGCAAAATCCAGTTCGAGTACCTCCTCAGGGACGCCTTGAGGGATGATGAGGTCGTCGACCTGCATCGCAGCCCGGACAGCCTTGAATTGGTCATCGGCAATGTCCTTGGAGAAGAGAAACTGACCAGGAGATTCACGATTCTGGATTGGTAACGGTGACAACATGCAGCACAGCATAGACGGATATAGGAGAACGTGAGGCAAGAGGCCCACGAGCAACATCGTCCAGGTATCCAAGATAACGGCCGTGGATGAGCAGCTGAGCGATCTACCGAAGGGGCTCTCCCTCTATGACCCGCTCCTCCGCCACGAGGTCAAGGAGGCTCTCGAAGCGGGAGGCGAAGTCTACCTCTCCCGGAACTCCGAGGGGGCCAAGACTGGCCTGTTCATCTATGACAGCTACGAGGCGACGGGCACCGTCTTCACGAAATCCAGGGAGGTATTCGATCACTTCTATGGGCTCAAACCTTCCAGCTACATCTTCTCAGAGCTCGAGGTAGCGGATCACCCCCGGGAGGTCTGGAACATCTGGCAGTTGGACGTTGACAAGGCTCCATTGGACCACAGGTTCAAGCATCATGTCAGCATGGACCATGACGTCAGGGAACTGGAGGAGTTCATGGCCGCCACACAACCCGACATGAACAGGCCGTGGGTTAGCGTCGCCCTAAAGAACGGGGACAAGTGCTTCGTCGTCAAGATAGCCGACAGAATCGTGGGCATCGCGTGGATGACCATCGTCGGCGGGGTTGCAAGGTCACATGGGCTGTACGTCGAGCCGCAGTTCAGAAGGATTGGGATAATGAGTGACAACCAACAGGCGAGGCTAATCTATCTCAAGGCAAGGCACGTCCACACCCTGATCAACGAGATCGCCGAGTCCAACGCGGCGTCCCATGCTCTCGCTGCAAAGGCAGGGGAGAAGATCGTTGGAAAGATCTTCCTGTACACGAGCCCTGACCCCAGCGTGTCGTCGTAACCACTCAAGACGGAAAGCGCATCACGTGTAAGAGAGGCGCCCCGAGTCGCAAACGAACCCGGTCATTCGATACCGACGGCAACCTTGGGCTTGCCGATCTCAATCCTTTTCGTCAGTTCCAGGGCGATGATGGTGGCCGTGAGGGAAATGATAGACAGGATGGGTATCCATTCGTATGAGTAGATTGTGAAGTCTTTGATGAATATGGTGCCATAGAACTGGCCCCCGAGGTTGGCGTAGAGCAGGGTCGGCACATAGATCAATGCAAACGATGCCACGCTGCTCAGGGCAAACCTGCGCAGACCGCCGACCTTCAGACAGAGGAACAATATCAGGGGCAGGCAGAGGATGCTCATTCGGGGGTCGAACGAGCTCAGCACGAACGTGAGGCCCGAGAGCCTCGACCCCCTCAGGAGGAGGCAGACGGTAAGGACGAGGAAGAAGAGCTGGAGGACCCTCGCCTCGCCATTAACCCACATCCGCCAGTAGCTCCAGCTCCAGAATGTCAGGATAGAGGCGGACAGCACGAAGGGCTGGAGGAGGGCGAACAAGGCCGTCAGGGAGAAGGCGGCGAAGGTCCGGTTATCGACGAAGTCGCCTCTTCTGGAGACCCGCCTCATGATGTCGAAGAGGAGATAGGCTATGAGCGGCAGCAGCGCGAACTGGAGGACGTCGAAGGCCCACAGGGCATTCTGATAACTGAAGGAGACGACCAGGGGGACCATAAAGAGCGGGAGGAAGAATGGGGCGTAGCGATACATCTGGGGATTCGGGAGTATCTGGTAGTCTCCTGAGACGTTCCCCTCGTGGTAGACCTGGGTGGGGTTGAAGAGAAAACGGTAGCCGGCCTCATAATAAGCCGAGAAATCCCTTGCTACGGTTATGCAGCCGACGTGCGAGTCGCAGAACGTCCCGGTCCCCGTGGTATATGGGAGGGCGGACAGCAGAGTGAGACCGTTCAGGACTATCAAGACGGCGGCTAAGACCGCAAAACAGACCTTCGCAGTTCGAACTTTCATCTAGGCGCTCCTCTCTATAGAGATGGCGTTCGTGGCAGACGTCAGCTCTTGCGAGGTGTCAGACGCCACTCCCGCCGGGTGTGCAGGCGCCAAGCGAGCTAGCGATAGGCACGCCTGAAGATAAGCCCACCGGCCCCGTCGTATTCCTTGTAACTTGTTGTCTGCAGCCGCCTCTTCGGATTGCAAAGCGAACCCGAGGCTGGACTCGCCCCTGCCGGCCGATTGAGTTGTTAGAAGGCCCGCTGACACGCGCCGCGGGGGCTCCGGCCGAGCGCTAAATATTCGTCTTGCCCGGAATCCGAACTGAATGAAGGCGGCCCTGCTCTAACAGGTAGGAAAGATCGAGACAAGTCCTCTCAGGATCGAGGACATAGAGACCCCAAAGCCCGGCAAGGGGCAGGTTCTCGTGAAGATCGAGGCATCCGGAGTGTGCCGGTCCAATCTCAACATGGTCGAGGGAGACTGGGTCGCCGCCGGAGTCCCGCCGAAGTATCCCATCATCCCCGGTCACGAGATCGCGGGTCGCGTGGCTGAGGTGGGACCGGGGGTCGAGTCGGTCAGCAAGAACGACAGGGTCGGGATGCAGCCGCTATGGACGTCCTGCGGCACGTGTGAGTTCTGCCTGACGGGAGGGGAGTACTTCTGTACGAAGAAGGAGATTCTCGGGGAGACCGTCGACGGGGGGGTTCGCCGAGTACATCCTCGCGTATGAGGGGCACATCTACCCGCTCCCGTCGAACCTTGACGCTGTCACTGCGGCGCCTCTCTTCTGTCCGGGGGTGACTGCGCACGGAGCCGTCAAGAAGGCCCCGATCGAACCTGGGAAGAAGGTGGCCGTGTTCGGAGTCGGTGGTGTAGGACACCTGGCAATCCAGTTCGCGAAGCTGTACGGGGCCGACGTATACGCCGTGACGAGAAGCGAACTCCACCTCGCGCTCGCATCGGAGCTGGGGGCCACGCCCATCGATGGCAAGAAGGACCCTGTCGCGGAGCTCGTGCGACTGGGAAAGATGGATTAGTGCATAGTCTTCGCGCCTTTGAGCAACGTCGCAATGCAGGCAATCAAGGCAACCAGGCCACGCGGCACCATAGTGATGGGCGCACCGGGAGGAATCGAGGATCCCCATTCGATGAAGAGAAGAGGGTGGTCGGTACCCTCGTCGGGGGGCGCCAGGCCATGAGAGAGGTCGTCGCCGCGGCCCGAAAGATCGTCCCTGTTACGGAGACGCACCGCCTAGACGAAGCCAATGAGATGCTGAGGAGCCTGAAGGATGGCGAGTTGAGCGCCAGGGCAGTCCTGGTCCCCTAGTCTGAGCAAGCATCTCAAGAATTACTATCGGACGCCCAATACGTTTATAACTAAATAGATGAAGGGCCCGGAGCGTTGTCGAACCAAGCGAATGCTCTAGACCAATCCGCCGGAAGCCCGGTCCCGAGCGATTCACCACCTCTTCCGACCCCGAGGTTTGAGCTCCTGGTCACGGTCGGGATTCTGCTGGCTCTCCTGATGGGTGCGCTCGACAACTTCGTCGCCCTCACTGCGCTCCCGACGATCCTCGCCCAGTTTGGCCAGCCGAACAGCGGCACTTTTGTGATCAGCGCGTACGTCATCGCCTCCACCGCGAGCATCTCGATCTTCGCCAAGCTCTCCGACCTGTGGAGCCGGCGGAATGTCTTCCTCGGCGCGCTCGCAGTCTTCATGGTCGGCTCGGTCCTCTCCGGGCTGAGCCAGAACCTCACCGAGCTCATCGTCTTCCGGGCCATCCAGGGGCTTGGCAGCGGCGGCTTCTTCCCCATCGGGATAGCAATCGTAGCCGTAGTCTTCCCGCCCAAGACCAGGGCGAGGGTCATCGGCGCCCTCTCGGGGGTCTTCGGCATAGCGGTCGTCGCGGGACCGCTCCTCGGCAGCGCTATAGTGCAGTACACGTCCTGGAGGTGGGTGTTCTATGTGAACATCCCCGTCGGAATCGCCGGCTTCGCGATCATCGCCGTGACCCTTGGGCCTCTCCGGCCGCAGCTGGTCAGGAAGTTCGACCTTACGGGCGCCGCACTCCTCGTCGGTTGGGTGGCCGCGATAATGTATCCACTCTACCAGATAGTCGATAGCGGGTGGGCTTGGACCGACTCACGCACTCTTGGTCTGTTCGGCACTGGAGGGATCCTGGTGATCGCCTTTGTGATCTTGGAGCTTCGGGCCGAGAACCCGCTCGTTCCGATCCGGCTCTTCAGCCACCGCGTCATTGCTGCAGGAGGCGGGGCCACCTTCTTCATCGGGATGGTCTTCTTCCCCGTCGCGACGTTCCTCTCGCTGGTGGTGGGGGTCGTGCTGGCTCCCGGCTCTGGCTCGTCGGAGACCGTCCGGGACATACTCTATTTCCTGGTCATACCGCTCGTCATCGGGGCCGTCCTCGGGGGACAGCTCCTCACAAGGCTCCCCTACCGCGTCGTGACGGTCATCGGGATTGTCATCGGGATAATCGGAATGGCCGGCCTGACCACGCTCTCGATCTCGACACCGCTCTGGAAGCTGATGTTCGGAGTGGTGCCGGTCGGGGGAATCGTCCTTCCCCTGATTCCTCTTGGCTTCGGGATAGGCGTGACATTCCCCGTCTTCCTCTTGGCCGCCCAGAACCAAGTGGAGATGGTCGACGTCGGTGAGGCCGGCGGGATGATACAGTTCCTCCAATCTCTGGGAGGAGCCGTCGGGTTGTCGGTCCTGGCTTCATTCCAGTCCACACGTCTTTCCTCGCTGGACCCCTCGCCCAGCGTCATGTGCCTGTCCACTACGCCGCCGATCCCGCTCTGCGCGAGCTACCTCAGCTCCTTCGAGACCTCGCTGCTCAGCTCCTACGACCAGACGTTCGGCGTCATGGTGGCCCTCCTGGTTGTCGCATTCGTCTTCGTATTGTTCCTGAAGGGACGCCTCCCGAAGACGTCGTCCCAAAAGGGAGGCTCGACCGAGGGCGGGTCACAGGCGACAGTGCCCTCACCCGAGGTCGCCCCGAACCCTGCAACCTGAGCCGGAGGAATCCCTGGGCTCGGCCAGCAGCCGCAATCCACGGAGCATCCTGGCCAGCGGCTTTCGCTGGATGATTCTACCGTTTCTTAGCGCTCTTGACAGGCTTCGAAGGCTTGGGCTTCGCGGGCTTGGCGCTGACCTTCGCGAGGATCTTCGACAGTACGGCCTCTTGCTTGGCGTGGCTTCGGGCTGCGTCCTTCGCGATGCTGGTCTTCAGCGCGGCCAGATCGGCGCGCAGCGTGGCTACCTGCTTCTCTAATCTCTTTGCGCTCGCATCGTGGCTCTTCCTGAAGCTGCCGACGTCCTTCGAGAGCTTGGTGGCTGCCAGTTCGCTCCGGAGGGCAGCTACCTGCTTCTCCAGCCTCTTGATGCTCGCTGAGTGGCTGCTCCTAAAATTCCCGATGTCCCGTGACAGATACTCGAGGTTCTCCCTTACTATCTTGAGCTGAGTGCGCCTGCCCTCTGCCTGGGGGGCGGCCTGAGCGGCTGCATCGGTTCCTGACGACGCCGGCAACCCCTCGCTCATGCCCGATGCGGGCAACGCAGCGCCGCTCATCTCTTCAGTCATATCTCCACTTCCGCCTGTCTCTGAGGCCAAATCAACCGGACAGAGACCTCCGTTGCTAATTAATCTTTGTATTCGCGGCCCGATTCGGAATGCGGCCCGAATCCGAGTCGGTTTTGCCTACTTCTTCTTTGGTCCTTCCGCGGCGACCCTCCCGCCGACGAACTCGATGCCGACGACTGGCTCATTTCCGACGACCCAGGCGTCGTGTCCTGGCGGAATGTACGCCACGTCTCCCGACCCGATCTCGAATTCGGTTCCGTCCTTCATCTTGGCTCCGAGTTTGCCGGAGATCACGTACTGGAGGTGCGGGGCCATGCACCACTCCGTCTTGACTACCGGCTTGATATCGTCCGACCACTTCCATCCTTTCTTCAACGTAAACCGTGCGACCGCGTGGCCTGCGATGTCTACCAGTTCCATCCTAGCGTGCTTGAACTCCTTGATGTCCTTCGAGGCGGACATGTTCTTGACTTCGTGACTCGGCATCGACAATGTAATGCTCGCGAATCACTAATAAATTTTCTCCAGACCAACAGTCACGGCACGTTATCAATCGAGGGGGCGTTGCGCGTAACCATCCGTCTGCTCCACTCTCCCCTTCGCACGCGGCGCATCCTGCAAGGTTCTTAAACGACAATCCGTCGCGCGGGCTCGAGGCGCCTTGGCGTGGTCAGGTTCGAGCGAGTTTGAGAGGTTTCCTGAGTGAGCTGGATAGCACCGGCGACCTGAGGCACGTAACTAGGGAGGTCTCGGCCAAGTATGAGATCGCGGCGTTGGCTCACAAGCTCGACGGCAGACCCCTTCTCTTCGAAGACGTCAGGGAGTCCGAGTACAGGGTCGCGATAGGGGTCTGCGGCAGCCGGGCGCTGCTCGCGAGGGCGCTCGGCGTACAACAGGACCAGCTCCTCGGGAGAATCCTGGAATCCATCGAGCACCCAAGACCCTACAAGACCGTCAATCACGCACCGTGCCAAGAGGTCGTCGAGGACGAAGTCGACCTCTACAAGATCCCAATTCTCACGCACTGCGAACGCGACGGTGGTCCATACGCGACGGCCGCCATCGCGGTCGCCAAGGACCGCGAGTACGGGCTAAACGCGAGCTACCACAGGCTGATGCGGATAGGCAAGGACAGGGTCGCTGCTAGAATCCTTCCCCGACACCTCGACGAGTTCCTAAAGAGAGGAAACCGCGAAGTGGGAATCTCAATCGGCAACCATCCCGCCTTCCTCTTCGCCGCTGCCGTCTCTTGCGAGATAGGGAAGAGCGAGCTGGAGATAGCGAATGCTCTAAGGGAGATGGCCTTCGTCAAGTGCGGGGGGAACGACTCGATGGTTCCGGCCGAGTGCGAGCTGGTCCTTGAGGGCACCATCACCGACGAGTTGGTCGACGAGGGGCCGTTCCCCGACATAACCGGCGCCTACGACATTGTCCGGAAGCAGAGGGTGATCAAGATCAACCGCATATCTCACAGGAGGGACCCGATCTATCAGGCCGTACTCCCGGGGGCGTCCGAACACAGGATGCTGATGGGCATGCCCCGGGAGGCCACGATGTTCAGGGAGATCAACAAGGTCTGCACCTGCCTGGACGTGCGCCTGACCGCGGGCGGCAGCTCCTGGCTTCACGCAGTCATCAGGATAAGAAAGGAGAGGGGGGACGACGCAAGGAACGCGCTGGAAGCGGCGTTCAAGGGTCATCCGAGCCTGAAGCACGCGGTCGTCGTGGACGACGACGTGGACCTCGACGACCCGAACGCAGTTGAATGGGCCATCTCGACGAGGGTCCAGTTCGACAAGGACCTCCTCCTGAAGCCCAACGAGTACGGCTCGTCGCTCGACCCCTCAGCCGACCAGGTCACGAGGAGGACCTGCAAGGCCGGCCTGGATGCCACGCTCCCGCTGGGAGCGCCGAGGGACCTCTTCGTAAAGGCCAAGATCCCTCTCGAAGACGGGATGAAGGTGGAAGACTACCTGTAGATGATCAGCAGATGCACCTCACACCAGAAGAGAAAGACATGCTCGCCGGCAAGCAGGGGCACGCCACCAAAAAGAGCATGGAGATCCTGGTGGCTCTGGGAGAGATCTACGGAGCGAAGAGGCTCGTCCCGGTCTCGAGCGTCCAGGTCTCCGGGGTCTCGTACAAGAACCTGGGAGACGCCGGGATCGAGTTCCTGAGCGAGCTGGCGGAGGACGGGAGAGCGAGGGTGAAGACCACCCTTAACCCCGCTGGGATGGACCTGGAGAACTGGAGGCTGCAGGGGATCGACCCTGGCTTCGCCAGCAAGCAGCTCGAGGTCATCGATGCATACCGGAGGCTCGGGCTGGAGATCTCCTGCACGTGCACCCCCTACCTGGCGGGCAACGAGCCGGGCTTCGGCGAGCACATCGCGTGGGGTGAGAGCTCCGCCGTGGTCTACGCCAACTCCGTCCTAGGTGCGAGGACCAACCGCGAGGGTGGTCCTAGTGCCCTCGCGGCCAGCCTTACGGGGAGGACGCCTCTGTACGGTTACCATCTCGACGCGAACAGGGTCGCGACGCTGACCGTGGACGTGTCGGCCGAGCTCGCCACGCCGGAGGACTTCGCAGCGATGGGATACTCCGTCGGCAAGGTCGTCAAGAACGGGGTGCCCTACTTCCGAGGGATACGGCAGGCCGGACTCGAAGAGTCGAAGGAGCTGTCTGCCGCCCTCGCGAGCTCGGGCGGGGTCGCTATGTACCACATGGAGGGCGTGACCCCAGAGGCGAAGAGTCCGCCGAGCGGGACCGAGGCGATCTCCTTCGGCCGGCGCGATCTTGCCGAGGCGACGGCCGGACTGAACGACGAGGGGGATCCGGACTTCGTCTCGGTCGGGTGTCCCCACTGCTCCCTGAAGGAGCTGGCGACTATCGCCGGGCTGCTGAGGTCGCGCAAGGTCACGCGGGAGTTCTGGATATGCTGCAGCCGGGAGGTGAAGCGCCAGAGCGACGAGAAGGGGTACTCCAAGGTGATCGAGGGGAGCGGAGCCAAGTTCGCGTGCGACACATGCATGGTCGTCGCGCCCATAGAGGGTATGGGGTTCCACGTGGTCGCGACGAACTCAGCCAAGGCTTGCCACTACCTGAGGAACAGCGGGCTTCGCGTCCGCTTCTTGACCCTCGAGAGGTGCGTCATGGAGGCGACGAGGCCAAGATGAGGCTCAAGGGCAGGGTCATCTACGAGGGGGAGGCGGAGGGGGACGCGCTGGTCACCTCCCAGCCGATATCGTTCTACGGGGGGGTGGACCCTGGGTCTGGCGAGATCGTCGAGAGAGGCCACGAGCTCCGGGGTGAGTGTGTGAAGGGCAGGGTCCTGGTCTTCCCCTACGGGAAAGGTTCGACAGTGGGCTCATACATTCTCTACAGGCTCAGGAAGGGTGGGCTCGCCCCCGCCGCCATCATAAACGAGAGGTGCGAGACCATAGTGGCGGTCGGCGCGATAATCTCCGAGATACCTTGCGTGGACATGGTCGACATCACCAAGATCGGGCGCGACACCAGGCTCAGGGTGAGCGGCTCGACCCTGGTCTCCTGAAGGCACGCAAGCGCCCGATCAGGCTCGGGCCGTCTTTGATCAGGGATGTCCCGGCTGATTCCTAGGCCGGAGCGCCCGGCGGCCCGTCCCAGCGCGGAGCCAGGTCGTGCTCGAGGCCGATGACATCGAGTACCTTCCCCACCACATGATTGACCATGTCGTCGACCGTCTTCGGCCTGTTGTGAAACGCGGGCATCGCCGGCAAGACTATCGCGCCTGCTCGGGCAATCCTGACCATGTTCTCCAGGTCAATCAGGGTCAGTGGCGTCTCCCTCACCACGAGCACCAGCGGTCGTCTCTCCTTCAGCGTGACCGCGGCCGCCCTGAGCAGGAGGTTGTCGGAGTAGCCGCTCGCGACGCCCCCCAGCGACTTCATGCTGCAGGGGATGACGACCATTCCGTCCGTGTGGAAGGAGCCGCTTGAGAGCCTCGCGGCCGGATCGTCTATCCTGTACGTCTCGGTGGCGAGCCTCTCGACGTCGGCCGCGGTGAGGTTGGTCTCGATGCGGACAGTCTCTCTTGCCGCTTGGGTTAGGACCAGGTGCGTCTCCACCCCGGCCGTCTTCAGGGCCTCGAGGGCCCTGATGCCATAGATGACCCCGCTTGCCCCGGAGATTCCTATGACGAGGCGCATGTTAGCCTCAGCTGTAGGGCCCTCCTTTAAAGGAATAATCCGGCGACCGGGTGTCCTGATGGGTCAGCACCTCCAGGGAGCGGGTCGGTCCGGCATTCGGACTTTGGAACAATCTAAAATCATGATGGAAAAGCCATAGCAGGAGCTAGCAACGTGTGATTTCCCCGGGACCGCTGCTGCTTGCAGCGGCCTTCGTGGGTATTCTTCACATGTCCGCCCCTGATCACTGGGCGACGCTGATCATCCTCGGTCGAGTATCGGAGTGGGACCGCCCGCACCTTCTGGGCGTGGGCCTGATGACGGCGGTCGGGCACGTCGCTCTCTCGATACTGCTCGGGTTCGCCGTCGTCGAGGTTGGGCGCGTCTTCTCGCAGCAGATCTCCCTT
>Ga0224557_1003406_pt1 | contig 12403 bp, 14 predicted proteins | sample 714S31014metaG_FD_180677 | JGI IMG/M metagenome (GOLD analysis project Ga0224557, IMG submission 180677) | Peat soil microbial communities from Stordalen Mire, Sweden - 717 S3 10-14 | ecosystem: Environmental > Terrestrial > Soil > Wetlands > Peat | place: Sweden: Norrbotten County, Stordalen... | reverse complement strand
GAAATGGACGGAACTGCCTGATGCCGGCGATACGGTCAATCTCGATTTCGTGCGCAGCGCGATTGGTAAATCACGGGTAACCGCTGGCGCGGTCGTCTGCCGCACACCCAACAGCTTTCCGTTCCCAAGTGGATTCCGGACCTTGCCGGTAACCGAACTCGGATGATTCACAGCGCCGAATCTTCACCGTTTCCACACAAAAACCTGTTTCCTCGCGGCGCAGACTTCGATTGGAACGGAAAAGACCCCCTGCTGTTTTTCTTTTTTGCTGGCAGGGATGATCTCCGCGCACCGCGTAACGTGGATGGCCAGCAAAAAAGAAAATCTCTCCCCCTGGGCCGTTGAAGCTCGCTCCCCTCGTCCGTCACTTGCACCTGTGCACCGTGTTTACTTGCGACTGCGCGTCGATATATACTTGTATTCGCACGACGCTATTAACTCGTAATCATACGCAGGAGCGCAGATGGCGACACCAAACGAGAAATTGGCGGCATCTCTGAGCGTCCTTCAGCAACTACAGAAAGACGGGCGTCGTGTTTTTGAATCGAGCGAACTGAGCCGGGTTCATCGAGATCGACTGCTGAAAAATGGATTTCTGCTGGCCGTGATGAAAGGCTGGCTTATCTCCTCCAGCCCTGGTGCGCAGGCCGGAGACAGCACGCCGTGGTTTGCGTCCTTCTGGGAATTTTGTGCCCGATATTGCAATGAGCGTTTCGGTAAAGACTGGCATTTTTCGCCGGAACAGTCACTACTACTGCACGCCGAAAACACCATTATTGCGTCTCAGATTATTGTCTGTAGCCCCAAAGGTCAGAACAATACGATCAAGCTGCTCTTTCGCACATCGCTTTACGATCTGAAGGAACTGCAATTGCCCGCCGGCAGCGACTTGGTCATCCGCAATGGTCTGCGACTGTTTTCTCCTGTGGCGGCGCTGATTCGAGTACCGGAGTCCTTTTTCATTCGAAACCCGATTGAAACCCAAGTTGTGCTGGCGAACCTCCGCGATGCATCTGAACTGCTCAGACCTCTGCTGGACGGAGGGCACTCTGCCGTTGCAGGCCGTCTGGCAGGCGCCTTGCGGCGTGTGGGCCACGCAGAACAGGCTGGCGAAATTCTCTCGACGATGAAGGCCGCGGGGTATGACGTTCGAGAATCAGACCCGTTTGAAACTGCGCAGCGTGTGTTTGCAATAAACGGAACTAGAGACGCGCCCATCGTCGGCAGGCTTCAGGCCGTCTGGTCAGCATCAAGGGGTGCCGTGCTTGAGAACTTCCCCAAACCGCCTGGGTTGCCCATGAACCAGACGGCATATCTGAATTTTGTCGATGGGATTTATCAAAGCGATGCGTACCATTCACTCTCCATCGAAGGTTACCGCGTAAGCCCGGAGTTGATTGAAAGGGTCATGTCGGGGGCATGGAACCCGGCGCATTACGAGGCAGACCGGCAAAGCCGGGATGCACTGGCTGCACGTGGGTATTGGCAGGCCTTCCAAAAAGTTAAGGGCAGCGTGTCCAAAGTCCTGGCTGGCGGAAACGCGGGAGCGATTGCCAGAGCGGACCACAGGGAATGGCACAGAGAGCTCTTCGAGCCATGCGTTGTATCCGGCCTGATCCCGGCCTCGGTGCTGGCTGGCTATCGCCATGATGCTGTCTATCTGCGAAATTCCAGATATGTTCCGCCACGGTGGGAAGCGGTGCGCGACGCCATGCCTGCGTTGTTCGATTTGATTGAAGCCGAATCTGAGCCATCGGTTCGAGCTGTACTCGGTCATTGGCTTTTTGGCTACATTCATCCCTATCCCGATGGGAATGGCCGCATTGCGCGGTTTCTGATGAATGTCCTGCTAGCGTCTGGCGGGTATCCGTGGACGGTGGTTCGCGTTGAGGATCGCACAGAATATTTGAACGCTCTGGACCGCGCAAGCATTGATGTAGATGCAAGCCCCTTTGCCAAGTTCATTGCAGAACGGGTGCGGTGGTCGCTCAAGAAAGCGATACGTCCTGTCTGAAAATAGGTCAGTGTGTGCCGGAATACATCCCTGTGTAGACGATCACTGCAACTTGATCTTGCCTACGATCTCTTTGGTGGATTTTCGCGATACGTCTGCCTGTTCGGCATAGCGTGGCCAGTTGGCCACGGCCCTTTTTACCTTCGCCAGAATCTCCGGCGCGTATTTTATCCCATGCAGTTTGCCTAATGCCTGAAGTTGGGCTGTGCCAGGATTCCTTCCCTCGCCCATGACGAGCATACTTTGCTCGCCGCCCGGGCCATAGGAAAAGACCAGGTCGTAGGCAGGCGCGAAAGTCCACTCGTTTCTCGCGTTAAGAAGGAACGAAAAATTCTTCACGTGATCATCGCGGTTATGAGCAAGGACGTTGAAGCAGGCCAGCGCATAGGCCTTTTCGGCCTCCTGAATATTCCTGGTCAACGCCAGGGTCACGCGCAGAACCATATCGTAGTCAAGGCTGGGACTGCGATGATCGGCATGAATCAGGCCGCCAAGGCTATGCATATGGATGCGGGCATCGCCGTCCCGGTCGAAGCGTTTCGTGCCGAAATATTTGTTCCTTTTCGTGCGGAAAAGATGGGTTTCAGGCATCTCCACACCTGCATCCTTTGCCATCAGGCTATAGGCGTATTCGATAGCCCCCATGTCCCGCGCGTCCTGGGAAGACGGAAACTTGATCATCCAGTGCGCGAAGCCGGATTGCAATTGCTGCTGGCCGTGAATGATTCTTTTCTTATCGGGGCTCACTTGCGCCACGATTTTAGGCCGGGCACCCGAAGAGGAGCCATTGAGCCGCAGCAACTCTTCGAATACCTCTTCGTTTTCTCCAGCCAGCACGGCGGCTGATTCCTCAGCAATTCTGTCGAGCGCCAGCGGAACATCATCGGTATTTTCGAGACCCAACTCCGGCTCGTAACTGAGAGCGCCCATGCCGTGCCGTCCCACATAGGCAAGCCGGTCGAGCGGATTCAGTTGACCTCGGTGGATACCATATTTTTCCACCGTGCGGTCGAGCAGAAGGCGGCCCCATCCGTCCGGCAGGCTGTCATTGAATACGCCGAACAGGCCGTCGAAGATCGTGGTGTCGGCAACGGATATGCCAGGCCTGAGGGGAAGTTTGATCGGCGACAACTCGATGCCTGAAGCGATGAATGAAGCGTCATACTCGAAAAGGAGCTGCCTATCCTTGAACGCGAGGCGTCCAACCTTGCGGCGTTGGTTGCGTGCGTCCAGATAGACGGTCAGCAACTCTATCGGGCTATATGCCATGGCTGCGTCCTTTCCCGCCCGTCGCTCTGCGCCGCAACGTTGGCGTGGCCAGCAGGGCGTCGAGCGATTGGGCGGCTGGGATTCGCTGGCTTTCCCCGGCCAGCTTGTCGAAATCGTCAAGGCAATCCAACGCCAAGGCCAGATTCAGAAGCGAACCCAGAGCGATCAACCCTTCGCGCTCAAATCGCTTCAGCGAACTCCAGGTCACGCCCGAGCGCGCCGCCAGTTCTCTCTGCGTCAGGTTCATGGCAAGACGCCGGGCCTTGAACCGCCCTGCAATTCCTGCCTGCACCTCTTGCACAGTTTTGAGATAGATAGCCAATATATTACCTCTTATGGCCAATTATATATTGTAACAGCCAGAATATTGGCTATATACTTCAAAATGAAAACCATTGCCGACTGCCCAGTCGATGAAATATGCACTGGTGGCGACATCAAGAGGGGGAATTACACCTTCCCACTCATCTCCAAGATCGTCACACAATAACAAATCAGCGTCTTCGGCGATGTCATCGTTCGAGATATCGAGGTTAAACCAATGCGACTTGTAGTGATTTCAGACACCCACGGGCTCCACAACCGGATAGAGGATCTTCCTGACGGAGATGTTCTGGTGCATGCTGGCGATTTTATGAACTCTGGGTATGATCCGGAGGATATCCGGTCCTTCAATCGCTGGCTTGGAGCGCACTCGTTCAAACACTGCGTGGTCTGCGCCGGCAATCACGACCGGTATTTCCAGAACTCCCCGCAAGAAGCCCGCTCCCTTCTTACCAATGCGATCTACCTTGAGAACGCTGGCGTCACGATCGGCAATGTCACCTTCTGGGGGTCGCCCTACACCCCTGAGTTCCTGAATTGGGCTTTCATGTACCCTCGTGGCTCGGGGGCGAATCGGTACTGGGACCAAATCCCTTACAACCTGGACGTGTTAATCACGCACGGCCCACCGTTGGGGATTCTCGACCAGGTCGCACCAGGCGGAGAGCACCTCGGATGCGCGGAGCTACTCGAGTCCGTAGTGGAGAAGAAGCCCAGGGTGCATCTATTCGGCCATATTCACGGCGGCGCAGGAACCTTTGAGAGCGGAGCCACTCGCTTCGCAAATGCGGCATACCTCAACGAACAGTACAAACCTTTGAAGCCCGCGGGCAAGATACACATCATTGATGTTTAGTGTGTAGAGGCTCGCAGGCCAACTGTCGGATCAGGCAATCGCCGGCATTGGGAGAAGGCGTCGAAGATTCTTGTTGACAAAGTGTCATAGAGACACCATTATAGTGTCAGTAAGACACTAATGAGGTACATGCCATGCTTTTCTCCTACGTAAAGGTTCCAGCTACCCACTACGCTCTCCACTTTCAACAGGGTCGCATCCGGCGCGAAGGCCTGGGGTTGTCCTTCTTCTACTACGCGCCGAGCGCGACCATTGCCGCAATTCCGATGGGGAGTACCGACGCTCCATTTGCCTTTGTGGAAAGCACCGCCGACTTCCAGCAGGCGACGGTCCAGGGTCAATTGACCTACAGGGTGGCTGACCCGAGGAAGGTCGCGTCGTTGCTCGACTTCAGCATTGGCTCAAAGGCACAGTACCTCGCCGATGGGCCGTTGAAGCTGCAGGAGCGGCTGGTGAAGGAGGCTCAGGTCGCCGCCAGGGCCGTGACCCAGCGGATGACACTTCCGGAGGTACTGATCAGCGCAACGGCGATTGGTGCGGAGGTTTCGGAGGCTCTGAAGACCTCTGAGTCAATTACGAGCCTCGGAGTCGAGATCATGAGCGTGGCCGTAATCTCCATCAAGCCGACGCCGGAGATGGCGAAGGCGCTGGAAGCCGGGGCACGCGAGGCGCTACAACGCAAGTCGGATGAAGCAATCTACGCGCGACGGAACGCGGCGGTGGAGCAGGAACGGCGCATCAAGGAAAGCGAACTGAACACCGAGCTCGCTGTGGAAGAGAAGAAGCGCCAGATCCGCGAGGCGCAGATGGCTGCCGAGATTGCGATTGAAGAGCAACGGGCGCTGCTGATGGACCAGAAAGTGGCGAACGAAAAGAAGGACGCCGACAGCCGGGCCTACGCCATGGAAGTGACCGCGAAGGCGATCGAGACGATGGACTGGAAGAAGCTCATGCTCATCTCGCCTGGCGGATTCGACGCCGGGCAGGTGATCGCACTTGCCTTCCAGGAGCTTGCTGGCAATGCTCAGAAGATCGGAGAGTTGAATATCTCTCCTGACCTCTTGCAGGGACTGATGAGCAAGAAGAGGAACTAGCCATGTTCGAAAAGGTATTTGTCATTACCCGGAAGACCCGGCTTGCCGAGCTTGTTGAACGGTTCAACACCGTTGGGCAAGCTCGGTTCTATATCGAACACGCTGGCGGTGACTTCGGAGAGTACGAGCGTGAGGACACCGTGTACCGCACGGCGGTGGAGGAGACGCGGCGATCTCTTCCGTCCGAGCTTAAGGTCCACGCTCTCGATCGGAGCCTGGTGCCAACAGTGCTCTTCACTGAAAAGGACCTGATCGTGACGCTGGGGCAGGATGGCGTGGTTGCCAACACAGCCAAGTACGTGAAGGGGCAGCCGATTGTCGCAGTCAATCCGGATCCTGAGCGCTTCGACGGCATCCTGATGCCGTTCCTGCCGACAGATGTGCGGGGTGCGATTGCGGCTGTGCTTGGAGGAAAGGAGCACATGAGAGAGGTGACGATGGCCGAAGCGCGTTTGCAGGATGGGCAACGCATCCTGGCATTCAATGACCTCTTCATCGGAGCGAGCAGCCATATCTCGGCACGATACAAGATCACGCTGCAGGGGAAGACCGAGTATCAGTCATCGAGCGGCATCCTGGTGTGTACAGGAGCGGGCAGCACGGGTTGGATTTCGTCGGTCTTCAATATGGCGGGCGGCCTAGCGACGGCGATGGGCGGGACCCCGCTCGAACGCATTCACATGGACTGGGAAGATCCGCGACTATTCTTTGTGGCACGGGAGCCCTTCATTAGTCGGCATTCGACTGCTGATCTGGTGACCGGGTGGATCGGCAACGGAGAGGAACTGCTGGTCGAATCGACCATGCCATCGGGCGGATGTGTCTTTAGTGACGGCATCGAAGCGGATTCGGTAGAGTTTAATTCAGGCGCAATCCTCCACGTTCAACGCTCGGCAGAAAAAGCGAGGCTGGTTATCGCATGAAGCAGCAAACAATCCAGGTCGCGGTCGATATTGTTGTCTTTACGGTTCACGAGCAGACGCTGCGAGTGCTTCTGATCGAGCGAGGCATCGATCCATTCAAAGGACTCTATGCCTTGCCGGGTGGCTTCGTCCTGGCCGAGGAGACACTGGAACAAGCAGCATTTCGCGAACTCTTTGAAGAAACGGGAACCAAGAACGTCTACCTGGAGCAGCTCTACTCGTTTGGGGATCCCGGCCGCGACCCGCGCGGCAGAGTGGTAACAGTGGCATATTACGCGCTGGTTCCAACTGACAAATCGCCGCTGTTGGCTGGGACAGATGCAGCGACGGCCGGGTGGTACCCGGTTTCCGCTCTGCCGCCGCTCGCGTTCGATCACAAGAGGATTGTGGAGTATGCGGTAGACCGGCTGCGGAACAAACTGGAGTACACCAATGTCGGCTTTCAGTTGCTTCCAGCAAAGTTCACGCTGAGCGCGCTGCAAGCGCTCCACGAGGCGATCCTGGGAAAACCACTCGACAAGAGAAACTTCCGGCGGAAGGTTTTGGGGCTCGGCCTCGTCAAGCCTTCAAAAGAGATGCAAGCTACGGGGCGCAAACCCGCCCAACTCTTCTCCTTCCGACACACAACATGAGCGGCTCAAATACAGGTAACGGTGGGTTGAGCCTGGGCGGAAATAGCAATTGCGAGCGACCGCGGTGCGCTAGTCTCTTTTGGCGTTCTCCGGTTTCAGGCGTCGTAGCGATTGCTGGAATGCGGAACTAGAACTCAAGGTCGAGATCCCTGCTCACCATACCGCCCCGGGCAAGAAGCCAGTCTGCGTAATCGTTCGTGGCGACAATGTTCGCCAGCGCGGCTTCGATCAGTTTTGAGGCAGATTGGATGCCGGTTTTCTTCTTTGCCTTCTCTACGAGAAGGGATGGCATGCGTCCGCGCACGGTGACCGTCCGTCCGCCGCCAAGTAACCCCTGCTCCGCAGCGATCGCCAATGCATCGTCGAGTCGGCGGCCCGTCGCTGTGGGTTTCGGACGCCTTGACGCAGTAGAAACTTGGAATCTAACCGCCTGAGCCATAGGAATCTCCGTCATTCATAATGTTGCACAGTGGCGTGCTAGTTGTGCTACAAGGTATCGTTTACAGATTCCTTGATCCGTGATCGCCAACAGTGGAAAAGCTCGAGAGTTGCTATTCGGAGTACCAGAGGGTGGCCATCAGGCCGCCTATTTTTTGAGGGTGTAGCGTGCGCCGCGTCCCTTCCCGACCTGCAGCAGATAGTGTTGCTCCGCCAACTTCTTCACATGCACCTTGATCGTGTTGCGGTTAGTTCCGGTCGCATCCTCGATTGCCTTGACGGCAATCATTTCTCACCCAAAGGCAAGGAAATATCCATTTACACCCGTTTACAACCATTAAATATCCGATGACGAGAACAAAAGGGCAGCGTGGGGACTGAGAGAAACATCGCCCAAGGCCCACAACGTTGTACGCCGTAATTTCAATCCGTTAGAAGATCGAAAGCTTGCGGCTCCAACTTGAGTATCCCAGACACCCAGTGGGCTATTCTCCGCCCGACCGGCGAAACGTGGGTGCTTTGCTTGCCAGCCCATCCTCCATTGCAACCCACTTATTTTCTGCATTCAAGGATATCGCCTTACATTGCTTGTCACCTGAGCCGAACCGATTGGAAGTCGAGTTCGTCGGCATTCGAGAGAATATTGTAACCATCGAGCGATTGCCGCTCTCGAACGCAATCTCATCATCGAACGAGTGCGCGCCGGCATGCGTCGGGCCAAGCTCGAAGGTCGTCAGATCGGACGGCGTCCAATTGACGTCGACCGCCCCGGGATATTCCGTGACCGGAATCGCGGTTTGTCGCTAACTGCGCAGAACCTTGCTGATCATCGCCCTGGATATGCCATGGGCGCGAGCGACTTGCCAAATCGCTGCTAGCCACGAAGGGTGCTGCAACAGGCTCCGTAAACTGCTGAAAACAGGACGTCGGCATCGGCGGCCTAGACTAGCCACAAACGTATGGGTTTATGGCCATCTCACCGCCCTCGAAAGCTGGGCAGAGGCTCAACCTGCAGCAGGGCTCCCGGCAATGCGTTCTACCAGCGGATTTCACCAAAGACTTGCAATCGAGAATGACATCACTATGATGTCATCATGCACCGCAAGTCACAAAATGGAGTGGCGAAGCAACCGGCGACGGCACGGGTGCCAGTGACCGTCCGTCTCCCGGAGAAGATTGTGCAGCAAATCGACGCAGAGCTTGATCAGCGGGATATACCCTTATCGCGCAATAATTGGCTGCTAGAAGCAGCTCTTGAAAAGCTGCGAAGAAACGGCACAGGAGGGTCTTATGGCACGCAGTGACCTTCTCATCTCTTTCGTTCAAGCCGGTAACACCGGCGACAAAAGAGGATTTCGCACGGTAACCGAGGCGATTATTGCCGAGGAGCGCGCGAAGCGTCATGATGTGTTGGCCGACAGACTCCTTAAGGCGATTGCCCCCAACGGAAATGGGAATGGAAACGGTATGCACAGCGCAGCGGTAATGCCCATCGATTCCTATAGCAGGGGACGCGATTTCATCTCCGAAATCGTCCCGCGACGGCGCCTCGAAGACCTTGTATTGTCAGCAGATGCTCGCGCAGGACTCGGCGACCTGATCGAGGAGCAGCACCGCGCTGACATCTTGCGGGCGCACGGCATTGAGCCGCGTAGCCGGGTGTTACTCGTAGGTCCCCCAGGAACAGGCAAGACGACAGTCGCAGAAGCGCTTGCAGAGGCGGTTGCCGTTCCGCTTTTCGTGGTTCGCTATGAGGCAATCATCGGCAGCTATTTGGGGGAAACAGCCTCCCGCCTCAAACGGGTGTTTGATTATGTGCGAACGACGCCGTGTGTCTTGTTCTTCGACGAGTTCGATGCCATTGGCAAAGAGCGTGGAGATATTCATGAAACCGGCGAAATCAAGCGCGTCGTCACCTCGCTTCTCATGCAGGTAGATGAACTCCCGAGCTATACGATTGTCATCGCGGCCACCAATCACCCTGAACTGCTCGACCGCGCCGCGTGGCGAAGATTTCAGCTCCGCCTGAATCTCCCATTACCCACCCCCAGGCAGCTTGCGGATTTTATTGGCGTGTTCCTGACGCGGTTTAGCGATGACCCCGGCCAATCGTCCGCCTCGATTGCGAAAGCACTAGGCACAATCAGTTACGCCGAAGCAGAGGAATTCTGTCTGGATCTACGCCGACGGCAGGTACTGGCTGCGGGAGAAAAGCCCTTGAAAGGTATAGTGGCTCAGCAACTGAGCCAATGGACGTCCCAAACCCGAGCAAAACGGACTCCACAAAGAGGGGAGAGTAATGCCAGAACGTCCTCTGCTTCGTCTCCCAAACCCTAATGTCGCCGAAGTCCCGGGCGGCCCTCGCCCTGTTCCAAATCTCCGCAAGCCTACTAAGGGACGGCAGAGAGATCGATTTGCTCCGGTGTTTGATCGTCTCCAGACCGTTCTTTCCCGTCCGGGAGACCCCATCGAGCTTCAAGAAGATCCGACCGCGCTTGCGCCGGAGCGGGTCATCGTCTTCGAGATAGGCGGTACTGTTCAGAATTTTCTGAAAGCGCTCGCCAAAGTCGATGGGCTTGAATTCATGGCTGAATTGGAGATCGAGTTGTACTGGTCGCGGACGTTCGAGAGGGTCTCCTCAAAGGATCGCGCATGCGTTCGTTCAGCCTACATGGGTCACGGCAAGCGAAATTGCTGTGACCCATGGTTTGACATGAGGACGGTCTATCCAGCTAAAGTCATGGCATATGCGACTTTCGTTTCGCGGCGCGGTGTCGGGGTATTTTCCCAATGCACCGCAGCTTCCTAGGTGAAGGAGGCGAATATATGAGGGGGAGCCGTCCACTAGCGTGGGTTTCCGGGGAAGATCGACTTGTCTGGGGACAGAAGTTGATTGAGACATCGCGATACGCTTCTTGTCTCGATCAGCGTTGTCATCAGTGGGATAAATACTACAACTCATCCGATGATCCCATGTTGGATGAAAGGCGACGCATAGACCAGGCCAATTATTCGGTGTGGATGAAGGAGGCGCACCTGCCCAGGATCAAGACGCTCGAAGAGTTCGACTTCGCCCAGTCGCCGCACATCCCCGCCGCCCGCATCCGCGCCTTGGCTGAAGGCGGCTATCTCGAACGCGCCGAGCCGGTCCTGCTGGTTGGTGATCCCGGCACAGGCAAGAGTCATCTTGCCACCGGCCTGGCGATCGCCGCCTGCCGTCAACGAAAGCGAGTGCGCTTTACCACCGCCGCTGCCCTGGTCAACCAACTTGTCGAGGCGCAACGAGAACAGAGCCTGAGCCGGATGCTGGCACGCTGGTCTCGCGTGGAACTGATCGTCATCGATGAACTCGGCTATGTCCCGCTTGCCGAAGTAGCCGCTGAACTGCTCTTCCAGGTGATCGCCGAGAGAGCTGAGAAGGCGGCCATCATCGTGACCACCAACCTGCCCTTCTCAGAGTGGCCCCAGGTCTTCACCAACGCTCGGCTCTGTAAGGCCGTGCTCGATCGGCTCACCGACCAGGCACACATCATCGAGACCGGATCGGAGTCGTACCGCTTCCGTAGAACTCTGCGGAAGAAGACCAAAGAGTAAGCATGGGAGTTAGGTTCTGCTTCCGCTACGCCCTCCGGGCTACGCTCCAGCAGAACCCAACTCCCTCAACATCAACGTCCCAAAGGGTGGGCCAAAACAAACCGCCGAAGTGGGCCAAGCCAATTTGCCAAACTCATTTGATTCGGGACATGTCGCATGCGCGCGCGGTAGCGTACACGCATGATGTCTTGGTGTCCCATGAACCGCAATTACTTAAGCCGGCGACCGTGTGAACAACCCAAGGAGTTTGGGTTGTCATGCGGCAGAGCCGTTGTCATGCAATTCGCCCCTACAGGCCGGATAGCACGGTATGGGCGCGCGATACGGACGCATCGCAATATGCAGAACTCCAGCATTTTGTGAGGAATGAGGCTAAGTGGCACAAGGTGCATAGGTTAGCAAGAAGTATGAATCATTCATTCGGTTCATGTTGAAACGATGCGTAAGCCTTGTGCTTTCAATGGCGAGTTATCTGTTGTCAGTGGTTTGTCAGGTTCTAACAAGTATTTGGAGGATTAGTCTTGCAAAATCAATCTAAGCAGCCGACCGTGACCGTCATGATTCGCACCAAATTGAACGGAAAGTGGCGTCGCTTCAAAGCTGTTAGAGGCAAAAGGGGACGCGTTATTCCAGACCTGGCCGTCTGCGAAGGCCGGGAAATGAAATGTTCTGACGTTTCTTATGAGCTGCGCTTCTATAAGGACGGCAAACCTCACTACATGCCTGCCGGCAAGAATGCGACGGATGCCGAGGAGCAGCGCAGATCTCTTGCCGCGCGACTGAACGCAAAACTTATCGCGAATTCAGTTGGCGCGGATATCGAGTTAGACATGGATCGCAAAGCGATAAAAACGTGGGCCTCGACCTACGTGACTGAACTATCTGTGCTCGTTGGAAGAGCGCAGGTCAGCCAAGCCAAATATGCGATCGGGCTGTTCTTAGAGTCGTGTAAGGAAAAGTTTGTGGACCAGTTGAGGAGAGCGAATCTTATCAGCTTTCTTGGAGACTTAGAGAAGCTACCTCTGTACCGGAACCAGCGGACGAAGCCTAGCCAGCGCAGGTTGGCTGTCAGTACTCGAAACAGGCATCCAGTCAAACAGGCAACGATCAGCGCTCGAACGATCGCTGCGTATTACCACAAAACGAAGAAATGGTTGTTAGAGGGAGGCGCCGACCCTAAGATATTTCCGTCTTCACCAAAATTCGAAGAACCTGAAATTACAATTTACAGCCCGTCACAAATCAAATCCCTGCTTGCA
>Ga0224557_1003405_pt1 | contig 12403 bp, 10 predicted proteins | sample 714S31014metaG_FD_180677 | JGI IMG/M metagenome (GOLD analysis project Ga0224557, IMG submission 180677) | Peat soil microbial communities from Stordalen Mire, Sweden - 717 S3 10-14 | ecosystem: Environmental > Terrestrial > Soil > Wetlands > Peat | place: Sweden: Norrbotten County, Stordalen... | reverse complement strand
TGGCGTATTCCCCTGAGCGCACCCGCTCGCGGAGCGCTTCAGCCATGTCGTTTGGGAGTGTGATGCTCAATTGCCGCGTCGTTCGCATGAGCGACCTCCATTGTTGAGTAGGACTGAATCCTACTCCTACCGTGCGGCGCGGGCGCCTGGGTGCTCAGGCGCGCCGCGAAACGCGGATATGGCTGTGATCCAGCGAGGATCACGACCGTGGTGTCGATTTCGCGGCGGATGGCCACGACCGCACCGCGGCGCGGGCGAACGCCACCGCTTGCGGTGTCACACGCTCTGGCTTCGCGACTCGACTGTCCGGTGCCAGCAGCCGGAGCCGCCGCAGTACGTCTCTGGTGTTCCTCGTTATGTGCGTCGCCGACGACGTCGTGATCGGTGTACGGTCGCGGTGCTTCCAGCCGATGGCGTCGAGCATGTCGGCGACGAACCCGTCGGGGTCGTTCTCGCCGGCCGCGACCGCAATGAGGAAGAGAAGCCCGGCCTGCTCTTCGCACAGATCCTTCGACGTGAGCGGCATACGTTCGGCGAGCTGGAACCACAGCGCCGACGGGTCGCTGCGTGCGGCCTTGCCCCGCGCGGTCACCATGAGGCGCCCACGGTGCTTTCGCAGCAGGCCCATTCGCTGTGCGGATTCCCGCAGACGCAGTACTGGGATCGTGAGTTGCTCGCGGTTGCCCATGCCGATCCAGGCGGCGGTGAGGTCGAGTTCGGTGAACGCAGCCTCGACGTGGACCGGCGGGCCTTTTGTTCGATCAAGCTGCGACGGCCTGCTGGAAAGAGCCCAGCTCAACGAGCTGATTGGCGGTCCTTCACCGGGGGCGATGAACACGTCCAGACGTACCCATCGCGGTGCACCCAGAAATTGACAAAGGGCCATAAGTCACTTGTTTAGCAGTAATGGCCTGGGCTTATTGTTTAGCTTGGAGATAAAAGTGCAACGTGTTCTAGTTGGCTTGCAGAGCGGAGGTGCGACGTGCGAACCGATACCGCCGGTGCCGGCATCCGGGAGATCGATGTCGGCGATCTGCCGACCCGGTTTGCCCGCGGCTGGCACTGCCTAGGCCCGGTCAAGGACTTCCTCGACGATGAACCGCACGCGATCAACGCGTTCGGCACCAAGCTTGTCGTCTTCGCCGACCCCGAGAGCGAAACCCTGAACGTGCTCGACGCCTACTGCCGGCACATGGGTGGGGACTTGTCGCAGGGCACGATCAAGGACGCAACGGTTGTGTGTCCGTTTCACGACTGGCGATGGGACGGCGACGGCAAGTGCCGGCAAGTTCCCTACGCTAAACGCACACCACGATTTGCCCGCACCCGGTCTTGGACAACCGACGTGCGGGGCGGGTTGTTGTTCGTTTGGCACGACCCGGAGGGCAACCCGCCACCCCCGAAGTTGCAGATCCCCGAGATTCCCGAGGCTTACAGTGACGCGTGGACCGAATGGCGTTGGCGCAGGCAGCTTATCGAAGGCTCGAACTGCCGCGAGATCATCGACAACATCGTGGACATGGCGCACTTCTTCTATATCCACTACGGGTTTCCCACGTACTTCAAGAATGTCTTCGAAGGCCATATTGCGTCGCAATACCTACGCACCGTGGGTCGTCCCGACGTCAAGCTGGGCGGTTCGCACTACACCGGCGAACAAATCCTGGACTCCGAAGCGTCCTATTTTGGCCCGTCCTTCATGATCAACTGGCTGCACAACAGCTACGGCGGCTACAAGGTGGAGTCGATTCTGGTCAACTGCCATTACCCCGTCACACAGAATTCCTTCATGCTGCAATGGGGTATCAGCGTGCAGAAGCCTCGAGGCATGGGCGAGGCGGACACCGAGAAGCTCTCTAAAGCTTTCACCGACGGTGTCAGCATGGGCTTCTTGCAGGACGTCGAAATCTGGAAGAATAAGACCCGCATCGAAAACCCGCTGCTGGTGGAAGAGGATGGACCGGTCTACCAGCTGCGTCGCTGGTATGAGCAGTTCTATGTCGACGCTGCCGACGTCACAGCGGCAATGACCCACCGCTTCGAGTTCGAGGTCGACACCAGCACCGCGAACGAGCACTGGCACTCCGAGGTGGAGGAGAACCTGCAAAGCAAGGCCGACCAGTTGCAATAGCAATGGGCCGCATCACAAGCGTCCGGGTGATGATGTGTGCGCATTCCGCTGCGGCACAGCGGATTGGGTTGCACCGCCTAGTGGATAACAGGGCACTTTGCCGATGGGCCGCCCTGGTAGTCGACCCGCCAGTGCTTGATCCCATTGAGCCATCCCGACCGGAGCCGCTCAGGCTTGGATACTGACGTGAGATCTGGCATGTGGTCGGCGATCGCGTTGAACATGAGGCCGATCGTCAGCTTGGCCAGGTTGGCGCCGATGCAGTAGTGCTCACCGGTGCCGCCGAACCCCACATGAGGATTCGGATTCCGAAAGATGTTGAACGCGAACGGATCGTCGAAGACATCTTCGTCGAAGTTAGCCGAGCGGTAGAACATCAACACCCGCTGACCCTTCTTGATCGCAACGCCCGACAGTTCGGTGTCCGCCAGCGCAGTGCGCTGAAATGCCGTTACCGGCGTGGCCCACCGCACGATCTCGTCTGCGGCGGTTTCGGGGCGCTGCTCTTTGTACAGCTCCCACTGGTCAGGGAAGTCGGCAAAAGCCATCATGCCCTGGGTGATTGAGTTGCGAGTTGTCTCGTTGCCAGCCACCGCCAGCATCATTACGAAGAACCCAAACTCGTCCTCAGAAAGCTTCTCACCCTCGACATCGGCCTCGATCAGTGTGGTGACGACGTCGTTGCCTGGATTTGTGGCCTTGATTTCGGCCATTTTCATCGCATAGGCGAGCACCTCGGCCGAAGACGCCTTGGGGTCGATATGCGCGTACTCCGGGTCCGAGCTGCCGGTCATCTCGTTGGACCATTGAAACAGTTTGTTGCGGTCCTCCTGGGGCACGCCCAGCAGCCCGGCGATGGCCTGTAGCGGCAGCTCGCAAGCCACCTGCTCGACAAAGTCTCCGGAACCCGCGGCGGCGGCGGCCTTGGCGATGGCCTGCGCCCGCTCATTGAGCTCGTCGCGCAGCCGGCCGATGGCCCGGGGCGTAAACCCGCGCGAGATGATCCGCCGCAGCCGAGTGTGCTGCGGCGGATCCATGTTGAGCAGGACGAAGCGCTGCAGGTCGATGTCTTCCCGGGGCATGTCGTCGGCGAAGCGTGGGATCGCGGTGTTTTGCCAGGTGGAGAACACGTCGCTGCGTCGTGACACTTCCTTGACGTCTTTGTGCTTGGTCACTACCCAGTAGCCACCGTCGTTGAAGCCGCCCTTGCCGATCGGTTGCTCGTTCCACCAGATCGGCTCCGTGCGGCGCAGGTCGGCCAATTCCTCGACCGGCAGACGCTCGGCGTAGATGTCGGGATCGGTGAAGTCGAAGCCGGGGGGCAACTGCAGATGGGCCATCATGGACTCCTTAAACAACGAGGTCTAGTAAGTAGCTGAATCCGACGAAATGCATGTTTACCTGGCCTTACAAACGGATGATTTCTGCTTAATAACACAATACTGAACATGTTCTAGTTGTATAGAGGACCAAAGACCCGGCTATCGCGGCCGTTCGCAGCCGCCAACCAGATCGTCGACCGTCGCGGTTTCACCGCTGGAGGGCTTAAGGTTTCACCCCGCTGGCGGAGCCAAGAGCAAGCGGGCGGGGCCCCGGTTCGGCTAGGAGATCGACTCGGCCTGGCGCCTCGAACGGGAAATCGTGGCTAGACCATGGTGTCGCCGGGCGGCAACCCGAACTCGTTGTTCCCGAAAATCACATACGCGCGCTCCGGGTCGTTGGCCGCATGCACCCGCCCGGCGTGCGCATCACGCCAGAACCGTTGCACCGGCGCGTCATTGGCCAACGCGGTAGCCCCGGAGGCCTCGAACAACCGGTCGATCGAAGCGATCGAACGACCCGTGGCACGCACCTGATCCCGCCGGGCCCGCGCACGCAACTCGAACGGAATCTCCTTGCCGGCGGCCAACAGCGCATACTCATCGCCGACGTTGCCGATCAACTGGCGCCACGCCGCGTCGATATCGCTGGCCGCCTCGGCGATGCGCACCTTGGCAAACGGATCGTCCTTGGCCTTCTCCCCCGCGAACGCTGCACGCACCCGCTTACCCTGATGCTCGACGTGCGCGTCGTACGCGCCATACGCCATGCCAACGATCGGAGCCGAGATCGTGGTGGGATGCATAGTGCCCCAAGGCATTTTATACACCGGGGCGGTGTTGGTCCGCAGTCCTCCTGCGGTGTGGTCGTTCATCGCCTGGTAAGACAGGAACCGGTGCGCAGGCACGAAGACGTTTTTGACGACCACGGTGTTGCTGCCGGTGCCACGTAACCCGACGACATGCCACACATCGTCGATGCGGTACTCGCTCCGCGGGATCAGGAAGCTACCGAAGTCGACCGGACGGCCATCCTTGATCACGGGCCCACCCAAAAAGGCCCATGTCGCATGGTCACACCCCGACGACCAATTCCACGAGCCGTTGACTAGATAGCCCCCGTCAGTGACCACACCAGCACCCATCGGCGCATACGACGACGACACCCGCATGTTCGGGTCCTCGCCCCACACTTCTTGCTGAGCCTGCTGGTCGAACTGCGCCAGGTGCCAGTTGTGCACGCCGAGGATTGATGCCACCCAACCGGTGGACCCGCAGACACTGGCCAGCCGCCGCACGGCCTCGAAGAACAGCGTTGGATCACATTGCAGCCCGCCCCACTGCTCGGGCTGCAACAGCGTGAAAAAGCCGACGTCCTGCAGCTCCTGAACGGACTCCGCGGGCAACCGGCGCAGATCCTCCGTCGCCTGTGCGCGCTCCCGAATCCGCGGCAGCACATCGTCGATGTCGGCCAAGACCGACTGGACGTGGCGTTGCTGAATCGACGTCACTGTCATTCCTCCAGCTGTGCGGGCTGATCTCGTACTAGAACACGTAGTAATCTTACTCGATAGGACCTTTATTACACCAGGCTAATCTGCAGATTTCGATTGCTATAACATGTTCTAGTTGAGTTCGCAGTACCGAGCTGAGCGGGTTCGAGGCAGCGGCGGGCGGCAACCGCGGCACCAGCGCGGCCTGATGCGCCCTCAGCCGTTCAACCAGAATGCGGTTGTCAAGTTGACCGCCGTGGGGCACTGCAACATCGCGAAGTTGCAGGCGGTGCAGTCCAGCCGAACTATCTAAAACGTCGCCGATCTGATCGACCAGGCCGGTGGTGACCCGTGGCCCTTGGCGTCGCACCTGAACTACTGCGAAGGGGTCAACATCTGTAACCCGTTGCAGCGGCCAAAAATAGCCTCTGACCTTTGGTTTGCTCGCAGCGGTGAATCGTCAAGTCGCCATGGTCGATAACACCGTCAGCCCCTACTGCCACTTCGGTGGCAGCGTGGGCGAGATGTTCGGCCGGCCCGTATGGGAACGATCAGGTCGAGATTGGCCCGGCGCCATCTCGGCAGTACGGCTAGCAGGCCCAAGGCCCTAACAGGACCGGGCCGGTGCCGTGGTCGGTCAGCCGCCACCGCTGTGAGATCGTGCAGCAGTTGGCGGCTGAAATCGCTTACACCCCAGACTTTCACACCGGGTATCTGAACGGCGCGCTGCTCAGCCTGATCGCCGACCGCATCGCGGTCGGCCAAGTCGGCCGCTCACTCTCCGAAAAGCCTGAAAAGCAATCAGCGCCTTGTGGAGCCGCGACAGCGCATGGGACCCAGTTGGCCCGTCAGCAGCGTATCGGCGGTCCCCGGTTTACTGCTGTTCGTCGTCTGACTTGCTCAGTACCCGGTCCGCGCTGCGCACAATGCTGCGGTGAAACTCATACTGCGCGGTGACAAGCCGGTCAGCCAATTCGATGGCGGCGTCGACGACGGTCTTGCGCAGCGGCTGGAGGGTTTCAGGAATCGCCTCATCGACCGTGCGCCGGAACTTGCGCAAAGCCTCGCTCGCGGCATGCTGCCCGGACTTGGCCGACTCGCGCACCTCGTCGGCCAATTCTGCCGTTCGGGGTGCCACGGTCTTCTTCTCAGCGTTTTCCGTCATCTCGGAATCTCTCCTTCTGCGTTGGTTTCTCCGTTGTGCGCGATCGCTGTCAACGCTAATCACCTCTGGCCCTCAGCCAATATGGGCAAAGGTCACCGACTGGGGAGCCGATGGTCCGGCGGGTCCCCGACCGCGATGCGGTGTCCCAGCGCCGCGGTCACGGTCGTCGCGTCGATGCCGATCGGGTCATCGTGCAGGCAGTGCGCAACGAGGACGGGCCCTCGGTCATCCAGCAGGCGCTGTTGGCGGTGACCTTGACCAACACGGTGGGCCGACCCATTCACCCTGGGATGCGGCGCGTCTGTTGCCGAGCCGGTGGACCGACGCAGGGGAGGCCGGGGATGCTCCCGAGCTGTTGCCGATGCCTCTGCAGAGCGTCCTCGCGAGCCAGGCGCATCAATGGATGAGTCGGTTCGGCCGATCCGACAGCGGTCGCCATGCCGGTTGGCCAGATCGTGGGCCGGATGAACGAGATCCGACCCGCCACCGACATCGTCGCCGAACTGGTGTCCGGCGTCGAGGCGGCCAGCCGCAGGCTGGACGACATTGGCGGCAGCTGACCGGCGCTGTTGCGTCTACAGTCGAACGCGATGACGATCGTCGTGTGGATGCGGCATCCCAGACAGCGCTTTCTCGCCGTGACATGTTCGCGTCCCTGCGACGGTGGACCGGCGCAGATATTCCTGGACCGAGAGGTGGTCGCCGTCGCCGGCAGGCATGAGAGCGTCTACATCGCTACGTCGGCCTACCCCACGGGGGGCCCCTGCCGGAGCAGCTCGTGGCCGTCGTGAAGACCAACACAGGAGTGTGAAACGTGTTGTCAGGCAACTATCCGATGATCGGCCACTCGCAGGCCCTGGACGGGCTCGGCCAGCTCAGGCTGTGCGAGCACACCCGGTCGGACTGTCTGTACGGCAACGCCGCGCAGGTGTCCACGAAGCTCGAGGGAGTGCATGGGTGAACGGCGCGCAGGCACTGATCACGACGTTGGTGGACCACGGTGTGCGGGTGTGTTTCGCCAACCCCGGCACGTCGGAGATGCACTTCGTCGCCGCCCTCGACACGGTACCGGCGATGCGCGGTGTGCTCACGCTGTTCGAGGGGGTGGCCACCGGCGCCGCCGACGGCTACGCCCGCATGTCCGACGATCCGGCTGCGGTGCTTCTGCATCTCGGGCCCGGGCTGGGCAATGGGCTGGCGAACCTGCACAACGCCCGCCGCGCCCACGTGCCGATGCTGGTCGTCGTGGGCGACCACGCCACATACCACAAGAAGTTCGACGCCCCATTGGAGTCCGACATCGATTCGGTGGCCGGCACGGTCTCGGGGTGGGTACGGCGCACAGCGCGTGTCGGGGATGTCGCGGCTGATGCCGTCGCGGCCATCGCCTCCGCACGAGCCCACCGGCACATCTCCACGCTGATCATGCCGGCTGACATCTCGTGGGGAGACGGTGCCCCGCTGACGGAGACTCCCGCGTCGCAATCATCTCCACGTGTGGGTGACGCGGATGACGTTGCGGCGGTGCTGGGCTCCGGTGAGCCGACGGTGATCCTGGTCGGCGGAGACGCCACCCGGGCGGCGGGTGTGACCGCGGCGGTTCGGGTGGCGCAGGCGTGCGGGGCCCGGGTGTTCTGCGAGGCGTTCCCGACGCGGTTGGAGCGGGGGGCCGGGCTGCCGGCGGTGGAGCGCCTTGGTTACTTCGCCGAGGCGGCCATGGCGCAGCTCGCCGGTGCCCGGCACGTGGTGCTGGCCGGCGCCCCGTCGCCGGTGTCGTTCTTCGCTTATCCCGGCAAGCCGAGCGATCTGCTGCCCGCGGGCTGCCAGGCGCACACGCTGGCCGGCCCGGTCGGCGCGGGCCAAGCGCTGACCGATCTGGCCGACCGGATGGCGCCGACGGAGATCGCCGCTTTGGCGCCCGTGTCGCGACCGGTGTTGCCTTCGGGGCCGCTCAACGTGCAGACGTCGGCGGACGTCATCGGCGCCTTGCTGCCCGAGCGGGCGATCGTCGTCGACGAGTCCAACACGTCGGGAGTCCTTCTGCCGCATGCCACTGCGGGTGCGCCGGCACATGACTGGCTGACTCTGACCGGTGGGGCGATCGGGTACGGCCTGCCGGTGTCGGTCGGCGCGGCGATCGCCGCGCCTGAGCGGCCGGTGCTGTGCCTGGAGTCCGACGGTTCGGCGATGTACACGATCTCGGCGCTGTGGACTCAAGCGCGCGAGCGGCTCGACGTCACCACTGTCGTCTACGCCAACCGTGCCTACGACATCCTGCGGATCGAGCTGCAGCGCGTCGGTGCCCAGACCGGCTCGGCGGGGCCCGGTCCCAAAGCCGAGTCATTACTCGACTTGACCAGGCCGACACTGGATTTCGTCCGAATCGCCGAGGGGATGGGGGTTCCGGCCCGGCGGGTCGCCACCGCCGAAGAACTCGCCGACGCGCTGAGATGGGCGCTCCACGAGCCCGGCCCGCACCTGATCGAGGCGATCATGCCGTCGATCGCCGGCGAGCGAGCGGCGTCCAGCACGACTATCGGCGTTTAGCCCATGGCTGAGATATGAGAGATCCTCGAGGACGAAACCGCACAGGCTCAACGCATCGATGACCATGTTTCGTTCTTTCACTTTGCCATCGACCTGCCACTGCGAATTGCCAGAACAGTCCATAGGTTTGATCGCCCCTTCCAGCCCGACATCGGGGCCACAGGGCACTCCAAAAATCAGTTGGGCTCATTCACGGAGCAGGACAAACCACGTGTTCTTTATCTTCATCTCGGCGAATCACCGGCAAATCCATGCCTACGCCGACGAACTATGGGCTCACTCACAAAAAAAGGACTTGGTCCACCGGATCATGGAGTCGGTGAAGTTCCCGAATTCACGCGCATAGCAAACCCCAGCTACTCACGCTGCTGCACCGCACAAGTGCCTGTGGACCGCGGTTCCCGGTCGGTGCCTGCCGCACACTATCGCTGGACCGTATAGATTGGCTCGACGGCATGAATTGACGAGAAGTCACCACGGTGACCGGGAAGGAAGCGGGCCACGCTATGACGTCGACGACCTCCCCGTTCGCCTCGACCGTGGATTCCGCCGCATCGATGCCCGCGATCTACGTCGAAGCCAATGGCGAATTGGCGGTGCAGCAGCTGGCCGTCCCCACTCCCGGGCCCGGCCAGGTGCTGCTGCGGACCGTGGTCTCCGCGCTGTGCGGCACCGACCTGCACCGCTTCCGCGGGGCGCGCTCCTACGGCAACGACACCGACGTCTTCGGCCACGAGTCGGTCGGTGTGGTCGAGCGCTGCGACTCCGGGCGATTCGCCCCCGGCGAGCGGGTTCTGCACGTGCCCTTCCCCACCGACGGCAAGGTCTTCGCGCCCTACCAACTCGCTTCGGAGAGCAACGTCGTGCCGGTTCCCGAGGGCCTACCGTCAGAGATCGCCGTGTTCGCGCAGCAACTCGGCACGGTCATCTATGCCCTGCGCAACTTCTGGCCGTGGGCTGAGCCGCCCCGGCGGGCCTTCGTCGCCGGCGCCGGGCCTGCCGGGCTGTTGTTCATCCAGTTGCTCCGCGAGCGCGGCTGCGAGCAGATCTACGTGGCCGAGCCCAACTTGCACCGCCGTGAGCTGGCGGTGTCCTTTGGTGCCAGCCAGGCCGAGGCCACCACCGCCGGGGTTGAGCTGAGCGTGGATGCCTCCGGTATGCCCGGTGTACGCGCTGAGTGCTGGCAGCGCACCGCGCCGCACGGCACCATCGGGATCTACGGACTTCCCGACGACGAACCCGGCGACCTGGAGGTCTCGGTACTGGGCCTGGTGGCCAAGAATCTGCGCCTCGTCGGAGCCATCGGCTCACAGGCCGAGCCCGGCCTGGTGTCCTTCCGTGAAGCGCTTGATCTGCTCGTTGCCCGCCGTATCGAGGTCGACCGGCTCATCTCCAACCGCATCGGGGTGGAGGAGCTTCCGCAGACAGCGCTGCGCGCTGCCCACGTCGAGGACGACATCGTGAAAGTGCTGGTCATCTTCGACACGTCGGCCTGACCCTACAGACCGCACAGAGACACATACGGCGCAGCATCACCAGCGTCGCCGACGGATGGGCCGCGCCGAGGGCATCGTCAAGTTATTTGAGAGTGGTTGTGGCGCAGTCGATGTGAGTGGATTCGGTGGCGGAATGTAGTGGCTGACTGTGTCTTTCATGCCGCTGCAGCGGCTGTGATGTCATCCCAGACCGCGAAGCGGTTGGTCATCTGGGTTCGCCATTGGGGTGCACTCATCAGATGACGACGGGGCACAAAGTGCTGTCGGATATGGCTGAACGCAAACAGGAACCGTTGGGCCCCAAGTCTTAATCATCACCGGCACCGGCGAAACGTGGTTCCAAGGTGAACCTCGCAAGACATGGGGACGCCCGGCGCTTGAGGAGGAGCCTGATTACATCTTCCAGCAGACGTACGACGGGTTTAAGCTCATTGAGAGCTTCGTCAGCAACATCGATATCCCGACGATCGCTGCGGTGAACGGCCCCGGCATTCATACGGAGTTCGCGATGCTTTGTGACTTCACGCTCGCCGTTGAGGACGCTGACTTCATGGATCCGCACTTCTTCGCCGGCACCGCGTCTGGAGACGGGCAAGCACTAGTGCTCCAAGCGCTCATGGGCGTGAAACGTGCGGCGTACTACGTCTACGGAGGTAAGTCCATCCCCGCGAGGAAAGGTCTCGAACTCGGTATCGTGAGCGACGTCGTTCCTCGCGAACAACTGCTGACGCGAGCATGGGAATTGGCTGAGTTCATCATGAAGCGACCACGGTTCTCGCGGTGGGCAATGCACAACATAATGGCACGGCCCTTCAAGAAGCTCGTGGCCGAAGACTTCGGATTTCACATGTCCCAACAGATGCTGAGCGCGCTTGGGTCGAAGGCCCTGATCCCAGATCCTGCTCTGGTGTCGGACGCCAATTCTCGCAATATTTGGTGAACAACCCACGGTTCTTCACCCCGGCCGGTAAGGGAGGAATCGCCGCGACCCGAATGGTCGCGGACGCAGCCACGACATAGGACGCGCGTCGAGACTGCTGATCACGCAGCGCACGCACGTGCGTGACCGCGGCGCGCGGACACCGCGCTTGATGGCTGCCGGAAAACGAACTCATGCCGCGTGGAGTCGCCCGTCACTCCGCGATCAGCCGAGCGCGGCGCAGGGCGCCCAGCAGCACGGTGGCCGCGCGGATGGTCGGCGCGTGCGCGCCGGCGTCTAACCGTCCGGCGGCCTTGAAAAGCAGCCCTGAACTGGGTCTTTGCGGTGGAGCTAAGGGGATTCGAACCCCTTGTATTTCCTGCAGAAACACACTCTGATCTGCGGTAACTATTCGATGGTGTTGTTACGGGACGTCTCTGTGTCCTGCGACTATGCGTCGGCGTGTTACGCGACGTAACAGTGCTAGCCGCGATCCCGAGCACCAGGAAAGCCCGACGGATTTACAGTCCGCAGGGGGGTTCAACCTCAAGGCCCATAGGTGGCTGGGTTAGACGAGTTCCGCGCGCGGGGCGGTTTCGCAGGTGGTCCTGTCGGGCACCCGGCTTACGTACCGTAGGTGGTTGGGACGCGCTGGGCGCGTTCTCTTGTCTACTGCCTCTTGCCCGCCGAACGAGCAAGGCTCGCTGGTCATCACCACGTCGTCAATGCGGAAGTCATGACAGAAGGCTAGACGCGGTACGCGTGCTCGGAGGCGACAACTTCGGTTTCCCGGAAACCAAAGCGATCCAGCACTTGCCGCGCCGTAGACAGCGCGAGCCTACGGCTTTCAACATTGGGCCCGATGACGACCCGGACGAGCGCCTCAGTCTTGAAAGGGATCTCCGTATACGGCTTGAGACCGGCCCTCCCGCCAGGCCGAAACTTCACGTCAACGGTTTCGAGGGCTCCTTGCGCGGCCCATTTGAACTCTTCGACTTTCCCTAGAGCTTTCTTCATCGACAGCGACGACGATCCGAGGTGTTCCGGGATCGTGAACCGCCACTCTCGCTCACTTTGATAGGTCGTCTTCTTAACCAATGCAAGCATCGACAGGAACAGTGGAACTCGATTGATGATGTTGTACAGCCTGTTTGGAAGCAGCCCCTCACCGTTCTTCTCGCACGACCGTTCGATTTGATAAAGCACAGTCTCGATGGCGCGCTGACGTCCCTCTTCGCCGTAACTGACGGGTTGAGTGAACGAACCCCAGACGAACGGAACCTGCTTGTTCGTATCTGACACAATTGCTGTCATCTGAACAAGCTGGCCGTGC
>Ga0224557_1003403_pt1 | contig 12415 bp, 16 predicted proteins | sample 714S31014metaG_FD_180677 | JGI IMG/M metagenome (GOLD analysis project Ga0224557, IMG submission 180677) | Peat soil microbial communities from Stordalen Mire, Sweden - 717 S3 10-14 | ecosystem: Environmental > Terrestrial > Soil > Wetlands > Peat | place: Sweden: Norrbotten County, Stordalen... | reverse complement strand
GAAGACATGAACCTGGGCCGGGCAGGTCCCGCAGTCTGACCAAAGGGCTATAGGACCCAAGCGGCATATGGCGGTGACCTGTCATATCCCCATTAGGCGGCATAGGACACGCAACGGTGTCGGCAAGACCACGCTGCTGCGGATGATGGCCACGGTGATCCCGCCGGACTCCGGCCACGTGCGGCTGCTCGGCCACGACCCTGGCGGATACGGGCCGCTGATCACCGTGCACGGACCGCGGGAATCGGGCCGCGAGCCCTCCTGACCTGTACCCTGCTTATTTGCCGCCCCACGGGTACGGGCAGGAACAAACAGCCCGGCTGGCGTAGCCAGGTCAGGAGGGATGCTCCCATGATCCGCCGCCGTGCCCAGGCCCTGGCCGGACTAGCGACCGTGATGCTCGCGCTGGCCGGGTGCAAGGTCCAGGTCCCGACCGCGGCGCAGGCCACCAACTCGGCCGCGGTCCAGGCACCGCCCTCGGGCGTGACCCGTGCCGGGGCGCTGATCGTGGAGCCGGGGGCCGGGTTCTCCCCGGTGTACGGCCTCATCGACGGGGCCAGGCACAGCATCGACGTGACCATGTACGAGTTCGCCGACACCACGGCGGAGCAGGATCTCGCGGCGGCCGCCCGGCGCGGCGTGCGCGTCCGCGTCATCTTGGACGCCCGGGAGCGGAGCGAGAACGCGCAGGCCTACTCCTATCTCGGTTCCCACGGGGCCACGGTGACCTGGTCCTCGCCGAGCTACCACTACACCCACCAGAAGACCCTGACCATCGACGGGACCCAGGCCGTCATCATGACCGCCAACCTGACCAGCGAGTACTACTCGACCTCGCGGGATTTCCTCGTCACCGACACCAACCGGGCCGACGTCTCCGCCATCACCGCGGTCTTCGATGCCGACTTCGCCCACCAGCCGGTCCGTCCCGGTGACGGGAGCGACCTGGTCTGGTCGCCGACCGACTCGCAGGACAAGCTGCTCGGCCTGATCAACGGGGCCACCAGCAGCCTGCGCATCTACAGCGAGGAGATGGGCGACACCACGGTGGAGGACGCGCTGATCGCCGCGGCCAAGCGCGGCGTGGACGTGCAGGTCTGCGGGGAGGACGAGAACGGCGAATACGACAGCGCGTACACCAAGCTGGCCGCGGCCGGGGTTCACGTCAGCTACTACAGCTCCCCGGACGGCTTCTACATCCACGGGAAGGTCATCGAGGCGGACTACGGCACCTCCCATGCCAAGATGTTCATCGGCTCGGAGAACTTTTCCAGCACGTCCCTGAACCGCAACCGCGAGCTCGGCCTGATCATCTCCGGTCACGCGGTCCTGGCCGTGATCGCCAGCACCTTCGCCGCCGATTTCCGGAACGGCAAGCACTGGCCCTAGCCGGCCAGCCACGACGTAACAGGAAGGCATTGACGATGACGATTAACCTGGTTCACTCGGACAGCTTGTACAAGGAGGCTCCCTATGCGTACGCCTCCGTTGCCCCGCGAGGTTCGCTGATCTTCACCGCCGGCGCGTGCCCGCTGGACGACAAGGGCCAGGTCGTCGGGGCGGGCGACGTCCGGGCGCAGGCCAGCCTGGCCGTGGCCAACCTGGCCACGGCCCTGGCGGCCTCCGGTGCCACCTTGGCCGATGTCCTGAAGACCACCGTCTACGTCGCCTCGGCCGACCGGGCGGACCTCGTCGCGGCCTGGGAGGTCATCCGTGCGGCGTTCGGCGCTCACGACGCGCCGAGCACGCTGCTCGGCGTCGCCGTGCTCGGCTACCCCGGTCAGCTCGTCGAGATCGAAGCCGTCGCCGCGGCCGCGGCATGACGCCGGCCGGCGCGTAACCCCTGCCGGGATCGCGCGCCTTAGCCGATATCCTCCGCGTGCACCTGGGCCCCGGTTTCGTCCCGGTACCGGACGTGCATCCGGTCGGCCGCTAGGTCCAGCACCGTGAAACCGAAACGGGCCCAGTGCTGGCCCCCCTGATCAAGGAACCCGCTCGGCTCCCACGATCCTGGTGCGGGTACCTGCTCGCCTGCCGTATAGACCTGCAGCACGGGCACTCCCCCGTGTCCCACGCAACGCGGGAACGGCACTCCTCCACCGGCCTTGAAGATCATGCAGCGGTGCTCATGGCCCCACCACCAGGCGGTCACCCGGCCGCTGTCCAGGACAGGACCTAGCTTGCCGGGCAGGACCGTGCCGATATCGGCGTGATCATAGGCGGTGACCAGCTGGTGGTGGCTGAGCAGCACCAGCTTGCGGCGGGAATCCCCGGCCACCGACGCGACGAAATCCGCCTGCGGGTCCTGCAGGACCGCGCTCGCCCCCTGCCACAGGACGTCGGCATCCCATGCGGTGTCCAGGCCCACGAAATCCCACGAGGGCGAGGTGAGCCGGAAGAAACTCGTCGCCGCGCCATCGGCCGAGCGCTGAGCCGCGAACCTCGGATCGGCGAGCAGCGTGTCGAAATAACCGAAACCGCCGCTGTACATGTCATGGTTGCCGTTCAACGACCACGATGTCACGCCCGAGCCAGCCTGAGCCTGGGTCACCGGCCAGTAGGCCAGGACATGCCGTCGCACTTCGCTGGCCAGCCCCGAGTAGTAGACATCTCCGAGGTGAATCACGTGGGCCTGGCGTCCATGCGCGAGGGCCTCGGCGACCTCCCCGGCCATGTACTTGGCCACCGTCTGCGCCCGAGGGAGCCCGGTCCCCCAGTCGCCGACCACGACCAGCCGCGCGGTGTCGCTGACCGGGTGCTCAGCCGGACGCGGGTTGAACGGATGGTTGCCCCTGGCCAGATGCACGAGCATGGATTCCGCGATCTTGATGACCCAATCCGGGTCCGACGGCGAGAAGTTCCCCGGATGCAGCAGTCCCTGGATCAGCCGAACGATCCTCTCCCACCACCCGCCCTCCGGGGTATCGGCGGGAACGCCCCGCTCGTGCAGGGCGCTCTCGACGGCGCTCTGCACCAGGCTGACCGCCGGCGCACGGGAGAGGTAAGGCACCGAGTCGCCTTGCTCTCCACCCGACGAGGGCGCCGCGCTTCTTGACAGCGCGGCGCTCACCTTGGCGGCCGGGTCTGCCTCCCCCGGGATCTGGGCCGCTGCCTGTGCTGTCAGCTCGCTCAGCGCGCCGGAACCGAGTTGCTGGCGAACGGCTTCCACGTACTGGTCGACCGAACCCCGGTCGAACGCCTGCTTGTGCATCGGTCCCTCCCTCAGAGAGGGAGATCAGCCGGGTCCAGGACGGACACGCCCGCCGCCTGGAGCTCGGACTCGATGGCCTGGGACGTCTCCGCCGCGGGCACCTTGGCGTCGTAGGTCGCGTGCGCCCCGCGGACGAGCACCACCGGGTGACCCCGGCGCAGCGCGGACAGTGACGTCTCCCGGATACAGAACTCGCTCTGCATCCCGGCCACGATCACGGTGGACGCTTCCGGCACCAGGCCGGACAAGCCGGTGCCCGCGAAGGCATCGCATTCGTCCTTGTCCACCGTGTGCTCACCCCGGACCAACTCGTTCACCAGTTCCCAGCCGGGTGTACCTGGAGCGTCCGGATCGCCGTCACCGCCGTTGTTGCGGATGTGGATGACGGTCGTCCCGGCCGAGCGTGCCCGGCCGAGCAGATCCTTGATCGCCTGCCCGGCCGCATCCGCGTCCGGGACCGGCGCGGGCGGCTCCAGCATGTTCTTCTGCACATCAACGAGCAGCAGGACCGTGGTCATGGGCCGATAGTAGAGCAGGGCGCTGACAATAAGGGAGTAAAGCGGGCCTCCCCGGGAATCCAGCCGCTGCCCGCCTAGCCTCAGCTGCGGAAACGGCGGTGCAGGTCGCGGACCTGCTGGTCCAGGCCGGGGACCGGGCCGTGGACAAGCAGGCCGGGCGCGACCTCGGTGATCGGCAGCGGGCGCACCGGTGAGGAACCGGCCCCGAGCTCGGCGAGCCAGCCGACCATCTGCTCGGTCGAGCTCACGTATACGATCCGGCCGAGTCCGACCCAGGCGTGGGCGGCGGCGCACATCGGGCAGTGCTCCCCTGAGGTGTAAACGGTCGCCGCAGCCCGCTCCCCGGCGGTCAGCTGGGCCGCGGCCCATCGGGCCAGCTCGAACTCCGGGTGGCGGGTCGCATCGCCCGTGCTCACCTCGCGGTTGCGGTCCTCGGCCAGCACCTGGCCGCCCGCCCCGACGAGCACCGAGCCGAACGGGAAATCCCCCGCGTCGACGGCCTCCGCCGCCAGCTCCACGCAGCGGCGCAGATACGGCAGGTCCGCCGGGGTCATTCCAGGAGCCCCGGGAGCAACGCAGGTCCTCTGATCGGGACCTGCCGGACCTGCTGTCACTTGATCGTCGTGAGTCACCACGGCTCCGTTCGGAATGAATGTCTGCTGAGACAAGTGTGTACCGGGACGCGGCGGACGACGTCGCCGGGCATGCAGCGGGGGGGCCCCGCTGTATCCCTAGGGGTATGCTTGATGGCGTGAACAGTTACGGACGAAAGGTCATGATGCCCCGCTCGCGGGGCCGCTGACGCGTCCGGATAGTTCCGATCCGAGGCCCTGTTACGGGGCCTCGATGTGTGTCCGCGCTCGGAGCCCCTGCGAAGGAGGCTGCGATGACCGCGCCGCACACCTACATCACCACCACGATCCCCTACGTCAACGCCCGCCCGCACATCGGGTTCGCGCTCGAACTCGTGCAGGCTGACGTGCTGGCCCGGGCCGGCCGCGGGCGCGGCGAGAACGTCAGGTTCCAGGCCGGGACCGACGACAACTCGCTGAAGAACGTGCTCGCCGCCCAGGCGGCCGGCGAACCCGTGCGGGACTTCGTCGACCGCAACGCGGACGCGTTCGTGGCCCTGGCCCAGTCGCTGTCGCTGACCGTCGACGACGTCATCCGCACCAGCCGCGACCCGCGGCACCGGCCAGGCGTCGAACGATTCTGGCGGGCCTGCGCCGAGTCAGGCGATCTGTACCGGCGACAGTACGAAGGGCTGTACTGCACCGGCTGCGAGCAGTTCTACCAGCCCGCTGAGCTGCGCGGCGGCCGGTGCCCCGAGCACGACACCAGGCCGCAGCCGGTCACCGAGGAGAACTGGTTCTTCCGGCTGTCCAGGTACGCCGGGCCGGTGCGCGAGGCCATCACCTCCGGGCGGCTGCGCATCGAGCCCGCGGGGCGCAGGCACGAGGTGCTCGCGTTCATCGACGGCGGCCTGGCCGACTTCTCGGTATCCCGGCCCGCGGCCCGGGCCGGCGGCTGGGGGATTCCGGTGCCTGGCGACGACAGCCAGGTGATCTACGTCTGGTTCGACGCCCTGTGCAATTACGTCACGGCGCTCGGCTACGGTTCCCCGGGCAGTGCGGCGTACCAGCGCTTCTGGGCGGGCCAAGGGCGCCGCCTGCATCTGCTGGGCAAGGGCGTGCTGCGGTTCCACGCCGTCTACTGGCCGGCCATGCTGCTGTCATCGGGCCAGCCGCTGGTGGCTGCTGCGCGAGGTGCCCCGGGTGGGCGACGCGGACTTCACCGTCGAGCGGCTGATCGCCCGGGCCGACGACGAGCTGGCCAACGGCCTGGGCAACCTGGTCAACCGGGTGGTGGCGATGATCCACCGCTACCGAGACGGCCTGGTCCCCGATGCCCACGCCGGACTTGACGGCGGCGCGGACCTAGGCGCGGACCTGGGCGCGGCCTGCCGCCAGGCCAGCGCCCAGGTCGCCGCCGCGCTCGACGAGTTCGACTTCCGGCGAGCCACGGCGGCGGTCTGGTCCATCGCGGATGAGGCGAATCGTCTGGTCAACCGGGTCCGGCCCTGGGCGCTAGCCAAGGCCGAACGCGCCGGCGACAGCGACGCCGCGACGTCGGGCGCACGTCTGGACACCGCACTGTGCGTCCTGCTCGAGGCGGGCCGGACGCTGGGCCGGGAACTAAGCCCGTTCCTGCCCGACGCCGCCGCCCGCATCACGGCCCAGTGCGTACCCGGCGAAGACGGCCGCCTGCCACCTCCGTCCCCGGTGTTCCGGCGGCTGGCTAGCGGCGGCGGCGGCCACGCTCCAGGCCGCTGACCCGGAGCAGGAGCAGCAGGACGAAGGCACCGATGATCGATCCGATGATGCCCACGGTGTGGAAGCTGTGAATGCTCACGTGGTGGTACTCGATGAGGTTCTGCAGGAACCCTCCGATGAAGGAGCCGACGATGCCGAGCACGATGGTGCCGAGTATCCCGATCGAATCACGGCCGGGAAGGAGGAGGCGGGCGATCAACCCGGCGATGAGGCCGATGATGATGAGCACGATAATGAAGGTAACCATGCCTGTAATCCTTTCCAGCCTCCGCGTTTTATGTGCGGCCAGCACAAGCGCCGACGAATCGTGATAATCGCGGCTATGGCGCGGCGAGCTCGCGTTCCAGCGGGGTGCGGAACCGCGGGGTGACCCGGTCCTGGCCGATCCAGGCCCGGAGCCGCTGCGCCTCGGCGGTGATCGCCGCCTGCGCCTGCGTCCCGGTGTCCTCGAGCAGCCGGACCGCGATCTCGCCGTCCGCGCGCTGCGCCCAGCCGCCCACGATCCGGCCGTCCCACCAGATCGTGGGCCCGATGTTCCCGGACCGGTCGAACAGCGCCTGCGCGTGCTCGCCGACGTACCAGGCCCGGTCGCGCCAGCCCATGGCGGTGGGGTCGAGGGCGGGCAGCAGGGCAGGCCAGGGTTCGGCGGCCGCGGGCTGATCCTGGTCAGCGGCCAGCATGACGCCCGGCGCGCCGCCGAGGTCGACCTCGGCGATCTCGAGCTCGGCCAGCGCCTGCCTGACCTGACTGGCCGTCCAGCCGGTCCACCACTGCACGTCAGCGACGGAGGCCGGGCCGAACGCGAACAGCCACCGGCGAGCCAGTTCGGTCCGCGCGGCGGGAGCGGGCCAGGGCGTCCGCTCACCGGTGGCGGACCAGGTGAACTGCAAGGAGGTCCATCCCCCGCGTGGCCGGCCGCGGACCATGCGCCCTTCCGCGGACAGCAGCGTAAGCAGCCGGCTGGTCAGGTTCACCACCCCGCCGTAGGGGTTATCCGCGGCCTGCACGATCGGGGTGCGCAGCCGCGGCTCGTCCTGGGAGAGCTCCGCGCCGGTGGCCGATCCGCGCGCGGACAAGGCGCGCAAGGTCGCCTCACCGACGTCCCGGAGCCAGGCCGCCGCGTCCGGCGCGATGCCGGCGGCCTGCACGACCCCGGTGAGCTGGCGCCGCAGCCGCTCGGCGACCTGATCGGTGCAGGCGGCCTGGATCACCGGCGCCAGGTCGGCGGGCACCACGAACACGGTCCGCCGCATGCCGAGCATCCGCACCAGGGCACCGTCGGCGTACAGCGCGTCCTCGATGGCCGCCTTGCCTGCGCCGCCGGTGCGGGCCCAGGCCGCCAGGTAGACCGACGCGGGGTCGGTGCCGTGCAGCGCGAGGACGCCTGCCGCCGCGGCGGCGACCTGGCTGGTCCTGGCGGCCGGCGCCAGGTGGTGGCGGGCCGCCAGCCGGGCCCGGCGTTCGGCCGTGCTGACAGCCCGGATAACCATGGCGATGACCATACTCCCGGGACCGGTAACGTCGGATCGTGATCAGCTTCCGCCAGCCCGGCACCATCCTGACCGACCGTGTCTTCGGCGTTCCGCTGGACCACGGCCATCCGGAGGGCCGGCAGATCGAGGTCTTCGCCCGTGAGGTGGTCGCGGCCGGCAAGGCCGACGCGGACCTGCCCTGGCTGCTCTTCTTGGAGGGCGGCCCCGGGTTCGGCGCGCCGCGGCCGGAAGGCCGGTCCTCCTGGCTCGACCGGGCGCTGGCCGACTACCGGGTCCTGCTGCTTGACCAGCGCGGCACCGGCCGGTCCTCCCCCGCGAGCCGGCAGACGCTGGCCCGGCTCGGATCGGCTCAGGCCCAGGCTGACTACCTGACGCACTTCCGCGCGGACAGCATCGTGCTGGACGCCGAGCTGATCAGGCGCGAGCTGACCGGCGACGTGCCGTGGACCGTGCTCGGGCAGAGCTTCGGCGGCTTCTGCACCGTCACCTATCTGTCCTTCGCCCCGCACGGCATCCGCGAGGCGTTCATCACCGGCGGCCTGCCCGGGCTCGCGGTGACCGCCGATGACGTCTACCGGCACACCTACCGCACCGTCCTGGCCAAGAACGCCGCCCACTACGAGCGGTACCCCGTCGACGTGGCCCGGGCTCAGCGGGTGGCTGCGTACCTGGCGGACCACGACGTCCGGCTGCCCGACGGCGCGCCGCTGTCGGTGCAGGCGTTCCAGTCGGCCGGGCACATGCTCGGCCAGAGCGGCGGCAGCCACGCGCTGCACTACCTGCTGGAGAACTCGTTTGCCGACGACGAGCTGTCCGATGCTTTCCTGTACGCGCTCATCGACAAGCTGAGCTTCGCCGCCACCCCGCTGTACGCGCTGCTGCACGAGGCGTGCTACGCCCAGGGTTCGGCGACCCGGTGGGCCGCGCAGCGGGTCAGGGCGGAGTTCACCGAGTTCGATCCGGGCCCGGCCGCCGACGGGGCCGCTCCGCTGATGTTCACCGGCGAGATGATCTACCCGTGGATGATCGACGCCGACCCGGTGCTGCGCCCGCTGCGGGAGGCCGCCGGCATCCTGGCCGAACGCGACGACTGGCCGCCGTTGTACGATCCCGCCCGGCTGGCTGGCAACGAGGTGCCGGTGGCCGCCGCGGTGTACTACGACGACATGTACGTGGACCGCGAGTTCTCCGTCCAGACCGCCCAGGCCGTCCGCGGCCTGCGGACCTGGGTGACCAGCGAGTACTCCCATGACGGGCTGCGGGTGAGCAGCGGAGCCGTGCTGAGCCGCCTGATCGATATGTGTCACGGCAACATCTGACCGTTTGGTGTCGCCACGGCCACCGCCCGCCCGGCACCCCTAAGGTGGTGACATGCCTGGCGTATTTTCGAGGCGCCCCGTCCTCATCGCGGCCGCCGCGGCGGTGCTGGCCGTGGCCGTGCCGGCCGTGGCGGCATGCGGCACGGCCCTCACCACGTCCGCCTCCGCTCACGTGGCGTCGCTGGCCTCGGCGGGACGCAGCCAGGCCGCGCTTGAGATCACCACGGGAACGCCTGTCCTTGACGTCAGCATCGCTCGCCTGCCCGGCACCTTGCTCCGGGTCTCGGTGCCGGACAACGCTCCGGTCACGCCGGTGCTGTCCGGCTCGGTGCCGATCGTGCTTTCGCTGACCGGCCGCAACGTTTCGTCCTGGCATGGCCCGGCGTACACGGTCAGCGTGGTGCTGAGCTCGTCGGTGCGATGGAGCCTGGATTTCGCGGGCGGCACCCAGCTGATCCGGGCTGACCTGCGCGGCGGCCAGGTCGGCGGGATCGCCGTGACGGCGGGCTCGGACATCCTGCAGATCACCTTGCCCAGGCCGGCCGGGACGCTGCCGTTCCTGCTCGCGGGCGGGGTCACCCAGTTTCAGCTCAGTTTGCCCGGCGGCGTACCGGCCCGGGTGACGGTGGGCGGCGGCGCCTCCTACGTGTCGGTCGATGACCAGGACCTGACCGGCGTGGCGGGCGGCACGGTGCTGACCCCGCCCGGTTGGGCCAGCGCGGCGTCCCGGTTCGACATCGACGCCACCGCGGGGTTCTCGCGCCTGACCGTCAGCCGGTGGTAGCCGGCCCGGTCGCGGGCTGCTTGGATGACAAGGTGATGGCAGAGTAGCCATCTGACAACGAAGGCTGCGGAGGTACGGCGTGGACATCGGAATCGGCCTGCCCAACACGGTGCCCGGCACCGAGGGCAGGAACCTCATCGACTGGGCCAAGAACGCCGAGGCGGCCGGGTTCAGCACGCTGGGCACGATCGGCCGTCTGGTCTACCCGAACTATGAGGAACTGATATCGCTGGCCGCCGCGGCCGCGGTCACCAGCCGGATCCGGCTGACGACCAGCGTCCTGCTCGCGCCGCTGTACTCCAACACGGCGCTGTTCGCCAAGCAGGCGGCTTCGCTGGACCGGATCTCCGGCGGCCGGCTGGTGCTCGGCCTTGGCCTGGGCGGCCGGGATGACGACTTCACCGCCAGCGGCTTGCCCACCGAGGGCAAGGGGCGCCGGCTGGAGGAGCAGCTGACCGAGATGAAGCGGATCTGGGCCGGAGAGCACCGCGGTACCGCGGGCGGAATCGGGCCCCAGGCGGTGCGGCCAGGCGGCCCCGAGATCATCCTCGGCGGTTCGGCGCAGGCCAGCTTCCGCCGGGTGGCGCTGTTCGGGGACGGCTGGATCATGGGCGGCGGCACCCCCGACATGTTCGCCCAGGCCGCGGCCGCCGTGGACAAGGCCTGGCAGGAGGCGGGACGCCCGGGACGGCCGCGCAAGCTCACGCTCGCCTACTTCGCGCTCGGACCCGGTGCCAGGACCCAGGCCGACAACTACCTGCTGAACTACTACGCCTTCATGGGCGACATGGCCCAGCAGGTCGCCGCGAGCGCCGCGATCAGCGCCGAGATGGTCAAGGCATACGCCGCCGCCTTCGAAGCAGGAGGCTGCGACGAGATCATCTTCATCCCCACCGCGTCCCGGCCCGACCAGATCGACCTGCTCGCCGAAGCAGTCCTGTAACGCAGCAACGTCATACCGGCCGGCCGCTCGCCCGGCGGATGCTTTCCCGCGATTGCTGTTCGGCTAGTACCTCATCGAGCTTCGCGCGGAGATCAGCCTGTACCGGCGCATCAGGGCTTATTCTCTTGACCGCGTGTTCAAGTTCACGCTTGAACCGGGACAATTCGCCGGTGGTCAGGGCGTGCACGGGATGCTTCGGCTGTTCGACGTTCGCGGGCTCGGCAGGCATTGGGAAATCCTTCACGGCATCTACGGTCTTGGCGTCTGGATGGACACCGCGCACCCCCGCTTTGACTGGTACGCCGGATACGCGGGTCCGCTGTTCAGGCTGCCCGGTCGGGACTACCGTGGGGAAGTAATCAGACGGCTACCGGCAAGGGACGGCAAGGCCTGGAAAGCCCGGCAAGAATCGAGGATTTTTGCATGAGGGACCTGGACCCCGGAGCATCACCGCTGCATTTCTTCGGAAGTGAAGTACGACGGGCGCGTGAGGCCGCCGGTATAACGCTGGCCGAGTTCGGCGCGCTGGTCCCTTGCGACGGATCGACGGTGTCCAGGATTGAGGCCGGTCTGCTCAGCCCGACAGAGCGTTTCGCCGCCACCTGCGATGAGACGTTCCCGCAGATGGGCGGATGGTTCACCAGGTTCTACCAGGACAGCAGGAAGTGGAACGGGCCGTATCCTCCGTGGTTCCTCGACTGGGTTGAGATCGAGAACCGGGCAACGGTGATCCGCTGGTATGAGCCGCTGCTCATACCCGGATTGATCCAGACGCCGGAATATGCGCGCGCTGTCCTGGGATGGGGACCAGGCGATGGCGTTGACCTGGACGAGAGAGTCGCCGCCCGACTGAACCGCCAGCTCATCTTCGACCGGGAGACCCCGCCGGAGGTCTGGATACTGCTCGGCGAATCGGTACTCGGCTACTGCGTCGGCTCGGCTGATGTCATGCGCAAGCAGATCGATCACCTGTCTGAGATGGCGCATCGCCCGCGCGTCACGATCCAGGTAGTGTCCGGTAGCGCAGGCGCTTACGGCGGCCTGTCAGGAGCGTTCGCCATCGCTTCGGCCGATGCATCCGATACAGCTGTCTACCTGGAGACAGGAGTTCAGGGCATGGTGATCCGTGACCCTAAACTGATCAACAAGGCATCGTCTATGTTCGACCACCTGAGGGCCGAGGCGCAGCCGCGATCACAGACACCGGAAATACTTTCAAGGGCTGGTGAGATATGGAACGAATAGCTGGCCTTAACTGGCGCAAGAGCACGTTCAGCGGGTCAAACGGTGGCGGATGCATCGAGGTCGCTGACCATGACGGCCGGGTCCTGGTCCGTGACACACAAGACCGCCAAGGCCCGGCGCTCAAGGTCACCCCGGCCGCATGGCGTGAGCTGATCACCCGCGTCAAGGACCGCTAACGCTCGAGAACCCCCGTGTGCTGGGCCGTCGTACACGGGGGTTCACCATGTGCGTGTACGTCCCTGCTTTCCCAGATGATCAACGGCTGCACCTGTCAAACCGGCGGGGTTATTTTCGTCTCCTGGTTAGGCCAAAAGGCGTTTGGCCTGGTCAAGGTGCCAATCCGTTGGGCTTGGGCATCGGAGCCCGTAGGGCTCGAACGAAAGGCAGGGACCATGCAGCAGCGTTCTGTCGATACCAAGATGATGGCAATGAAAGAGGCCGGCCAGCAGGGCTATCCAGAGGTGGCGCTCCGGCTTCTGCGCGGCGATGTCCGGGCGTACGCCAGGACTGCCAGACCCGCCCCGTCCTGCACGCCCGCCCCGTCCTGCACGCCCGCCCCGTCCTGCACG
>Ga0224557_1003396_pt1 | contig 12441 bp, 7 predicted proteins | sample 714S31014metaG_FD_180677 | JGI IMG/M metagenome (GOLD analysis project Ga0224557, IMG submission 180677) | Peat soil microbial communities from Stordalen Mire, Sweden - 717 S3 10-14 | ecosystem: Environmental > Terrestrial > Soil > Wetlands > Peat | place: Sweden: Norrbotten County, Stordalen... | reverse complement strand
CGCATATAGAACCGGACATTGTGTGTTTATCTAAAGGCCTTACCAACGGTTGTTTGCCTATGGCTGCGACGTTAGCGACTGAAGATATTTATCAGGCATTTTATAGCACGGACCGCTCCAAAACTTTCTTCCATTCGACTTCTTTCACAGGAAATCCGCTTGCCTGCGCTGCAGCTTGCGCCTCGATTGATCTATGGGAAGAAAATAACGTGGCAGAGCGTACAAAGACGCTGCATGACCATCAAGCCGCTTTGCTGCCACGGTTGGCGGCGCGGAAGGATATAGAAAATGTGAGGCATATCGGCACGATTATGGCGCTGGATGTGTGTAATGTTCGGCAAGGGTATTTGCCCGACGTTGCAACGAAGCTTTATCGCTATTTTCTGGCGCAGGGCGTGTTGTTACGCCCTATCGGGCAAACGATCTATTTGTTGCCGCCCTATTGCGTTTCACAAGAAGATTTGAACTTTATCGTTGGCATTATTTAACGGGCGCTCGATGTCCTCGGTTGTGGAGATCTTGAGCACGTTTGATTTTGTGAACATCGCCAGCTGACCTTATACAAGCTAAAAATCTTATAATTGAACAACTTTCTGAAGTGAAACCACTTTATAATCAAAGCTAGATGATCTCTTCGCGCATTACTCTCAGAGAAATACCCTGCTCTTTTTGAAGCACCTGAAAAATCCTTTTATGGCCATACAATTAATCTAATTCTCATGGATGCACAGTTTTTTAAAGTAAAATCGATGCATTTATTCAGTTTCAGCTAAAATTAGAGAACATTTGTATCTCACTTTTTGGAAAAGTCAGGGTAAAATAAAGTTTCTGTTTTTCGGCACCATACAATGCACAAAATAGGTTTACAAACCATATAAGATGTCCAGTATTAAAAGTTTTTAAAGACATTTGAGCCTATCCAGAGCAAGGTTTGCAGCCTTTTTGCCTGAAAGGAGCATCCCTCCAAAAATAGGCCCCATTCTTGGAGCGCGGGTTGCTGCATTAGCAGCCATTCCCGCAACAATCAAACCCGGGTAGATCTCCTGCGTTGCATCAACAGTAAGGCGCTCGCCAACCTCTGACCACATGGGTTTCTCCCCCAGCACCCCTAATTTCCCAATTTTTGCGTTTGGTATTTTTCGGAGAATCGTGTTGCAGACAGCTGCATCGTGCCCTGTTCCGTCTATTACGAGTTTTGTGCTGATCATGAGAGGGTCTACATGCAAGCGCTGTTCTGCAACAGGTCCCCAATTGATCACTATACCAGTAATCTGATCACTTTCCCGAATCACAACGTCTTCAAAATTCACAAGGTTAAAGACCTCAGCCCCTGCTGAAGTTGCACCTGCAATTAGCTTCCCAACTGATTCAACTGAGTTTGCCACGTAATACCCTGGCTGGTATTCCTTATACCTAATCCCAAAGTCGTCCAGGATGCAGCGAGCCTCTTCCTGCACAACTATGCGCGGGAACATCATGCCACCAGCCCACATGCCTCCCCCGAGAGATGCCTTCTTTTCATAAATAGCGACTTTTGCCCCCTTATCTGCCAGATACTTTGCAGCCACCAGATTTGCAGGCCCGCCTCCTACAAGTGCCACATCGATATCTATATAGTCAAGGAAGGTTTTAGAATACTCATCAAAAATTGCCCGTGTGATTATGACTTCATCGAGTTCCATCTCAATCTCTCATAAAGTTTCTAGTTTTTGAAATTCTGGGGAAAACACCCCCGTTTTCTTAGATACAAATCCGGGAATTGTAAAACTGACCACAGAAACCAAAATTTACATTGTGTTTAGAGATTTGATAATATTTAATACTTATGCAGTCGAACTGGGAAATCAATATATATTAAACTATTAACTATCTAATATGTGAATTAAAGCAAAAAGTCTATTGCACTTAATTTTGTACTTCAAGAGCTTAAGTCTTTGAATGATTATCGTTTTTAAACGAATTGAAAATTAGTAGGGAAGGGAAATAAGAATCTCAAAAAAGTCGAACCAAAATAGAAAAATTACTAAACAAAGAAAGGATTACTGAACGAAAAACGTTTGTTAAGAGAAAGACACAAGAATATTAGATCTCCAGAAACAAATTGATATCAAAGATGAGCAGCTTAGGATGAAAGATAAACAGATCGAGAAGCTGTCTGAAACTATGCATGCTCAAGCATTCACATTCAATCATTGATCCATCAGAAAGCAATCAAATAACCAGGAACTAAGAAGCCATGGTGGCTATTTTGATAATTCCAACTACGATTCTCTAACCATAGATAACTTATCTAGAACTTGTTTCCTAATTACATCTCTATCACGGATTATTATCTCAACATTCTCATTTTTATTCTGGGATACAACATTTGTTTTTCGATATTCACGTCTACCGAAGTCTTCCGAAAAACGTCTCTCCAAAATCCACATGCAAACTTGGCAATTACCATCTTCAGCAGCATCATTAAAACGCTCTAGACATGTTTTTGCAGCATCAGCATTGCGTTTTTGAATGTGTTTCTAAAACTGATACTACTTTCCTGATGTTGAATTTTTTCCTTTGTTCATCCAAGTATTGAATGTCTGATATGTCACACCAGCTGATTCGGCGGCAAGAGCATAGGGAAGTCCTAAAGCAATATTTTTACCGATTCGCCGTTGTATCTCATAGGTTAACTTAGTGGGCCTGGGCATGATTGCACAGATTTTTATTTATTACAGTTAATATAAATAAATCTTATATTTAATGTTTATTTAGTTTTTTCTGCATAGAAGTGGGGTTTATACATCTAAATTCAGGAACAGGCTATTCTATCGTTTTAAGACTTTTTTTGGAATGGGTAATGGTGTACCATATAACTTTAAATAAAAGTCTCCATAGTAAGCCCAAGAAAAAGTCGTTTTTAGGCCAATTGAATCCCCATAAATTTACTGAAAGATACTGATAAGTACCTTTGATATATTTTTCATACACTTTCATTACTTTGAAAATATAAAAATCAACTTATGTATATATTTACTTCCATCCCATAGCCTTCTGTTTTTCGGCGTTGTATAGAAGATTTGAATAGGTCTCAAAATGAATTAAAGAAATAGATTGCTACTCCTCTAGCTCTGTCTAATAGTTTTTTGTGGAAATGTTGTTCAGTGGTGGATGCAATAAGGACGAGATTGAACAAATTCTGAGAGACCGACGTGATGATCATATTCTAAAAGGTAGTTCTCATGCGGGACAACTTCGCTGTTGATGTGGACATCTTTTAGATATTATAATGTAGTTGAGTCTGAGCCTCTAAACTCAGGTTGAGAATTATAAGTTCGTAACTTTCGCTCTTTCAAAGACAACCCTTAGAGTTGTGATGGGTGAGATGGAACTGGATGAACTGTTTTCGGAGAAAAAAAGTATATATAAGCGAATTCAGGAACTTCTAGAATAATACATCTACCTATGTTGTATTCGGGTTAAAGAGTTATGATTCCGGATGTATCCTTATAAGGCACAATAAAAAGAGCAATTGTCAAACAGGCTGAAGCAGAAATAGATAAGCATTAAGATTTATTCCTTGAGGAAGACAATTATCAAGGAACATTTACTAGACTCGGCTTATTTTGATGAAATGTCCGGTTTTTATATGGAATAATCAAAGAAAGAAGAGAAAACGCTATTGTCTATGAGGATACCTAACAAGAATTGTCGAATTATCACAAAAGGTCAGTAATACAAATCGTGATGATTTACCTCTAAGTATTAAAACTAATGCTCAAAGAGCTCTATATCATAATCTGAATAAGAATAATCCTTAGCTGTTGAATTGGACAATACTATTAGACGAGTAAAACAAGCTGAATGGCGTGGTAATCCATCTCAGGAGAATGAAATAAAAGTAGAATTGTATAAAACCCTCAAAGATGTAAATGATGTTGAAGGGATTTTTCCTATAATCAAACAGAATAATGAGTTTTGATATGCAACAAATAATATTGGACGATATGTCTATCTTTGTTGTGCACAAAGACATAAAAAATGTGCACCTCAGTGTTTATCCATCAAATGGTAAGGTGAAAATTTCTGCACCGTTACGTATGGATCTAGATTCTATCAGAGTATTTGCTATTTCAAAAATGAGTTGGATAAAGAAACAACAGATCAAACTACAAAATCAGGAGAGTGAAACGCCGAGTCATTACATTACAATGGAAAGTCATTACTACCTGGGCAAGAGATACATGTTAAAAGTCATAGAACATAATACTCCTCCAAAAGTGGTAATTAAGCATGAAACAATCGAATTGTATATACGGCCAGATACAAATACCGTTAAAAAGAAAAAAATATTAGACGAATGGTATCGTAAAAGACTTAAAGGAATTATTCCAAAAGTAATTGCTCAATACGAAGAATCAATGAAGGTTAATGTGGTTGAATTTGCGATTAAAAAAATGAAAACAAAATGGGGAACTTGTAATCTAGAGGCAAAAAGAATCTGGCTGAACCTTGAGTTGGCAAAGAAGCCCATAGAATGTATTGAGTATGTAGTTGTGCATGAAATGACGCATCTGCTAGAAAGGCACCATAATGAAGAATTCATTGCATATTTGAGTAAATTTTTTCCTAAGTGGGAATTCTACAAGGAAATGCTAAATAAAAGTCCATTACGTCATGAAAAATGGACCCCTTGACCTAAAGTAGGTTTAAAAAATCAGTGAATATTTTATGAAAGTTGGAACGTTTGTTTGAACATACTAGTTCTATTCTAGTTGGGTATGCTAGAGTAACTTCGCTTTCAACCGCTATTAAAAAGGTTTAAACCATCGATAATAGCCTTCACTCCCCATCTCGATTTTCAAATTATGCTCATTGATATACTTTAATTCTGAATCAAAAAGCTTCATTGGAGAAGGATTAAGTGTTATAGCAACATCTGGCTTCAATCGTAAACTTTCGATATCTTTATCGACCTTATTATCTGGTGAGCCCGCAATTCATTGCGTCAACTTTCGGTATTTCTTATTGTGATAGCAACCAACATCAAGATCACTGATTCCATCAAGGCCCTCTATGCTTTTCATATTTTTCCAATAATTATCCTCGATACACACCTCAATGCAGAATTAAACTAGTAGACTATCGGGTAACTTTTGAACTTTCTCTTCTATATGAATACATATAAAGCCTTTAAATCTTGCAGATAAGCCCAGCTCCTTATTTTTCAATACAACAGTCTGTTGCGCCTTCCTGAATTCTGCTGCAATTTTGTAGCTCGATATCCTTTGATACCTTTATGCGACAAACAATGTCTGCATAAGTTACGAATCTATTCTTAAGTATTAAATAATTAAATATCATCTTCAAGAGTTATTTTCTCACACCCGAAATGCAATACTTGTTGCGACCATCTATTTATTATAGCGGAATGTAATAAGAAAATGAATAATTTGGAGGATAGCAATGAAAAACGGTAACATTGGACTTATAATGGTATCTCACAAAACATATACATCTTTTCGATCATCGACATTTCCAACATTCTGATCGAAAGGTGATCTATATGAGTAATCCAGAAAGCACACAAAATTCCTTTTTAGAGGAAACAAAGGCTAAATTCCCATTATTGGAGATTAACCCTGAATTAGCAAGGGTAATGCCTCAAGATGAAGTAATTGAGTTAGTTAATGACTGTGTTAGCCTATCAGGCTACACTAGGAACGACATAAAGAATGCATTATTTAGGGCTCTTTCACTACCGGCTTTAAATGAGTATGTCAATATAGATAAGAGATTTAGGGTAGCGATTGATATTGTAGTCAACGGACTCGAAAACCGCTTTCCTGATAAGCCAAAGATTAAGTATGAGTGGAAAGGCGAATCTTTTCATTTATCAGTACTCGAATCGATTGACAAATATGGGAATGGTCTATTTACTGAGTATTGGATGCCTGAGCCTGTAATTTCTGCATTAAATGGTGAATGGATACTCGACGAGCCAGAAGCGTCAGTTTCTGATGGATGGATTGATGCTCTAGAAGTTCATGATGCTCCAGAATTAGTGCGATCCTCTCCTTTTCCTGTAAAAAAAAAGACAACGAAGGCGTCAGAAGCTTCCAACAGTTTTATACTAGCTGAGATATTACAAGAATTGAAGGAAATCAAAGCAATTCTTAGGGATAAGAAATGAGTATGGCCTACTAGGTTCATCAATGCTTATAATCCGGTCTAATAATTAATAGTCCAATGATGAACGGAAGAATAAGTCCTTAACTCTTTCTTATCCGTCAAATAAATATATAAGGTTAGAATTTTCGTAGTTTATTGGCATCATCACAAAAAAGATTGGTACAGGCTCAATTATGCACTTTCTCGGATTCATGTACATTTTGCAGCAAATCGAAAATGAGGATTTTTAAGCCTTCAACAAATATTTTTAAAATAAACTCATTTTGATTTATAAATTTTTGTGTAATTAAGTATAGGTATATTAATGAATATATCAGATGCTATAGGGCTTAAAATAGAAATGGATCTTGTGAAAGTGGTTCTAAATGATTCGTTAGTGCTCTAGGTTCTAATGCCTAAGTAAATTCACAGATTCCCACTTATCTTCAGGCTCTTATTTATCATTTTCATAAAGTTTCCATATCGCTATGGGATTTCAGTGTATAAATCAAGTAAGTATCTATTACGTTTTTATACAATCTTAATGGTAATCATATAATTCTTTTCGTTGCCGCTGAACCAAAATATTCTCCCCCAAGAGTTATATAATTTATAAAAAGTACAACGACATGAAAAATCTTTGAAGGATATCTGATGTTGAAAAAAAGACATAATATAGAGAACTATGGAGTGAGGGAAGTTACATTGGAACTGTGAGTGATGGTACAACTTCTTATGTAATTAAAAACTATGTTAAATTAGGAAAATCAGACAGGAAAAGGAGTATATAAGCAAACGAAAGTATTTGATCTTGAATAATCTCTTTATATCCAGATCAATGGCGCATCCATTTGCTTGCAGTGGGGTACACAGCCGAAATTTGGATTTAGTTCTTGGAGATGGCTACAAACCACTCGCAACAACTGAACTAATAGCTTTAATATATTTTAACGGCAACAATATCAAGTAGATGACAAAAGGAATACTTATTGCAGGAACCCACAGCGGAGTTGGAAAAACTACAGCCTCAATGGGCATAATGGCTGCCCTCAAGCACAGAGGGTTAAAAGTCCAGCCTTACAAGGTAGGACCTGATTATATTGATCCTTCTCATCACACTGTAATCTGTGGGCGCCTTTCTAGAAATCTGGATACATATCTGATGGGTACAGATGGAGTTAGGCAGATTGTGGCCCGAACGGCTACAGATGCAGATATTGTGGTAGTAGAGGGTACAATGGGGCTTTTTGATGGAATAGATTCTACAGAAATTGCAAGCTCGGCACACATTGCAAAAACCCTTAACTTGCCTGTAATTCTGGTAATAAATGTCCATGGTATGTCCAGAAGCGTCGCAGCCTTGTTGAAAGGTTATTCAGAGTTTGATCCTGAGGTAAGGATTGTCGGCATTATCCTGAATCAATTCGGAAGTTTACGCCATGCGGAACTCTTAAAAAATGCACTTCTTGATAATATTCCTATTGTAGGGATGATTCCACGAAAGAAAGACATTGAGGTTCCCTCAAGGCACCTTGGGCTATATATGGCCCACGAAAAGGACTACAACACTAAAGAAATGGCAACATTTATTGAGGATAATGTTGATCTTGATACAGTAATTGAACTTGCAGAACCCTGTTCTTTTCCGGAAATTACGGATCTACATAGACCAGAGACTGAGGTCAAGGTAGGAATTGCTAGGGATCCAGCCTTTTGTTTTTACTATCAGGATATGTTCGATGCCTTCAGATATTCTGGAGCTGAGGTTGTATTTTTTAGCCCAATGGCAGGAGAAGTTCCAGATGTGGATGGAATTTACCTTGGAGGTGGCTATCCTGAACTTTATGCAGAAATACTTGAAAGGTCAGAGACTACTCATAAACTTAAAAGTCTTGCATCCGATGGCCTGCCAATCTATGCGGAATGCGGAGGCCTGCTATACCTATGTAAGACTTATGATATAGATGACAGGACTTATAAACTAGCTGATGTCGTGCCTGCAAATACACGAATGACAAACCGGCTTAGGGCTTTAGGCTATACTGAAGCCCTCCCTCTTAACAAAAACTTCTGTTCTCATAATATAAGAGGTCACGAATTTCACTACTCACTCACAGAATGTGACCGTGATGCAAGATTTGCATACAAGATGCTCCGCGGAAAAGGCATAACTGACGGTTTTGATGGACTCATAGAGCACAATACTCTCGCAGGGTATATGCATACTCATCCTGCCAGTTTCCCGGTAGAAAAATTCGTGCAAAAATGTAGGGAATTTAAAAGGCGATAAAATTTTATTATTCATCACTTGTTTGCTACATAAGTAAAGGTTGAATTTTTTAAATTTTTTTATCAAAGCATACTTCAACTTTTCATGTTTTATTCCAAGTGCAATTTTTTATGGGCTCATTATATATCAGGCATATATGACCAGCAACAGATGATTCAGTATTATAATCTGGTTTTAAGTTGGTTTTATTATTATAAGCGTTATATAATATACTCGTGGAACTTAAGTTCCCTTTAATGCTCAGCTCTTTGCTCTGTCTGTGATTGTATAGTGTATTGAATCAACCAAATTTTTGACTTTGTCCTTGAGTCATTGATAAAATCTTAAAAACAATAATACATCCTATTTTTTTGGAAATGTAGAACATGTCTCATATTTATGATTTCAAAAAGCTCATGAGAGTGATCCAAAATTAAGAAAAGTAAGAACATCGTCACAAAATATATTGTATTTCTACTCACCCTCATGTGCGTAAGTCCCACATTCGTGCTTAGATTCCCGTCCATATCCATGAATAGATGCGCTGATTAGAGGGTTTTTCGTAAATATCTAAGAATCTTGATAAACCTCAATCTTTGGCTGGTTGTTTATGAATCCTAAATGAACAATTTGTTGAAATCGGAAATTTATCAAAATTTTCCTCTGATTTTCACGAGTCATTTACTCAATCTATATATATCACAAAATTTAGGGGTTTATCGAAGCCCTGTATAATTTCTCTTGATTTGTGCCCTTTCAATAGTTTCCTATCTACGGTACATTCCAAATTATTATTCTAATTCAGTTATCTCAATATAGATTTTTGAGTTTTTTTATTGTCCTTATCTCCTTACAATGTAGCTTATAATGTTTCACCACCCGAGCCTATACTTTGCAGACAAAAGAACGAAATTCATAAACTTTCGGACTAAAATCATTCTGATTTTTCTATGACAAGAATAAAATATTGACTCACCTATTCTCCTTCAACAATATAAATTTAGGGATGATCTCGCCTCTCATTTAGTGATCAAAAAGATTTTTACAGGCACAGGAAAATTCCCATTTTATTTATGTTGGTATTTATTTATTTATTTATTTATTTATTTATTTTATTTAATTTTTTCAAAAGCTTAAATTTTTTTAAATCAACTATTATCATGTACAAAAGTCACGTATTTAGTATCAAGTCTGTATTTAGTTAGCCCAACTAGTATAAAGTAGGTCTTTATTTCATTACTTGGGAAAACTTATCTGAACCTGTTTCTAGAGAACAAATTTTTAGCTTTGGACAACAAACCTATCTGAGACCAAACATTGTCTCCTAGTAAAGATGCAAAAGAAGAATTTTCGACGACTAAAGAAGCTCTTTTTTCAGAAGGATTTAAATCTAATGTAGTCAAAGCCCACACCAGAACATCAACTCTATTCAATGATTCCTCAGAGGCTGAAACCAACAGATCTTTCTGTCATCAAAATTCATCCCCTATTTAGAAGATCATGGATTTACTTAAATATAAGGAGACTGTTATAGATGAAGTAAATGGCGTCCAACAAAAGTATTTGCATAGTCGGGCCTTCAAAACTTTTTTTAAGTGGCGTCAGTTATTATACTATCCGCCTGGCAAATGCCATGTCATCAGAAAAAAATGTATATGTAATTTGTTTTCGTCAACTTCTTCCTACCTTCCTTTTTCCTGGAAAGTCCCATGTTGGGAAAAATATTTCTAACATGAATTTTTCACCAGGTCTTTCAATTTTTGATGGTATGGACTATAATAACCCCTTCACTTGGATCCAAGCATACCTGTTTCTTAAAAATCAAAAGCCTGACGTCATAATATTGCAATGGTGGACCTCTTCGATTGCGCATATGCATCTTTTATTAAAATTTTTTGCAAATCTGTTACATAAACCAAAAATAATAATCGAGTTTCACGAAGTTGTGGATCCGTTTGAGGAGTCCATACTCCCGATTCGTTTATATTCTAAAATAACGGGTAAATTGCTTCGCAAAAACCTTGATGCATATATTACTCATTCCGAATCTGATAAACAACTTGTTGCCAAAAGATATTCCATTGCCCCTGAAAAAATTCATGTGATCCGACATGGTCTTTATGATCAGTACGGAAAATTGCTTGACATTGAGGAAGCAAGGAAAGAACTTTCGATACACGAAGAGTTTGTTATTCTATTCTTCGGTTTAATTAGAAAGTATAAAGGAATAACCTACCTGATCAGTGCTTTTGAACAGCTCCCTTCTACAATTCTCGAGAAAAGCAGGCTGTTGATTGTCGGGGAGATCTGGGAAAATCGCAGAGAGCTGCTTAACCAGATCAAGGTTTCTTCACATCATGATAAAATAACTCTGGTAGACGAGTACGTTCCTGATGAAAAAGTAAACCTGTATTTCAGCGCTTCGGATGTGGTAGTCCTACCCTATCTGAGGGCTTCACAGAGTGGAATTGCTCATATTGCTATGTCTTTTGGAAAACCTGTTGTAGTTTCCGAAGTTGGTGGTTTGAAGGAATCAATGGCTAATTATGAAGGCACTTTTTTTGTTTCTCCAGGTGAAATTGGTTCTCTTAGAGATGCTATCCTCAGTCAATTAGGTACTGAGGAGCATTATGAAGCTCCTGACCAAAAATGGGATAAAATTGTGAATAGTTACATCGAATTAATACAATCAGTTTGAGAATATTTCTCAACAAATTTTGTATGTCTTTCCCCATTAAGTTATTCATGCTTTTCATGATTATGTTTCCGGTGGAACTAATATCTGTATTTTTATTCACTGAGGCATATCTACTCAAAATAACTTCATTGAAGTACGGAGCAAAATAAACAGAAAAAAGACGCTATATGCATCTTGAAATTAAAATCAACCAAATAATAGAGTCTGACCAAAGATATAAGGCTTTTTATTTTTCCTGATGTTTTACAGTTTTGAAAAAACGATGAAATTTCATGCAAATTCGTTGAACTACTTTCTTCATTTTGATAAGGTAATTCACCCATACCTAAACTCATTCATTTTTTATACTTTTTTTGCGAAATTAATCGGCAGCTACTACTATAAGTTTTATATTCAGATTGAAAATTTCTATTTAAACCTTCATTATTCATCCTGGAAGCTCACTCTCATTAAAGTTGAAAATCCTGCCTATTAAACTGGGAAAGACGGAAAAAACTGTTTTCTTATTCTATTTCCTCTCTTTTTTGTGGCAAAACTTTACATTTAAATCGAATTTTGATAAATTCCTATGCTTTTGAGTATCGGAGAGTTTAATTCCCTTGACAATAATTTTTGTTCATGAAAACTCTTACTGATTTTATGGCTCTGTAGAAATCTTTAATTTAATATAAATTACTTCACTATCTTTTTATTTATGTTATAGACTATCAGTTTAAGTTTTACTTTTTTGAATTGATTATGGAACTTTCGGTACACTGCCAAATTGAGGTTATAGCATTAAATTTTATCCAAAAATATAGCGTTACAAATTTTAGTTACAAATTTTAGAAACAGTATAAGTTGTATGGTATTTTGATAAACCCTAAATTTTGTCCACTAATTTAAATATTTAACATAATTTTTTCGGGTTTATTATTCTTTGATTTTACAGATAGTTTTAGCTGTCCTCAAAATGCTTTTTTATTTTCGATATAACAAACTAATAAGAAAATATAACAAAGAATAACATTTTAAAGTAATTTAGTACGTACTCAAGAATATCACTAAATTACTGAAAAAAATGTTGTCTATATAATGTTTTCAAGTTCCAATGTTGAAAAGTTCATGCTATTGTTCTGAAATAAGTGCTTTTAAAATAATAATTACATCAGTTTCATATATGCTGATTTTAATTTTTTTATATGAATTATGGTATCAAAAAAATTTTCCAATCAATTAAATAAATTAATTTCACCAAATTTGCACTCAATTTACTGAAAAAGTTTACATTATTATTTAAAGCTGAAATTGTAAAAATTTTAATGAGTAAATTAATGCAAAA
>Ga0224557_1003395_pt1 | contig 12446 bp, 13 predicted proteins | sample 714S31014metaG_FD_180677 | JGI IMG/M metagenome (GOLD analysis project Ga0224557, IMG submission 180677) | Peat soil microbial communities from Stordalen Mire, Sweden - 717 S3 10-14 | ecosystem: Environmental > Terrestrial > Soil > Wetlands > Peat | place: Sweden: Norrbotten County, Stordalen... | reverse complement strand
AGGACGCCGGGGTGGTGTGCGGGATACCGCTGATGAAAAAGGTATTTTTAAAGCTCGACCCGGCTATAAAGATAACCGTAAGGAAAAAGGACGGGGACCACGTGAAAAAGGGGGACGTTATAGCCAGAATAAAGGGGCGGGCGCGCGCGATATTGATGGGCGAAAGGCTTGCCCTTAATTTGCTGCAGCTGCTCTCCGGCATAGCCACATCGGCGTATAAATTCCAGGAAAAGGCAAAACCGTACGGCGTCACCATACTGGACACGAGAAAAACAACGCCGACACTGCGGGTGCTTGAAAAATACGCGGTGAAAACAGGCGGGGCCTCGAATCACAGGATGGGGCTTTACGACATGGTGCTGATAAAGGACAATCATCTTGATTTTATAGACCTTAAAAAAGCGGTGTTGGACTGCAGGCGTTTCATACCGCGCGGCATGAAAATAGAGGTCGAAGTCGACAATCTTGACATGCTCGAGCAGGCCATGAGGGCCGAGCCGGACATAATCATGCTGGACAATATGAACCTGGAACTCATGGACAAAGCGCTTGCCAGGATGAAGCAGTTCGGCAGCAAGGCAAAGGTGGAAATTTCCGGCGGGGTCACGCTTGAGACCGTCGAGGAAATAGCCAAACGCAGGGTGGATTATATCTCGACGGGTTCCATAACACATTCGCCGCAGGCCCTTGATATCAGCCTCCAGCTTTCAAAATGAATTTTTCAGCGGTAAAAACCGCCCTGAAAAAAAACAAGATCCTCAATTCGGCGGTATTTTTTGATTCCATCGGTTCGACCAGCCAGTATTTAAAGGACAATGATTTTGCCACCGGGACCGTTGTGGCCGCGGCGAAGCAGACTGCGGGCAGGGGCAAACACGGCGCCGGCTGGGTATCCGGCGAAGGCGGTTTGTGGTTCTCCTATGTCATAAACAAAAAAATACAAAAACCGTATATATTTGTCATATTGTCTTCCGTGGCGGTCGCACAGGCGCTTAAAGAAGCCGGGATTGAGCCCGTGATAAAATGGCCGAACGACATCATGGCACGGGGGAAAAAAATATCCGGGATGCTCATAGAAAATGACGCCTACAATTCGAAGCTTGTGACCGGAATCGGGATAAACGTAAATAATGACACCCCTGAAGGCCACGGGATAAATGCCGTGAGCATGAAGGATCTGGCCGGTGAAAAAGTTGACGCCGGAGCGCTTTTGATTTCAATAGTGAAAAAAATAGACTCTTACATAAGCCGCCTGCCGGCTGTTAAAAAAAAGCTTATAGCTTCGTGGGTAAAATACCAGGGGCATATAGGCGGGACCGTTATAAGCCTGAACAGGGGAAACAAAAAAATGAGTTTCGAGGTCATAAGGACCTTAAACAGCGGGGAACTTAAGGTTAAAGACGGCCGAGGGAAAACGCGCCTTTTATCCGGGGAAGTATTTTTTAAATAAATTCTTATCGCGGAAAATGTGCTCCAGCAGCATCACTCCGGCAATAGTTTTGGCGTCCCTTATGGCGCCGCTTAAAACCATGTCCACGGCTTTTTTAACCGTTGTTGTAAAAACATCTATTTTTTCATCACTGTCGAGGTGCTGTTCCTTTTTTACCAGTTTCGAGCATATAAAAAGACCCATCTGTTCAGTCATGGTGCCCGGCGCGAGGAAAAATTTTGAGGCCTTTATTACGTTTTTGGCGGAAAACCCCGTCTCCTCAACAAGCTCGCGTTTTGCGCACCGCAGGAATGATTCGCCCTTTTCCCGTGTGCCTGCCGGAAATTCAATTATGATTCCGCCCGCCGCATGGCGGTACTGTCTTATCATCATTATTACGCCTTTTTTCGGGTCAACGACTGGTATCATCACCGTCGAGCCCGGGTGGGTGATTATGTCGCGAGTGTATTCGCTTTTTCCGTCGCGGATAAAATCCTTTTTTACCTCGAATATCCTGCCTTTATAGACGGACTTTGAATCCAGGGTGCGCACTGTCATATTTTTATCACCTCTTTTTCGGTAATTATGTAATCCATGCGGATATCATGCGCCTCGCCGGGGATCATTTTTACAAGCTGTTTGTCAAAGCACAGCCCGGCCTTTATGGTTTTTTCGGGGAGTTTTTCCAGGAACCTGTCGTAAAATCCCTTCCCAAAGCCTATCCTGTTGCCGCGCCTGTCAAAGGCCACGCCGGGAACAATGACGAGCCCGATGGAACCTTTCCGGCATGACCCGTTGCCTTCGGGCGGTTCGCTTATATTGAACTCACCCCGGGTCATTTTGCAGCCTTCGGTGTATTTTATGGGAACTATCTCATTGCCGCGTACGCAGGGGAGAAAAACATCTATCTTATTTTGAACGAGGAACTTTATAATGCCGCCGGTTTTAACCTCGCTGCGTATGGATGAATAGGCCATAACGCATTTTATCCGCCCGATTAAAGGAAAAAAAATATCTTTAAAGTTGGCCCCGGCCATGGCGGAAAGTTTTGAAACCCCGGCAGGGGTGATTTTGTCCCTGCATGCGGCTATTTTTTTTCTTATTGTGTGTTTGTCCATGCCTGTTATGATATATCCTTTCCGTGTAAAAATCAAGGCAAGAGGCGCGATGGTTTGTTTTACTCTTGTAGGGGCCGCCCCATGTGGCGGCCCGAACCAGGGACAAAAAAATCGTTGTTCAGTAGAGAGGCGGCTTGCTGCCTCTCAAACCAGGCTCTTGCCGTGCGGGCGCGGCTTTTTTATGACCGCCGTCCGGAGTCAATGCGCGAATAGAGCCCGGGTAAGAAAATTGATATAAAAGTTTTACCGTTGCTTGATTTACACGGTAGTTATTGTTGGACGCCGGCACATAAAAAACCCACGCCCGCCCGGACAGGTAAAGAACAGTTGTTCAGTAGAGAGGCGGCTTGCTGCCTCTCAAATCAGGCGGTTTTATGGCCTCGTGACGCCCGCGCATCCCGGCAAAAATCCTGAAGGTATTAATGAAATAAATGTTGACAGAATGTTTAACTGATACTACAATAGTGTCAGTTAAAAGGAGGCGCAATGAAACTAATAAACAAGAACGTGGATTACGCCGCCAGGGCCCTGCTTGTGATGTCAAAAACCGGCGGCGCTTTTATCTCCGCAAGGGATATTGCCGCGGCTCAGAAAATTCCGTATCATTTTCTCCGCCGCGTCCTCCAGCCGCTTATTAAGAACGGAATTGTCGCTTCTGTTGAGGGGACAAAAGGCGGATTTAAACTGCTGGTTGATCCGGCAAAGCTAAGCATACTGAAGCTCATATCGATTTACAACGGGAAATTTCAGCTGTCGGAATGCATGTTCCGCGGCAAGCCATGCTCAAACCGCCGCACATGTGTTTTGAGGAAGGAGGTCGTGAAGATAGAAAATGATTTTGCCGAAAGGCTTGGAAAACTTACCATAAGTAAATTGCTGCAAAAATAAATTTCGGGGAGGCAAATGATGTCAATGTTCTGTTATCAGTGCCAGGAAACGGCCAAAAATTCGGGATGTACGGTAAAAGGTGTTTGCGGAAAAAATGATTCCACCGCAAATCTGCAGGATCTTTTGATATTTATTCTTCAGGGAATTTCAGTTTATGCGGAAAAAACCGGCAAGGTGGAAAGGGAAACCGGACTGTTCCTGTGCCGTGCGCTGTTTTCAACAATTACAAACGCCAATTTTGACAATGAAAAAATAGCGGAAATTATCAAAAAAGCTCTGGTAATCAGGGAGGATATGCGCGGCAAATCCGGGTTAAGCGGGGCATCGCTTCCGGAAAGCGCCGTATGGTCGGGAAAAACAATGGAAGAATTCGCGGATAAAGCCATGAAAGTCGGGATTCTAAGTTACAGTGACAATGAGGACATCAGGTCGTTAAAATCACTTATCCTGTACGGGCTTAAAGGCGTCGCGGCATACGCGGATCATGCGGCTGTGCTGGGATATTATGATGATGAAATATTTGATTTTATGGTAAAGGGGCTTGCGGCTATAACAAAGCAATTGCCCGCGGACGAGCTTACCGCCATGGTCTTAAAAACAGGGGAAACCGCGGTTAAAACAATGGCCCTGCTTGACCGCGCAAATACGGAAACATTCGGAAAACCCGAAATTACAGAGGTTAACATAGGCGTAAGAAAAAATCCGGGAATACTTATTTCCGGCCATGACCTTAAGGATATGGATGAACTTTTAAAACAGAGTGAAGGAACCGGAGTGGATGTTTATACCCACAGTGAAATGCTTCCGGCAAATTATTATCCGGCATTTAAAAAATACGCCCATTTTGCGGGGAATTACGGAGGTTCGTGGTGGCACCAGAACAAGGAATTTGAGTCGTTTAACGGGCCGATAATAATGACCACCAACTGTATCGTCCCGGTTAAAGAGACATATAAGGACAGGATATTTACAACAGGCATGGCGGGTTATCCCGGAGTCGGGCATATTGCCGACAGGGAACCGGGGAAAGCAAAGGATTTTTCGGAAGTCATAGAACTCGCAAAAAAATGCAAATCACCGGTGGAACTGGAGACCGGAACCATTACCGGAGGTTTTGCCCACGACCAGATACTCGCTCTTGCCGACAAAGTTGTGGCGGCGGTAAAATCCGGGGCCATAAAAAGGTTTGTGGTTATGGGGGGCTGTGACGGCAGGCAGGCGCCGAGGAGCTATTTTACCGAAGTGGCGCAGGCGCTTCCCGAAGGGACTGTAATACTTACAGCGGGATGCGCAAAGTACAGGTACAACAAGCTGAAGCTTGGCGATATCGGGGGAATCCCCCGGGTGCTCGATGCCGGGCAGTGCAACGACTCATATTCGCTCGCGGTTGTGGCGCTGAAATTAAAGGAAGTATTCGGGTTAGATGATATTAATGACCTTCCAATATCGTTCGATATAGCATGGTATGAACAAAAAGCTGTGGCGGTTCTTCTTGCCCTATTGCATCTAGGGGTAAAAGGGATACGCCTCGGGCCGACACTTCCGGCTTTTTTGTCGCCGGGTGTTGCCAAAGTGCTGGTGGAAAAATTCAACATCAAGCCGACAGGGCAGGCGCTTTCTGATGTGGAAGCCATGATGGCGGCCCGCTAAACCAGCAACCAAAAGATATTAGATAAGATAAAGTTCCGCCTGCAGTTAGCCATGCAGGCGGAACTTTTTTTATGGTTTGCTTTGTTGTGTCCCTGTAGGGGCCGCCCCGTGTGGCGGCCCGCAACCAGGGATTTTCCCGCCTTACCTTTTCCGTATAAAATGCGCTTTTAAGTCAATATCCTTTTTGCAATAATCCCGTATAATGCCCCTGTGAAAAAAGGGGGAGGGGACATGCATAAGGTACCAGTTTGTTTTCTGTTACTGTTTCTGTTTTCTTTTGTCCAGCTGACGGCTTCATCGGACAAAATAAGCGTCAGGGAGGGCGGCTCTAAAGTTTTGCGTTTTGAAAAGGGTGTCAGTGTTGAAGCGGTGGACCCGAATGTTGCCGGCGCGACGATATTATCCGATGACGAGATAATAGTCGAGGGCAAAAAACCGGGTACAACCGTAATTACGGTGACGGGCCGGGATTCATCCGAGAGCCTGCTGGTGGATGTCTTAAAGGCTGAAAAAGCGGATTCAATGATAGAAGTGGACGTCCAGATACTCGAGATATCCAGGATAAACAGGTCAAACACCGGCATTGACTGGCCCGCGCTCATAAACGGCCCTCTGCCTGATAACGGGCTCCCGCTTCTGAGCCTCAACGCAATCGAAAAGTCCCCGCCCGATTTTTCAATACTCGGCAGTACCTTTTCCAGGGGAAAGATAAACATACTTCTTGATTTTCTTGTTACAAACAATTACGCCAGGGTCCTGGCAAAACCAAAACTTCTTACCTCCAACGGAAAATCAGCAAGTTTTTTATCCGGCGGGGAGGTTCCTGTGGTAACCGTAAGCACGCAGGGGCAGGCGAGCGTCCAGTGGAAGTCCTACGGGGTAAATCTTGAAATAGACCCGAAGACAAACAAAACAGGCGCCATAGAGGCGCGCATAAAGGCGGAGGTTTCGAACCTGGATTATTCAAATTCGGTAAATTACGGGCAGGGGCGCATACCGGCTATAATGACGCGCAGGGCGGAAACCAATATTGACGTGGAACCCGGAGATACGGTCGTCATCGCCGGGCTCATTGAAAATCAGGAGTCAAAAGTATCGTCGGGTGTGCCGGTTCTTTCCGGAATACCCCTGCTTGGCGAATTATTCAAAACCACTGATGAAAGCTGCGCCAACAGCGAACTTGTAATATTCGTCACCCCGAAAATAGCGGGCGCGCAGACGGCTGACGCGCGATGAAGAAAATCATAACCGTTTTGAATTTAAAGGACGGCGCCGGAAGGACCACAATCAGCCTTCTGCTGGCTTCGGTTCTGGCAAAAGAATTTTCTGTAAAAACCGCCGTCTTTGAGCAGGGAACAGGTGTTTTTGACGCGCCTGCCTATTGCGGCTCAGGATTCGCGCGGGAAGGCGGTTTTGATGAAAAACTCGGATTCTCACTGGCATGCGGGGAAGATCCGTCAGAGGCTGTAAGCGGCCGCGGCTGCGCCGCGGATGTGGTGATAGTTGACGTTCCCGGGATGCCGGACACGGAGCTGCTTGAAATGACAAATATTTTTCTGATACCTGTCCTGCCGCGCGCAGACTACATAAAACGGGCGAATTATATTACGGCGGCCCTGCTGGCAATGAATTATCCCACGGCATCCATGGGAATCGTGATAAATAAAAACGACAAGCCCCTATTTTCACGGGAGGAGCTCGGGGGGATATTTAATGATGCCGGGGTGTTGTGCGTTATTCCGGATATGCCGTCCATAACAGCCGCCGCGGAAAAAGGGATGTTGTGCGGTATAACCTTAAAAAAAGAAAAACAGCGCGCGCCGGTCCCGGAGCTTGCCGCAAAGCTTCTGGATATGGCCGGTAAACCAGGGGCCATCCGCTCCGGAAAGGCCGCCGGCGCACGGCCGCAAGCGGAGTTTTTTTCAGAAAAGGCGGGATACCAGGATGTTAAAAAAAGCGTGCGCAGAAAGGTCCTCGCGGGGCTCGATATTGTAAACATGGAAAAGGACGCGCTTACCCACCCGGCAAAAAAAGCCGCCATATTTGAGGACATAAAGAAAAAAATAAGAGCCATGCTGGATACCGAACCGGACGCGCCCGCCGCGGCGGACGTACGTGAATTCCTGCTCGGTGAAATATTCAACGAGGTGGCGGGGCTCGGGGCCATAGAAAGGTTCCTGGAAGACGAGTCCGTCAGCGAAGTGATGGTGAACGGCTGTTCTGATATTTATGTGGAGAGCGCCGGTATGCTGTATAAAACCGGCGCGTCATATACCGACGACGCATCGGTGATGCGCGCCATTGAACGCATCGTATTTCCCCTGGGAAGGCGCATAGACGAATCCTCGCCTTATGTGGACGCGCGCCTTTCCGACGGCTCCAGGGTTAACGCCGTCATCCCGCCGCTGGCTCTCAACGGGCCGGTGCTTACGGTTAGAAAATTTTCAAGGAACAAACTCAGCGCGGCCGGCCTTGTAAAATGCGGCAGCCTGACCGTGGAGGCGGCCGGCTACCTTGAGCAGGCCGTGCTGGCAAGGGACAACATACTGATTTCCGGCGGGACCGGGTCCGGGAAAACGACACTGCTCAACGCGCTCTCCTCTTTTATTCCCGGCGGCGAAAGGATAATTACCATTGAAGACTCGGCCGAACTCAAACTCGAACAGGAACATGTGGTCAGGCTCGAGGCAAGGCCGGCAAATATGGAAGGCGCCGGCGCCGTGTCCATAAGGGACCTTGTTAAAAACTGCCTGAGGATGAGGCCCGACAGGATAATTGTCGGCGAATGCAGGGCGGGCGAAACCCTTGACATGCTGCAGGCCATGAATACCGGCCATGACGGCTCCATGACCACGGTTCATTCCAACTCGCCGCGCGACGCCGTATCCAGGCTTGAGGTTATGGCGCTTATGTCGGGCATAGAACTTCCTGTAAGGGCCCTGCGCGAACAGATAAAGGGGGCCATAGACCTGATAATACAGCAGGCCAGGATGAATGACGGCACACGGCGGGTGACGCACATTACCCGCATCACCGGCATGGATAATGAAAATATTTTAATGCATGATGTCTTCAAAATATGCGATCCGGCGCCGGGGCAAAACGGGCATGGCATCCTGAAAAGGGCGGATATTATATGATTAAGAAATTATTAATTTTTAAAATATTGACAAAGCCCGCTTAATCGTTTAAACTTAATATCGTGCATACTACGTCCCCTGTGGAGGTTGACCATGATCGAAGAAGATTATTCCGAAAGGCGTGTGGATGTAAGGTATAAGAACGATTTAACCGCGGAATATAAGCTTTTTGGCGAGGATTTTGACCTTCTTTCGTTCCAGTACAAAAAGGCCAGGACAAAGGATATATCCAAAAGAGGGGTATGCCTTCAGGTTGACGCTGTTATCAGGGAAGGCGATGTGATGAGGCTGGACCTTGAAATAGAGGAACGCAAAAAAATAAACACTTTTGGCGAGGTTGAATGGTGCAGGAAAGTCAACGAAGGATATATAGCAGGCATCAGCTTTATCTCCCTTTCGCCGCACGATTCAGAGACCCTGAGCGAGTATCTAAGGATGCTTAATTAGCCCAAATAATCGTTGCAAAATTAACTGATAATCCATATAATATCAATATAAAAGACGTGTCAGGCGCGAAGACAAACGCCCGACACGTCTTTATTTTTATAAGATAAATTCCAGGGCCTTAAAGCCGGTTAAATGTCAAGAAAGCCGGATTACGCGCGGGATTTTGGCTTAATCAAAGAAGCGGAGCAAAAATGAAGACAAAAGATTATACGGTGCTGATTGCCGGCAGGGAAAATGTCGGAAAATCATCGATTTTCAACAAACTAATCAACAGGCAGAAATCCATTGTTGACGATTTTCCCGGAGTGACTCGCGACAAGATATACGGCGAAGCCGAGTGGATGGGAAAGAAATTCACCCTTATCGACACCGGCGGCCTCCTTTTTCACGAGCAGGACCGCATTAAAAGCGAAGTGATAAAGATAGTAAAAGAGGTCATAAAGGAAGTGGACCTTGTGCTGTTCGTCGTGGATGTCACTGCGGGCATTGTGCCGGAGGACAGGGAAGTTTATGATTTTATAAAGCAGAGCGGCGTGCCTTTTGTTGTCGTCGCCAATAAGGTGGATACCAGGGAAAAGGAAATAAACGCCTATGAATTCCATAACCTCGGGGTTGACCTCGTATTCCCGGTTTCGGCGGCCCATTCATACGGGTTTGACGACCTGCTGGATTACATAACCGGCGGCATCGAAGCCCTTAAAGCCGTGGATGAAAACGAAAAGATAACCAGCGTTGCGATAGTCGGAAGGGAAAATGTCGGAAAATCGTCGCTGTTCAACGCGCTTGTAAAGGAAGAGCGTTCTATAGTGACCGAGATACCGGGCACGACCCGCGATTCCATTGATACCCTCATCGAATATGAGGGAAAGAAACTCCTGCTCATAGACACGGCGGGCGTCAAGAAAAGAAAGAACATAAAATTAAAAGCCGAGGAATATTCCATCGGCCGCGCCTTTATGAATATCAAACGCGGCGACATGGCCGTGCTGGTCGTGGACTGCATAGACGGCATAATGGAGATGGACAAAAAACTGCTGGGATACGCGGTGGAAAACCTGAAGGCCGTGGTGATAGTGGCAAACAAGTGGGACTTAATCGAGCAGTCGCAGCGCGAGGCCCTGAAACTTAAATTTACCGAGTACCTGCGCGGCGTGGCGAAGTTCGTTTCTTTCGCCCCGATTGTCTATGTTTCGGCGCTGAAATCAAAGGGGCTCGAGGAATTATTAGATGTTGTTTTTTATGTTGAAAAACAGTATAATTCAAGAATAAAGACGTCATTGCTGAACAAGGTTTTCCAGCAGGCAATCCATGAAAAAGCTGTTTTTTCCAGAAGCGGAGACATTAAAATTTATTATATCTCGCAGGTTGAGTCCGCTCCGCCGACTTTCGCGGTATTCGTCAATAAAAAGGAAAAACTTGACGTTTCTTATATGCGTTACCTTGAAAACAAACTCAGGGAATCCTTCGGATTTGAGGGCTCTCCCATAAAATTAAAGATAAAACCAAGGCAAAAACAGGAAGAAAAATAAGGAGGATTTTTTTATGTGGATTCCGGTTTTATTGGCTGTCATTGCGGTATCATACCTGCTCGGGTCCATCCCGACGGGATATCTTGTCGTAAAATCAATTAAAAAAATAGACATACGCACCGTGGGAAGCGGCAACATCGGCGCCACCAACGTAAAAAGGGTGCTCGGCATGAAATGGTTCGTCATAGTGCTGTGCCTTGACGCTTTAAAGGGATTTGTCCCGGTCGTCGTATTCACATCATTTTTCGGCGCCTCATATCCGTGGATAGGCGTTGCCGCAGCTGTTTCCGCCGTACTGGGCCATACATTCACAATATTCCTTAATTTCAAAGGGGGCAAGGGAGTCGCCACTGCCCTGGGTATATTCCTGGCGCTCTGCCCGGCTTCCACCTTGACCGCTTTTGCCGTTTTTGTTGTGATGGTCCTGTTTTTCAGGTACATATCAGCCGGCTCCATTATGGCCGCCATACTTCTGCCGATTTTTGTCTTAAACTACGGCGAGGGCGGGTATCTGAGGCTTGTCCAGATAGCTTCCGTGGCCGTTGCGGCGTTTGTCATATACAAGCACATCGATAATATTAAAAGGCTCATAGACGGCACGGAGAACAAGTTTGAATTCGGAGAAAATAAAAAACCCGAAGAGACCGCCGCAAAAGGGGCAAAAAAATGAAAATATCGGTCCTTGGAGCGGGCGGCTGGGGCACCGCCCTTGCGGTGCTGTTAAGCGAAAACAGGAACGATGTCACACTGTACGAGTTTTTCCCGGATTATGCCGCGGTGCTTGAAAACAAAAGGGAAAATGTAAAATATCTGAAAGGCGTAAAAATACCCCGAGGCATTGCGATAACTTCGGATTTGAAAACCGCCCTTGACGCGTCGCCGTACATCGTGCTTGCGCAGCCCTCGCATTTTATGAGGAGCCTGCTTTTAAAAATAAAAAAAATGGATTACAAATCAAAAGTCTTTATAAGCGTCACCAAGGGCATCGAGCAGAAGACCCTTATGACCATGTCCAGGGTTATAAAGGACGTGCTGGGCTCTGTCAAGACGGCGGTGCTTTCGGGGCCGTCGCACGCCGAGGAAGTCGGAAGAAAGGTGCCCACCACCGTGGTCGCCGCGGCTTACGACGCAAAACTGGCCGAGACGGTGCGCACAATATTTTTCGGGAATTATTTCAGGACTTACAGCAGGCGCGATGTCCTCGGAGTGGAGCTTGGCGGCAGCGTGAAAAATGTCATAGCCATAGCCGCCGGGATACTTGACGGGCTGAAAACAGGAGATAATACAAAGGCCGCCCTCATAACCAGGGGGCTTGCGGAGATGAAACGACTCGGGGTGGCCATGGGCGCCTCGGTTGACACATTTTACGGACTTTCCGGAATCGGGGATCTGGTTGTGACATGCGATTCAAAACACAGCCGCAACAGGTTCGTGGGCGAACAGCTCGGCCTCGGCAAAAAAATAGACGATATCCTCGGCGGCATGGTAATGGTTGCCGAGGGCGTTAAAACCACGCAGTCGGTTCATAAGCTTGCCCTTAAATACAAGGTTGAGATGCCCATATGCAGGGAAGTTTACGAGGTTATATACAGGGGAAAATCCCCGCGTGATTCGGTGAGGGACCTCATGAAGAGGCCGGCAAAATCCGAACAGGAATATGTGGATTAAAGGGGGCCGGAATGGACGTCAGAGAAAAGAAGTATTATCCGATAAGGGAAGTGGCCCAGCTCACGGGCGTCAGGGAGTCTGTGATAAGGTTCTGGGAGCAGAATTTTGAGGAACTCGAACCGATCAAAAACAGGGTCGGACAGCGCAAGTATACAAAGACCGATATTGACATAATTTTTATGATTAAAAAGCTCCTTTACGAGGATGAGTATAAAATAAGCGGAGCCCAGAAAAAATTAAAGCAGCTCTTGTCGGAAATAGACGGCGAACAGATGGAACTTTTCGGCATCGAGGAAAAGCTTACGCTGGATAAGCTTAAAGACGTGAGAAAAGAGATAGTAGAGGCGATGCAGTTGCTTGAGGGCCGCCAGGCGCTGTAAAAAAGACTTGAAAATAACGGGGGATTCCTGTAAAATTTTGTTTCGTTTGGAAATAAAGAACAGAACAGAACAGAACAGAACAGAACAGAACAGAACAGAACAGAACAGAACAGAACAGAACAGAACAGAACTAAAAGACCTGGCTTAAATAACAAGTTTGGGCGTAGTCCGGAAAGAGTAAAGTAAGGAAGAATTAT
>Ga0224557_1003393_pt1 | contig 12449 bp, 12 predicted proteins | sample 714S31014metaG_FD_180677 | JGI IMG/M metagenome (GOLD analysis project Ga0224557, IMG submission 180677) | Peat soil microbial communities from Stordalen Mire, Sweden - 717 S3 10-14 | ecosystem: Environmental > Terrestrial > Soil > Wetlands > Peat | place: Sweden: Norrbotten County, Stordalen... | reverse complement strand
CCTCATCCACCAGCTCCGGCGTGAAAACCCTGGTCAGGACACCGATCGAGATCCGGTCCGGCAGCCACCCGACCGGAGACAACCCCTCAGAACCATCATGAGCCACAAAACGGTTACGATATCACGTAAAGCCTTAAAGCAGGGCCATTGCCCTCACCGCCCGGTTCGGGCTGGAGTGGACCGCCCGCGATGACGGCCACGGCTTCGAGATCACCGGCATCACGGGTGAGATGATGCGGGTGTTCTCCTCGCGCCGCGAGTCCATCACCGCGGACCTGCGCATGCGGGCGGCGCGGTTTGAGCAGCGGCATGGTCGCGCGCCGTCCCAGCGCGAACTCGCGCACCTTGCGCAAGCGTCGAACTTCGCCACCCGCGCGGCCAAGGCCGGCACGCTGGATGTCGAGCAGGCGCATGCGGGCTGGGCGGACAAGCTCACGCGCACCCTCGGCGTCTCCCTGGCGTCGGTCGCGCCGTCGGTGTGGCACGGCCGCGCAAACGCGCACGCAGGCGAACCGGATGCACCAGCTCCAGTTCCCGCCGAGCGCGAGGTGGCGCGCGCCGCGCAGAAGGCGGTCGCGCTCGCGCAGGACAAGAGCACTTGGACCCGCGCGGATGTGATCAAGTACCTGGGCCGGGTCGTGCTCCGCACTGGCCGGGATCCCGCTGCGGCTGCCGCGCTGCTGGAGGACCTGGCCGACCGGGCGCTGGCCTCGGAGTTCGAGCCGGTCCTGTGCCTGGATGCCCCCGAGCCAGCGCGGGTGCCGCGCAGCCTGTTCCGCGCGGACGGGCGCAGCGTGTACCAGCGGCACGGCGGCGTCCGCTACGCCACCCGCGCGCAGCTGGCCATGGAACAGCAGATGCTCACCTATGCCGGCGCGGAGGACGCGCCGCGCCTGTCGCGCGCGCAGGCCGCGCACGCGCTCGGCGCCGACCTCGCGCGGCTCGAAGACGCACTCACCGGCCGCGCGCAATACGCGCTTGGCCAGCGCACGCAGACGGGGCTGCGGGAGGACCAGGCCGCGGCCGCGCTGGCGGTCCTGACCGACGGCCGGCGGGTATCGGTGATAAACGCCCCGGCCGGATCTGGCAAAACCTACGTCCTCGCCCAAGTCGGCAACGCGTGGACCGCGGCGGGGCTGGGGCAGGTGGTCGGGATCACCGCGTCCCAGTCCGCCCGTAACACCCTGGCCGCCGGCGTCCCGGTGTCCTACAACGCTGCCCTGTTCCTGGGGCACCTGCCGGGTCGCCGCAGTGCCCGCGGCCCGGTCGAGACGGGCTGGGTGCCGCTGCTGGTGATCGATGAGGCGTCGATGATGCCCGGCCCGGACCTGGCCGACCTGATCGCCTACGCCACCGTCCGGGGCGGGAAGGTGCTCCTGGCCGGAGACACCAGCCAGCTCCAGGCCGTCGGTAACGGCGGCGGCATGTCCCTGCTCGCCAGCCAGCTCGGCTACGCCCGGCTGGCCGAGCCAGTCCGGTTCCGCGCCGCCTGGGAACAAGCCGCCAGCCTCCGCCTCCGCGACGGCGATACCACCGTCCTCATCGAGTATGACCAGCATGCCCGGATCTTCGGCGGGGACCCGGAGCAGATGATGGACGCCGCCGCGGCCGCCTACGTCGCGCTGACCGCCAGCGGCACGGACACGCTGCTCATGACCGCCGACCATAGCCTGCGCCGGGAGCTGTCCCGCCGCATCCGGGACGACTTGATGGCCCTCGGCATCGTCTCCGGCGGTCGCGCAGTCACGATCGCCGACGGCACCCAGGCGAGTCCCGGTGACCTGATCATCGCCACCCGCAACGACCACCAGGTCGAGGCGGGGGAGCCCGGCCGGACGCTGGCCAACGGCGACCTGCTCCGCATCGAGTCCGGCACCCCCGGCGGCCTGGTCGTCCGCCGGGCCCTGGACGCCGACCCGGCCACCGGGCAGCGCCAGTGGACCGCCCGCACCTTCTTTTACCCGAACTATCGCGACGCTGAGCTCGGGTACGCGGTCACCGACCACGTCGCCCAGGGCCGCACCGTGCACACCGGCCTGGCCGTGTTCACCGGGACCGAGGACCGCCCGCATGCCTTGGTCGCGCTGACCCGCGGCACCGACGCCAACCTCGCCTACGTCTTCACGCTGTCGCCCAAACGCGCCGACCCGGTGCCCGGTCCCCGGCCCGCTCCCGAGCTGACCCGCTATGACCGTCTTCATCCCGAACGACCCGGTGATACCGGCCCGGCCACGCCGCCAGCCCCGCCGGGCACACCGCTCGGCGTACTCGCCCAGGTGCTCGACCACGACGGCCAGCAGCTCTCCGCCACCCAGACCCGGAACCAAGCCCTGTCCGACGCTGACCACCTCGCGGTCCTGCACGCGATCTGGACCGCCGAGACCACCCCCGCCCGCCACCAGCACTACCGCGACCTGCTCGCGGCCGTCCTCCCGCCCGGTTACCACGCCGAACCCGGCCACAAGGACCAGTGGTTGTGGCGGACCCTGCGGGCCGCCGAACTCGCCGGCCAGGACCCCGCCCACGTGCTCGCTGTGGCGATCGCCGAACGGGACCTGGCCGGCGCCCGCGATGTCCGCGCCGTCGTGGACGCCCGCCTCCGCCACCGCCTGGGCGCTCTCGCGCCCCTTCCGGCCAGGCCATGGTCGGCGCAGGTCCCCGTCATCGCCGATCCCGATCGCCGCGCCTACCTCACCGAGATCGCCGCCCTGATGGACGCCCGTAAGGACCGCATCGGCGAGCACGCGGCCGAGCGTGCGCTGCCCTGGGCCGTAACCGCCCTCGGCCCCGTACCTGAGCAGCCGGCGGACCGGCGGAAGTGGCAGCAGCGCGCGAGCTCGATCGGCGCGTACCGGGAACTGTCCGGCTACGACCATCCCGCCGACCCGATCGGCCCCGAACCCGCCACCGCCGCCCCCGAGACGCGCGCCGCCTGGCATGAAGCCGCCGCCGCTCTCGGCTCCGTCGGCGGGCCGGATGGCCGGAGCATGCCGGACGGGAGGCTGCTGCACCTGCGCGACACTTACCCGGTCGAGACCGCCTGGGCACCGCGTTACGTAGGTGATGAACTCCGGCAGGTCCGTGCCGCTGCCTGGGAGGCGCGGCCGCCCGGGCTGCGTGCCGCCGTCGAGGCCGCCGCCGCCCGCCAGCGTGGTGACCATGGCACCGCCACCAGCCAGCACGACCTCGCGGCCAGCTACCGGGCCCTGCACGAGGTCTATAAGCAGCGCGAGAACGTCTTCTCCGCCGTCATGGCCGATCGCGACGACTGGGATGCCGCCACCCGTGCCCAGCGTCACCTCGCTGTCGCCGCCGACGCCGAACTACGCCGACGCCATCCTGACCAGCCCTACCTACCGCTCCGTTCCGCCGAACCCGTTGCCATCTCGGACGAGCAGCGCGGCGAGATAGGCCAGCTGATCACCAATCTTGCCGCCGCCCACCGCACGTTCGCCGAGCGGCTCGCCGACCGGCAAAGCCTTACCATCCCCTCCCCAGATCCCGGCTACGGCGACCTCGGCCAGGCGTTCCCGCCCTGGCCCCGGTCAGGCCGGGATGCGATCTTGCAGCCGCCGAAGCCAGAGATCCGGCCGTCCTCGCAAATACTCGAACGCGCCGCAGACCGCGACGCCGACTGGGAAGCCGGAGACTGACGCGGCCCGGTCCAACCCGTAAGCAGCCGCGTGCGTAACAAGCTCCAGCAGCCTGCAACGAGTCCACGCCACGGTGTACGGCGGTTTTCAGGAGTTCGCGGCCATGAACCGGATCACCGTGTCCGCGTCGCGGCTCACGGCGTACAGCTCAGAGTCCGGGTCGTTCTCCGCGACACGCCAGACCCCTTCGTGCTTGTCCCAGAACGCCGACCAGCAGGGATGCTCGGCCAGGAACGCGGTGACCTGGGAGGCGGCGTACGGGGTGGGGAGGTTGATCATGAGTCCTGCCTCAGCCGGGGGATGCTCCCTGCTGAGACTAGCAGACCGCACTATAGCGCGCTATAGCGCACAGCAGCTAAGAGCTGTTCTGCCTGGATAGATAGTGTGCGGCCATGATCGACAGGGACGCGCCCGATCCGCCATGGGTCCAGCTCGCGGCCATCCTGCGCTCCCGGATCGCCTCGGGGGAGATCACCAGCCGGCTGCCCGGCGAGCGGGCCCTGCAGCAGGAGTTCGGACTGGCGCCCGTCACCATCCGCAAGGCCGTTCACAGGCTCCGCGATGAGGGCCTGGTCCGCACCACGCCTGGCTGGGGCACTTACGTGGTGAAGAACCACGGCAATACAAGTACTTAGCAGGACAGCTGGCCAGCCCTGACCACCGGTCCAGCCTTGACGACGTCCTCCGTACGTTCGACGATGAGATCGGCGATCCAGAGCGTAATGCGAGCCGTGTGATCCGGCGGCGCGGACCGCACGTCCGCGTTGAAGATCTCCGCCCGACGTAGCCTCGGTAGCCCGCTGCCGCCACGGCGTCCGAGATCGGCCCGACGCCGATCACCCCGTCGCCCAGATGCCCCCGCCGACCAGAACCCGGACCTCCAATCCGCTTTCTCGTTCCTGATCTTGATCGCCCGTTTTGTCATCCTTGAAGCTTGCTCATTCTTGCTGCACCGCTTGTCCCGGCCGAGGGCCCTGGGACAAGGACAGGCATCCTCCGTCGCCGATGTCCTGGAAACCATGGCCGCCCGCACCCGCGAATCCCAATCCGACCTGGAAGCCGAACTACGACCCTCACCCCGGACGTAACCGCCATGACCATCACCAGTGACCAGAATCCTCATGCCGCCCGCCAGGCATCTGGCGGCCACGGTTGGGAAGTGTCCCGGCTGGCCGGCCAGGCTCTGGACCGCGGCACCGCGATGCTCTTGGCCGACACGGCCGGCGCCCGCGACCTGCCCGAGGGGCACCGAGTCTGGCCCCGCATCCCGGGCTGGGCTGGCGAACCCGGCCTGACCGCCCCCGGCGCGATCACACGAGCACCCGAGGCTCCCGAGAAGACCAGCAACCAAGAAGATGCAACCAGCCGCGCTGACCCCGAAGCCGGACTATGACCGCACCTCACCTGCGTCCCGAACGTGTCCCGGAACCACCTGATCCCGGCAGCGGCGTGCCAGGCCATCCGGCACCGGATCCACCCGCTGAACGGCTGGCGTACTCGGTCGATGAGGCCGCTCGTCTGACTGGGCTGTCTCGTGACCTGCTCTATGACGAGATGCGACGCGGCAACCTGCCGTACCTCAAAGTTGGCAGGCGGCGGCTCATAACCCGCCAGCACCTGCAGCAGTTCCTCGGCGTTGCGTCCTAGACACAGGGTCACGCCCGCGGATTCAGGACCGGCGCTCTTTTCCACAGAAATGTGCCGCGCCGCTGGCAGGTACGCGTGGCGGCGAGATACTTCCCAGTGAACCGAAGTCTGTAGCTGGAGCCTGGGCCTCCAACCGTTCTCAACACCCAGCGACCGGCAACCATTCGGTTGAATGGGAGAACTGAGATGGACCTGATGGACGCCGCGCAGCGCCGCGTGCAGTAGGCAGCGATCTGGCTGCTGTCCTGGATGCCGCGCGCAGAATAACGGGACACCGCCCCCAAGGCGACAGCTGAGCCTACTGCAGGTGGTGACCGCGGGAAGTCTCGTGCTCACGCTGCCCATCAGGATGGGGCGCGAATCGTATAGTATCCTACTGGATACGTTATCTGATCGGATACGTAAGGACGGTGCGATGGAACCCGGTAAGCTTCTTGGGCGGGTCCGAGGCGATGCCGGCTTGACCCAGGAAGAGCTGGCGAGCCGCGCGGGGACGTCGCGTACAACGTTGTCGGCCTATGAGCACGGGCGGAAATCGCCGACAGTGGCTACCTTCGCCCGGCTGCTATCCGAGGCGGGGTGCGAGCTGGCGGCACAGCCGCATGTGACTTTCGTTCAGCGGCCTGCAGCGCGCGGAAGGTCGACGTGGGTCCCCGATCGCCTGCCCCGCCTTGACGCGGCGCGTGCCCTTGCCGTAGTCGAGCTACCGCTGCACCTGAACTGGTCGGCACCAGGGCGCGCTTTCAACCTCCGGTCACGCGCCGACCGTGCTCGCGTGTACGAGATCGTGCTCCAGGAAGGACGTCCGGCCGACATCCTGGCCTACGTTGACGGCGCGCTGCTGCTCGACCTCTGGGATGAGCTGGTGCTTCCGCGAACGGTCCGATCGGCGTGGACCCCGGTGATCCAGGCCTCCGGCGAGGCCGCGGCGTGACGGAGACCGGAGATCCTGGGGTCGGAGCCACGGCTGGGGGCTGGCTGGAGCTGACTGCTTTCCAGATGGAGGTCGCCAGGCTGTTTTTCGCCCTGCCCGAGAGCGCGGGCTTCTTGCTGGCCGGGGGAGCAGCCCTGGTCGCGCAGCACCTCACGACCCGCCCTACCGAGGATCTCGACTTCTTCACCACTCCGGAAACGGGACACGTACCGGCAGCCCGCGACGCCCTGGAGGCTGCATCCCGGGGGCGGGGCTGGAGCACCGAGCGGATCCACGACAGCAGCACATTCTGTCGGCTGGTCATCCGGGACAGTGATGGCGCAGTCATAGTCGACCTGGCCGTGAACGCGCCGCCAGACTTCCCCGCCTACCAGACGGCAGCCGGTCCGACGCTCGCCCCGGAAGAACTCGCCGGCCACAAGCTCCTCGCGCTGTTCGACCGCGCGGCCGCCCGGGACTTCGCCGACATCTACGTGCTTGCCCGCCGCTTCGGCAAGGCCACGCTGCTGGCTCGCGCCGCCCAGATCGACGCGGGCTTTGACGCCACGGTACTCGCTGACATGCTTGCCACCCTCGACCGGTTTACGGACGACGAGATACCCCTGCCGGGCGGCTCGTCGGTAGCCGAACTGCGTGCCTTCTACTCGACCTGGCAATCGGAACTGACAGCGTGAGCATCATGTCGGCGCGCCCGGTAAGCACAAGCACACAGCAGAAAATTGAGCAGCCATATTGCCTGCGGGCGGCCCGCCGCCGACCGAATCATTGATCCGACCAGCCATGACGACCAGTCCGATGTCGCGTGCCTGGACCTCGGCGGCGAGGTCGAGCGCGCCTCTGGGTCGGAGCCGCACACAGGCCTTGTCGAGTTCAGGGGGTGTTGGAGGAAAGAGCCAAACTAAGAGCCAACGACCATCGGCGCGAGGAATCATCCAACCGCATTCAGCCACTGTCATCGCAGCTAGATGCCTTGTCCAGCTCCAGCGGGCTACGTCTAGCGACCGCAAAGACACGCCTTTCTAATACGTGCCCAAGTCAGTCGGCCTCGTCGCCGCCGCTGTCATCAGCGGCCCCCGCTTAGCCGGTGGCAGTCAACCGATCTGAGGCAGTCACGATGCTGTCGCTAATGAGCTGAGCTATAGTGCTATAAGCAACGACTCAGATTTTTTGGGGGGCGAAGGGTTGCAGCCGAGTAGGTTTGCACTAAGTCACGCAGTTATCAACGAATGGTCCAAATACGAGGAACAGTCTCAACGTGTTCTGGATGCGTATGGTCATATTTTTAAGATCCGCACAAGGGTCGCACTTGTTCTTATTTTTATTCTGACGTATAGGTACTCGTTTCTTCATTTCGCTACTGCCCTTAAACCGGACGCTATCAATACGGTGTACATAGGACTTTTTATCGTCCCAGGGATAGTTATTGTTTGGCGCGTAATGACAATTCGTCGATTTTGGCCATTTCTTGAATTTAGAGGCGTGTCGGGATGGCTTCATTCCGTTCTGTTCTTGCTGACGCCTCCTCTCGTCGCATCGATAGCCGCACGGTGTATTTTTATTATTGGACCCCAATATTATGCTTGGTTGACTGCGGGCCCTAAAAGAGGACTTACAGTTGTACCGGAGATATTGGGCGATATAGCGGTCGTTATACTAGAAACCGCGGTATTTGCTTTGCCTCTATGCTGTTTTCTCGTTCGCTTTGCGCACCCCATGCTTGAGTCTATAGCTACGGTGGCAATAACCTGTACACTAGGGATTGCGCAATTCCTCTACGCGCGTGGCGGACCCATACCAGCTCATGTCGAACGTGTCATTTCGCTTGGCAGCGTGGCAAGTATATCGACTATTTGTGTAGCGGAGTTCTTGACACTCTATTGGCTAGGTCTTCGCCTCGACTATATCCCGGCCCCGAATGTGCATAGGCATGGCAGGTGGGAGCCCGTGAATCCTAGGCTGCAGCATTTCCACCGAAAAAAGTCTGGCTACTCGGTTGTGACAATTACACTAGTGGCGACAGTCATTATGGTGTGGATTACAGTGCGGGCCCTGAAGGGGCAGACGTGGGTGGGCTGACTGGCACATCAAGTGGTCTAAAGATTTACCAGACGGCGTGCGCTCTCCCGCTGCCAAAGACAGCCAAGGGAAACTATGCCTCGTGCCCAAGCTTGAACTGGACTGGAGAAAATGTCTGGTCAGCTCAGCATATAATTCCTCGGCCTCAGCTTCGCCTGAGAAACCGGCTTGTGTTCATACGACATTGGTTGGATCTTATATCTCTTTGCTTACCGTCGTCAAGCTGCCAGGTAATGATCGAGCCAGTTTTAGCACGGTGACGTTGGTCTTTCGCCGCACTACCGACTTGTGGGGTGCCAGAACTGTGCCGGTAGCCGTTACCTGGCCATTTAGGCGCTCCGCTCGTATTCGTTGAGGAGGCCGCCGAGGACCGGCCGGCGCTTGACCCGTTCCTGGGAGAGATCGACCATGGGGTGATCGGGCCGGGGTGGCTGGAGCTGGAGCGCGCGGTGCGGTCTTCGCCCGTTGTAGTGCCGGGCATATTCGGTCATCACGCTGCGCAGGTGCCGTTCACCGAAGATCAGCATCCGGTCGGTGACCTCTGTCCGGGCGGTGAGAACGAACCGTTCGGCATAAGCGTTCGCGCGAGGACTCCGGGGCGGGATTTTTACCGCTTTGATGCCGGCATCGGCTAGGACCGCGTCGAACGCGGCGCTGTACTGCCCGGCCCGGTCTCGGACCAGGAACCGGAAGTCCGCTGCCCGGTCACCGAGGTCCATCAGGAGGTTCCGGATCTGCTGGGTGGTCCACGGCCCGTCCGGGTTGGCGGTCACGCCGAGGACGTGCACGTAGCGGGAGCCGATCTCCATCACGAACAAGCAGTAGAGGCGCTGGAGGGTGACCGCGCAGTCCACGTGGAAGAAATCGGTGGCGAGCATCGTCGCGGCCTGAGTATGCAGGAACTGCCGCCACGTCACGTCGGTGTTCCGCTTCGGCGCCGGCGGGATCTTCAGTGCCTTGAGGACCCGGCGGATGGTGGAGGCGCTGACCCGGTGGCCGAGCTTGAGGAGCTCGCCTTGGATCCGCTGGTATCCCCAGCTGCGGTTTTCGGTGGCGAGCCGGCCGATCAGCGCGGCGATCTCTGCGCTGACTGGCGGCCGACCTGCGCTGCGCGGATATGTCCATTTCCTGGTGATCAGGCGGCGGTGCCACCGAAGGACGGTTCCTGGGGTGACCAGGCGGCATGCTCGCAGCTTCCCCGGCAGGTACCGGATGAGCGCGGCCATGACGGCTCGGTCGGCCCAGTCGAGGCTGGGCCTGGGGTTGGTGCGGCGCAGCACGGCGACCTCGTGCCGCAAGACCAGCAGTTCCGCATTCTTGGAGGCCGATGACCGGCCGAGCAGGACCAGCCAGCCGCAGAGCCGGACGAAGATCAGGTAGAGCAGGCGCAGGGACACGGCTGACCATCATGCCCTACGGCCACACATCACTGCAGGTCACAGGGCACGGACCATATTTTGGCACCCGACAGGGTGCCTGAGATTGGTGTGCGGGCTATGGCGGCGCTGTGGTGAGGCTGGCCAGGTCGTGCGGCGGCGCCGTGTGCGGGTTTTCGGGGGCAGCCCGGCGGCGGCGCGGCGGGTGTTGTCTTCCTGCCGGGCGTTCCAGGCGTCGAGGATGCGCTGGTTGCGGACGATGAGCAGGGTCGTGGTGAACAGCGTCAGCGGGGTCAGGCCCATCAGGCGGCACCAGCCGCGGCTGATGTCGTTGGTGGCGGGGTCCTTGGCGGTGGCGAAGCCGCGTTCGGCGCCGGTGCTGATCTGCCCCGAGCTTTCCGGACAGCGGCGACGGGACACCTAGTGTACGCCCCTGTGTTGATTCCGACCGATCAAGCGTGGTTCTTTTATCCCAAACGCTGGCAGATAGAGGAGGCGATTTAGGACGTCGCCGCTGGTCAGTGTCGGGACGGTGCACGAGCCGGCCGCGGACATGTTCATCCACGTGGCGAGTTGAGCGTTGCAGATGCCTTGGGTTGATGCTCCAGAAGCTTTCGTTTCGAGAGAGGCTTGAAGGACCTCGCCTGCCAGCAACAAGCCCTGTTCCGCTAGATGGTAACGGAAGCCTTCGTGCCGAATCTGACGGCACTGGGGCCGACCGTTTCGGCCCGGCCTGGGCGTCAGGGTTCCGCTCACGTTGGAGCGTGTTCGAGATGGAGTCACGATGTTCAGCACGGAGGAGGCGCTCGCCTCGCCGTTTGGCGATGATGACGCCATCGTAGGTGCCCCATGAGGCCGCAGTCGCGGACTGGAGTCCTATTTCACGTTTCGGGGCCCCGCCCCTCGTCCCAGAGGGGACCATCTGCCGACAGACACGCCCATCGGCAGACACTTGAGCGATGAGGCGTGGCTATGGATGGAGCCGGGAGATCCGGTCCCTCTGTACTGAGTAAATGTACGGACCAGGCTCTACTGCTGCCGTGAGGATGGCACTTTTGTTGGTGATGAAGCGTTGCGCCATATCTGCCGAGGGAAGGTCACCTCTAGGGATTACGAAGCAGCGAGCCTTATGCTCGGTCACGGCAGTGATCTCGGCTGGCCGGTGGCGGATTCGCTTGTCTTTCATGAGAATCGGCCACCCGCGCTTCGCGGCCTCTTCGATCCAATCGGTGTCTGCGACCTGCTCGTCAGCTGGCACGCCGTAATGCTCGGCGAGGGTAATCACGTCCCAGCCGTCAGCGCGGAGGGCCTCGGGGACTGCTTTGCGTCCGAGGCTGCGGTCGAGGAAGAACCTAGGCGGCTGCTCGCGTGGCGACACGGATCGCGTCCTCGACCTCATCACGGGACAGGCCGAATTCCTCGGCCACCATATCGACGGGCTCTCCCGCGCGGAACAGGTCGATCACGTTGTCAACGGCCGAGCCGCCGTGGGCGAACCGTGGCCTTCCGAAGACGTGGTCGGGGTCGACGGTCACTTCTGAGAATCGATACTGCGGTAGCCGGATCAGCTGCGCGTACCCGTCTGCGGCGAAGTCGATTCGCCGTAGGTACAGCTCGACGACCGTGGCAAAGACGCGCTGGTTGTTGCGGACGACGACGAGCTCTCGCGCGGATTCCCCCTCGGGAGTGTCACCCGCGTGCCTGGCGTAGTCGTACAGGACTTCTGCACCGTCGGTGTATAGACGGCGACTTGCAAGTGCGTACTCGAGACCAAGTTCCTGCGCTAGGACGTCAATGGCTGGGCGGATGCGCTGCATCGGAACCCCGGCGTGCCGGAACGCTGCGAGCGCGTAACCCTCTGCCAGCCCAATGAACGGAATTGCCGGGTCACCGGCGCGTTCCGGTCGAACCGCCGTGACGATCGGCTTCGCACTGGCGTTCCGTGTCCCAGACCGCCGCTCGTACCCGTAGGCCCAGGTCGTCAAGGTTGACGGTGGGACCGCAAGGTAGCCAGCGGCCTCTCCGATGCCATACAGCAACGTGGCGAACCGGTCCACGCTCATCCCGACACCCCCCTATCAGCGACCTTCGCGGCTATCTGGATCCGACCTCATTGTGCCCCATCCGGTCGGGCCACCCGAGCAGAAACGCTGGCGACTGGAGGCCGTCGAAGATCTGGTGGATGAGTTTGTTAGCGAAGCAAACGAAATTTCGGGGAGCCAAATGGGGAGCCAACGCAGGCAGGCTCCCAGCGACACAGGCCGACGTCCAGCGACGATCACCCCAGCTAACTAGCTCTTCAGGCGACACCAGGCGACGTCCCGCAGCGGTAAAATTGCGCCTTACAAGCGAGGGGCCGGTGGTTCGACCCCACCTGCGCCCACGGATTTCGAGTCCGTGTCCAGTACTTCACTGCCTCACTTACCCCACGGGCTCTGACTGACCAGGTGGGTGGCCCAGCCTTGGCTGTCCCCGCCTCGCCCCTGCACCCGCTTGGGGCGAGGCGGAACATCCAGCAAGCCATGATCGGCTCTATCATGAAGGCCCCGGGGCAACACTTACACTGCCCGCGCCAGGAACCTAATGCAGGGAGCATCTAGCCAGATCATGAGCGAGACCCTGGCCGAGTACGGCACTCCCACGGGGGCTGTGCCATTCATCAGCCGTCTCCGCCTCAAGAATTACAAGTCCATCGCCCAGTGCGACGTTCGACTGGGGCCGCTAACGATCCTCGTGGGGCCGAACGGGTCGGGCAAGAGTAAC
>Ga0224557_1003392_pt1 | contig 12451 bp, 7 predicted proteins | sample 714S31014metaG_FD_180677 | JGI IMG/M metagenome (GOLD analysis project Ga0224557, IMG submission 180677) | Peat soil microbial communities from Stordalen Mire, Sweden - 717 S3 10-14 | ecosystem: Environmental > Terrestrial > Soil > Wetlands > Peat | place: Sweden: Norrbotten County, Stordalen... | reverse complement strand
TTAATGGCCAGAATCTCGCCCGACAGCAGACGGTCAATAGTCTCCGCGGTGGGGTCCTCTGTTGAAATCGCCGTGCCTTCCGTCGTCTCCAGCCACACCCGCGGCCCGCACTTCCAACAAGCGTTCGGCTGGGCGTGAAAACGCCTGTTGGTGGGATCGTCGTACTCCGCCTGGCACTCCGCGCACATGGGGAAGTGCGCCATCGAAGTCTGCGGGCGGTCATAGGGAATTCGCCGCGTGATGGTAAAGCGCGGCCCGCAGTTTGTACAGTTCAGGAAGGGATAGCGAAAGCGCCGATCGGCTGGGTCGAGCAGTTCGCGCAAGCAGTCTGCGCAGGTTGCCGCGTCGGCCGGAATGCCTGTGCTGACCTGGCCCTTCACCTGGCTTGAAACGATGCGGAACCCCGCCTCGCCGGTAGCCTCCAGTTCGCGCACGGCAATCGAGTCGATTCGCGCCAACGGTGGAGTCTCCCCACGCAGACGCCGTAGAAAGGCTTCCACGCGCACCGCCGGACCCTCGATCTCGATGGTCACGCCGTCAGTATCGTTGCCAATCGACCCCGCCAGCCCTTCTTCGCCGGCCAATCGGTAAACGAACGGACGAAACCCAACCCCCTGCACCACTCCGCAGACCAGCACGCCGCGCCTCAGCACCGCTTCGCGATCTACTCGTTTTGGAATGGACCTCTCAGCCACGTATTTGCGCCTCACGTCGCAGTCAAGAATAGCGCACGAGCAACCCTTTCCGTAGCAGGCATTTCCCTGGCGGCTGCTGCACAGTTTCTTGGCTTGGGGCAACCAACCCCCGCATTGGTCCCTCAAATCGAGAAGCGACGAAACTGAATGCTAGCCGTGCCTCCGCGAACCGTCGCAAAGGCAATCCACTGGCATGTAGGAGCCTTTACCCTGACTTCTGTCCGCGGCGCGCATGACCGGTAAAACCTGCGAGCGCCCGAGATGTGGGCTCCATCTCGGGCGCTTAGGGCGTAAACCGGAAGGCGATGCCCCCATGAAAGAATGGAATGCATGACGAGTTGTCGGCGGCTACGGATGGCCGTAGGAATCTTGGCTATCTTCTCAGGTTGTCTCGGAACCATCGCCCGTTCTGCCCAGCAGCTTGATCTCCAGTCGATCATTCAGCACGTGGACGCGGCCGTCCAGGCTCGAATCGATAACATCGTCGATTACTCCGCCACTGAGCATTATGCGGTATTTCGCAATCACGATGAAGTTCATCCCGTTGCCGAAATGACGGTAAGAGCGGTTTACCGCAAGGGTCAGGGCAAGAGTTACACCACGCTCTCTGAGAGCGGCTCGGCATTGATTCGCAGCCAGGTATTGCATTCGGTTCTGGACAACGAGAAGCGCTTGAGCCTGCCCGGCAATGTCGAGACAGCCCTGATCGACTCCGCAAATTATGTAATGGAGTTGAAGCCAAACCAACCCCAGCAACTCGATGGGCGCGACTGCCTGGTTCTTTCGCTCACTCCCAAACGGAGCAGCCCCTACCTCTTCAAGGGAACGCTTTGGGTCGACGCGAACGATTACTCCATCCTCCAGCTTGAGGGAACGGCCACCAAGAGTCCCTTCTTCCTAACTGGCGCCGCACAGGTCTCTCGTCAGTACGCTGGCATAAGCGGCTTTCCCATGGCCATGCATGCAAGCGCAATTTCAAACAGCGCTCTGCTGGGCCAGACGATTGTGAAAATCGACTACAAGGATTACCAGGTCAATCTTGGCCCCGCCAAATGACCGGGCTCTTGAAGAACCCATCTCTGTCAAATTCCGCAGTCATCTTCCCGCCCGTGTCTCAATCTACCTCTGCACCGGGCATAGAAGCATAATCTGAGTGGTAGCGAAACGGGGAGCTGCAGCGTGACCGGTCTCAGGCGATTGCACATGGTACTGGACGCCACAGCCATGGTATGCCTGGCCGGGCTTGGAATCGTTCCCGTAGCGGCCCAGCAGCTTGACGCTCCTTCCGTAATCCGCCAGATTGACGCCGCTGTGCGAACAAGATTCGAGAGCGTTGCGGGGTTCACCGTGAGGGAACACTATGCCGTGTACAGGGGCCAGGACATCGGTGTCCCTGTGGCTGAAATAACAGTGAAGACAACCTATCGCAAGGACGTAGGCAAAAGTTACGAAATCGTTGCCGAGAGCGGCTCGGCGCTGATTCGGAAATTTGGACTGATCCCGCTCCTGGACAATGAGAAGAGCATCAACCAACCCGGTAAGGTGGAGCAGTCGTGGTTCACTTCGGCAAATTATGAGATGAAACTGTTGCCGGGCGGAATCGAACACCTCGATGGGCGAGACTGCCTCGCCTTGTCTGTAACCCCAAGGCGAAAGGCTCCCAATCTCATCCAGGGTACGCTGTGGGTGGATGCAAAGGACTTTGGGATCGTCAAGATCGAGGGAACCGCATCCAAGAGCCCCTCGATGTGGGCCGGAGAAACCCGTATGATGCGCCGCTATGCCAACGTAAGCGGCTTTGCCATGGCCACCGGCGCCAGGGCCGAGTCCAACAGCTTTCTGTTTGGCAAAACCGTCGTCACCATCGACTACCGGGACTATCGGATTGAGCTTCGTCCCGGCAGGTAAGCCTGCCCCCGCGTCCAGCCAGGGTCCACCCCACCCCGGTGACGAATCGCACGACTGCGATGCCGCGCCTGCTCTATACTGAGCTTCGTGACACCGATTCTAGGCGACTGGAAACTCGACGCCGCGCTAGGCTCCTGCCTGCTGCTGGGGTTGCGTCATGGCTTCGATTATGACCATCTGGCCGCCATCTCCGACATTACCGCGGTGCAGCGCAATTGGCGCACCGGCCTGCGCCTGGGCATGACCTACGCGCTTGGACACGCTTTCACCGTGTGCGCGCTTGGTGTTGCCGTTCTCCAGTTGCATATGGGCTTGCCAGAGGGGCTGGACCACTGGACCGAGCGCCTGATCGGACTCACGCTGATCGTGCTGGGCATCGGGGTAGTGGCGGGAATCCTGCGTAAAGATGCCCACGGGCACCGGCACAGCCGCATCGAGAGCCGTCTGGCTATCGCCATCAATGGCGTTCTGTGGCTGGCCTGGCAGGTCCGTCGCCTGTGGAATCCAAACACGCCGAAGCCAGAGCGCTTCCAGTGGATGTACAACGGAAAATCGGTCTTCCTGATCGGCGTGCTGCACGGCGTAGGAGCCGAGACGCCCAGCCAGTTGGCGCTCTTCTTCCTCACCGCCAATCTCGGTGGAACTTCCCGTGGAATGATGGGCTTGGCAGCTTTTGCGCTCGGCTTGGTAGCGATGAACGCCTTGATGACGGCCTCCATGGGCGGAGCGTTCAAGGCCAGCGGCCACCATCCCCGCTTCTACTACGCCATCGCATGGACCGGCGCCGTCTACAGTTGCGGCATCGGGCTCATCTTCCTCTTCGGCATCTCCGACCACCTGCCCGCGCTGGGCTGAACAGGTTCCAGGAATCTCGGTAATTCGGGCGAAATCGGCAAAGAGTGCGCCGCCAGGGCTAAGGCCCACGGTTGTCCTGTTGGCTTTATGTAGGGATTGAAACTCCCGCCTCGCCCGCAGCGCCTCTTTCCGCATCGTTCAATGGGCGCGCTCCTTGCTAGACTATTTTTGATCCGCTTTCATCTGTAGGGAGATCGCAGTTCTCTTACTTGAATTGCAAGGTAATTCGAGGTCTCATGTTTTTTGCACTTATAGCCGGTGAGCGCAGGATGCACACGGCGCTGGTACTTGCACTCCTTATCATGTTGACGCCCGCGGGTTCGGCTTTCGCCTCGGAGACGCCTCTCGTCATTCCTCGCGTCACGCGCCCGCCCAAGCTCTCCGACTTCATCACCAACACGCCGCGCGAAGCCGAGGCGGTAGTCACCGTTTTCAAGCAGTTTGATCCCCACGATGGCGAGCCCATCAGCCAACCCACGGCGGCCTATCTCTCCTACGACAGCAAGAATCTGTATGTGGGATGGATTTGCAAGGACGATCCGTCAAAGATTCGCGCACGCGTTGCGCCGCGCAAGACCATCGATACCGACGACCGCGTCACCATCAATATCGACACCTTCCACGACAACAAGCATGCCTATTGGTTTGACGTGAATCCCTACGGCATTCAATACGATGGCCGGACCACCGACGGTATTGGCGACGATCCAAGCTGGGAGGGGCTGTGGTACACCGAAGGACGCATTACAGAAACCGGCTTTGTGGTACTGGAGACCATCCCCTTTCGCAGCCTCCGCTTTCCCCGCGGTCCCAAGCAGATTTGGAACATCTGCCTGGCCCGCTTCATTCAACGCAATAGCGAACTGGCGATCTGGCCCTTCGTCAGCCGCCAGCGCCTGCCCCAGTTTGTGGGCCAGTTTGCTCCCATCGAGATCGACGCGGACATCTCTCCGGGCCGTAACATTCAGCTCATTCCCTATGGGCTTTATTCGCAGGACAAGTACCTTGACCAGGCCAAGGGCTTCCAACACCAGAACGAGCACCACCCCGGACTGGACGCCAAGGCCGTCCTGCATGATTCGCTAACCCTGGACGTCGCACTGAATCCCGATTTCAGCGAGATAGGCACCGACGATCCGAAGGTTCAGGTCAACCAGCGTTTTGAGGTTGTCTACCCTGAGCGGCGCCCCTTCTTCCTCGAGAATGCTTCCATCTTCACCATGCCTGAAGATCTGTTTTTCTCCCGCCGTATCGTTGACCCGCAGTTCGGAGCCAAGCTGACCGGATCAGTGGGCCGCTGGGGCCTGGGCATATTGGCCGCCGACGACCGCGCCCCCGGCGAAGTGCTGGCCCAGGGCGAAACCGGTCATGGCGATCGCGCCATCGACGCCGTCTTCCGCGGCGAGCGCGAGTTTGACCATCAGTCGCATGTGGGAGTGTTTCTGAGTGACACCACGTTTCAGTCGCGCTCCAACCGCGTTGGTTCCCTCGATATGCGCTATATCGCTCCCCGCAACTGGATCTTTGCCGGACAGGCTAGTACGACGCAGACCGAACTGAACCCCAGCGGCTACCAGGCAGGCCCCGGCTATCTCCTGAACGTCGAAAAAATGGATAACCATATCAGTTTCGAATCCGTTTATACCGATCGCAGTCCCGGGTTGAACGCCACGCTTGGCTATTTGAACCGAAACGACATTCGCCGCTGGGAGACTTACTCGGCCTACCAATGGAAACCGTCCAGCCATACCATCCTCGCGTACGGCCCCAGCATGGATGTGACGCTCATCTACGATCATGAGCACAGGCTCCAGAACTGGTCCGCCTCGCCCGCCCTTTCGCTCACTTTACCTGGGCTCACCTGGCTTTCCGTCGCGCACTCTGAGGCTTTCGAACTGTATAGCAACATCGGCTTCCGCGAACAATCGACGTCCGTTTCTCTCGCTACTTCCTGGTACAAATGGCTCGACTTCAGTGGCTCCTATGCGCAGGGCAGCGCGCCGAACTACCATCCCGCCGCGGGTGTCTCGCCGTTTCTTGGCAAAGCCAACAACGCTTCGGCCGACCTGACGCTGCACGCGCAGACGCACCTGCGCCTGGATGAGATCTACTTCTATACGCGCCTGGCCTGCGAACCCGGCCAGATGCCATCTCCGTCACTGCCAACCGGCGACGTATTCACCAACCACCTGATTCGTTCCAAGCTCAACTACCAGTTCACTCGCGACTACGCATTCAACGCCATACTCGACTACAACGCGCTCTTGCCCAACAACGCGCTGGTGGCCAATGCGAGCTCAAAACAGGCCGACGCAACGCTGCTCTTTGCCTATGTGCCGCATCCCGGAACCGCCCTCTACATGGGCTACGCAAACACGTTCCAGAATGCGAACTACGACCCTGCCGCCACTCCGGCTTACACAGTCACCAACCTGCCCGGCACCTCCACTGACCAGCAGATATTCGTCAAATTCAGCTATCTCCTGCGTTTTTAGTCAGAACGATTGAGTCGCTCTTGCCCCCGCTTCGGCTGGATGCGGACGATGTCCGATCACGCTGCCCAAGAAACGCACCGGCCCCAAAACCGTGGTAAAAGGTGGTCATGAACGCACACGAATTCCGTGAGTCTCTCACCCTCGGCGCGCCGCCGGACGGGCTCAGGTCCACGCTTGCGGCCCTCTGGTGGGACGCCAAGGGCGACTGGGTGCGTGCACACGCCCTGGTTGACGAGTTGGAATCGCCTGAAGGGATGGCGGTTCACGCCTACCTGCACCGCAAAGAAGGAGCAGCGTCGAATGCCGATTACTGTACAGCCGCGCCGGCAGCACATTCCGTCGGGCCACCCTTGAGGCCGAGTGGGAAGCGCTTGTATCGTCGCTGACCGGCCAGTAACATGCTGCGGTATGCAGCGCGAGAAAACCGGACTGAACTGCTTCGCTTTGCCCACGGACAGCGTTAGCGATCACAGCCGGCGGGCATGACCCGAGAGTAAAATCCGGCGTGGATAATGGGATAGGAAGGTAAGATCCGCCATGCAATATCGCCGTTTTGGAACTCTCGATTGGAAGGCCTCGGCACTGGGCTTTGGCTGTATGCGTTTTCCCACCCTGGATGGTGGCGCCCTTAGTCCCAACATCGATCAGGCTGAGTCCATCCGCATGATTCGTTACGCTATCGACAACGGAGTCAACTACCTCGACACTGCCTACCCCTATCACGGGGGACAGAGTGAAGTGGTGGTTGGGCGGGCGCTCGAAGACGGCTACCGGGAGAAGGTCAGGCTGGCCACCAAGCTGCCCACCTGGATGGTCCAGAGTCCGGCGGACTTCGACAAGTTCCTGAATGAGCAACTGAAGAAACTCCAGACGGATCACATCGACTTCTACCTTCTGCATTCGCTGAACCAAAGCCGCTGGCGGGATATCGTCCTCAAGCACGATCTGCTGGCTCAGGCCGCCGTGGCGCTCGCCGACGGACGTATTCGCAATCTCGGCTTCTCAATGCACGACGACTACGCCTGCTTTGAGGAGATCGTCAACGGCAGTGATCTGTGGAGATTCTGCCAGATTCAATACAACTACATGGATATCGAGAATCAGGCCGGAACTCGCGGCCTGAAACTGGCTGCAAGCAAAGGCCTTGCCGTGGTTGTGATGGAGCCGCTGCTAGGAGGCAGGCTGGCCGATCCGCCCCGCGATGTCCGCGCGGCAATGGAGCACTTTCCTATACAAAGAACGCCGGCGGAGTGGGCGCTGGAGTGGCTCTGGGACCAGCCTGAAGTGTCGGTTGTGTTGAGCGGCATGAGCGCCATGGCGCAGGTCGAGGAAAATGTGCGCTGCGCAGAAGCGTCGCGGATTCACACCTTCAGCCGCACAGAGCAGGCATTGATTGCCGATGTTCAGAAGAGATACAGCGCTCGAACCGCAATCCCCTGCACCAAGTGCAACTACTGTATGCCGTGTCCCAATGGGGTCAACATTCCCGGCAACTTCGCGTTCTTCAATTATGCGCATGCGTTCGACGACGTGGCAGGCGCCCGCTTTAAATACAGCGTCTTTCTGACCGAAGGGACCCGTTCGGGTTCGTGTATCGACTGCGGTACTTGCGAGGGGCTTTGTCCGCAGAAGATCCCCATTGCGGAGTGGATGCCCAAGGTGTCTGCGCTGCTGGCCTGACGGATTCGGCGATCTCGGGTTTTATCATCCCGCGAATCAGAGAATTGCAGGCTTGGAATCCGTGCCGCAAACTGGTTTCATAGCACGAATATAGTTCCATAATGCGGGATTCAATACCCGCCCTGTGTCTCACATCACTGTCACTCAATCCTCCTGCAGATGAGACTCTGCCTAGCGGTTGATTTCCGCAGGCCGCGCTATGAGGCAAAGCGAATGAGTGAACAGAAAATGGTAATTCTCGATGGGAACGAGGCCGCCGCTTCGGTTGCCTATCGTCTCTCCGAAGTCGTCGCCATCTACCCCATTACCCCCTCGTCGCCCATGGCCGAGTGGGCCGATCAGTGGCGCTCGGAGGGGAAGAAAAATATTTGGGGCGCGTTGCCCGTGGTGGAAGAGCTGCAAAGCGAGGGCGGCGCGGCCGGTGCGCTGCACGGCGCACTGCAGGCGGGCGCCTTTGGCACCACCTTTACGGCTTCCCAGGGCTTGTTGCTGATGATTCCCAACATGTTCAAAATCGCTGGTGAGTTGACCCCGGCGACCATGCACGTGACGGCCCGTACTCTGGCCACCCACGCGCTATCGATTTTCGGCGACCACTCGGATGTGATGGCTTGCCGCTCGACCGGATGGGCCATGCTGGCCTCGAACTCCGTGCAGGAGGTTGCCGACCTGGCCCTGGTGACGCAGATCGCGACCCTCGAATCCCGCATCCCCTTCATTCACTTCTTCGACGGCTTCCGCACTTCACACGAAGTCGGCAAGATCGAGCCCATCTCGGATGAGACCATTCGCGCTCTTCTCGACGACAAATACATCATTCAATACCGTCAGAACGCCCTCAGTCCGGATCGGCCTATCATTCGCGGCACAGCACAAAATCCCGATGTCTTCTTCCAGGCCCGCGAGGCCTGCACCCCGTTCCATGCCGCCGTTCCGGGCATCGTGCAGTCGGTTATGAACCGCTTTGCCGCCCAGACTGGACGCGCCTATCACCTCTTCGATTATTACGGCGCGGCCGATGCCGAGCGCGTGATCGTGCTCATGGGATCGGGCGCCGAAGCTGCGGAAGAGGCAGTGGACGCAATGATCAAGAAGGGCGAGAAGGTCGGCATGGTCAAGGTTCGCCTCTATCGGCCGTTCGACAGCAAGGCCTTCCTGGCCGCTCTGCCCGCAACTGTCAAGGCAATCGCCGTACTAGACCGCTGCAAGGAACCCGGCGGCGCAGGCGAGCCGCTGTATCAGGACATCGTGACCGTGCTGGCCGAGAATGCAGCCGAACTTCCCTTCGCCGCCATGCCCAAAGTGGTTGGCGGCCGCTACGGCCTCTCGTCCAAGGAGTTCACCCCGGCCATGGTCAAGGGCATCTACGACGAACTGACCAAGCCCGCGCCCAAGAATCATTTCACCATCGGCATTGACGACGATGTATCCCACAGCAGCCTGAGCTACGATCCGAGTTTCTCGACCGAAGACCCTCTGACGGTGCGCGCTCTTTTCTACGGGCTGGGCTCGGACGGCACGGTGGGCGCCAACAAGAACTCCATCAAGATCATCGGCAGCGAGACTCCCAACTTTGCGCAGGGCTACTTCGTCTACGACTCAAAGAAGTCGGGTTCCATGACCACTTCGCACCTGCGCTTTGGACCCCATCCCATCCGCTCGAGCTACCTGATTACTCGCGCCAGCTTTGTGGCCTGCCACAACTTCAGCTTCCTTGAGAAGATGAACGTGCTCGAAGCAGCCATGCCCGGCGCGGTCTTCCTGCTCAACTCGCCATATTCGGCCGCAGAGGTCTGGGACAAACTGCCCAAGAGCACGCAGCAGGAGATGATCGAGAAGAAGATCGAGTTCTATGTGATCGACGGTTACAAGGTGGCGCGCGAGGCCGGCATGGGAACGCGCATCAACACCATCATGCAGACCTGCTTCTTCGCCATCAGCGGTGTGCTGCCTCGCGAAGACGCCATTGCGCAGATCAAGAAGGCCATTTACAAGACCTACGGCAAGCGCGGCGAGTCCGTGGTGCAAAAGAACTACGCGGCCGTGGATCACGCTCTGGCGCATCTCGAAAAGGTTGAATTGCCTGCGAGTGCTTCATCGGACTTCGATCTGATCCCGTCGATCTCCGGCCAGGCGCCCGAGTTTGTGCGCAACGTACTCGGCCAGATCGCGGCGGGTCATGGCGATCTGCTTCCGGTCAGCGCGATTCCCGCCGGCGGCGCATTTCCCACCGGTACCGCGCAATGGGAGAAGCGCAACATCGCACAGTTCATTCCGGTGTGGGATAAGGACCTGTGCATCCAGTGCGGCAAGTGCGTTATGGTTTGCCCGCACGCTGTGATTCGCGCCAAGGTCTACAGTCCGGAACTTGCGGACAAGGCCCCCGCCACCTTCCAGTGGGCCAAGCCGAAATGGCGCGGCATGGAGCAGGAGCGGTATACGCTGCAAGTGGCTCCGGAAGACTGCACCGGCTGCGGCGTTTGCGTCGAGGTTTGCCCGGTCAAGAGCAAGAGCGACACCAGCAAGAAGGCCATCAACATGGCGCCCCAGGCGCCGCTGCGCTATGCCGAGCGCGAGAACTGGGAGTTCTTCCTCAATCTACCCGAGGTGGACCGCAACAAGCTGTCGCACACGCAGGTGAAGGATCTGCAACTGCTGCAGCCGCTCTTTGAATTCTCCGGCGCATGCTCAGGCTGCGGCGAAACCCCCTATGTAAAGCTGCTCACTCAACTCTTTGGCGACCGGCTGTACATCGCCAATGCCACCGGCTGCTCCTCAATCTACGGCGGCAACCTGCCCACAACGCCCTACGCCTCCAACGCACAGGGCCGCGGACCGACTTGGGCCAACTCGCTTTTTGAAGATAATGCCGAGTTCGGCTTCGGAATGAGAACCGCACTCGACCAGCAGAAGACCTTCGCGGAACTGCTGGTACAGCGCCTCGCTGCAACCATCGGCTCCGATCTGGCCGCCACGCTCGTTAGCGCGTCTCAGAATACCGAGCCGGAGATCGACGCCCAACGGGAGCGCGTGCAAGCGCTGCGCCAGAAGCTGGCCGGCAATAACACTTCAGACGCCCTTAACCTGCTGGCAATCGCCGATTCACTGGTGCGCAAGAGTGTTTGGATACTGGGTGGCGACGGCTGGGCGTTCGACATCGGATTCGGCGGACTGGATCATGTGCTCGGTTCCGGTAAGAATGTCAACGTCCTGGTACTCGATACCGAGGTCTACTCCAACACCGGCGGCCAGATGTCCAAGGCTACTCCGCGTGGAGCAGTGGCCAAGTTTGCTGCCAGCGGCAAGAAGAACAGCAAGAAGGATCTGGCCATGGAAGCCGTCAGTTACGGCTACGTTTATGTGGCACAGGTGGCGCTGGGCAGCAACGACAGCCACGTCGTCAAGGCCTTCCAGGAGGCCGAGGCGCACGACGGCCCGTCGATCATCATTGCGTATTCGAGTTGCATCGCCCACGGTTACGACCTGGTGCATGGACTGGAACAGCAGAAACTGGCTGTGCAGTCCGGCTACTGGCCGCTGATGCGCTATAACCCCGCGCTGCGCGAGGAAGGCAAGAATCCCTTCCAGCTCGATTCGAGGGCGCCGTCGATCCGGCTCAAGGATTACGCCTATCGCGAAGCTCGCTACACGATGCTGGCACGTGGGAACCCTGAACTTGCTTCTGAGTTGCTGAAGGAAGCGCAGGATGACGTCGAGCGCCAATGGCGCGTATACTCCGCCCGTGCCGCAATGCCGGGCCGCGGGGAGACGCCGCACATCGCCCCGGACGAAAAGCCTGAAGAGAAACTGGCAGCCGCGACTGCCGGAGGAACGAAATGATTGACTTTTCAACACACTATCTGGGCCTCAAGCTGAACGGCCCGATCGTGGTTTCATCAACGCCTCTGAGCGAGTCGTTGGACAATATTCGCCGCATGGAAGACTCCGGAGCCGCGGCCATCGTACTTACCTCGCTCTTCGAAGAGCAGTTGGCTTTGGAGTCGCGGGCCCTGGACGAGGACCTTTCCCGCGGCACCGAGTCTTTCGCCGAGTCGCTCGATTACCTGCCCGAGCAGAGCGACTACCGCATGACTCACGAGGTCTACCTCGAGTACCTGCGGCGCGCCAAGGCAGCGGTCAGTATTCCTATCCTGGCCAGCCTCAATGGAGCCACCACCGGCGGCTGGATACGCTTTGCAAAGGACATGGAAGAGGCCGGCGCAGACGCTATCGAGCTGAATACGTATGCGCTGGCGACCGATCGCAGCCAGACCTCGGCGGAGCTCGAGCTGCAGCTTCTCGAGTTGGTCGGCGCCGTCTGCCAGGCTGTCAAGGTCCCAGTCTCAGTAAAGCTTTCGCAGTCCTTTACCAGCCTGCCGCATATGGCGGCGCGGCTTGAGGATGCAGGTGCCCGTGGCCTGGTTCTCTTCAACCGCTTCTACCAGCCGGACTTCGACATCGAAACCCTGGAAGTGCGGCCCACGCTGCACTTCTCCACGCCTTCGGAATTGCTGCCTCGCCTGCACTGGGCCGCAATCCTATACGGTCATCTCAATATCGATCTCGCCATCACCGGTGGCGTCCACTCTGCTGAGGACGTGTTGAAGAGCATCATGGCCGGCGCGGGAATGACCATGATGGCTTCTGCCCTTCACATCCATGGCATCGAGCACATTGGACGTGTGCTCTCTGACATGCGCTACTGGCTGGAGAAGCGCGAGTACACTTCGCTGTGGGACACGCGTGGCTGCCTCAGCCGCCGCTCCGTGCCTGATACTTCGCCCTTTGATCGCGGCAACTACATCAAGACGCTCAGCT
>Ga0224557_1003390_pt1 | contig 12453 bp, 10 predicted proteins | sample 714S31014metaG_FD_180677 | JGI IMG/M metagenome (GOLD analysis project Ga0224557, IMG submission 180677) | Peat soil microbial communities from Stordalen Mire, Sweden - 717 S3 10-14 | ecosystem: Environmental > Terrestrial > Soil > Wetlands > Peat | place: Sweden: Norrbotten County, Stordalen... | reverse complement strand
GACGTTGCCAACGAGCGGCGCGTGCGACGCCGCATACTGCTCCATGGTGCTTCCTTGCTCCAGCGCCTTGCCCCAGGAGTAGCGCTTGCTGACCTTGAAGTAGATGCTCCGCTGATTGAAGCCCGCCAACTGGGTATTCAACCCCTGGTCGGTGTTGCCAAGAAGGAAGATATTCTCAGGATTCAGGGCGGTGAGGAGCTGGTTTTGGAAGGCTTCAAAATGCAGGGTCCATCCATCAAAGAGCGGCGCGCTCACTCCCATTACCGTGCTGCTGACCGAGTTGGTGCTGAAGACACTCTTGTTCACCAGGTCGTTGCCCTTCTCCATATACGCATATGCGGAGATGCGCTTGATGTTGGCCTGGGCCGATCCGCGATAGAAAATCGAATTCAGGTTCTGTGCAGATGATTGCGTGCTTTGGAACCGGGTGGCCCCGCCCAGCACGAAATGCCTCCAGGTGAATGTGTCCTCAATCTCCTCGAAGCGCTGCGACTGCGGCTGGGCGTTGACATTCAGCTTCATGTCGATGAGGGAGAACCGCAGGTTGTGACGCCAAAGCGGTCGGCTGACGGTCAAGTTGAGCTGGCTATTGTTTGAAGGGAGTGTAATCGGTTGCGAAGGGTCGCGCTCAGTTAACCGCAGGGACGTGAGCGAACTGCCTGCGCTCAGTTTCCAGGGCAGCGTAACTGAAGCGCCCGTGGTGTAGCCGGTACTGCTGAAACTCGGCAATGCAAGGTTGTTCTCAAGATTGTTGGAGTAAGCGCTGGCTGAACCGTAGACCTCGACCCTCCCGAATGGCCGGTAATGGCCTTCGACGTAGGGCCCTTTGCGGTCGCCTGCAAAGTAGCCTAGCAGCGGCATGTATGAAGTACTCTGGCGCACATAGTTGGCGCGGACACTGAATTTGTCGGCCTCCCATGAAGGACCAATCAGGAGCGAAAACGGCACCTCTGCCACTGTCAAAGGAGTGAATCCTGAAACCCTGCCGTAACCAGTTTCGCCATAGATTTTCAGGTGCTCGCTGACGTGGAATGTCGACTGAAAAGTCAGGCTGTTCGAACCCTGATAGGTGCGGCCCGGCAGAATAAAAGTCGAGTCGCTTGTTAACGCGCTCGGGCTGGTGTTCAGGTTCAGGAAGCGGGCTCCGAACGCCCACCGCTCGCCTACCTTTTGTTGCATTGAGGCGCCCATGACTCGCTGCGGCAATATCAGGCGGAAAGGAATGCGCGGCCCCTCAAGCACAGTGTCTTCGCCCACAAAGAACTCGTAGCTGCTGTTGGTGCGTCGCATGGCGATTTGCGCGCCGCGCCCGGCGATCTCGGGCGAATAGACGTTGGAGAACGGATTCTCCACCATGTACGACGAGAAATGGAAATCGCCGCCAACGAAGTCCCAATGCCAGCCCCAGATGGGCGTTCCATGCAATCCTGCGGAGATGTTGCCAGTGCGGAATCCGTCGCCGCCGTAGCCCTCGACATTGGTGCTAATCAGGCCAAGGCCGTCGATGAACTGGCTGTAATTCTCGGCCATCCCGGAGGTCTGGATCAGGGACTGTCCGCTACCGCTCATGTAGTAGCCTTGCACGGCCACCTCTGCCTGCCCCGCGGACTCCTGTGCCCGAATTTCACCGCTGAACAACATAGAAGCCACCAGAATCATCCCGATCGGTAAACAACGTGCGATTTGTGTCCGGCAATCAGTTCTTTTCACGACACCATTCACCATCCGCATTCGTTGTCACTTCTCGATCTTGCGCATTCCCATTGAGACAACCGTTTGGTGGTCGCCGGGCAAACGCCCCAGTCTGCGCCTATTTCGGCGCTGTTTTGGCCCCTGCCGCCGGTGGCGCGGCTTCCACTGCCACATCCGCGGTGCCTTGTTGAATTTCGCTCATGCCGACATCCACGTTGACCTTCAGCGTGTAGTGCCCGGGTTCGAGGTATGTCTTGAGCGGAAAAATGACGCGCTGGCTGCGATTGCGCAAGACGGGCATCGACGGGAAATCATCCGTCTCCACCGTCTTGCCATCCGCGCTCAGCACTTCCAGCTTGCCCGTGGGTCTGAAGTACATTTGCCCCGAGTTTTCAAGCACCACAACCGCCTGCCAATTGCTCTTCACATCTTTGGGATCTTTGACGTCGGTCGCCGCTGTCCCCTCTGCGGGCGCTGCCGGCGGCGGTATCGCCTCCAGCTTGATTTCTTTCAGGCTTCCCACGACCGCGGGCTTGCCAACCTGGATGTAGAAGGCGGAAACAATGCGCACCGCCATGTGCATTCCCATGCCCTCGGCCGCTGTTTCGCCAGCGGGACGAAGAGTGGTAAAGCCCGCGGCGCAGTTGTAGCTGCCCTCTGCCGCGTCGGCAGGCACCCGGATGGTGTAGCGCACCAACAGGGCTCCGCCCTTTTCAAGCTCGATCTCCATGGGGTTCAGGCTCAGCCAGTTCTTGCAGGAGTAAGCGGCTTCATGCGGAATTTCACGCTCAAACTGAGGCGTATCGGTCTCGTCGATATAGAAGTCATCAACCTCGGCGCGAATGCGGACCTTCGCTCCCGATTCGCTGCTGAGTTTCAGAGCGCCGGAGGATTGCTGGCCGGGCGCGATCGTCAATTCGTTGCGCATGGGAACTAGAGCCAGACCCATCTGTGCCTGCGCCGGAAGACTGACAACCAGTCCAAGCAAGGCAGAAAGAACAATTACTGCACAATAACGGTGTATGAAACATTTAGTGGACATGTGTTTGCTATATACCTCCAAGAGTCAATTAACTGGTAACTCAGCACCACGGTGAAATTGTGGCCGCTGGCGTTTCCCTCATTCCCACTCGCCACCGGCAGGCCGGGAAGGGTGTTGGGAAGAGGAGTGAAATTGGACATATTGCAGCCGGCGCTAGTTTGACCGCCGCCCTGAACCGATGCCGAAACGCACTTGAGACTGATGGCGGATACCGGCACGGTGGTGCATCCGCTGAAACTCGGTGAACCCGAGCCGACCATCAATGTCCACGTCTTTCCATTCGTTCCCCGATCGATTTCCCAAGTCAGCGTGGCAACCGAGCCGCCCGGAATGGCGCTGCCCGGGCTATTTGCCGTAAATGAAATGGTGCCGGGCGTGGCCCTCAGTTCACTGACTGCGGTGAACCCTTGACGCGGAAGATCCGGGCGAGCAGACGGTGCGGCCAGAATGGGTTGGCTCTTGCTCGTGATCGGCTTCTGAGCCCACGCCATTCCTTCAGCGAACATCAACGCGGCCATCGCCGCAAACAAGATGCATGTGCGCATCCTAGTCTCTCTTCTTAAGTTCTGTAATCCCACAGTAGGTGTAGCCCGTAGCTCCAAAGGAGCCACGGGCGCTCCCTAGGTGTTGTCTGGCCCGTTAAAGTGCGGTGATGGTGAAAGTCGCAGTTGCCGCATACGATCCCTGCGCGTACGCGGGGTCGTTGATCAAAGTCCACGCCACCGTATTTGCGGCATTTCCGGTCTTAGCGGATAGAGCGCCGGCACCAAAGGATGCCACGGGGGTCGCAGTGGTTGTGGAAGCGGTCTGTGAACCGGTGCAAGACGTCGCCGGGGTTTCGATCGAGCATGTATAGGTTAGGTAGTCACCGGTGGAAGCAGAGTTAGCTACCGAAGGGCCAGCTCCCGTGCTAAAGTCGTGAGTAATCTGCACCGCAATGGTACCCGTGCCCCCACTAGCACTGGTCCGGATGTAGTAGGTAAACGGGGTCGAGAGGGCCCAATTTGCGAAACTACCCGTTCCCGGCGTGACGGTCGTGTTGCCGACGACTATAGCCGCCTCGGCGCCCACCGACACGGTCAGAGTCGTTGTCGGAACCGAGACGACGCCCTGCGCGTAGCTCATTGACGCTGCGAGCAGCATGAGTGATGCAACCATTAAAGTTTTCTTCATGGCTAATGTTTCCTTTCAATCGTACGCAGCTTGCGCTGGGGTTAAGTGGTTCAGGACGCGCTGATGGTGAATGTCACCGTCGAGTTATACGTTCCTGTCTTGTAGTTGGGGTCGTTGGCCAAACTCCAGCCAACTGAAGCTGTGCTTCCCCCAGTGCCGGTATGAACGTTCGTTCCAAAGGAAGCCAGGTTCGTCTGGCTGCTCGTGGAAGCGGTTTGCGTACCGGTGCAGGCCGTTCCCGGACTGGCCACAGTACAGGTGTAGGTGAGCGCGTCGCCGGGCGCGAGTGGGGATGCCACTGACGGACCGCCGGTCGGGCTGAAGTCGGAGGTAACTTTCAAGGTGATGCTGCCGCCCCCGCCCGTCGTGGTTGTACGGACGAAGTAGGTGAGGCCCGTAGTGCCGGTGAATAGGTTGAAGTTGGAGCCACTCGCCGCCAGGGGCGTGCTGCTGTTTGTGACGGTCAGGCCCGCCTGAGGCCCGATGGTCACACTGACAGTAGTCGTCCCGGTGGGAGCGCCAGTCTGTGCCTGCGCTCGGGGTGCCGTAAGCAGTAAGCCGAGCGCAAGGAGCGATATGATTCCCAGAGTTTTTTTCATAGTTTTTTCAACTTGCGCTGATCGTCCAGGTTAAGGTTGCCGAATATGATCCCGTTTTATATTTGGGATCATCCGGAAGGATGAAAGTGATGTTCGCCGAGTTCGGGTTAGCGGTACTGCAAGGTGCTCCGCCGCCCGTACACGCCGAAGCGCCAAGCGATACAACAGTCGTTGATGTCGTGGTACTCACCGTTTGAATGCCGGAGCACGCAACGCCTAACGTCGCTCCGCTGCATGTATAGGTGAACTTATCTGCCGTGCTAGGAGGGCTCGCGATGGAGGGTCCCCCCGTCGGCGTAAAGTCCGAGGTGGCCTTGACCGTAATCGTCCCATGCCCCGAACCTTGTCTCGTACGTGCCCGGTAGCTAAGAGTTATGGTCCCGGTAAAGCCATTGAAGGTTCCCGTCTTAGTAAGTGCGAGCGGTGCGGATTGCATGAAAAGCCCGCCCAATGGGACGACGGTGACGTTCAACGTCTGCGAAACCGTATTCTGCGCAAACGAGGAAATGGGCAGGACCAGGAAGACAAGTCCGACCGTGAAGAGTGCAGAGCACAGCTTCAGCCGACAGATCATCTGCCACTTACGCATGATCCGGAACCTTAGTTAATAAACTTGTATGCTTCCGCGACTTTATGGGGCACTCTTTAGACTGTCAATGGCCCTTGAGTACTAAGTTGATGATTACCACTAAACGCCCTAGCCGCATACGGCGCGGAAAAAAGAGCCTGTCATGAGACCCAAGCAACTGGGGATTTTTTTATTAAAGTTCCTGAGAATTCCCCCGGGAAGAGAGACTTTCTCGATCGGTATAAATCAGATTTTTTAAAGACCTGGCATCAACCGCCGCAGTTGAACGATGAGCCTTGCCATCCTGATTTGATAGGTGTTTTTGTGCACTGTGGCAAGTCATATCTGTTGGAGATCGAACAACTTTATTGCGCCGAAAGAATGAGAGAGTCAGAAGACGACCAAATGCCGAGTAGAGTTCAGCACAACCTCGGCCCCAAAAGTAACAAAAAGGGCCATTTTTAACGCGGTACCTTTGGCTTCGTACTCTCTCTTAAGATGGTTGAGTTTCATCCGGCAAGTTGCTATTTAATCTTTCTTTCACGACAAAAACAGTGACCCGGTGTTCGGGATGTGCAAGCTGCCTAAGGCGATTCCATGCTCGGCCATGGCTCACCTCTCCTGATGAGTACGTTCAGTGTTCCCGTTGTCAACTCCAGACAACGAACGAACAGTCGAACCTTCTTGATGGCTGAACAGAACGGGCAGGTATCCCTTCAATCTGCTAAATGCCGCCGTTATCGCCGAGGGAATGTCGTTCGCCATCTTCAAGTAGACGGTCTCCGGCACGCCGAAGAGGGCCAACGGGGCAATCCGGTCGAAGGCCCATGGCGCGAAGAGATATCGCAGGAGGAAGAACATGCGACGCCTCGTGGCACCAAGGAATCTAGAGAACCGATTCCATGGCGACTACGCCGTTGCGGTTCCCTATCTAGGGGCTCCGAATTCAGCAATCCGGGCCTTGTTCAAGGATGAATTGGGAGTTCTCTTCCTCAACCGCCCTGGGAAGAAGAACAAGAGGAGCTATGTGAGCATGCGCATTCCAGCATCAGTCGCGAAGCGTGTGTACGACCTGCACCTTCGGTACGCCCCGCGAAACGTGGCACTTTTATTCGCCGCTTCTCACCAGTGAAGCAACGAGACCGTGACGGTATTGAAGCTATGGGCCTCTCAAAAAGCTCCAGGTTTAGGGAAATTATTGACAATAAGGACGGAAAAAGCATTCCCATGCGTATTGGTAAGCATGAACACTTTCGACCTTACCGCCTTTGAACACCATCACAAACCCCAGGACCTGGCGAAACGCTGGGGTGTGTCTCCAAATAGAATCCGTATCTGGTCTCAAAATGAACCGGGGGTTCTTTTTATCGAACGTCCGCAGAAGCGGAGGAATCGTCGCTATGTGACCATTCGGATTCCCGCGTCAGTCGCCGAGCGCTTCTACAACGGGCATGTACCGAAGGACTCGCCCCCGCCTGCGGTGGAATAGCCGCCTGACGAAATATCACTGAATTTAGTAACGACCTTTGTGATGGTCGGACCAATGGCACGATCTGCACTGGATCATGTAAATCTTCAACAAGGAACCGTAACTGCCGCGACATGAGCTATTTACAGGAGATCACAACGATTGCAAACATGGAATAGAATTTAGCTTACTCAGTAAGCTATTGAAAACACAAGGGTTGATTATGTGCTAGAATCGATTCAATCCACTCCCCGGAGAGGCGATGCAGGCAATCCTGGCGCTCGAAGACGGGCGCATCTTTCGTGGCCATGGCTATGGCGCACCTGGCGAATGTCAGGGTGAAGTTGTTTTTAATACATCCCTTACCGGTTATCAGGAAATTGCCACCGATCCCTCCTATGCCGGGCAAATTGTCGTTCTCACCAACCCCCAGATCGGCAACTACGGAACCAACCAGGCAGACAATGAGTCGGCCAGGCCTTATATTGAGGGCCTGATCGTCCGTGAGTTCTCGCCCATCAGCTCCAACTGGCGCTCCGAGCAGGTCACCGACGAGTACATGGAGCGCTACGCGGTGCCCGTTCTGGCCGAAATCGACACCCGCGCGCTGGTGCGTCATCTGCGCACCCACGGCGTGATGCGCGGCGTAATCTCGACCGTCGAGTCGGATCCCGACGCTCTGGTTCAAAAGGCGCGCAGCATCCGCAAGATGGACGGAACCGATCTGGCCCGCGTGGTATCGACCAAGACAATTTACCACTTTGATTCCACCGACAGCCGGAACCAGTCGGGCGACCCATTGCTTCCCAATGCTCTTGTCCAAAGCGAGGGAGAACGCGAACTCCACGTGGTCGCGTACGATTTCGGCATCAAACAAAACATTCTGAGAATGCTGACCCGCGAAGGCTGCCGCGTGACCGTGGTCCCAGCGGAGACCAGCGGCGAAGATGTGCTTGGCCTCAAACCCGATGGCGTCTTCCTTTCCAATGGACCCGGCGACCCCGAGCCCGTGGAGTACGCTGTGCGGGCTATTCGCCACATGATGGGGCGTGTGCCGGTATTCGGAATTTGCCTCGGGCACCAACTCTGCGGCCTTGCCCTGGGCGGACGCACCTACAAGTTGAAGTTTGGTCATCACGGCGGCAACCATCCGGTACGGAATAATCTAACCGGCAAGGTGGAGATCACGGCGCACAACCACAACTTTGCCGTCGACCCCGATTCGATCAATGCCAACGACGTGGAGTTGACCCATGTGGACCTGAACGACCAGACGCTTGAGGGCCTGCGCCACAAAACGCTGCCGCTGTTCAGCGTGCAATACCACCCCGAAGCCGCGCCCGGCCCACACGATTCGCACTACCTCTTCCGCGACTTCCGCCAGATGATGGAGGAGTGGAAGGGATGAGACGAGTTTTCAGGCATTCGATACTAATGACACCAGCGGGGCCGAGGCTCCGCTGTTTTTTGAGCCTTTGAAATCAATGCAGGGGTGAGTAGAGCCTGAAAAACGTGCCGTTTTAGATCCCAGGCACTACTGCCCAAAAGACTGAAGAGAATCAGAAGAGCAGACTATGCCACGCAGAAATGACATTCAGAAGATATTGGTGATCGGGTCCGGGCCGATCGTGATCGGGCAGTCGGCGGAGTTCGACTACTCCGGTACGCAGGCCTGCAAAGCTCTCAAGCAGGAGGGCTACGAGGTGGTGCTGGTGAATTCAAACCCCGCCACCATCATGACCGATCCTGATCTGGCCGACCGCACGTATATTGAACCGCTTACCCGCGAGTACGTCGAAGAGATCATCCGCATTGAGGCGGAAATGCTCACGCCCGGGTCTGGAAAGTTTGCGCTGTTGCCCACCGTGGGCGGGCAAACGGCCCTCAATCTTGCTGTCGATTTGGCCGACACGGGCATCCTCGACCGCTACAACGTCGAGCTGATCGGCGCCAAGTTGGAAGCCATCAAGAAGGCCGAGGACCGCCTGCTCTTCAAGGATGCGATGATTCGCATCGGCCTCGACGTTTCAAAGTCAGCGCTGGTGAACAACCTGCGCGACGGGCTGGACTTTGCCGCCAAGCTTGGCTTTCCCGTGCTCATCCGCCCCAGCTTCACCCTGGGTGGAACCGGCGGGGGCATCGCGTACAACCGCGAAGAGTTGCTTGAGATTCTGGCCCGCGGTCTCGATCTTTCGCCGGTGCACGAGTGCCTCATTGAAGAGAGCGTCCTGGGCTGGAAAGAATACGAGCTGGAGGTGATGCGCGATCTGGCGGACAACGTCATCATCATCTGCTCCATTGAAAACTTCGACCCCATGGGCGTGCACACCGGCGACTCCATCACCGTGGCGCCGGCGCAGACGCTCACCGACCGCGAGTATCAGAAGATGCGCGACGCGGCCATTGCCGTGATGCGCGAAATCGGCGTCGAGACAGGTGGCTCCAACGTGCAGTTCGCCGTGAATCCCGCCAATGGCCGCATGACGGTGATCGAGATGAACCCCCGTGTCTCGCGTTCTTCTGCGTTGGCGTCAAAGGCCACCGGCTTTCCCATCGCGAAGATTGCCGCCAAACTCGCCGTGGGCTATACGCTCGATGAAATTCCCAACGACATTACGCGCAAAACTCCGGCGTGCTTCGAGCCCACAATCGACTATGTCGTCGTAAAGATTCCCAAGTGGCAGTTTGAAAAATTTCCCGGCGCCGACGATACGCTGGGCCCGCAGATGAAGTCGGTGGGCGAAGTGATGGCCATCGGCAGAACCTTCAAAGAATCGCTGATGAAAGCCTGGCGCGCTCTCGAAACCGGCAAGAAAACCGGCGCGGAGATTCTGGAGCCGCGCCGCCTGACGCAGATGCTTGTGACGCCGAGGCCAGAGAGGCTGGGCTACATCCGTTTTGCCTTCGAGCGCGGCATGAGCGTGCGGGAAGTCGCGCGCCTCACGGGCATGGATCCCTGGTTCCTTCACCAGATTCGTGAAGTGACGCTGGCTCAGAACACGATTGCGCAGACCACGCCGGACGCGATCAGCACCGAAGAGCTTCGCCATCTCAAGCGCCTCGGGCTGAGCGATGAGCGGATCGCAACCGAGTGGAAGCTCGAAGGTCACGCCGGCACGAAACAGGTGAGGGAACTGCGCGAAGCGAAAGGCATCCGGCCGGTCTTCAAACTGGTGGATACGTGCGCCGCCGAGTTCGAGTCCATGACGCCCTACCTCTACTCGACCTACGACGAAGAGGACGAAGCGCCACCGACCCAGAAGCCAAAGATCATCATTCTCGGTTCGGGACCGAACCGCATTGGCCAGGGCATCGAGTTCGACTACTGCTGCTGCCACGCAGCCTTCGCACTCAAGGACGACGGCTACGAGACCATCATGGTCAACTGCAATCCTGAGACCGTCTCCACCGACTACGACACCAGCGACCGTCTGTACTTCGAGCCGCTCGTGCTTGAAGACGTGCTGGCAATCTACAACCACGAGGCGCAATCTGGCGCACAAATTGGAATGATCGTCCAGTTCGGCGGACAGACCCCACTGAATCTATCTCAGCGGCTGCGCGCAGCGGGCGTGCCCATTATCGGCACTTCGCCGGAATCCATCGACCTGGCGGAGGACCGCAAGCGCTTTGGCAAGCTGCTGGAAGAGCTTCAGATTCCGCAGCCCGCGGGCGGTACGGCTACCAGCGTAGACGAAGCATTAGCCGTGGGCGAGCGCATCGGATACCCCGTCCTGGTGCGTCCCAGCTATGTCCTGGGCGGGCGCGCGATGGTCATTGCGTACGACGCCGAGGCCGTTGCCCGCTACATGCGCGAGGCGGTTGAGTACTCGCAGGAACGGCCGGTGCTGGTCGACCACTTCCTTGAGAACGCGATCGAGGTCGACGTGGATGCGCTCTGCGATTCGAAAGACGTGCTCATCGCCGGCATCATGCAGCACATTGAAGAGGCAGGCATCCACTCCGGCGACTCCTCCTGTGTGCTGCCCGCCGTGGGCATTCGCGAAGAGACGCTTGAAGTTCTGCGCACCTACACCCGCAAACTTGCTCTCGCACTCAAGGTCATTGGACTGGTCAATTTGCAGTTCGCCATCCAGCGCGATGCAGAAGACCGCGACCACGTCTACGTGATCGAAGTAAATCCGCGTGCGTCTCGCACCGTTCCCTACGTGTCGAAGGCCACCGGCATTCCGCTCGCCAAGATGGCCGCGCGATTGATGACTGGCCGCACGCTGCGCGAACTGCTGCCTGACCAGCTAGCGTCGGGAAACGACCTCGAAACTGGCACGCATTACTATGTAAAATCGCCGGTCTTTCCCTGGTCAAAGTTCGCCGGGGTGGACACGGTCCTGAGCCCCGAAATGAAATCCACTGGCGAAGTGATGGGCGTGGCGGCGACCTTTGGCGAGGCTTTTGCCAAGGCGCAACTTTCCGCCGGACAGGTGCTTCCGACCGTGGGCACAGCCTTCTTCAGTGTCAACGACCATGACAAACCTGCGGCCATCGATTTGGCGCGGCGCTACGTTCACCTGGGCTTCCGCATCGTAGCCACCGAGGGCACCGCCAACGTGCTTGAAAAGGCCGGCCTTGCCGTCGAGCGGGTCTTCAAGGTCAAGGAGGGCCGTCCCAACGTGGTGGATCTGATCAAGGGCGACCGCATCCAGTTGATCATCAACACCCCCCGCGGGCAGGACACATTCTTCGACGAAAAGGCAATTCGCCGGGCCGCGGTGCTGGCGCGAGTTCCAACCATCACCACAATCGCAGCCGCGCAGGCAGCCGCGGAGGGCATCGCGGCCATGCAATTGCAACACACCACGGTCTACGCCCTGCAGCAATTGCACGCGGCCACCGTAGCCAGCGCCTGATTTGCTTGAGTTCATTGCGAGCAGCCACATGCGCTGGATTCCCGCAGAACTGGCAGGAAGGGAACCCGTCGATATTTTCCGGGGTTCTACAATAAAGTCATGTTGATTGAAGGTGTTTTTGCTGCCGTCACCACCCCCTTTTATTCGGATGAGCGAATTTACTTTCGTAAGATCGAAGCCAACATTGCCCGCTACTCCCGCAGCCTGCTTTCAGGCATGGTGGTGCTGGGCTCTACCGGCGAAGCGGTCGCGCTCAGTGACGAAGAATCGCACGAGGTGTTGCGCACCGCCGCGCAGGCTGCGACTCCCGAAAAGGTCTTGATTGCCGGGGTAGGGCGCGAAAGCGTCAGATCCACCGTCGAACTTGCCGAGACGGCAGCCCGCCTTCAATATGACGCGGTGCTGGTGCGCACACCCATTTATTACGCAAGGCAGATGTCTTCGGCGGCTGTGCTCACGCATTTCCGCAGCGTTGGTGACCGTTCGCCGTTACCGGTTCTGCTCTACAACATTCCGCAGTGCGTGCCGTACAACATCCCCGTCGAAATCGTGGCTGAATTGGCGCAGCACCCGAACATTATCGGCATCAAGGACTCCAGCGGCAGCATCGAGCGCATTCGCGCCCTCATCGCATCCACGCGCAATGCGCCGCGCCGCACAGAGACCGTCACACCAGTCTTTGAGGCGGTTACGGCCCGGATGCTGAAGCCTGCTGCATCGGAAGGCGAGGGGTCTACGTTTGTCTCAGCCGGCAAACTTGCCGGGGGCGTTGCTCTTGCAACTGCTCCACCTGCTGCGCCGTTGAAAACCCGCACCAGGGAAGTTGGCTTTCAGGTGCTCACCGGCGCAGCGCCCACACTGCTCGACGCCCTCGAATCCGGTGCAGCCGGAGCGGTCCTGGGGTTTGCCGCCTGCGCACCTCAAGCCTGCCAGGAAGTCTATTTTGCCTGGAAGGACCACGATCTGAAGCTGGCAGAGGAGAAACTGCAGCGAATTGTCAGGCCGGCCCAGCGCATCACCGGAGAGTTGGGAATCAGTGGCGC
>Ga0224557_1003384_pt1 | contig 12480 bp, 13 predicted proteins | sample 714S31014metaG_FD_180677 | JGI IMG/M metagenome (GOLD analysis project Ga0224557, IMG submission 180677) | Peat soil microbial communities from Stordalen Mire, Sweden - 717 S3 10-14 | ecosystem: Environmental > Terrestrial > Soil > Wetlands > Peat | place: Sweden: Norrbotten County, Stordalen... | reverse complement strand
CAATGAGTTGGACGTCGGCTTCCAGCAAACCTCCGGCCCGGCGCTGCAAATTCAGGGCGATTTGACCGCCATTCTCACCAATCTGAGAGAGCGCCAGGTGCTCTTCCTCGACGAAATCCACCGCATGCAGCCGGTGCTGGAAGAAAAACTCTACACCGCGCTCGAGGACTACAAGCTGGACATCATCATCGGCCAGGGTCCGGCGGCGCGCACCCACGTGATGGAAATCCGCCCCTTCACCTTCATCGGCGCCACCACCCGGCCCGGCCTGCTGTCTTCTCCCTTGAGGTCGCGCTTCGGCATTCTTCTGCGCCTGGAATTTTATACCGAGGAAGAGTTGCGCGTCATTGTCACGCGCTCCGCCGAGGTGTTGCAGATTCCCATCGACGCCGACGGCGCGGCGGAGATCGCCCTGCGCTCCCGCGGGACACCGAGAATAGCGAATCGCCTGCTGCGCCGCGTCCGCGACTACGCTCAGGTGCGCGGGACGGGCGTGATCGATCTCCCCACGGCTAACGCCGCCCTCACCATGTTGGAAGTGGACGCCCATGGCTTCGACGAGATCGACCGCCGCCTGCTGCTGGCCATCATCCAGAAATACGACGGCGGCCCAGTCGGCCTCAGCACGCTGGCCGCAACCCTGGCCGAGGAGCAAGACGCCCTGGAAGAGGTCTACGAGCCCTTCCTCATTCAGATCGGATTCCTTGACCGCACTCCGCGCGGCCGCGTCGCCACGCGCCTGGCCTACGAGCACTTTGGCCTGACAATGCCCGGCCGTCAGACGCCGCTGTTTTGAAGTGTGAGTGTGAAAGTGTGAGTGTGAAAGTGCGAGTGCGCGCAACCCACTCACACTCACACTCGCACTCACACTAACACTCACACTTTGAACTTCGCCGCATCGAATTGCTGGAAGGTAGTTTGGAGAAAGGAGATTTTTATGTCTCTCACCGAATCCACCATGCTGGAACTGGGCACCACCGCCCCCGACTTTGCACTCACCGACGTCGTGTCCGGCGAGACGGTCCGCCGCGACGATTTTCGCGGCTCTCAAGCCCTGCTGGTCCTATTCATCTGCGCCCACTGCCCTTACGTCAAGCACATCGAGAAGGGCTTGGCGGCGTTGGGCAGGGACTACGCAGGCAAGCCTCTCGGCCTCGTCGCCATCAGCAGCAACGATGCCGTAACCCATCCCGCCGACAATCCCGCCGGGCTCAAGCAGCAGGCGGAAACCTTCGGCTTCAACTTTCCCTACCTGTACGACGAGACGCAAGCCGTGGCGCGCGCCTACAAAGCCGCTTGCACGCCGGACTTCTTTCTCTTCGACGGCAATCTCCGCCTGGCCTATCGCGGCCAATTCGACCCCAGCCGCCCCGGCAACGGAATTCCCGTCACCGGCGAAGACCTGCGCGCCGCCATCGATTTGGTGCTCGCCGACAAGCCGCTCCCAACGGAGCAGCGCCCCTCCATCGGCTGCAACATCAAATGGAAGGCATAAGGAACCTCCGAATTAGTCTATGTTTTGAAAGGGCACGGCTTTAGCCGTGCCGCAAAATGTCCAATAAAATCGGGGGCTTTAGCCCCTGAGGGACGTTTTGCATGTACTGAATGGGATTTATGAAACAGCTCAAGCAAAAGGGCCACTCCGCTGATGCGGAGTGGCCCTTTGCTTGACGCTTGCAATGCGAAGTTACTTGGCGACCAGCGGCTTGGTGGTAAGCGAGCCGTCCTTGTAGCCCTTGGCCATATCGGCAATGGAAATGGCCTTATAGTCGCCGGCGTGTCCGGCCTGGCCGAACTGCGTCATGCGCTGGGCAACCACCTTCTGCATGGCCGCGCGCGCCGGCTTCATGTAGTCGCGGGGATCGAACTTTTCCGGCGTCTCCCACAGAACCTTGCGAATCGCGCCGGTGATGGCCAGCCGATTGTCGGTGTCCACGTTGATCTTGCGCACGCCGTTCTTGATGCCCAACTGAATCTCTTCGACCGGCACACCCCAGGTCTCCCTGAGCTTGCCACCGTATTGATTGATGATGTCCTGCAAATCCTTGGGCACGGACGAACTGCCGTGCATGACCAGGTGAGTCTTGGGCAGGCGATTGTGAATCTTGATCAGCAAATCCATCTTGAGCACCGAGCCGTCGGGCTTTTTCGTAAATTTGTAAGCGCCGTGGCTGGTGCCGATGGCGATGGCCAGCGAATCGACGCCGGTCAACTCGGCAAATTCGACCGCCTGATCGGGGTCGGTGACGTGTTCCAGGCCCGAACCGCCCGCGCCGTGGCCGTCTTCGATGCCGCCCAGCACGCCGATTTCGCCCTCCACCGCGACGCCGCGCTCATGCGCGTAATCGACGACCTTCTTGGTCACCGCCACGTTCTCCTCAAAGGTAGCCGGAGTCTTGCCGTCTTCCTTCAGCGAGCCGTCCATCATCACGCTGGAGTAGCCCAGCTTGATGGCGCTGACGCAGGTCTCGAAGCTGTTGCCATGATCCAGATGCATGGCGATGGGAATCTCGGGATAGAGTTCGTTTGCCGCCAGGATCAGATGAAAGAGGTAGTTGTCCTGCGCGAACTGGCGCGCGCCGCGGCTGGCCTGGATGATGACCGGCGAATTGGTCTCCTTCGCCGCTTCCATGATGGCCTGAATCTGTTCCATATCGTTGACGTTGAATGCGCCGACGCCGTAACCGCCCTTGGCGGCCTCGTCGAGGAGTTGCCGCGTGGAAACTAGAGGCATTTGAGTTTCTCCTGTTCGCCGGTCAATCCGGCAAGTTGGTTTTGGGTCCAGCCGTGGCGTTTGTTCGAGTGCTTCAGAGCATACTTGTCAGCCCGCCCGGCGGCAGGTACCGCAATCATCCTTATGGTAGCAGGGACGCGCAAGGGAAAAGTGTGCTCTTGAACACAGGGGGCCAAGTGCGTTGCGGCGGCCCGATTCAGGAGGCGCTTCCCAATCTGGCTGCATGGTGGTTTTCTCCTCTTGGCGCACTCCGATGTGGAATAATCTGCCCGTGCCCCTTGCCGCCGCTACCGCCCACGACTATTACCTGGCAGCCTGCGCCGCCGCAACGGTGCTGCTGCTTTTGCTGCTGATTGCGCGCGTGCGGCTGCACCCGGCGCTGGCCCTGTGCATCGCGGGTCTGACGCTGGGCGTGGCCTCGGGAATGCCGTTAGGGCAGGTGCCGCTCTCCTTCGCCGCCGGTGTGGGCAACCTGATGGGGCACATCGCCATCGTGCTGGCTCTGGGCGCGGTGCTGGGTCGCCTGGTGGCCTCGAGCGGCGGAGCTTCTTCCCTGGGCAAAATTCTTGTAGAGGGCTGCCATCCCCAGGGCCTGCCCTGGGCGATGCTGGGGCTGGGCATTCTGGTGGGGATGCCGGTCTTCTTTGAGGTGGGGCTGGTGCTGCTGTTGCCGATTGTGGCCGAGACGGCGCGGCGCAGCGGGAAGCCTCCCATTCTGGTGGCGCTGCCGGTGCTGGCAGGACTCTCCATTGTTCATGCCGTGCTGCCACCGCATCCGGCGGCGATGCTGGCAGCCACCGCGTTCCATGCCGACTTGGGCCGGACGATGCTGTGGGGGTTAGCTGTGGGATTGCCCGCCGCGGCGCTGGCCGGACCGGGGCTGGGATGGTTTCTGGGCCGATTCTGGGCTGGAAGCTTTCGCGGGAAGGGTACGGGCTTCAGCGTGAAGGGTACGGGCTTCAGCGTGAAGGGTACGGGCTTCAGCCCGTACATCAAAACCGCCCAGGAATCGAGGGCTTTAGCCCTTGAGGGAGATTTCCCGGTTCATTCTCATTCTGTGCCGCTGCCGCGCATCGAGATTCACGATGCGCCGGAATCGAATCGGGAATCTCCCCCCGCGCCGGCCGGTCCCATCCGAGCCGCCGCAGCCATTCTGCTGCCGGTAGCGCTCATCTGCCTGGGCAGTTGGGCCGATGCCGTGGCCGCTCCGGGAGGCGTCGCAAACCAGATTCTGCGCTTTGTGGGCAGCCCGGAGACAGCCCTGCTGATCGCCGTACTCGCGGCGCTGCTCACACTGGGCCCCCACATTCAAACCGGGAAGATCAACGGCCCGGAGGGCCTGCGCAAATTGACCGGCGAATCCTTTGAACCCATCGCCAATGTGCTGGTGATTCTGGCCGCGGCGGGTGGCCTGAGCGGCATTTTGCGCGACTCCGGCGCGGCCCAGGCGACAGTCGCCCTGGCTCTGGGCGCGCATATGCCGCCGCTGGTGCTGGCCTGGCTGCTGGCTGCCGTGGTGCGCGTCTCCATGGGTTCGTCCACGGTGGCCATGGCCGTAGCCGCGGGAATTCTGGCTCCCATGGCGGGGCATCTCGGCGTGCGGCCAGAATTGTTGGTTTTGGCCACCGGCACAGGCTCCATCATCCTCTCTCACGTGAACGACCCCGGCTTCTGGATGATCCAGTCCTTCTTCAAGCTGGAGTTGAAGGAGACGCTGGCCACCTGGACGGTGCTGGAGACAGTGCTTTCCGTGGCGGGGCTGGGAATGACGCTGGCGCTGGCGGCGGTGTTGCGGTAGGAATGTGCCTTGACAGGGGAACGGCTTGCTCCTAACCTTCCCTTATGGAACTTCAGCTTCCCGAACGCCAGGCGGCGGGACTCGCCAGCCTCTCCACGCGCACCGGTCGCAGCGCCTCGGAACTGGCAGTGGAGGCCGTGGACCGCCTGCTCACCCAGGAGAACTGGTTTGATGCGCAGGTGCAGTTGGGAATCGATCAGATCGCCCGCGGTGAATTCCTTGAAGAGGAAGAGATGGACGCTCGCGTGGCGCGGATGATGCGGGCTTGAAAAAGCTGCGATGGTCGATGGCCGCGGCCGACGATCTGGAAGGCATCGCCAATTACCTCTGGCTTCACCACCCTTCCTTCGCCGCCTCCACCCTACAACGGCTCTACGACGCGGCCAGGTCGCTCAAGGCCTTTCCCTATGCGGGCCGCATCGGCATGAAGAGCGGCACGCGCGAGTTGGTTCTCGCGCCGCTGCCTTATCTTGTGATTTATGCGGTAGACGATCACTCGATTCACATTCTGCGCTTTCTCCACGCCGCTCAGGACAGACCTTAGCGCCGCTGGCGCGCAATCTCCGAAGATGCGCTACACCCCCAGCACCGCCCGCTGCGCCGCGAAGATCTCCTTCAACCCCGCCTCGGCCAAATCGATGAGGCCGTTGAGCTGCGCCCGCGAGAAACTTCCCTTCTCCGCCGTGGCCTGCGTCTCGATCAGCCCGCCGTCGGCGCGCATCACCACGTTCATGTCCACCTCCGCCTGCGAATCCTCCTCATAACAGAGGTCCAACAGCGCCGCGCCATTGACCAAGCCCACAGACGTGGCGGCGACCAGTTGCGTGAGCGGCGATTGCTTCAGCGTTCCCGCCTTGACCAATGCGTTGAGCGCAAGGCCGAGCGCCACCGCCGCGCCGGTGATGGCCGCCGTGCGCGTGCCGCCATCGGCCTGAATCACGTCGCAGTCCAGAATCACCGTCCGCTCGCCCAGCGCCTTCATGTCCACCACAGAGCGCAGGCTTCTGCCGATCAGCCGCTGAATCTCGTGCGTCCGGCCACCGATCTTGCCCCGTTCGCTCTCCCGCGGCGTCCGGGTAACCGTGGCGCGCGGCAGCATTGCGTACTCCGCCGTCACCCAGCCGCGGCCGGAGTTGCGCAGCCAGCCGGGAACGCCCTGCTCCACCGTGGCATTGGTCAGCACCCGAGTGTTGCCCAGCGAGACCAGAACGGAACCCTCGGCGGTCTGCACAAAGCCCGGTGTGAGGGTGAGGGGGCGAAGCTGGAGTGGGTTTCTGCCGCCAGGACGAAAGCAAGTGGAGGTGCTGGACATGAAGAGATTGTACGGGAAACGGGTTGCGGTCGAGGGCGAAAGCCGTTCCGGAACATGTTGTCCCAGGATGGGAAACGGCTTAATTTCCGGCCCGGAACAGGAATCTCTTCGTAACCTATTGAAACTACGGCATTTGCTCCAAGTGTGCCGCCGCCTCTTGTCCCATTTTGGGAGATGGAGCCGTGCAGGGCTCCATCCGCCTTTCCGGGAATTGGAGGTTAACCCCTTCCCTTATCAGGAACTTAATGTGAGTGTCCTAGTTTGGCACGCCACGTGTATTAGAACAGGACAGTTCCTCATCCTGGAAAGCAGGAATGGGAAGAACGAGGGACGAGGGAATAGGGACTAGGGACTAGGGAATAGGGACTAGGGACTAGGGACTAGGGACTAGGGACTAGGGACTAGGGAATAGGGACTAGGGAATAGGGAATAGGGACTAGGGATGCAGTACTGAGTTGCGGGGAGTTTGAAACTGACCCCTGATCTCTGATCTCTGATCTCTGACCCCTGAAGAGAAGGAGCAAGTTATGCAGCAGGCAAGGCAAACAGCGGAATTCAAAAATAACGTGCTGGCGGAAACCGGTTTGGCGGGAACTGGGCTGGCGGGAGCGGGTCTGGCCGGAGTCTCCGTAACCGAGCGCAAGCGGGTGGTGGCGGTGGTTGAGACCCTGGCCAACCTGCGCAGTGAGGGCGAGAGCCTGGCTGAGGTGGCCCATGACGCCCGCAATATGGTCACGGCGCTGGGGCTCTACTGCGACCTTTTGGAGGAGCCGGGAGTGCTCAACCCCTCGTTCCAGCACTACGCCGGCGAACTGAGGCTGGTGGCCACGGCCAGCCGCCGCCTGGTGGAAAAGCTGCTGACGCTCGATGCCCGTATTGCCCCAGATGTGGCCGGCACAGGCGCCGGCCTCTCCAGCAACCATGGCGCGTCCCGAGCGGAAGCCAATACGCGCGACGCAGAACGGCTGGAGCGGGCGCATCGCTGGGATCTGCTGCCTCCAGAGCCGATCAACAACCTGGCAGCTGAGCTCGTGGCCAACCGCAATCTTCTCGCCGCCCTGGCCGGACCCTCCATCGCCCTCACCGTGGACGTCGAGGGTGGCGCGCTGCCGGTGCGGCTGACCGGCGAAGACCTGACCCGGATTCTGGTCAACCTGGTCAAGAACGCCGCCGAGGCCATGCCCGCCGCCGGGCGCATCGCGATCTGCCTGCATGAGTTTCATGTCAATGCAAAACTTCCTCCATGGCTGGTGCTGATCATTGAAGACAACGGGCCGGGCATCCCCGTCGAGGCGCTGGGCAGGATATTCGACTCCGGTTACAGCACCCGCTCCAGCGGCGCATCCGGCCCCGGCGCATCTGCTTCGGGCGACCCCGGCAATTCGGCCTCCCATCGCGGGCTGGGGCTGTCCATCACACGCTCCATCATCGAGACCGCCGGCGGCAGCATTCACGCCGCCAACCGCGCCCCGGCCGGAGCCTGCTTCAAGATTGAGCTGCCCATCCGCTCCCTCTGAGCCTCTGAGCCTCCAAGCCTCCGAGCCTCTGAGCCTCTGATTCTCTGACGAGGGCGGAAGGCAACGGGGCAGGGGTACAAAAATCCGCGATGCATGGACCTGAAAAGACTCCCGGCACGGCGGCCACAAAAAAACCAGTTAACCAATTGCGCGCGAGGCGAATACAATGCTCGAAACAGTTGTAACATCGAGAACCATGGAGTTTATCCCCCAACTCGCGGAACCGCCGGTGCGTTTGCACCTGCTGGTGGTCGATGCCGACGCCGCCATGCGCTCGGCCTGCGCCGAGATCGCGGCCAGTCTGGGCTATGCGGTGGAGAGCACCGGCGACCTGACGCAAGCCCGCAGCATGTTGCGCGGCAGCGCCGCCGATATCCTGCTGGTCAATCTGCCGGCGGGCTCCAATCAGGGCCTGGAACTGGTCAGCGAGGTCAAGCTGCTCTACCCCCAGACGGCTGTCATCGCCATGACCGCCTCAGGGTCCGTCAACGCCGCCGTCGAGGCCATGCGCTGCGGAGCCTCGGACTACCTGGCCAAACCATTCGCCATGGACGAGCTTTCCACGGTGCTGGATCGCGCCGCGGCCTCTCTTGTCACCGACACCGCCACCCGCCAGTTGCGCGAGCGGCTCCGGCTCTCGCAGGGTTTGGGCGCCATGATCGGCCGTTCTGGAGAGATGGAAAAGCTCTATCGCATCCTCTCCAAGGTCGCCCAAAGCACTCACCCGGTGCTGATTCTGGGCGAGAGCGGCACCGGCAAGGAGCTGGTGGCGCGCACTATCCACGCCTACGGGCCCAATTCGCAGAAGCCCTTCCTGCCGGTCGATTGCGGCTCGCTGGTCCCCACGCTGATTGAGAGCGAACTGTTCGGCTACGTCAAAGGAGCCTTCACCGGGGCCAACCGCAGCAAGGACGGGTTGCTGGTCTCGGCCGAAGGGGGCACGGTCTTTCTCGATGAGATCGGCGAGCTCTCGCTCGACCTGCAGGCCAAGCTGCTGCGCGCTCTCCAGGAAAAGGAGGTCCGCCCGGTCGGCGCCACCCACCGCGTGCCCATCAAGGCGCGCATCGTGGCCGCCACCAACCGCGATCTGGCGGTAATGGTGGAACAAGGCGCCTTCCGCAAGGACCTCTTCTACCGGCTGAACGTGGTCAACCTGCGCCTGCCCCCCTTGCGCGACCGCCGCGAGGACATACCTCTGCTGGCGGCCCATTTTCTGGACCGCATCAGCCGCGAGCACGGCTCGAAGTTCACCCTGAGCGATGAGGCCCTGCGCACCATGATGCGCCACGACTGGCCGGGCAACGTGCGGGAACTCGAAAACTCAATAGAACGGGCCTGCGCCCTCTCCAGCGGACCCATCCTGCACCTGGGCGACCTGCCCACGCAGCTTCAGCAACAAGGCCTGGAGGCGCGGCGCTCGGCCGTCCTGGCCGGCGAGCCGGTAGCCGAAGGAGCCTCGCCGCAGTTGACCACACTGGCCGATATGGAACGCCAGGCCATCCTGGGAGCCATTCGCACCCTCAACGGCGACAAACTCCAGGCCGCCAAACTGCTGGGCATCGGCAAAACCACCCTTTACCGCAAGCTGAAGGAATACGGCATCGCCGACCCGCTTCGGGAAGAGTAGCCGGCCAGGACTAAAGCCGGAACCGATCGCGCCGATAGGGCGGTTACGGAACTTCACCGGCCCCAGGCGGGAAACTTCGCAGGCCCCCGGCAAGAAACTTCACAGGCTCCAGAGCGGAAATTTTCACTTGTCAGCATTGCCCCGCGCGGAGCGCATCAGACAACGGCCACAGGCTGGCCGGGCAAGCCAACGAGATCTAAGAGGAGCTTCATATGAGCATTCTAATTGTGACCGGAATTGAAGGCGCCCGCAATTGCGCCGCCGTGGTAGCCGCGCAACTGGGCATGGAAGTGGAAGTAGCCGATGGGCGCAAGGCCGCGCTGGCCGCGCTGCGCCGCCGCGAGTATGCCGCCGTAGCGGTGGACGAGACCATGGCGGAGTGCGATCCGGCCTCGGCCGAGGCCGTCTGGGAGCATTCCGGCCTGGCCATTCCCCTGCAAATCAACTTCGCCCTCTCCGGAACCACGCGGCTGATCCGCGAGATTCGCTCCGCCCTGCACCGCCGCGAGCGGGAGCAGACGCTGGCCCGCCGCGCCGCCACCGCGGCCATCGAATCCGAGCTCAAATCCACCGTCGCAGGCCTGCTGCTCTACTCCCAGCTGGCTCTGACCGGCAGCGATATCTCCGCTCCCTCCGCTGAAAGAATGCGCGTGGTGGCCGATCTGGCCAGCAACCTCCGCCAGCAACTCAACGCACCGCAGCAGGTCCGCGCCGACACCGCCGCATAGCCACCTGCGGTGGGGCCAATCGCGCCTGCGGCGCATTCCGCGCCAGACCCGGGGTTCCCGGCGCATGAACTTTGTGCGCTGGGGTGGAGAAATAAGCGCGGACGAAAGTCTGCCCGCTCGCCTGTGCAGCGAGACAGGCAAAGAAAATTTCATTGAATTGCACGCGCACGCCGGGGCGACCATTCCCCCGGCGTTTTTTTACGCCCCAGTCTATTCATGTCAGTCTTGCGCTCCCTACCTCAGGGTGGAAGAATGGTTCCGGCTTAGAATTCTCTAATATCGAAGCGCAAACGCATGAAGACCTGCCCGCAATGCGACACCGGCTATCCCGACAGCCAAACCACCTGCCCCACCCACGGCCTGCCGCTCAACGAGATTCGCGACCTCAAGCCGGGCATGGTCATCCGCAACACCTACCGCATTATTCGTAAATTGGGACAGGGCGGCATGGGAGCCGTCTATCTCGCCCAGCACACGCTGATGAACGAGCCGCAGGCCCTCAAGTTTCTCTCATCCGAGTTGAGCCAGGACCAAGCCTTCACCGCCCGCTTCCTGCGCGAGGTCCGCACCCTGCGCCAGATTCGCCACAAAAATGTCGTAGACGCGGGAAACCTGGAGCCATCCGAGGATGGAACCCTCTTCTTTTCGATGGAATTTGTAGACGGCCCCGACCTCCGCGGTCTGCTAAATGCTTGTCATCCTGAGCGACCCCTGAGCGAAGTGAAGGGGGAGTCGAAGGACCTGCGGTTGTACTCTGCGGATGAACTCGATGCTTTGAAAGGGCGCGACTATCACGCGGCTTTGAAAGGGCGCGGCTTCAGCCGCGCCGCAAGCGAGCCAAACGAGACCGCGGCTTTAGCCGCCGAGGCAATGTATCAGGGCACGGCTTCAGCCGTGCCGCAAACGCAGCAAAAAGAAGCCCGGGCTTTAGCCCCTGAGGGACGCGGGGATACGGAGGGAGGCGGGGGTTTCAACCCCCGCATAAAGCCAGCACAATCGACGCGGGCTTTAGCCCCGGAGGCAATGTATCAGGGCACGGCTTCAGCCGTGCCGCAAACGCAGCAAAAAGAAGTCCGGGCTTTAGCCCCTGCGGGTGCTCTCCCCGTCCCCCTCGCCCTCTCCATCGCCCGCCAAATCGCCGAAGGCCTCGGCGCGGCCCACGCCAAAGGCATGGTCCACCGCGACATCAAGCCGGAAAACATTCTCCTGAAGCGCGACGCCGGCGCATGGCTACCCAAGATCGCCGACTTCGGCATCGTGGCCACCAAGGAGTCCAGAGGAGGCGGCCACAGTTCTCCGGGCGATTGGCCTGACCGTTTCCGATGCGGTTCGCCTCATGCTAACGCGCGTTGCGCACGACAAGGCTCTCCCATTCGAGCCATTGATTCCCAATGAAGTGACCATCGCGGCAATGAAAGAGGCTCGGGAAAGAAAACTCGAAACGGTGACTCTGGATGATCTGCAAGCGGTGATCGATGCGAACGATTAACCAGACAACAGCCTTTAAGCGCGACCTGAAGCGCGAATCGAAAGGGCAGTATCGAGCTAATCTTTCCGGAAATTTTGTCGCTGTGGTTCAGACTCTTGCAAACGATCAGCCGTTGGCAGAGAGATTTCACGCGTCATGCATTATCGAACAACTGGCAAGATTACCGCGATTGCCACATCAGGCCAGACTTGGTGCTTATCTACCGAAAGCCCGATGATGAGACCCTCCAGCTCGTCCGCTTGGGATCGCACTCAGAGCTTGGCCTGTAGTTATGCCGGTTGGAAGGTTGCCCAATCCAGAGATTGACATCAGGCAAGCAGATCATCGAAGTCGTAGTCCTTTAAATCCAGAACCCCTGGGCTTTTTGATGGAACCAGCGGCAGCTTGACCGGCGTTTGACCGGAGTGACCGCTGGGAGCGGCGCCTAATTCACGCTCCAAGTCACGCTTCAGGGCGCGAATTACGAATTCCTCTACAGTAACTCCCTGCAGGGCGCGATTTGCTCGCCTTGACGGAATAAAGACTCTGGAAATTCGATAGCGGTACTCATAGCAGTCCCTCAATCTAATCTTACGCTGATTTTGGCGGCAGGTGGGCGGGTGGCCGGGCGAAGGCTGGGAGACCACGAACCCCATGCGAGCGATAAGAGAGCGTTTGGCAGCACCGCAGGTGCTTTGCAGATTATTTCCCCACTTCGTCGCATCATGATCCTCAGAAGTCTTCCTTCAAACACTGTCCGGCACGTCCTTTTCGCGCCGCCTGTCACCCGGAAGCTGCCGGAAGAGGCCGAAACGGCCGGTAACTCCTTATCCTGGACGACTTTGCAGGGAACTCCTTTGTTTTGACGACTTTACAGCGCAACCCCGTCTGTAACCTCAACAAAACAACGACTTTGCATCCAAAGTACGGGTGGGGGTACCCGAGGTGCCAGCTTTGCCGGCGGATGGCCGGCCAATGGAAGGCGTCCGCTTGGACAGCCTGCCCTGAGCGAACCGGGGTCCCCGGCGACAGGTCTTCGTCGCTGGGGTGGGAAGTCGAAGGGGCAAGTCCCCCCACCGCAGGTGGTGGCATAAACTGAAGGCAGCATGATAGATTCCGCCGTACTGCTGATCGACTGCCCAGACCAAAAAGGCCTTGTCGCCCGCGTCTCCTCGCTGCTCTACCGGCATGGGGCCAACATCCTCCACGCCGACCAGCACCAGGACCACGAGCTGGGACTCTTCTTCATGCGCGTGGAGTGGGCGCTGGATAGGGCAAGCAACGATTCCGCCACGT
>Ga0224557_1003383_pt1 | contig 12480 bp, 10 predicted proteins | sample 714S31014metaG_FD_180677 | JGI IMG/M metagenome (GOLD analysis project Ga0224557, IMG submission 180677) | Peat soil microbial communities from Stordalen Mire, Sweden - 717 S3 10-14 | ecosystem: Environmental > Terrestrial > Soil > Wetlands > Peat | place: Sweden: Norrbotten County, Stordalen... | reverse complement strand
TCGTCGCGGTTATCGGCGGCGGTGAGCCTGCGGCAGCGCCCGCACTTGCAGAGCTAGCTCCCGCACCGGCGATTCCCGCGCCAGTCGCGCCGGCAGCCGTGGCCCCAGTTGCGGCGGCAGCTCCAGTCGTGCCAGCAGCCTCAGGCGAGCGTCCGCGTTCCTCGCCGCTGGTGCGCAAGATTGCCAAGGACAACAACGTCGATCTGAACCGAGTCTCAGGAACCGGCCCATCGGGACGCATCACCAAGACAGACATTCTCGGCTACATCGAGAATCCAGCCGCAAAGCCCGCGCCCGCCGCCGCCCCGGCCAAGTCCTCCGCCGCAGCTCCCGCCGCGGATGCTCCCATCCCCGGCAGCCTGGTTCCCATGACCAAGATGCGCAGCATCATCGCGCGCCGCATGGTCGAATCCAAGCAGACCAGCCCACACGTCCACACCGTCTTCAAGGTGGACATGACGCGCATCGTTCGGCTGCGCGAGCGCGAAAAGTCGAAATATGAGCAGCGCAACGGCGTCAAGCTGACCTACATGCCGTTCATCACGCGCGCCGCCATCGTCGCGCTGCGCAAGCACCCCATCGTCAACGCCACCATCGAGGGCGACGCCATCCGCTACAGCACGAACATCAACATCGGCATTGCCGTGGCGCTACAGTGGGGCCTCATCGTTCCCGTCATCAAGCGGGCCGAGGAGCAGAACTTCCTGGGCATCGCGCGCTCCATCGCCGACATCGCGGAGCGCGCGCGCGGCAAGAAGCTCGCGCCCGACGAGGTCCTGGGCGGGACCTTCACGCTGACCAACTCGGGGATCTTCGGCGAGCAGTTCGGCATGCCCATCATCAACCAGCCGCAGGCGGCCATCCTCGGCATCGGCGGTCTCAACAAGGAGCCCGTGGTGGTCACCGACGAGGACGGCAGCGACTCCATCGCCATCCGCTCGATGCAGCACTTCTGCCTGGGCTTCGACCACCGCATCGTGGACGGCGCGGACGCCGGCAAGTTCATGGCCGACTTCAAGGCCTGCCTGGAGAACTGGGACGAGGCGATCGGCTAGGAAACGCCAACTCGGTTGTAGTGTGAAGTCCCGATATAATTCCGCGCAATGCGACACACTGCCCCTGCGCGATATTCCCTAAGTCGTCCTGCGCAACAACCCCAACCCCAAACCGCCCGCTGCGATTAGCGCGCAGAAGTACGCGAATAAATCCCCGTGCGCGGAATAAAAAGTAATATCGTGCTCATAGTCGAAGCCCACGCGAAGGCTCGTCCTTCTATGTCGCGGCGCGGAAGTTACGACCCGGCCATAGGGATCGATCGCCGCCGTTACCCCGGTATTGGTGGCGCGCAGCACCCAGCGATGGTTCTCGATCGCCCTCATGCGCACCATATTCAGGTGCTCCCATGCCGCGCTGGTGTCGCCATACCATCCATCGTCGGAGATATTCACCAGCACATCCGCGCCCATCCGCGCATACTGGCGCATCTCGTCGGCAAAGACCGACTCGTAGCAGATAAAGGTGCCATAGCTATGTTCGCCGGTGGGAAACACCGTCCTGTGCTTTCCGGGGTCGAATAAACCCACGTCTTGCAGCAGGCTCCCGGCAAAGAAGAACAGTTTCTTGTAGGGAACATATTCGCCGAACGGGACGAGATGCATCTTGTCGTAGCGTCCCACAATGCGGCCGTCCGGAGCGATGAAGTCCGCGGAGTTAAATTGGTCGTATCCGCGCTTCACCTGCGGGTCCGCGTCGAATGCAATGTCCCCAACGATCATCGGCGCATTGGCCGCACGCGCCAGGCTGGAGATCGCCGCGTGATACTCCTGGCTGGAGATGGCCGCGCGCAACGCCGGATCGATCTCATAGAAGTCGTTCGGCGCCTCCGGCCACACGATCAGGTCTGTCGGCTGCAGATAACGCGTGCCGCCGGAATCCGCGCGCAGTTGTTCAGGAACAGGGCCCGCGCAGTGAGTCCCAGCCAGCTCGGGGATACCATCACAGGCCTCATCTGCCGGAGGAAAGAGGCTTAGCTCCGAAAACGTGCGCAGCTTCTCGCCCATTGTAAGTGGAGGCCCGGCCTTGGCTGCCTCCGCTCCTACCTCAAGGTTCTCCTGCAAAAGAGTTGCCGTCGCCTGCGTTCCCTCGTGGATTGGCGGAACAGTTCGTCTTAGAGAGACAACATACAGCAATAGGACCGCGACACAGGCCACCGCCAGCGCAGGCCGCGTGTAGCGCCGTGCTTTGAGCGAAATCCGCATCAGCCAAAGCGCATTCACCGACGCGATTACAAAGGAAATTCCATACGCTCCTACATACGGCGCAAGCCGCGTCAGCAGCGGATTATCCACCTGCGTGATGCCCAGCAGGTCCCATGGAAACCCGGTAATCCGCGCCCGCGCCAGCTCCACCGCAACCCAGGCGAACGGACTGAGCAGAAGCGCGCCTTGTACTCCCAGGTTTATTCGCCCCAGGTTGGCGCGCCGAAACGCGGCGATCAGCGCGCCGAAGATCGCATGATAGAGCCCGAGGTAGAGGCAGAAGAGAACCAGAATCCCGGCCGCCGCAGGTTTTGCGATCCCACCATACAGGTGCATCGTCGCGTAGACCCAATAACAGTTCCCCAGGTACCAGACAAACCCCGAGGCATAGCCCAGCGCCGCGCCCTGGGCCACGCGAAGCGGCCGCCCAGCGGCGTCATTGCCGGTAAGTGCCCACAGCAAAGGGGCCAGCGCAACCCAGCAGAACGCCGTCCGCCAAACCGGCACAGGTCCCGCAATCGGAAAGGGCAGTATCTGCAGCAGCCCCGACAAAAACGCCAACGCCCACAGCCGAACCGGAATCAATCGCATTGTTACGCAGTCTAACATTGCGACGCCGTCGCCACTATCCCATGCACTATACACGGCTCTGGAGTGGCTTCCACCAACCCGCAAATGCAGGCCCAATAACTGTTGTCGGCTGACCTTAGCAAACGATTAACTGCTAAGGAAGGTCTGCACAAGTGTTCGAGATTCCCTCGGCGGCTAAAGCCGCATTGGAAATAGGCCGCTTGCGGCGGGACTAAAGTTCCGCCCTTTCAAAACGGGGACTTATGCAGAGATTCCCTAAATAATTGGCTGCTCCACTTATTTTATTTGCAAGAACGTTTCTACTTATGTATTCTCTGTGTTGACACATGTCTACGCACTTAGGCGCAGAGCTGTCTCTAAGTGAATGGTCGCACCTATTGGAATAATCCGGGCGACACGCCGGAAAAATGCGGTTGGGGAAGTTGGTTCACAATCGCAACAAGGAGGCAACACGTGGAAGTAAGCAGAATTATCGCGGAGATTGACGAACAGATTTCAAAACTTCAACAGGCACGCGAACTGCTCTCGGGCACCGCCGTGAAGGTCAAGGGCCGTGGTCGCCCCAAGGGAAGCAAGAATGCCAAAACCGCCGCCAAGGCCGCGCCCCGCAAGCGCAAGATCAGCGCCGAGGGCCGCAAGCGCATCGCGGAAGCCATGAGGAAGCGCTGGGCAGAGCGCAGGAAGCTGGCCGCAAAGGCCCCCGCAGCCGCAAAGTAGCACCTGCCCGGGTCCTCCACGAGTTACCTTTCAAGCAGGGCGCAGCGCTCACCCCATGGGGGGGGCGCTGCGTCGTTGCGTTTAAATTCAAAGTTCCGCCACAACCTTCGACAGGAGATCCTGCTGCAAGCTTCCACAAGAGGGCCATCCACCTAGCGCGTAACCACAACCTCGCGCATGTTGTCCTTGGCCAGGAAGAAATGAAATCCCTTGAACGACTCGAGCAGCCGCTCAATCTGGCGGTTCGTATAGTTTGTCAGCATCGGATACTCCCCCGCGCGCTGCACGTCCACGGTGTTTGTACCGGTCAGGTGATAACGGTGGAAGCCCGTCTTCGCCGCCCCCGATGCAGACACTCCCGCCGGCGGATGAAACAACGCCAGCATCTGTCCCTCCGGCACCATCACCGCGTGGATACGCTCGAGCACTGGAACCAGCAACTCCTCGGGCAGATAGTCCGCCGTGTCCCAGAACAGGACCACATCGAACCCGCGCCCGGAAAAGTTCAGGTGCGCCGCCAGAAACCGCTCGACATCGAGGCGCACCGCCTTGCCGTCCTCCTGGGGAAGGGACCAGTCGTGCTTGGCCGCGTCCTCCACCAGGTTCGCCAGGTAGATGCTGTGCCCAAGCTCGGTAATAAAGTTGATGTTGGTCGACGACGTCGGACCGATATCCAGGACGCGCAGCGACTCTTCGCCGCGCAACCGCTGCAGCAGTTGGCCCCATCCGCTGGAATGGCGCGAGACGCGGCCGTTCTCCGTTGCCGCGCCGCCGGCCTTGTCCTTGCCGCCAAAGAAGCTGGTCATCTCTCGGTTTCCTTCCCGCTCAGCTCAGGTTCAAGACCTCGGCGTCCGTCGCGGTGTCCTCCATGCCCGGCAGCCGCGCCGAGACTTCTGTCGCGGCCTCCGACAGCTCAACATGGCCCTTCATGCTCGCGTTCTCCTCGATCGACAATCTCGCCGCGACGATATCTCCCTTCACCACCGCCGTATCGCGCAGCTCGACCCGCCCCGATACACGCAGATCGCCTTCGACCAGCCCGAAGACCACCACCTCGCGCGCGTCCACATCCGCCATCAGGCGCGCATTCGGCCCCACCGTCAGCCGGCTCTCCGGCAGCGAGATCATGCCTTCCACCACGCCGTCCATGAACAGGTCCTCTTTACCCGTCACCTCTCCTCGAATCGTGACGGACCTCCCAATAACGGTCGAACCCTCGGCTGGCTTCATCGGCTTGTCGCTCTCCCCGGCTGCAATGATGGCACTTAAACTGCATTCATCGTACTTGCCGAACTATACCAGTCCCGCGTTCCAAGGCAAACCCACACGGTAAATTCACGCTAAACCCAATATATAAGTCTGAAGGCGCGCCCCTCGTCCTGGGGCGAAGAAACCCAAGGTCCGTTTTCCACGTCAAACCCAGGTAGACGGCAGACTGCATTCGCCCCAAACGATGAAAACCGCACACTCGGCCGCCCAGCCCGCAACCCGATCCCCCTATAATCACCCTCCGCGGCCCACGCCGACGCGCCGACGCGCCCGGCTCTGGCCGTTGCTCAGCGCGTGCGCCCTGGCGCTTGCAACCGCCGGCCCAGCACGCTATGCGGCGGCCTCGCAGGACACTCCCGCCGCGTCCCTGCCCGCCGTGCCGGCCCGCACCTGGATCGTCGACTGCGCCAACAACGAAGCCATCGTCATCCAGCACCCTGATTCCTTCCTGCGCTATCGCCTGCATGTGATCGACGAAAAAGGCGACCACCTGCGCGACCAGATTGAGACTCCCGAGGGCAGTGTCGGCCGCAACCTACAGAGCAATGGCCGCCCACTCACCCCGGCCGAGGACGCAGCCGAACGTCAGCGCCTCAACAACCTGCTCGCCTCGCCTGCCGCCTTCGCCCGCCACATCCGCAACGAACAGAACAACAAGCAGATGGGCGTGAATCTCCTCAAACTCATGCCCGACGCCATGCTCTGGAGCTACGCCCCCGGCCAGCCCCAGCTCCCCAACCAGCCCACAGGCGGTCCCGCGCTGGTTGTCCTCGACTTCAAGCCCAACCCCGCGTGGTCGCCGCCAACCATGGAATCCGAGCCGCTCACCGGCCTCGAAGGCCGCGTCTGGATCGACCCGCGCACCCGGCGCATGGTCCGCCTGGAAGGCAGCCTCACGCGCGCCGTCAACATCGGCTGGGGCTTTGTCGCCCATCTTTATCCCGGCGGCACCGTCACCCTGCAGCAGGCCAACGTCGGGGGCCAGCGATGGATCGTCGAACACATCGTCGAGCAGCTCAACCTGCGCGCGCTGCTGTTCAAAAACGTCCATCAGCGCCTCGTCTTCGACACCGCGGACTACCAACCCGTCCCCGCCATGCCCTACCAGCAAGCCATCCAGATACTGCTCGACACCCCGCTCCCCACTCATTGACGCCCACCAGTCTCAAATTGCAACAGACCGTCTGCGTGAGTAATGAATTCGTGACGATGCGCCGCCAGAAGTGAGAAGATAGCGGAGACATGGAAGCGACAGGTTTTGCAGTAGCCATCATGGCCGCGGGCAAGGGCACGCGGCTCAACAGCAAGCGGCCCAAGGTGCTGCACGAGGTGGGCGGACGCGCCCTGCTGCTGCACGTTATCGCCGCCGCCAAGACGCTGGTCCCCGCCAAAGAGATCTATTGCATCGTTGGCCACGGGGCGGAGCGGGTGCGGGCCGCGGTGGCCACCACGGGTGTCTCGTTTGTCCCGCAACCAGACCAGCGCGGCACCGGCCACGCCATGCAGGTGCTCAAGGTCTGGCTGGAGCTCTCCGGCGCGCCGCTTCCGAAGCACCTGCTCGTTCTCTCGGGCGACGTTCCGCTGATCCGCCCGGAGACGCTCTCCGCGCTCTGCGAGCTGCACCTGAAAGAGCGCGCCGCGATGTCCATCCTGACCGCGGTTCCCGAGAATCCCACCGGCTACGGCCGCGTCCTGCGCCTCACCGCAGGCCAGCCTGAGGTGCTTGCCATCGTCGAGCAGAAGGCGCTGACGCCAGCCCAGCTTGCCACGCGCGAGATCAACTCCGGAATCTACTGCTTCGAGACCGCGGCGCTGTTCAGCAAGCTCGACCTGCTCTGCACCGACAACGCGCACGGCGAGCTCTACCTGACGGACGTGGCAGCCCTGCTGGTGGCCGACGGCCAGCGCGTCGTGGCCTTGCAGGCCGAGAGCGTGGACGAGGTGCTGGGCGCTAACACCATCGCCGAGGTGATGCACCTGGATGCGACCATGCGCGCTGCCAATGCGCGCCGCCTGATGGCCCAGGGCGTCACCATCTACCGCCCCGACACCTGCGTCATCGACGCCGAGGTCAGCATCGGGCCGGACACGGTGATCGAGCCGTACGTCCAGCTACTGGGCGCGACGCGCATCGGCTCGGAGTGCCGCATCCGCTCCTACTCGGTCATCCAGCACTCCGTCCTGGGCAACTGCGTCATAGTGCGCAACGGATGCATTCTGGACCGCGCGGAGGTCGGCGACGGCGCGGTCCTCGGCCCCTATGCCCACCTGCGGCCGGAGAGCCGGATCGGCGAGATGGCCCACGTCGGCAACTTCTGCGAGACCAAGAAAGTGACCCTCGGCCGCGGCTCCAAGGCCAACCATCTGACGTATCTGGGCGATGCGGTCATCGGCTCGGGCGTCAACGTCGGCGCGGGCGTCATCACCTGCAACTACGACGGCGCGAAGAAGCACACCACCACCATCGGCGACGGGGTCTTCGTCGGCTCCGACTGCACGCTGGTTGCGCCGGTCAGCATCGGGGACGGGGCGTACGTCGGCGCGGGCTCCTGCATCACCCATCCCGTTCCCGCCGGAGCGCTGGCCATCGGCCGCGGCCGCCAGGTCACCAAAGAGGGCTGGGTCGCCGCACGCCGCGCCGCCCGGGCCGCGGCACGCGATGCAGACCAGTCCGGCACACAGTCCCCCGCCCAAACTAGCGAAAAAAAGAAGTAGCCCTTCGCCTCCCGGCGATGTGATGCCCCGCGCTGCACTGCCGATAGACACCACATACCCGCTCGCGGCTGCGACCGGCCGCATGACGGCAGCGCCCCTGGAGCGCTTTCGGAGCGCCTCGTACCGTTGGAGCGGCCCTGGAGAGCAACGGAAGCCCACCCAAAACCACAGGGCAGCGGAGAGCATTGGCCTATGCAACAGGAAATCGCGCAGACGCAGCAGGGATTCATGCCAGCGCCGCTGGGAGAGATGCCGGGGCAGCAGGAAGTTGTCAATGGGCGGCAGGACCACATCCTGGTGGTCGACGACGAAGCCCCGGTGCGCGGCGTCCTGGTGCAGATGCTTGGGCGCAGCGGATACGACGTCACCGCGGTGGCCGACGCCGAACAGGCCCTGCTCCATCTGCAGGACGACCCCGGCTGCGACCTGGTCCTGGCCGACGTCATGATGCCCGGCGCCAACGGCCTCACCCTGCTCGACGTCATCGGTCGCAACCACCCCGGCGTTCCCGTCGTTATGCTGACCGCGCTGCACGACATCCACGTCGCCACCAACGCCTTCCGCCGCGGCGCCGTCGACTACCTGCTCAAGCCCTTTGAGCGCGCCCAACTGCTCGATGTCATCCTACGCGCGCTCGACCACGGTCGCCTACAGAAGCAGAACGCCGCCTACCGCCAGAACCTGGAGCAGATCATCAACTTCCGCACCAGCCGTCTGCGCGCCACCATGCACGACCTGGAGAAAAGTTACAACATCACGCTGGAGGCCATGGGCGACGCGCTGGACCTGCGCGACAGCGAGACCGAAGGCCACTCCCGCCGCGTCACCGCCTACACCATCGCCCTGGCCCGCGAGTTCGGCCTCGACCCTGAGGCACTGCGCGTCATCGCGCGCGGTGCCTTCCTGCACGACATCGGAAAGATTTCCACACCCGACGCCATCCTGCTCAAACGCGGAGCGCTTACCGCCAATGAGACCGAGATCATGCGCCAGCACTGCGTGCGCGGATACGAGATGGTGCACAAGATCCCCTTCCTGAGCGACGCCTCCGAGATCGTCTACGCCCATCAGGAGAACTTCGACGGCAGCGGCTACCCGCGCGGCCTGCGCGGCGAGGAGATCCCCCTGGGGGCGCGCATCTTCGCCATCGCCGACACGCTCGACGCCATCACCTCCGACCGCCCCTACCGCAAGGGCCTCAGCTTCGCCCAGGCCCGCGAAGAGATCGCGCGCTGTAGCGGAAGCCAGTTCGATCCGCAGATCGTCAAAATCTTCCTCGGCATGCCCATCGAACTGTGGAGCGACATACGCAAAGAGGTGGAACACGCCCCCGCCGGGACCTTCGGCGTAACCCTTTAGAACCTAACCCCTGGAACTTTGAAACCGCTGCGCTTGCACCCGGCAGACCGCGCGGCCTACCATCGGCTTGCGATCCACTCTCGAGGGCGAACCCCATGGAACCCAGCAAACAGAAGCTCTCCGAACAACAACTCCGCGACCTGCTGACAGAGCTGCCCGAGTGGGCGTTGCAAGACGGCAAGCTGGTCCGCAATTGGACACTGCCCACCTTCGTCGAGGCCATTGCCTTCGTCAACCGCGTGGCCGGCATTGCCGAAGAGGCCCAGCACCACCCCGACATCGACATCCGCTACAACCTGGTCAAACTCGCGCTGGTCTCGCACGACGCCGGGGGCATCACCGCGCGCGACGCCCGGATGGCGCGCCAGCTCAGCGCGGCCTTCCCCACCGCTCCCGCCTGAGTCCCCGCACGCCGCGCCCCGCTTGGTGGTAGTCTTGTAATCCAGAGCAGAGTTCGCTCCCAAGTTTCGGCCAGAACCGGGAAATTCGCCGCCCCTGGTCGATTCAGTTGCGTCACTGGCCTCCCGGCACGGACAATCGACCGTTCGTGCCGCCTTTTTTGGCAAAACGACGCCAATTGTCCCTCTTTACTTTATTTATTCGCACCTATGACGAAAATCCTGCATCCCATCTACAATCAGCGATAAACTAGATGTAGCGTCCATGAGCCAAGGAGACAACACGATGACGAAAGCCGATCTGGTCGATAAAGTAACCGCCCTCGGAGACCTCACCCGCCGCGACGGAGAGATCATCGTCGATACCCTCTTCGAGTCCGTCATCGGAGCGCTGAAGTCCGGCGACAAGATCGAGATCCGCGGCTTCGGCAGCTTCCGCACGCGGCAGCGCAACTCCCGCATCGGGCGCAACCCCAAGACCGGCGAGCGCGTCGATGTCCCGGCCAAGCGTGTCCCCTTCTTCAAGCCCTCGAAGGAACTGCGCGACTCGGTCAACCCCGGCGGTGCCAAAAGCCCGCTGATCGCCAAGGCCGTCAGCACCAACCCCGTCGACCCCCATCACCCCCCAGCCATGTAGTCTTGGGCTCAGGTGCAGACAAATTAAGAAACGAGACGGCAAACAATGCCGCCTCGTTTCTTGTCTATGCAGTAATCCTGCCTGCCCTACTCCACCACGCCGCTCTTCGCAGCAGCAACAAACTCCGTCGCCGTCTTCACAATGAAGTCCAGCATCTCCCGCGTCAGCCCCGGATAGACGCCGATCCAAAAGACCTGGTTCATCACGAAGTCGGTGTTCGACAGCTCGCCCACCACGCGCGTCTCCCAGCCCTCATACGCCGGCTGGCGCAGCAGGTTCCCCGCAAACATCAGCCGCGTCCCAATCTTCTGCGCCTCCAGAGCTCCAGTCAGTTCGTCGCGCGTGAACGGCGCCTCCGGTCGCACGCCGATGGGAAACCCGAACCAGCTTGGGTCGGAGTTTTCGCTCGCCTCGGGCAGTATCAGGAACTCCTCCAGCGGCTTCAACGCGGCGTATAGATACGCAAAGTTCTCCTTGCGCCGGGCGATGAAGTGGGGCAGCTTGTCGATCTGTGAGAGGCCGAGCGCCGCCTGCATCTCGGTCGCCTTCAGGTTGTAGCCGATGTGCGAGTAGGTGTACTTGTGGTCGTATCCGCAGGGCAGCGAGCCGAGTTGCCAGCCGAAGCGCTTGCCGCATGTGTTGTCCTTGCCCGGCTCGCACCAGCAGTCGCGGCCCCAGTCGCGGAAGCTGTCGATCAACACCTGTAGCGTCAGATTGTCGGTCAGCACCGCGCCGCCCTCGCCCATGGTGATGTGGTGCGCGGGATAGAAGCTGACGGTTGCGATGTCGCCGAAGGTGCCCACCTTGCGCCCCTTCCAGGTCGAGCCCAGCGCGTCGCAGCAATCCTCAATCAGCCACAGATTGTACTTCCTACAGAAGGCCGTGACCGCGTCGAGGTCGAAGACGTTGCCCAGCGTGTGCGCGATCATTACGGCCGTCATCTTCGGGCTGTACGCGGCTTCGAGCTTCGTCGCATCAATTTCATACGTCGGCAGCGTTACATCGACGAAGACAGGCACCAGCCGGTTCTGAAAGATCGGGTTCACCGTCGTGGGAAATCCCGCCGCAACGGTCAGCACCTCGTCGCCCGGCTTCAGTTGCCGCGCGCCCAGCTTGGGCGAGGTCAACGCACACAGCGCGACCAGATTTGCGCTCGACCCCGAATTAACCAGGTTCGCTGAACGCACGCCGACAAACTTCGCCAGCCTTCGCTCGAACTCCCTGGCAAAACGGCCCGCCGTGAACCACCCGTCCAGCGCCGAGTCCACCACCGAGCAGATGTCCTCGGCCCCAATCACCTTGCCCGACACAGGCACCACCGACTCGCCCGGCACAAACTCCCGCGCCGGAAACTTCGCCGCGTGGTACTGCGCCGTCAACTCAAGAATCTGCCGCCGAAGCTCTTCCGCCCGATCGCTCATAAGCTTTAAGAATACACATCCTGAGAGTCCATCCCTACCCGCGTCATGCTCCGCGCTGGCGTTCGACGGCCGTGTACCCGTGCCACGCCGCGGTCCGCCGGATCGACTCCTCCAGTCCCACCGTCTGGCGCAGCCCCAGCAGCTCCTCCGCGCGCTCCACCGAAGGAACATAGCGCGCCGGCTGTGCGCCCGGCACAGCCGGCTGTGCAACGCGAATCTCGGTTGTAGGCACCAGCGTCGCTGCCACGCACTCCGCCAGCTCCAGAATGCTCACATCCCTCGCCGAACCCACATTGATCGCCACCAGCGCCGGCGCGCGAAACAGGATCGTCCAAAGCCACGCCGCAAGGTCCGCCGCATACAGATACGACCGCCGCGGCGTCCCATCGCCCGCAATCGAGATCGGCCGCCCAGCCAATACATCCCCAATAAAATTTCCAATCGCAAAGTGCGCGTCCAGCGGAAGGTGCGGCCCGCAGAAGGCCCAGCAGCGCGCAATCTTCGCCTCGAACTCCATCCCGTCTGCGCGCGCCGCCTTCTGCCGGTTGATCTGATTCTGAAAGACAGCGCACATCAACTCCGACGCGCGTTTCCCCTCCGCATACACGCTGGCCGCGTTCAGCGGGTCCGGCGCGCCATCATAGCTCTCCGGCACATGGGTCATCTCCGCCAGCTGCCGCCCGTACACCGCGCCCGAACTGGTCAGCAAGAACTTCCGCGCACCGCACTGCGCCGCAAACTGCAGCGTCCGCTCTGTCCCAGCAAGGATCGTCGACAGCATCTCCGTCGGCTCTTCCGCGGCCTGCCTGGCGCTCGCCTCGGTCGCGGCATGAATCACAAACCGGAACTCGCCCGCGGGAAATTCAAAGTCGCGCACGTCGCCCGCATGCAGCGTAATCGCCGGATCGCCCGCCAGATGCGGGGCCTTCGCGGCGAATCTTGCCGGGTCGCGCGTGAGCACCGTCGCGCGCGCTCCCAGTCCCAGCGCGCGGTTGCCATGGCAGAAGCTCTCCACCAGCCAGCAGCCGAAGAAGCCAGTGCCGCCAGTGATGAAGACGCGCTGGCCGCGCATCTCCTCCCACAGCTCTCGCGTCTGCGCAAAAATCAGGTTGAGA
>Ga0224557_1003382_pt1 | contig 12487 bp, 10 predicted proteins | sample 714S31014metaG_FD_180677 | JGI IMG/M metagenome (GOLD analysis project Ga0224557, IMG submission 180677) | Peat soil microbial communities from Stordalen Mire, Sweden - 717 S3 10-14 | ecosystem: Environmental > Terrestrial > Soil > Wetlands > Peat | place: Sweden: Norrbotten County, Stordalen... | reverse complement strand
TGTGCTTCATCGCACGCTGGTTAATTTTGGCCGGACTTTCGTGGTCATGCTGTCCACCTCCGTCGGCGTGGAGTTGACGCCTCACGTGCATCGCGGAAATACCGCGATGATCGAGCGCGGCATAACCTTCGTGGGAAAAAGCGTGGCGGCGATGGGGGGCGTGATGGCCGCCGGTCTGCTGACGTTCGGCGCCTCGATTGTGCAGCTATGGACCGGAAAATCGGATCTGTTCGATATGGCGACGCTGTTTTGGCTCGTCCTTCCATCTATTGTCGTGGCGCCGGCCATACCCTTGCTCTATCTCGCGCATCTCGCGGATATACCGAAGCAACAGGCGATCGCCCAGGTAACGCAGACGTCGGTTGCGATCGCTTTCGCGGCCCCGCTCGCCGCGAGCTTTGGAGCCGCTGGAGTCGCGTTCGCGATGGCCGCCGGCGAAGTCGTGAGCATAGGTCTTGTGTTGCCGATCTTGTTGACAAGGCGACTCGGCATCGCATATTGGCGACATGCGATTCAATGCATCCCTATCGCTTTCGCGGCTCTCGTTTGGGGCGGCGCCGTGGGAAAAGTGGTCGGCTTTGCGATCGGAACACATGACTTGGTGAGATTGATCGTCTGTCTCGCCATATGGGCGGCCGCAACGCTCTTGCCGATCGCGTCTCTGCTATTGCCGGCCGACCAACATAAGCGTCTAAGGGACGCGGCCCGCGCTTTTTGGCTCAATCGAACGAAAGAGGCGTAGGGAGGCGCGATGAGAGTCCATTCATGGCCGAGATGACAATTCAAGACTCCGATTCGCGGGAATGCGCCCTGTTACTGCGCGTGAGCGACCGCTCACTGCATGCATATATTCAGCAGCACCCATTTTGCACGGGCCCGGATGAAACACTCAATCGGAAATGTTTCGGCGCTCTGCGCGAACAGTTGGAAATTCGCCAGCCAAAGGTGTCGCGGCCTATCGAACCGCTGGGGCATTCCGAACTCGCCGACGAGGAAGCAATTCGCCTCGCCGCCGGCGAAATCTTACGAAATATCGGAGTAGGAGAAGCTAATTGCGACAAGAGGCTGCGCAATCGCGCGTGGAAACTTTGCCTTGCGCGCTCGGACGCGAAAAGCGTTCTCGCGCTTGGCTGCGGCGAGGGTGATGAGATCGCCGCCCTGCGCGCCCGGGCGCCGCAGTCGCGGATTTTGGGCCTTGATTGGGTCAACAAATGTCTACCCGGCCTGCTCGACGCCGCGGAGGCGGACTTCATTCACGGCGATTTCAATGATCGGCTAGGCGAACACAAAGAGACGTTCGACCTTGTTTTCAGCAACCATGTGATTGAACATTCATTCGACCCCGATGAATTGCTCCGTTCTATCCGCGCCTCCCTGAAGCCGGGCGGCCAGTTGGTGAGCGCAATTCCATTGGATGGCGAAGCCGAAAGTCCAATTTTCAGGCAAGCGCTGTCATTGGCGCGCGAGCCCGAGCGCATTCGGCGAAGCGACATGTTTCTGATGCTCGGAGGACATCCTTACAAGACGAATGCTTCGGAATTCGCGGAAACCCTGCTAGGTGCGGGGTTCCAGGCGGTTCGCGTCGCTTACAGACCATGGAGTCCCACATGTTACGACTCGCTCGACGAGGATGCGCTAACCGCGTCTCGCGCGACCCATATGAAGCTGCATAGCGCTTCCACACGGCTGCTTTCCACCGCGGTCAATGGTGTCTTTTCTAATAACCCGCCTTTGGCGGCGCTGCGGGCGTTGGGCGCCGTCGACAGCCGATGGCCATTCGGTCTGATCCGCATGCATACGCATAAAAGCATGGAAGCGGTCGCGATCGCTTACGCTTGAAGTCGGGACGCCCTCCCGCCCGTTGTTCGACGACTCAATAACCCAGCAGTCTCGGCAAGCTTTCCTGGCGAACGAACAGCATGTCGAGTTCATAGGGATAGCGGCTGACGACTCGCCCGATGCACTGTTGATAGGGACCGAGGTGAAGTCCGGCGGCGGAAAGAATCGGAACGATCTCCGTAACGCCATGCTCCTGGCCAGAGTATTGGAAGAGCGCCACTTCCACGTGCACGGCATCCGCGCTTTTCAATAGAGAAGCCGCGCCTCTCAACACGCTGGCTTCGTGTCCCTGCACGTCGATTTTGATAATGACGCGACCTTTGATCCGATCCTTGTGTCGCTCGACGATTTGATCGAGCGTGAGCATGCCGACTCGATGGCTCGTCGTCGTCGCGCTATAATTGGTGATGCCGCTTTCGTAGCGATAGGCGCTCGCGCCGACGCCGACGCCGCCAACGTCATCGTCGTTAACGAACAATTCGAGTTCGCCCTCGTGCTCTCCCGCGGCGACATTCAGCGCCAACATGCGCGGATCCCCAGCATGCATGGCGGAGAATCGGGCGAAATTCGCGGGCACGGGCTCAATGGCGACGACCGACGCGGTAGGGTAGATGCTCAAGAATTTTTTTGTCCATGTCCCGTCATTGGCGCCGACGTCGATGAGGGTCACCGTTTCGGAAGAGTCGAAAAAGCGTAGCAAGAGAACGAAGTCTTCTTGCCAGCGCGGGCGCGTGAACGCCTCCTTAATGAATTCATTATCGATTTTATTGCCGCGTCGCCGCGCGCGCAAAAGCTCGCGCAAAATATACGTCCTTACAAACACCGCGTTTGCATAGTGTTCGACGCCAGCGAGAATCCTATCAACTAAGCTCATGAATCTGGTCCTGAAGCTGATTAGTCGCTCGATCTTGAAAGATTGAGCCGAATGCTGGCGCGCCGAACATAAGTGCGCCCCAACGCGGTGTCAGATTGGTCAAGGGCACCGTTCAATGGTCTTTTCCTCACCGACGGCCCTTGGTGTTCAGTCGCGTCTCAGTAGAACTACAACATTGGGATCAAGCGTGATGGCGAGCCCATAGAGTCGGTTCACCGTCCATTCGATTCCGCGCCGCGCCGCATAACGCAATCGCAGGCCGATTCGTTTCACGAGACTGTCCGCGTCAAGCACCATGAAGGGATCGCCGGCGCGGACCAACGCCCAGGGCTTGCCCGTCAGAATCTGCATCAGCACTTGCGCGGATAGCGCCGAGCGATGGGTCCAGTCGCCGTTTTGCGTCACGCAGCCCAGCGGACTTTGGGCGTTCGGGAATCGCGCCAAGACGTGGCCGCCCGATTTCAGCAACGCCGCTAAGGTGTCGAACAAAACAAGAAGTTGTTCCCGAGTCATATGTTCCATGACGTCGAACGCGACGATGAGGTCGAAATTTCCCGCGCTCTCTGCCAGCGCATCCGAAAGGTCCGGCATATAGACCCGGGCGCCGCGCTCCGTCGCCCGCGCGCACGCTTCGGCCAGCAGTTCCGTGCCGCCGACATTAGCGCCCCCTTCCATGGCGTAGCGCAAGAAGCCGCCATTGCCGAACCCCAATTCCACGATTTTCCGGCCCGCCAGTTCAAGCCCGCCGAGTTCGCCTTTGTAATAGCGCTGTTCGTAGGGACCGCAGACCATGAATTGTGATGGATCCCATCGCTTCCATTCCGAGTATCCCGCGTAGTCGCTTGTCATGTGACGTCCATGTTTTCGAGTCCGATGAACAGTGCGCCAGACTTGAGAGGAGAAGGCTGGCGGCGGCCGCGTATCGATTAGCCGATGGTTCGCTCGCTCTCGCGCCGGGCAAAGCCGGAGAGCGCCACTTACGATCCGGCGCCCCCGTTCTCGCGGAGACAATTTTCACGTCGTTCCGATGCCACGAGCCGCGATCACGGGGTGATCGCGCGCGCCGCTCAGTGTCGCTGGGTCGCAAGTTGAGCCGGCCACTCACGGCGAGACATCTCTGAAATTTTGGTGAAACGCCGCTTATACGCCACCATGGTGATGGAAAAACCCGGGCGATCCGTAAGTTCGCCGAGCCACCGACCAAGCCATTGATCCAGCGCCACCGGCAGGACGCGCAAAGGCGACGTCAAGGCCCAACCAATCTTGGCGCCGAATAGCCTGTTGACGACTCTGATCGCGGCGGTCAACCACTGGCTGAAAAAATAGCTGACGTAAGTAATCTCTTCGACATCAAAACCCGCCAAATCGCAAAGCTCGCGAAGCATCGCGGGCGAATAGCCGCGCCGTACATGGCGACCATCCTCGATCGTCGGGAACGGGCCCAGATCCTCTGCCGTCACCGGATGATAATAGAAGTTTGGCGTGCTGAGACAGAGACGCCCGCCGGGTTTCAGACATGCGTGGATGTCTTTCATGAGCTTCAGATCATTCAAGATATGCTCGATGTTTTCCGAACACAGAGCAATATCAAACTGGCCCTTGAGCTCGGTTCGCTCGTCAAGCTTTCGAACATCGCAGATGGGAAACCGCGCCGTCTCCAGTCCAAGCAGCTTGGCTCTGGAGGCAGCCTTGGACTGGTTGGCTTCGTCCCAACTCAATCCGACGACGTCGTACCCGCGCAACGCGGCTCCTAAAGTGAACGCGCCGCTGCCGCATCCAACATCCAGAAACTTGGCGTCGCCGGGTAAAACCAAGGGGAGGTGGCGGCGCAGCCACAACCATCGATCAAGGACCATGGAATCGCCATGAATAAGCGTCGCCGACCAGCCAAAAATCTTGACCAGAACATTGTTCACTTTTGAATATCCTTCATTTGCGAGGAGCGGTGGGTTCCAAGGCGCGACGCCAGCATCGTCTTACACGGCGTCTCTACACATTGGCTCTTGCGAATCAAGCTCGCGAGCATAACGCAAGCCGTAACCGCGCCAGGACAAAATCCGTCGATCCGACTCAGCGAGCGGGGATAGTTTATCCGCGAGCGTGGACGAGATCGCCTTGGCGAGCAAGTTCGCGTCTCCACTCGAGACAACTCGGATTCGAGACGCGAGCCCGGGGGGCAAACTCAAATCGGCGCCGCCCGTGCGATTCGTGCAGACGAGCGGCAGACCGCTCGCCAGCGCTTGCAATTGCACCAGCGCAAGCCCTTCCTCTCTGGACGCAATGGCGAATACATGCGCCTGGGCGTAAAATTCGCCGAGCCCCCATTGGGGAACGGAATCGTAATGAACGAAGCGCTCGCTAGTCGGGAAGCTCACGTCGCCGGCGCCGCCGACGTGAATCAACCGCGCCTCGGGAAGCTGTTCCAAAGCCGCTGACAGCACATCGGCGCCTTTGCGATATGTCCAGCCTCCCACGAACAAGACGGTCGGCGGGCCAGAGGGAATGGCCTTTCTTTGCGGAAATTGTTCAAGATCGACGCCATAAGGGTTTTTGAAGAGCTTTGGCGCGAGGCTGGGGTCTTCTTCGAGAAAGCTGTCGACCACTTGACCGGACGCGACCGCGATCTTGTCAGCCAGTTTGTAGGAGGCGAGTTCCCGCTCTATCGCAACTCGGCTTGGCGTTTGGCCGCCGGTTTGTTCGAGGATTCTTGCTTGAGACACTATGTGTCGGCTGCCGCGTTCGACATAAACGCGCGCGCCAAATTTGCTTTTTGCAAAGCGCGCCGCCTCGAGAATCAACCCGGACATGCCAATGAAAACGTCGCATGAATCCTGGCGGGCAATGACGGCGCGATTGAGCGCGAAGCCGAGGAGTTTTTCGCGCATCTCCGGCGCCGTCTTTGGCAGAAGCCTATCCCATCCGACGAACGGCCACATAAGGGGCAACAACGAGACATGGCAGCGCGCCGGCAGACCGAATTGCAGAGCCCTGGCCTTCGGCACGTACGAATAGAATCTGACCTCGTGGCCGAGCGCGTCCAGTTCCCGCGCCAGATCCAGGACGTGAAAGCGCCCGCCCGTGGCGATCGCAATCCGCAACGGCTTGGTCACGGCCATCTTATTTCGCTTCCCGGTCCGCGATCGCGTTTGGCCATGCTGTTCCCTTCCCCAAAACAGAGCTGTATGCGGCGCACGCGGTCCACGCCCGATGCACGCGGCTTGTCCATGCTCGACCTCGATCGGGTAGCGAACGGATCGGTCGTCTATCGTCCAGCAAGTATGGCCGTCGTCTTTCGCTGGTCGAGGCGCGCGGCGGCCGCCCTATTTATCGCCGCGGTCATCTCCAGGCCCCGATCGGCCGTGGTGTAGCCGGATGCGAAGCACCGCGCGCGCCCGCTCTCCGCGATCTTCAACCGCAACCCGTCGTCCGCGAGCAGGGCGCGAACTCTATCGAGAAGCTCGGTCTCGTCTCGAAATCCAAAGTACTCGGAGCCGTCCGCGAAGTGGCAGTCATGCTCGTCCGTTTTCTCCGCGACCATCGCCCGTCTCATGGCCGGAATCTCGATCGATCGCGTCGTGATGCGGTCACGGTTCATTTTACGCAGAAAGCATAACGCGATCTTGCCGTGGTGCATCACCCGCGAATAGTCGACCCCAAGAGCCGGCGGGCCGACCGTGATGCGTTCGTGCCGCGTCATCTCCCAACCGCGGCTAAACCTTCTGGCGGGATTGCCGTAGACGGCGACCGTGTGCCCCGCCTCCGCGAGCATCCTGATGTAACGAAAGCGATCCTCCTCAAACGTTCCGATGAAGACGAGATCGAAGCGTTCGTATTCCTCGCCGACCTCTTCTCGAGACATGGGCCGATGAAGCTCGGGATCAAAGGCGTTGCCGAGCAACACCGGATCGCGCACGCCAAAGGCGCGCAATTCTGGAACGTTGAACGTTTTGGTCGTGAAGAAGAGATCCCATTCCGGAAATGTCAGCCGGACAGGCCAGGTTAGATTGTGCCAGGCGGTTATATCGTCGGGTGAGTGGTAGACGAGCAGCGGATCGCATATTTCGCGCAATTTGCGAAGGGTGGCGCGCGCAATGCAGGAGCTGTTGTCGACAAATACCACATCTGGCTTCTCGGTCGCGACCGCCTCGATCAGTCTGTCGTTCTCCCGGTCTTGATCCGATGGCCATCTAAGTTTCCAGCGGACGCTCGCCAGTAGATTGAAGGGCGCGCTCAAGGTTCCCGCGTCATGAGTGATCGCGGTGACGCCTGGCTGCCGCCGAAACGCCTCGAATTTCTGAAGAGCGGTGCTGCCCTTCCACATTCGACCATGGTAAAGGAGCTTCATTGCGGATTAGCCTTCTCGCTCGAAACCGCGCCGCTTTTGGCGCGTCGCGCTTGCTTGGTCGCCACGCGGGCGGGACTCCGCCACGACGGCTAAGCGCCCCAGCGGGGGCGGAGCGCTTCGAGGTCGGTCGAAAGCCGGTGATCGCCAAAGCGAGGCGATCGGTCCTCCCCGATTGGCGCCCGTCGGCGTCGACTATGCTTCGCGGCAGAATTCTATCGCGGCGAGCGCGCCGGCGACGCTCTTGCGGGTATCGAGTTCTCTGAATATCCGCAATGACGCTTTCGACATTCGCTCGACCGTCTCCGGCTCTCGTCCCAATCGAAGAAGGGCGTCGGCCAACGCCTGCACATCGCCACATGGATAAACGACGGCGTTCTCCCCCTCGCGAGCAATATCGGTCGGTCCAGCCGCTCCAACACGGTCGCTGATTAGTAAGGGCAGACCCACGCAGGCGGCTTCGCTTAGCACCAAAGGGTGAGGGTCTAGTTCCGAGGGATGCGCCAGAATATCCGCGGAGCAGTAGACTTCAGCCAGGCGATCGACATTGACGAAACCCAACAGCGTGACTGGCAATTTCTTGGGCGACCGTCGTTCTCAGGTCCTCTATGTTGGCGCCATCGCCCGCATAGACGATGTGGAAAGGAGGAGACGCCCGCGCTGTCGAATTCAGCGTTTCCGCGACGGCCAAGAGATCGTAAGGACGCTTTCGGTCGGAAAGTTTGCCGACTGTCAGCACGACAAACTCGTCTGGGCCAATCCCATGCGCCTGCCTGAAAGCTTGGCGCAGCTGAGCCCGATTGTCGGCGGCTGCTCGGTAGTTCGCCTCGTCGATCGTGAAAGGCGAGCGAAAGAATCGCCGACGATCAACTCCATAATGGGCGTAATAGGCCTCGTTGTTGTCGCCGGTCGTCAAAAAGCACTTATACTGACTCAGTAAGAAAGGCAGCAAGACGCGCTTGGCGAATCTAACTCCGACGCGACGCTGATGGAGAAGCTCGCTGTCGCCGATAAGCATCGCCGGCACTTTGTTCCGCCGGCACCACCAAAGCGCGAACAGCATGGTTAATTGGTTGTATCCGTGGGTCAATACGACTTGAGGGTCGAACTTTGCAAGCTCCTCGCCAACGCTCGGATTGCGGATTTTAAGCGGGCCCGAACGAGCGATCTCCGAGGCTTCCGGCAAGAACATGTGGTCATAGCCCGACAGAAGATCCATGTTCCAGGCGATCTGGGTGTTCATCTCGCGATCGAAGTAAGGCTCGAGTCCGACCCGGCAGCAGAAAAACACCTTGAGCACGATCCCCTCGCACTGTGCCAGCGCGCGGTAGAAGGGCGTGAAATGCTGTATGGGATGGGAGACGACGAGGGCGAATCGGATCTTGTCGTCGCGAAGTTGATTCTTTTCGGACGTCTGATGCGTTGTCACGACTTCTTTCGATGAACTCACTGGAGAAAAGTCCTCGGATGACATTTTCCGGTTTTTGGCGTCTGCGTCGCTCACCCCATTGACCCCCACGAATGAAGCGACGTCCAGCGAATGGCCGCCGCATTCAAATTGATATTGCACCAGGTGGAATTGCTCGACAAGCTACAAGCCCTTACAGGCATTACCGTTGTAAGAGACCGGCCGCGCGCGCGGCCCATCGCGATCTTCGTCAAACGGACGATCGCGGCGGTGCGAGGTGAAGGGCGGACGCCCCGGACAGACGGTCCGGTCGTGGTCGTCATCGAGGAGTCCAGGCAATTTCGTTGGAGCAGCGCAGCGCGCCGTTTAGCATGACGCGCATCCGCGCCACGGCGTCGCTTTCTTGCAAGCTGGATTTGGCCAATGCGCGCGCCGCGCGGCGTAATGCGATTCGCTCGGTGGGGGCAAGCGCGGCCATGCGATCGATGGTCGCCGCGAAGCGATCGGGATCCGCGAGAGGAAGGCTCCAGCCCGCGCCGATTCGCTCCAACTCGCGCCACGGCGTTTGATCGGAAATTAAAACCGGCAGGCCAACCTCCAAGGCGTCGAAAATGGCGTGACCAAAGTTCTCGCCGCGCGTCGGCAATAGGAACAAGTCGTATCCCACCAGCGTCGCCGCCACGTCGGCGTTGGGAATCAATCCGCGATAGTGCGCTTCGACATGAGCAGGAAGGCGCGAAATCAGTTGTTCGCATTCGGCCCAATAGGCCGGGTCGTTCGCCGGGCCAAAAATATCGAACGTCACTGGCGCGCGCACATTCGCCAGAAGTTTGATGGCGTAATCGAGGTTCTTCTTTCGATCGACGCGGCTCAGGAACACAATGCGCAATCGGCCGTCGATCGCGGGCGCCACGGCTTGGGGCGGTGGGCCGAGCGCGCGGATGTTCGGAGCGACCACGATGTCGCGCGCCCACGGGCAGCCATCGCGGATTTCATCGGCCTCCTGCTCGCTCGTGGCGTGAAGCCGTACATCGTCGAGTAGGCCAAGACCGCGCGCGGCGAGCAAATATCCTTGCTTGCGCACGTGCTTCAAGCCGAGCGCTCCGGCCGAGAACTCGCCGCGCGGCGCCAGTATCGTCGGCAACCGCGGGATAAGCCCCAGTCGTCGCATCGCCAGCGCCGGGATCGTGAATTCTCGATCGAAGAAACCGTTCAGGATCATCAAATCATGCGGCGTCGCGCGCAGAATGTCGCGCAACCCCTCGGCGCCAAGGCGGGAGATCCGACAATGGCGCGTCTTTACGAGTCCATCGTCGGTCCATCGCCCGCGAGAATCTTCCGCGGAGTCGGAGCCGGAAGGCCCGTCGCGACCCACGACCATGAATTCGAACTCGTCGCTCAGCGCCGTGACGTAGGCCCGGAAACTCTGATTGGGACCGGTTGCGTCGTGATTGGGCCAATAGGCGCCAAGGAGCACCAGGACGATAGGCTTCGCGGGCTTGGTTGCGTCGTCGTCCAGAATTCGCGTGGGCGTCGGGCGGGACTTCATTGCACGCGACCTTGTGGTTTTCGAGCGTCGATTAACAAGTAAAGAACGTCGTCTCTCTCGACGAAAGGAGACGAAGGCGAGATCGGTCGCTTTCTCACAGCAGGGCGGCGCCGAACATCGCATCCGGGACTGAAACGCACCGTGCAAACCGCGGTTCGACAGGAGGTTGGCACAACGTATTTGGTGTTTCCTTGTCGTCGTGCGCTAAATGGAAAATGTTTCCTTGGGTAAAGGCCGTAAAATTAGTCGCGGTGGCTCTGGCCAAATGCCCGAGCGCAAAAAGACTTGCGAATGACGAGACAGCGAGCGCCGCGATTACGAGCGTGACGAACGCTCGACGAGACCGCGGGAGGTGTTTGCCAAAAGCCTGTTCCGCGACAGCGCCAAAGGCGATGAAGGCCGGCATGACTGAAAGCGCCATATGAATCGCGCTGACGCGCACCAGTCCTTTTAAGTATAACATGAATACGAGGGCCGACAGCACCGCCAACTTCCAGCCCCAACCAGAAGATAGCGCACTGTCCCCGCCTACCGCGGCGCGCCCGTAAAGTCGGGCGGTTCCCGCCAGGCTCGCGAGGAAAACAAGTGGCGGAAAATACACGATGGAACTCGAGTTAATTCGTCCGATACCCTTTGTTGGATCAAATCCAGGGAACGGAAGAGAACGCATCGCGGCGTAATTCTTGGATGGGTATTCCAGGATTTGGAAAATGAAATCGGGAATAATACCCGTCGCCGCATAGGCGACGAATAATGGAACGACAACAAGAGCCGTCCCAATCCAAAATGGGAAGAGAAGCGAGGCTATTCGCCGAAGGCGCGTTGCATCCACGCGCCCGAAAACACCAAAGGCCACCAGGACGGCGGACTCCGCCGTGCACGCAAAGAAGCCGACATCATAGCGGAAGAGCACGACAAAACCGATACATAAACCGGCGGCGAGCAGCCCCGCGACCGAATATCGGCCGTCGAACAACCTAAATAGTGGCAAAATGCCGAGCAGAATGAAAAACAGCGACGGCCAAACCGGATAACTTGGAAACCCTAAAACCGCGAGCCATAATATGCAAGCAGCCGTGACCGCCGTCGCGAAAAGACGCTCCATCAAATTCGAAGCAATGACGTTAACCAGGAAGGCGATGCCGGCCTTGACCACGAGATCCCAAATTCTCTCGACCAGGATTGATGGGCCAAACAATTTGAAGATGGCCGCGAGCGTGAAGAATTGCCCCGGGCCATAATTAGCGTAAAAATCGCGATGCGGCAGCGCTCCTTGGACAACGCGCATGGCGCCAGTCAACATTATTCCTTCGTCGTAAATGCCTACATCATGATTTATCTCTACTGCCCCGAGAATGAACGCAGCGCAGAACACGAAAGCTAACGCACATAAGCGACCGCGATTCGTTTCCTTAATTCTGGCGCGGAAAAACTGAAGCTTGCGAATATCGTACGTTGCAAGGCTCATTTATTATTTCCTACTTGTTTTATCGCGCTGTCACGGAACATGCCGCGCTCTGACCGTGAGACGTCGGGGCGGTGCGTGAATTTCTGCTGTCACCGGTCTTGCTTGCCGGGTAGCCTCTGCTCTCCCAAATCGATCTTGTAGTGGTCGGCGAGACGCTTGTGAAAAGCGTCGACGCCATGCGTCCGAATGAACACCCGCGCTTCCTCGATTTTTGAATCGATCAACAGAAAATACCAAAGGCCTTGGAAGGTGTGAAACAAGAAGCCCGACCTGCCGTCGAGGAAACCAAGTCTGAACACATATCTGTAAATGAAATAGAGGACGCTGCGTAGATAGAGCGGCGCCCGCGCGAACACGCGGTTGCGCAGAAAGCGCTTCCATTGTGACTGCGCGCGGGCGCGAAGGTCCATCGCCTCGTCGATCAGGAACAAGTGAACTTCGCGATTGATGAAATCGACCATCTGCCGCTTCGCGTATCGATTGTGTTTATCGACCCACCAACCGATGTCTCGGAGGTTGTGGTCGACGAAATCCGCCTCGAGAGTTATGCTTTCGCCTCGCGTCAGAACCGCGTATTCGTCCATCCATCGTTGCTCGATGCACGCTGCTCCAGTACGCCAAAGTCGCAGGAAAATCGCGGGATAATAACCGCCGTGACGAATCCAGCGATCACGAAAAATCACTTTTCGCTTCAGTCTTCCGCCCGTGACGTGCTCCGGTAAACTTGGAAGCTTTTTCAGGATTTCCGCCGCCAGCGACGGCTCGAAATATTCGTCGGCGTCAAGCCTTAAGACCCAGTCTGTCGCGATCTGGCAATTGTCCAGCGCCCACTGAAACTGATCAGCCTGATGCTTGAACGCGCGCTGGGTCACTTCGGCGCCGAGGTGCTTGGCGATCTCCGCGGTCCGGTCCGAGGAGAACGAGTCGACGACGATAATCCGTTGAACGAAGGAAGCGACGCTGGCGATGCAGCGCTCGATGTGAATCTGTTCGTTCAACGTGAGAAT
>Ga0224557_1003380_pt1 | contig 12499 bp, 4 predicted proteins | sample 714S31014metaG_FD_180677 | JGI IMG/M metagenome (GOLD analysis project Ga0224557, IMG submission 180677) | Peat soil microbial communities from Stordalen Mire, Sweden - 717 S3 10-14 | ecosystem: Environmental > Terrestrial > Soil > Wetlands > Peat | place: Sweden: Norrbotten County, Stordalen... | reverse complement strand
TGGTCCGATGTTACTGTGGCCCTGCTTGAGGACCTCGATGCAATCCGCGGCCGCAATATGCCGGACACCCCGTCGATATCTAATCTCTGGGACAACGCGTCGAGGCGCGGATTTGATTATCTCAGTACGTATAAGTCGTATGTCTCTTTCCCCGCGGAAGGATTTTATCCCGGCGATCCAGCCGGTGGTGTCTATCAGGCGCTTCTAACCAGGGGAGATCTCGCGCAGCCAATCTGGTTCAACGAGTTCACCGCAGGCGGTGGAGGTTGGTATGGCGAACCAGGCCGGAGCCGCATGTACGCTCATCTGGCGCTCATGATAGGAGCGCAGGGAGTTCTTGCATGGACGTTCAACAGTCACCAGGGGGGAGAGGAGCAGGCGCTATTCGGATTACTCGACCATGACAACACTCCCTCGTGGAAGGTGGATGAGTTCGCGCACATTGCTTCGGATTACAAGCTATTGTCGAACTTTGGATTTCCGCGCTACATCCATCCGCAAGTTGCGATTGCCTATTCGTTCGACTCTTTCATCGATTCCACCTCTCCCTCCGCTACCACACGTCAATACTTCAAGACGCCATATAACCAGCAGGTGCAGGGTGCCTTTGAGCCGTTCTTCCGCGATAACATCGACACGGCCATCATTAACATAGGCCATGACAGTCTCGCGTCGTACAAGCTCGTCGTTGTGCCTGCCGACTATGTGATGGACGCTCCGAGCGCAAAGGCTATTCGCGACTTTGTCAGCGCGGGCGGCACGGTCCTGATGACCGCATACTCGGCGAAGGTGGATGAACACGGTTTGTGGTTCGATACACCCCTGCCAGGAAGACTAAGTGACGTCTTCGGGTTGCGCACGGCCCAGTTCTATGAGCCCGATGTCTTTCCGGAATTTGAGATAGATGGAAAGAAAGCGCAGGCGAGTATCAAGTACTACGAGGTGTTGGAGCCCAGGACAGCGAACACGCTCGCAAGTTTCTCAAACATCACCGGCAATCCGCCCGCGGTAACTGTGAACAAGTTTGGCAAGGGACAGGCAATTTACCTTGCGGCGCCCGCACAATCGTCGTTAATTGGGCCAATTGTCCGCACACTTTATGGATCGCTTGGAATTCAGCCGGGGCCGGCAACCCCGGAGGGAGTCTACGCAAGGGTGGTGGATGGCCGCACGTTATACGTAAATACAACCACCCAGGAAAAAGCTATCGCAGTCGGTATGAATGCGCATGGAGTGCTTTCAAACAAGTCATACCAGGGTGAAATGAAGCTCGGGCCATATCAGGCGGACCTCGTGGAATAGAGTTGCCGCAATTTCAGGCAAATGTGCTTTTTCAGTCATCGAGTTATCGGGAGTAATTCATGAAGCAATGTGGAAACAGAAAACCAGTCCTTTTCTTCCTTCTTGTTCTTACAGTCTTCGTATGGGAAGCAGGCGCGCAAACAGATGATCCTTTCCGCAATCCAAAGCTGAGTGATGATGCTCGCATTGCCGATTTATTGGGACGTCTTACCTTGCAGGAAAAGGTCGATCTCATGGGTGGACATCCCAAGGTCCCGCGCCTTCATCTGGTCCTTTCCGATGAGGCAGAAGGTTTGCACGGGCTCGCATTAGGTGGTCCTGGCGGGTGGGGGCCACGCGGCCACCAACCGTTACCGACAACGACCTTTCCGCAGGAAAAGGGCCTGGGTGAGACCTGGGACCCAACGCTGATGAAAAAGATCGGCGCGCTTGAGGGAGAAGAGGCGCGTTATTACTACCAGAACCCAGTCACCGACTTCGGTGGAATCGTGGTGCGCGCCCCGAACACCGACCTGAGCCGCGATCCGCGATGGGGACGCACAGAAGAGTCGATGGGCGAGGATCCGTACCTTGTTGGCACTATGACGGTGTCCTTCATCCAGGGATTACAGGGGCCCGATCCACTGCACTGGCAGGCGGCCTCTCTGATGAAGCACTTTCTCGCGAATGAGAACGAGAAGGACCGCGCCTCTTCTTCCTCCGATTTCGACGAGCGCCTTTTTCGCGAATATTATTCCGTTCCATTTCGCATGGGTTTCGAGCAAGGCGGTTCGCGAGCCGTGATGGCTTCCTATAACTCATGGAACGGCACTCCCATGATGATTAACCCCGTACTCAAGGATGTTGTGATCAAAGAGTGGGGCAACGACGGCATCATCTGTACCGACGGCGGCGCGCTGGGCTTGCTGATCACGGCTCACAAGAGCTTCCCCGACAAAGAACAGGGTTCCGCTGCCGCCGTTAAGGCCGGTATCAATCGGTTCCTTGACGAATTCCAGCCGGAGTTGGCCAAAGCTCTAAAAGATGGCCTGCTGACCGAAGCGGACATGGACGCATCGTTGACGAACATGTTGCGTGTTCATCTGCGTCTTGGCGAGTTGGATCCGCCGGGAGTTGATCCTTACGCGAAGATCGGCCGCGAGTCGAACGGCAATTTGCCGCCCTGGGATCGAGCCGCAAGCAGGGAACTGGTGCGTGAGGCAACAGATGAGTCGGTCGTTCTGCTCAAGAACGAGAATCATACGCTTCCGCTGGATCGCACGAAGCTGAAGACCATTGCAGTGATCGGTCCATGGACAAATGAGGTGCAGCTTGATTGGTACAGCGGAACACCTCCGTACAGCGTGAGCATCGTGCAGGGCATCAGGGAGGCGGCTCCCGGTGCGTCTGTGCTCTTTAGTGATGGCTCCAATGTTGCAGAAGCGCAGTCCCTGGCGCGCAGGGCGGATGTGGCTATCGTCGTTGTCGGCAATCATCCCACGTGCAATGCCGGATGGGGCCAATGCGCGGTACCCTCAAACGGCAAGGAAGATATTGATCGCAAAACCATCGTGCTTGAGCAGGAAGAGCTGGCGAAGCAGGTCTTTGCCGCCAACCCGCACACGATTGAGGTGCTGCGCTCCAGCTTCCCCTATGCCATTGTCTGGAGCCAGCAGACGCTACCTGCGATCTTGCATATGACCCACAACAGCGAAGAAGAAGGCCACGGGCTAGCTGACGTGCTCTTCGGCGACTACTCGCCGGCCGGCCGCTTGAACCAGACATGGCCCACGGGCGACGCACAGTTGCTGCCCATGATGGACTACAACATCCGGCACGGCCGCACCTACATGTACTCGAAAGAGAAACCGCTTTATCCGTTCGGTTACGGGCTGAGCTACACCACCTTCGCATATGAAGCCCTGAACCTTGGTGCACCCAGCGTGAAGGCCGACGGCGACGTTCAGGTAACAGTGAAAGTAAAGAATACGGGCAAGCACGCCAGCGACGAGGTTGTTCAGATGTATGTCCAGCATCTCGGTTCCGCGGTCGAACGGCCGCAACTCGAACTCAAGGGGTTTGAGCGTGTCCGTATCGAGCCGGGCGCTGAGAAAAATGTTGTACTCGATCTCAAGCCGCGAGATCTTGCCTATTGGGATACAGCAGCGCACTTGTGGCGCGTTGAGAAGGAGCCGATACGCATTCTAGCTGGAGGATCGAGTGCCGAGCTGCCAGTCCAGGCGATTCTTCAGATCGAGACAACTGGTGAGTACAAACCGTAGTGCCAGGTGATCCGCCTGCATCGGGAATGAAGCCGGACAGCCGATCATCGACGTAGAGGCGAGTGCCATGAACTCATCGGAATGGGCGATTGTGGATACGGCCGGGCACTGAGGCGCCATAAGAATAAACGCGATACAACACAGGCTCTGGGATTCCACGGCACGAGAACGATGCAATCATTTCGTAGACGTGTTTCAATGAATCTCTGAAAGGTGGTAACGCAGCCGTGAATCGCAGATCCTTTCTCAGAAGCGGACTCTCCATCTTCGCGCTGACCCGCATTGCGCATGCGTTGGATAACTCGCAGTTCTTCCAGGGGGAGGTTCCGCAGGGACCCTTCCTGCCGTTTTGGGAGTCGCTGAAGTCCTATCAATGCCCGGATTGGTTTCGAGATGCGAAATTCGGGATATGGGCGCATTGGAGCCCGCAGTGTGTCCCCGAGCAGGGCGACTGGTACGCGCGCAATATGTACATACAAGGCACGCGTCAATATGACTATCACGTCAAGCAATACGGGCACCCGTCTCAATTCGGATACAAGGATATTTGCCATCTATGGAAGGCCGAGCGGTGGGACCCCGATGCGCTGGTCAAGCTCTACAAGCGTGCCGGAGCAGAGTATCTCGTTTCTCTGGCTACTCATCACGACAACTTCGATTGCTGGAATTCCAAGCACCAGATTTGGAATGCAGTGAACGTTGGTCCGAAACGAGATATCGTTGGCACCTGGGCAACGACGGCGCGCGCAAACGGACTGCGCTTCGGAGTCAGCTATCACGGAACCCCGCACCGCACCTGGGACGAGTTCCTCCCCGTCCGCTACAAGAGCGATACCACCGGGCCGCTGGCCGGAGTTCCCTACGACGGAATGCAGACCATCGCCGACGGCCAGGGCAAGTGGTGGCAGGGCCTGGATCCACAATTGCTCAACGGCAAGCCACACAAGAAAAACACGCCGTGTCCGGAATTCGTTCAGCAGTTCCTGCTCCGCGTGCAGGATGTGATCGATAAGTACGACCCCGACATCCTCAACTTCGACGACGGCACAAAATTTACCTTTGACGATGGAGGAACCGGCGCCCCCGACTTGAAGGTCTGGTTAGGCATTCCCGACCTCGCACCCCAGATCATGGCTTACTACTACAACAGGAACATCCAGACGCACTCGGGGCGCCTGGAAGGCGTGGTCGATCTGAAAGAGGTGCAAGAGCCGATCTGGGGCACGCTGACCCGTGACCTCGAGGGAGGCCTCACAGACACTCTGCAAGAGAATCCGTGGCAGACCGAAGCGTGCATCGGCGGCTGGCATTATAGCCGCGAGATCTTCGAGAACCATAATTACCAGAAGGCATCGCTGATGATCCCTCTGTTCGTCGATATTGTCAGCAAGAATGGAAACCTGCTCTTGAGCATCCCCCTTCCCGGTCACGGAGAACCCGACAGCGATGAGCTTGCTTTTCTTGATGAGCTTGCGCAGTGGCAGCAGGTCAATAGTGAGGGAATCAAGGGAACGCGTCCCTGGAAGATCTTCGGAGAAGGACCGTCGACCGACATCAAAAACGTCCCCGCTTATCAATTTTCAAAATACAAGTTCGATCACACCGACATACGCTTCACAACGAAGGGGGATGTTCTGTACGCATTCGCTCTTGGCTGGCCTTCTGACAACCAGGTGTTGATCAGATCGCTTGCAAGCACCGCGCCGTACTACGAGCGTCAGATTCGCAAGATCGAATTGCTCGGGGCGAACGGCGCGATCAGTTGGACGAGGGGGGCAGATGGACTGAGGATTCAGGTCCCGCAAGATCCGCCTTGCCATTACGCCTATTGCTTCAGAATCTCGCCGGAATGACGATGGCCGCGGGCTACATATAAGTAATGGAGCAATTGGCGAGCGATTCAACTTGCTTTCTTAGTTGCGAAGTCTTCTGTAACCTTACCGAAAGCAATCGAGGTCCAGGTTGCGGGTCCGTCCTTGAAACCTTCCTCCTCCATTCAGCGGTTGTAAAATGAAACTGCAAATCAAGTGGAACATCCGGCTTCAGCGGTGCAGGGGCAGTTACAGGTGCTGACATGGAGAAAAAACATGAGAGGGTTTTCGAGGATGGAGATTTGAGCTTCCCCGCAAACGGCTCGCGCAAACTACGGTCTTCATCTGCAACCGGAAACTGCCCTTATTTTCCTGGCGCTCTCTTGCTCGTCGCGGCGATGTGCAGCGTGTCAATTCCGGCGGCGGCCGCGCAGAACTCCTCTCCGCAGAACTCCGTCGAGGTTACGATCCAGGGCCGAGTCCTCAACTCGGCTGGGACGCCGGTTGACGATGTATTGGTGCGGCTTGTGCGCGAGGATGTTCCAGTTCGACGGGAGACGAAAACAAATGCCGCCGGCGTCTTTATGCTTTCCGCGCCTGGGACTGGCAAGTATTTGCTAAGCGCAGAAAAATCGGGCCTGAGCAGCCGCGCTACTCCCTTGGTTGTATCGTCCGTGGGAGAACAAAAGCAGATAGATCTGGTTCTCGAAGATTCGTCCGTGGTTCATGCGGATTCCAAAGCTTCTGCACCGCCTTCAACCCAGGCAATGGAATTCGCCGACAAGCCGGATTTCACAGTCGCGGGGGTGATGGATTGGACTGCTGCGGGGGGCCACGGATCGGACACCAGCCTGCGAACCAGCGAAGCTCTCACGCGCGAGACGCTTACGCTCAAAGCGAACGGTCCAGCTCACGATGCCGGCGACGCCACCCGCGCCGCCAGGGGAGCAGACGAGTCTGAAGGCAAGCTGCGCGCAGCTCTTGGCAGTGCTCCCGGCAGTTTCGAGGCAAACCGTCAGCTCGGCGATTTTTATCTCCACGCCGGCAGATACATCGAGTCGATTCCTCTGCTTCAGACGGCATACCAGATCGATCCCGCCAATCGTGACAACGAATACCAATTGGCGCTGGCCTTGAACAGAACCGGCAATTTATCGCAGGCCCGCGAACACCTTGGCAAGTTGCTCGCCCACGGCGAAAGCGCTGACCTGCATCGTTTGGCGGCCGAGCTTGACGAATCGGCGGGCGATCCCCTTGCCGCCGTGCACGAATATGAGCAAGCCGTTCGCCTGGATCCGAGCGAAGAAAACTATTTTGCGTGGGGCTCTGAGTTGCTGCTTCACCGGGCCATATTGCAAGCGCAGGAGGTCTTTCAGGACGGGGCAAAGGCATATCCAAAATCGGTGAGAATGCTGACTGCGCTCGGTACCGCGCAGTTTGCAAGCGCCCACTACGAGGAGGCGGCGCAAAGCCTCTGCAATGCCTCCGATCTCAGTCCCGCAATCCCCGAGCCCTACCTCTTCATGGGCAACATTGAAGTGGTTGCGCCCAATCCGCTGGGATGTGTTGAGCAGAGGTTGGCGCGGTTCGCCGATCTCGAACCCGGTAGCTCTCTCGCGAATTACTATTACGCGATGGCGCTCTGGAAAGGGCAAGCGCAGCCGGCGGACCAGCAGGTTGTGGACCATGTTGAGAGGCTGCTCAACAAGGCTGTGACGATCGATGCCAAATGCGGTGAAGCTTACCTACAACTTGGGATTCTCTACTACTCCCAGCGCAACTTTGAGAAGGCGATTGACTCTTACACAAAGGCAATCGCAGCCAAGCCAGAGCTAGTGGATGCTCATTATCGGCTGGCGGTGGCCTACGATCGTATCGGCGAGACGGCAGAGGCCAGCAAGGAGTTCCAGCTGCATGATGCGTTGAAGAAGCAACAGGCGGCTGAAGTCGAACGCAAGCGGCGCGAGGTCAAGCAGTTTCTGGTGGGTGGGCAGCCGACTTATCCGGCCGCGCATTGAAAAGGAAAGCATTCGATCCGTTGCCGCAATCTCCCGATCCGAACACATGCTACGCCGGTGAAGGTTTGAATGTTGCCACGATCCCATGCTCTTCGCGAATGGTTAGAATCTGATTCGCTTTGATCTGCTCGAATCGTTCAATCTTTTGCGTGGTCGGCCATTTGACTTCGATCAAATCCACAGTATCGAGCTTGCCTAGACCGAAGTGAAGGCGCAGGTCGCTCTGCGACATGACGCTTGTGCCGCTGTGCACCTCGTCCATCTGGATATGTTTGCCGGTGGTGACACGCACCCGCGCTCCAATTGCGGTGCGATTGCACTTGGTACCCACCAGCTTGATCTTGATCCAGTTCTGCTTGTTGCCCCCGACATTGCGAAGCAGCGAAGGCAGATCGTTCATGTTCAAAATGAGCACATCCATGCAGCCATCGTTGTCATAGTCTCCAAAAGCCGCTCCGCGGCTGGAAAACCGCTCACTTATACCGGGCCCCATCAGTGCCGAAACGTCCTGGAAATGGCCGTTGCCGAGATTCCGGTACACGAGTCGCGGATTCTTGAACGCCTCTCCGAACTTGTAGTTGTCGACCTCAGGGTAGACGTGCCCGTTGACCTGAACAATGTCCGGCCAACCGTCGTTGTCGTAATCGATAAAGCCGCAGCCCCAGGCTACATAATTGTTGTTGATCCCGACGCCTGAGCTGAACGACAGATCACTGAAGGTACCGTCCCCGTTGTTGTGGTAGAGATCGCAGGTGTCATCGGCAAAGTTGGTCTTGAAGATGTCGAACCAGCCGTCGCAGTCGTAGTCAGCCACGGCGAGACCCATTCCGGCCTGTTCGTGACCGTCCTCGTTATAAGCGCAACCGGCCATTACCGCGAGATCAGTGAACGTGCCGTCGTGGTTGTTGTGGAATAGAATGCTTGGTTCCGAGTCCACCGCGACATAGATATCGGGCCACCCGTCGTTGTCGAAATCGTACGAGGTGGCGCTAATGGAGTAGCGCGGCCCGGGCTTGAGAATGCCCGCCTTCTCTGAAACGTCTGTAAACGTGCCGTCGCCGTTGTTGTGGTAGAGCGCGTTTGTGTCTCCGGGAAGTCCGCGCGGGCCGCACATTGTAGGGACGCCCTTCCACTGGCAGAAACTCATGTCATTGGCCGATGGAATCCTGTCCGGATCCAGCTTGATGAAATTGCATACGAAAAGGTCGAGGTGGCCGTCCCGGTCATAATCAAGGAAATTACAGCCTGTGGCCCAGCGGCCTTTTTCCTGCGCAAGGCCGGACTTATGCGTTACATCGGTAAAGGTGCCATTTCCGTTGTTATGAAAGAGAATGTTATGGCCCCAGAAGCAGCAAAAGAGGTCGTCCCATCCATCGTTATCGTAATCGCCAACGCACACGCCTGTCTGCCAGCCGGTGCGCCCCAGGCCCGACTTATGCGTCACGTCGCTAAAGGTGCCGTCGCGGTTGTTCTGGTACAGGTGAGAGATCGGCTCCTGGCCCGCCGGCCAATGCGCATCGAGGCGATTTCCATTGGTCAGATAGATGTCCAGCCATCCATCATTGTCGTAGTCAAAAAAAGCCAGTCCGCTTCCCTTGGTTTCAATGATGAGCCGTTTTTGGGCGATGCCGCCCCAGACGTTCGGGATGTTCAGTCCGGCTTTTTGAGCTACGTCAACAAACTGAACCGGAGACGACGCGGGCTCCGCTGCCGCGGCTTCCACGGTCAGCGGATTCTTCCACTTCCAAAGTGGAGTGGCAAGAGCATCTGTGAGTGTGCTGCCGAGCACGAAGAGAGATGATCCGAGGAAGCGGCGTCGCGGAAAGATCATGGATGGCAATGATTATAACAACACCAACCGTCATCGAAAGGGAAGCAGGCGAGCCGATACAACCGTCAAGCATTGGTACGCGCAGCATGATCAACCAAGTCATTCGTGAGCATATGGGCCTGGCGGCGCGGCCGTGGGGCGATCATCCAAAATATTTAAGAGATCCGAGTGCGGAACCTACCTGCGCTCCATGACGCGCTCATCGAGCCCGTCATCGCAGCATCTCCAGGGCCTGCGTCGCGGCCGGATTTTTGGGTTGCAGTTGCAGCAGCTCCCGCAACACGTCTCTGGCTTTATCCGTCTCGCCGCGCATCACGAAGAGACGAGCAAGATTGAGATAGGACTGATCGTAGTTCGGGGCAACGCGAATTCCTGTCCTGAATTTCTCCTCAGCCTTGGAGTAATCCTGTCCCCGCACGAAAAGAACGCCCAGATTGTTCAGAGCTTCGGGATAAGCCGGTCGCAGGTCAATCGCCTTGTTCAAAAAGTCCGCCGCGAGCTGCACCTGGTCCTGCTGCGCATAAAGCATGCCAAGACTGTAGTTGACCTCAGGATCGTCCGGTTGAATCTCAAGCGCATGACGGAGGCTTTGCTCCGCGTTGGGAAAATCTCGCTGCCGCCGGTAGACGTTGCCCAGATTCAGGAGCGCAATGGCATAGCGGGGCCGCAGCAAAAGCGACTGCTTGAAATCCTGAATCGCATCTTCCGCGTCTCCTTTCTGCGCGGCCATCATGCCAAGATTGTTCCACGCTTCAGGGTAGTTGGGACGCAGCTTCAAAGCCTGTTCAAGATAAGAGCGCGCAGCGGAAAAGTCATTTCTCCGCAGGCTGAGCGTACCCAGGTTGTAGTAGGCGTCAGGATTGTCCGGCTTGCCGGCGACGACCTCAAGAAAAGACTCCTCGGCCTGCTGCAGATAGCCGTGCTGGAACAGTACCACTCCGTACGTAAATTCGTTGCGCAGGAACGCGCCCTGGTAGAGCTCTCCTTTGAATGGGATCGCTTTTCGTATGCGATCGGCTAAAGTGGCTGGCGCCGATCCGACATCCTCGATCAGACGGCTGGGATCGATCGGCCCCTGATACACCTTGACGATCATGCCCTCCGCGTTCAGCAGGAAAGTGGTGGGAAGTCCGAGGTCCCTGCGGCGGTCGAAGAGGTGACGATAAATGATGTTATAAATTCCGGCCATATCTTCACTGGCAAAAAGGACCGGAAAAGGCAGCGCCTGCTGCGAGGCGAACGACCGTGCCGCTTGCGCGTCAGCCGCCTCGTTGACGTTGATCGCCAGGATTTGCAACTGCCTTGCGGCCAGCGCCGCACTGTGCCGATGGAGAAGCCGCAACTGCTCGAGTGAAAGCGGTGCGGTTGTGGCCCAGAAGTTGAGGAGCAGGAATCGTCCCCGCATCGACTGGAGTTCGTGGATGTTTCCCCCAAGATCGGGCAAGGAAAATTTGGGCGCCCTCAAGGGATCAATGAGCCACGTTTCACTTTTTGACGGGAGGGGTTCCAATGCCGGCGGCGGTCCTGCCTGCGCGTAGGCGGAGGCGGCAAAGGGCTTGGCGGCAAATGCAGCCGAGCCTTCCTCAATCTCGATGCGATGGTTGACTGGCAGACCTTCGAATTGCTGTGAGAGCCCATTGGGCCAGCGGATCGTGGCACGCACTGGTTCTCTCGCCTCGCCCACGCCAAAGAACAACTCCTTGGAGTGCTGGGCCAGAAAACCGGACCCTGCCTGAAGATACTTTGTCTGACGAAGGGCGCCCGCTTCGACAGTAATTGCGGCTCCGATGGCGTCGCGATTGCTGGTATGGCCTCGCAGGCGGAACGCTATGGAACGGCCGATGTCTTTCATCGCATTGTGCAATATCCGCAACTGGGGGGCGTTGCGATTCTTGAGGATCACCTCGAGCCGTCCATCGTGATCGAGGTCGGCGAGTCCAAAGCTGCGGCTATCCTCAAAAAAGTCCAGACCCACGGGGCCGGAAACCTCAGAGAACGTGCCGTCGCGGTTGTTGGCAAACATTACATTTCTTGCGTAGCCGTGCCAGGTCGAGTCCGATCGAACCAGTTCGTTGATGGCGTTCCACCCATGCTCGTAAGCGGTCGCGCCGGTAGCGTCTTCTGATGACTTGGCCACTACCTGCCGCCAGAAAAAACTTGCCAGGTCAGTCCGATCCAGTCCGGAAAGGTATCCGTTGGCGACATAGAGGTCGGAGTAGCCGTCATGATCGAAATCCCAGAAATCCGAAGACCAGGACCAGCGGCCCATTTCAACGCTGGCCTGATGACCGACGTTTTGAAACGTTCCGTCTCCCTGATTCCGATAGAGCGCATTACCGCGAGCGTGCCGCTGGTAGAGTTCGCGAATATTCGGCGGCGCGTTTTCGTGAAATTGCTTTTGCCCTGAAACCCTCTGGCCCGCGGCCTCCCACATGCTGGGGACGTAAACATCCTGGTGGCCGTCGTTGTCGTAATCGCACCAGGCGCAGCTCATGCCCGCTCCTACGCCTTCTACATTGGCCTGGTGTGAGACAACCGTGAACGTCCCATTGCCGTTGTTGCGATAAAGCTGGGAACTGCCGAAGTCGTTGACCACAAAAAGGTCTTGCAATCCATTGCCGTTTGAGTCGCCCCAGGCGCATGAAAAACTATAACGGTCGTTATCGGCATTCAACCCTGTCTCTTCGGTCCGCTCCTCAAAAACTCCGTTGCCTTCATTGTGGAAGAGGCAATTCGGCGGGCCATTGCGGGCGTCGTAATAGGGAATTGGATAGTGGTACTGGTCGAGCCCCAGGTAGTACATGTACATACAGAAGTAAATGTCGAGGCGGCCGTCGCGATCGTAGTCGGCCACGGCAGCGTGCGTGAACGTTCCCTGTGGAGGACGGGCAAACTTGAAGGCGTCGGGCTTCATGGAAAAGGTCCCGTTGCCTTGATTGAGAAAGAGCATGGGACCGGTGCCGCAAACGACGAGAAGGTCCTGAAGTCCCGAATTCCGAAAGTCGACGAACAGGGCGCAGGCGGTATTGTCGAGCACGCCCACTCCGGCCTTTTCCGTTACGTCTTCAAAGGTTCCGTCGCCCTTGTTGCGGTAAAGACGATTGGGCAGTCCCGCGGGCTGGCAGAGATAGAAATCGTCGAAGCCGTCGTTGTCGAAGTCGCCCACGGCAACGCCGTTGTTGGAGTAAACGTCCACGCCGACCGCGCCGTCCAGGATCGTGCGCCAATAGTCGGCGCCGTGAAGCAACTGCTTGTTGTACGATTCGGTCGCTCCCA